>Ga0209036_1000088_pt1 | contig 33651 bp, 44 predicted proteins | sample MarorgKNORR_S2LV_3_FD_188222 | JGI IMG/M metagenome (GOLD analysis project Ga0209036, IMG submission 188222) | Marine microbial communities from the Southern Atlantic Ocean, analyzing organic carbon cycling - DCM_A/KNORR_S2/LV (SPAdes) (version 2) | ecosystem: Environmental > Aquatic > Marine >... | reverse complement strand
TCAGCGCTGATGGTGCTGGGGACAATTTCGCTGTACACACGCGCTTCGCGGACTCGTCGGGCAATGAGTTGCGCATACTGTGCGCCAAAATCGACGACGAGCACAGTTTCATGAGAGTTATCGACGTGTTTCATCTGCGATGTATCTGCTCGGGAAGAACTCGACTTTAGCGGGCTAAAGCAACTTTTCCGGTTTATGTTTCGAGTTCGGTTGCTTCAATTCCGCTTGTTAAGAGTTGATAAAGGAGATTGGCGGTCGCTCCCCAAACGGTGTCGCCGTATAGTTCGAAAAAGTGGACTGGACGCCAAGAATGACTATTTGGCCATTTCCAAAGCTCTTGCCGGTAAACGCCGGGCTCTGTCAGCTCTGCCAACGGGACAAGCAAAATTTCATCGACTTCGTCAGGATTGGCAGTGAGGACTGGTGCAGCTGATAGTCGAGCCACGTAAGGGACAATACGAGCTTTCGATGAGACCGTCGTGAGGTGATCAAGTTCTCCTATTTGTTGGACCAATGAACGATCAAGAGATATTTCTTCGTGTGCTTCTCGACACGCGGTATCCCATAGCGACTCCCCCGGGTCCTGCGCTCCTCCAGGGAAACTGACTTCCCCGCTATGCGATCTCATGTGCTGAGTGCGCCGAGTGAGAATGACGGTGGGTTCAGATTCGTTGTAAAGGGCGATGAGGACTGCCGAATGTCGCTTGGGAGGTGGGGCGCCGGTTTGTTGATGTCCGGGGACCCGTGAAGCGAGACTATTTTCCAGTTGTTTAAGGTCGGTTAATGCAGAATTGCGCCATGGGGCTGTGTCACCGCGACGCCAGTCTTCAGGCCGAGGAATATTTTGAGGTCCGCCTCGAGCCTGTTGATTCACATCGAAAATGTAGAGGATTTACACCGTAAAAGCATTTGGGGCGGACCCGCAGGTCCGCCCCAAATGTTCACAAAATATGTGGTTTACATCATGCCCGGCATACCGCCGCCCATGCCTCCCATTGCAGCCGCTGCAGCTGCCGGATCCATGCCACCTTCTTCAGGTTTATCAGTGACCAAGGTTTCCGTTGTTAGCAACAGTGCCGCAATAGATGCAGCGTTTTGAAGAGCTGCTCTAGTGACTTTGGCAGGGTCGATTACGCCAGCGCTGACAAGGTCTTCGAACTCCCCTGTGGCCGCGTTGAAGCCGTTATTTCCGCCGGCAGTTTCTACCTGCTGGACAATAACTGCGCCTTCGTGGCCGGCATTGAGAGCAATCTGGCGGGCCGGAGCGTCTAACGCTCGGAACACCATGCTCGCGCCGGTGGCTTCGTCACCTTCTAACGAAAGAGCGCTAATTGCCGCGCGTGAGCGCAACAACGCTGTTCCGCCACCGGGGACAATTCCCTCGTCGATAGCTGCACGGGTAGCCGATACCGCGTCTTCGATGCGGTGCTTCTTTTCTTTCAGTTCAACTTCAGTGGCTGCGCCTACTTGGATGACAGCAACGCCACCAGCAAGTTTCGCGAGACGTTCCTGCAATTTCTCGCGGTCCCAGTCACTATCGGTTTCGTCGATTTCACGTTTGATTTGAGCTACGCGTCCTTCGACGTCTGAACTGTCACCTGCACCTTCAACGATCGTTGTCTCGTCTTTGGTGATAATGACTTTACGGGCTTGGCCAAGCAGGTCGATACTCGTGTTTTCGAGTTTGAGACCGACTTCTTCGGAGATGACTTGACCGCCTGTGAGAATGGCCATGTCTTGGAGCATCGCTTTGCGGCGCTCACCGAATCCAGGAGCCTTAACTCCGACCGAGGTGAAGGTGCCTCGAATCTTGTTGACCACGAGTGTCGCAAGAGCTTCACCTTCGATGTCCTCAGCAATGATGAGGAGTGGCTTGCCGCCTTGCATTACCTTTTCAAGAACGGGTACAAGCTCTTGTACTGAAGAGATTTTTCCGTTGACAAAGAGAATGTAAGGTTCGTCAAGGACTGCCTCTTGCCGGTCTGGATCGGTAACAAAGTATGGCGAGAGGAAGCCTTTATCGAACTGCATGCCTTCGGTGAACTCAAGGTCCACACCAAAGGTGTTCGATTCTTCCACGGAAATCACGCCGTCTTTACCGACCTTGTCGAAAGCTTCGGCAAGGATTTCGCCGATAGCGGGATCTGCTGAAGAGATTCCTGCTACTGACGCAATCTTTTCTTTGTCCGAAGATACGTCTTCTGACATTTCGCCAATTGCGTCAACTGCCGAGGCAACTGCTGCTTCTATGCCTTTCTTCAAAGACATCGGGTTGGCGCCCGCTGCAACGTTGCGGAGACCTTCACGAACCATGGCTTGTGCAAGCACGGTCGCTGTGGTTGTTCCGTCGCCTGCGACGTCATTGGTCTTTGTCGCTACTTCTTTGACGAGTTGAGCACCCATGTTTTCAAACGGGTCTTCAAGCTCTACTTCGCGAGCGATGCTAACGCCGTCATTAGTAATCGTCGGAGCTCCAAATGATTTTTCGAGCACAACGTTGCGACCTTTAGGGCCGAGAGTGACCTTTACGGCATCGGCGAGTTGGTTAACGCCAGCCTCTAGACCTCGGCGTGCTTCTTCGCTGAATTTCAGAATTTTTGCCATTGTCGCCTCAGCTCACAATCGCGAGCACGTCGCGAGCGCTTAGTATGAGCAGGTCTTCGCCGCCTGATGTGATTTCAGTGCCACCGTATTTGCTGTAAATAACAGTGTCGCCGGCGCTTACGTCGACAGGGATAAGTTCTCCGGTTGAATCCGATCGCTTTCCCGGGCCAACAGCAAGTACTTCGCCCTGTTGGGGCTTTTCTTGTGCTGTATCGGGAATAACGAGACCGCTAGCAGTGGTCTCCTCAGCGACGCCGGGCCGCACAACAATGCGGTCCTCGAGTGGCTGCAGGTTCATCAGCTGTTCGCCTCCATAGCTTGTGTTTCAGGACCTGGAAGAGCGTTAGCACTCTCACCTAGGGAGTGCTAACGATATTGCCGTTGGGCAGCTAGAAACAACCTGATATCCCAACGTTTCTAGGAATTTTCAAGAAATGAGCCTTTAAACCTCAATAAATGGAAGTTTTAGGTTGGGGTCGGCGCCGAGATCTAGAGGCGATTGCCCTTCACTTTGCATGCGCCACCAGGCTGTCGCAGCGACCATCGCAGCGTTGTCAGTGCACATTGCGCGGGATGGAAGAAAGCCTTGGATACCGTCTTCTACGCACATGTCGAGAGTTTTCTCTCGCAGTTCGCTGTTCGCCGCTACCCCGCCTGCTAGGCAAATACCTTTAGCTCCGATCTCGCGGGCTGCTTTTCGAGCTTTGTGGGTTAAAACGTCGACAACTGCGCTCTGGAAGGATGCTGCGACATCGGCAGTTTCAACATCAGGGTGCTGTCGAACATAATTAACCACTGCGGTTTTTAATCCTGAGAAGGAAAAGTTCAGTCCCTCGTTTCGCATTGGGGGCGTGAATTTGATGGCGTTCGGGTCGCCTTCTTGGCTGAGACGATCTATGACAGGACCACCTGGGTATCCGAGACCTAGATATCGAGCAACCTTATCGAAGGCTTCTCCGGCCGCATCGTCGACAGTGGCTCCGAGAAGTTTGTATCTACCGTGGTCTTGAAATTCGATAAGCATGGTGTGACCACCGCTTACAAGCATGACGACGAGCGGGAATTCCATTTCCGGTTCTTCGATCAGTGCAGCATATAAGTGCGCTTCATGGTGGTTGATTCCTATAAACGGTAATCCCCACCCAAGAGCGAGAGCCTTCGCAGCCGAAACCCCTATGAGTAAGCTTCCGATCAGACCTGGCCCATGAGTTGCCGCTACTACGTCAATATCGTCGTCGGTTAGACCAGCTTCGACCATTGCTTCAGCAATCACGGGTGTGAGAAGTGATTCATGCGCTCGTCCGGCAATTTCGGGGACAACGCCTCCGTATCGGGCATGAAGGTCAACTTGGCTGCTGACAACGTTCGCAAGGACTTGTCGACCATCGACAACTATCGCTGCGGCAGTCTCGTCACATGAGGTTTCTATTCCTAGGATTACAGTCATTTTTGTCCCCAGTCCGTTGAGCCGGATATTGATGTTTCGATGTCGTCCAACAGCGCTGCGTGCGCAGGTTTTTGGATGTCATTGCACCACATGATGAGAGCGTCTTCGTTGTTGTCGCGGTAGTAGCCGGCACGAATTCCAGCGGGGACATAACCAAACCGCCGATAGAGGTGCTGTGCCCGCTCGTTTGATACCCGAACCTCTAATGTCATTGCGTTTATGGGGTGCTCAAGGCAACTGCGATGCACGGCTACTAAGAGACGTTTGGCTATTCCAAGACCTTGCGCTTCGGGATGCACGGCAATTGAGGTGATATGGCCTTCGTCATGCACGATCATCGCGCCGCCGTACCCAGCAATTTGTCCTTCGTGATATGCGACGTAATAGACGCGCTTATCTTGCCGACGTAATTCTTCGTGGTAGATGGAGGTTGACCAAGGTTGGGAGTAGACCTGTTTGTCGATGCTACGGGCGGCCCTTACGTGCCGCTTTTTCATGGCCTCTAGGACGATGTGAGAAGCAGTCATCATGAGCGTTCGCGCTTTTGCCAGTTGATGCGCGCATCCGGTGCTCGCAGATATAACGGCGTGACTTCGGCGGGAGCAACAAATTCTTCGCGAAGCGCTTTAGGGTGGGCGAGCTCGACCAGCGAGCCTGCGTTCGGGAAGCGAAATCCTTCTTGACCGACTTCCACGCCTTTCATATCGGTAAATATTTCGGCATAGCGTTGCGCTCCGTCTCCAACCACAAGGCAGTCTTCGCCTTGTGCCGACAATTGGTTGGCTACGTTCTCTGGCTGATCTACGTGGGGGTCAGAAATTCGTTGAATTCCGCCAGCAGTTTTGCGGTATGTGGCGTAGAAAATTTCACCCCGTCGTGCGTCAACGGTGGACACGATTAGGCGATCCGAAAATCGAGCGGGGAAGGCGGCTAGGTCAAGGCTCGAAATGCCGATCATCGGAACTTTGCACGCATGCGCTATCGATTTAGCTGTTGCGAGTCCGACGCGCAGACCAGTGAACAGTCCGGGGCCGATGTCGACAGCCACGACGCCAATTTCTTGTAAGTCGATCTTTGTTTGATTGCATAAAAATTCGATGGCCGGGGCAAGGGTTTCTGCGTGACGTCTATCTCGCGCCGTGTGGAAGGAAGCGATAACTCCCTCGTGTCCTCCGATAGCAACGCCGACCTGCGGAGTTGCTGTTTCTACGCCAAGCACCAACACTTTAAAGCTCTCCTGTTTCGGTGCTGAGCCATTGGCTCCAAGCTGTAGTGAGTTGTTTTTGTCGCGCTACCCATGAGGGCCCTATTGCTTCAATTTCGAGTACTCGGGCGTCATCTAGGTCTTCGATATGCCCGAGTTGGATGCGTATACGCAGGAAATCTCGCGGTAGTTCCGGCACAACAACTTCACCCCACTCGATGCAGATTGTGGCGTCGTCTTCAAGTAGTTCGGGTAGGTCAAGGTCGAGAACTTCGGCGAGATTGTCGAGTCGGTACACATCAAGGTGATGGAGACGCAAGCGGCCTTCGTAACTTGCTGCGAGAGTGAAGGTCGGGCTTGTAACTGGTTCTTGAACTCCTAAAGCGGCGGCAAGCCCTTGGACGAACGCTGTTTTTCCGGCGCCAAGATCACCCGACAATAAAATGACGTCACCGGCGCCCAGGAGCGGTTCCAGGGCAGCTGCAACTTCGCGAGTTGCTTCGACGGAGTGAGTTCGGACATGCATCATGGGATATAACTTTTGAGTGTACGGGTGCTTATGGCTGCCACCGGCGCGGAACTCGTGCAGTTATTGCGGTCAGGATTTCGTAGGGAATCGTGTCTGCCCATTCGGCAAGATCCTCTACTGTTATTCGGTGATCGGCAGAAGACCCTATGAGGATTGCTTGGTCTCCGTTGTAGGCGCTTGAGTTTCCTATATCGATCATTGTTTGATCCATACAGACGCGTCCTACGACGTTATGTTCCTGATTATTGATGATGACCTGTGCTCGGTTAGAAAGAGCTCTTCGGTAGCCGTCTGCGTATCCCACCGGCAGTGTGACCACTCGCGTTGCCTCCGTTGGTGCCCAGGTTCCTCCGTAACTGACCGGGTTTCCAGCTTCAACAACTTTGAAGTAGACGACCTCGCTTCGCCAACTGAGAGCTGCCTTAATGTTGATATTTGTGACTGCTTCTGTGAGTTGAGAAACGCCATATATGAGAAGTCCTGGTCGTACGAGATCAAGGTGGGCTTCTGGCAGCGCGAGGATCGCTGACGAGTTCGCTATGTGTCTTACTGGCGTTGGTAAGTCGTGCCGAGGATAGAAATCGAGGACTTCGAGAAAGCGTTCGAGTTGCAGCCGTGCAAATTGAAGATCAGGTGCGTCTGCAGAAGCAAAGTGGCTAAAAATGCCTTCTACTTTTATCGATCGGCAGTTGAGGGCCGCTTGGAGCAGATTGTCGGCGTTGTAGTGGTGCACACCTATACGTTCCATGCCCGTATCTATTTTTAGATGAACTTTCGCTTCGGTTTTCGCTGACTTGGCTGCTTCATCGATTTGGTGCAGTTTGTCTACAGAAGGGGCCGTGAAAGTCAGGTCGTGTTCTAGGAATAGCGGTATTTGGCGTTCGACCGCTCCTCCGAGGACATGGATGGGGAGCGTGATGTCAGCTTTTCGGAGTGCAATGCCTTCTTCGACGTACGCAACTCCCAAACAAGGTGCGTTGAGCTCCTGAAGTCGTTGCGCCACTTGGCGATGGCCATGGCCGTATGCGTCGGCTTTAACAATAGGCATGACTTGGCTGCTGCCGACATGTGCGTCAATAGCCAGATAGTTATGTTCGATGGCTGAGAGGTCGATCTCGCACCATGTCGGGCGTTGGGTGTCGTTCATTTTTGCAGTATCACTGATCTCGCGGGGGCTAACAGGTCTGGAAGATCGCCAGCTGTCATATTAGGTTCGGCTAGCAAAGATGCGTGCCCGTGCCAATGAGCGCCAACAGCGGCGGCGAGATGTTCTTCGGGGTGTTCAATTAGTGCACCGATTATTCCAGCAAGTACGTCGCCGCTGCCAGCTGTAGCTAAGCGTTGATCACCACTGCTAACGAAGAAGAGATTTCCTAGGGGATTGCTTACGAGTGTCGTTGGGCCTTTGAGTAAGACAGTGCAATCTTGTATTGCGCGGCGAAGAGATGACATTCTGTCAACTGCGGGGCGCATTCCCGTAAGTGTCTCGAATTCTCCGTCATGGGGGGTGAGAACAGTTGTGTGGCTCCTTGAACTGAGACACCCAGGGTGGGTAGCCACAGCAGTGAGAGCACCAGCGTCGATTACGACGGGTAGAGGAGCCCGGGAAATAAGTTCCGCAGTAGCTGTCATTGTTTCTTGATCGGTTTCCAAACCGGGACCAATTACAAGAGCAGCAAATCTGTGAAGGTCTTCGAGTACTTCTTGGTGCCACAAATGTTCGGAATGTTGTCTAGTGACAGCTTCTTGTGGCATGGGAACGAGAGAAAGGTCGGTGTTCGGCGACGAAGCCACCACCATTCCAGAGCCTGCGCGAAGGGCTCCGTGGGTTACGAGTCGCGCTGCGCCTGTCATTTGTGGTGAACCTGCGACTACCCGGACTGCGTTTGTCCACTTGTGATCGGTTGCGCTGCGGGTGGCGATAACTTTTGCTGCGTCATCATCGGTAATGAGGTTGTTTTTTGAGGTACCTATGTCTAATCCTAGGTCGACTATTTTGATCTCTCCGGATCGACTGGCTCCTGGTTGGAGAAGAAGACCCGGTTTCAAAGCGCCAAAGGTAACAGTCGTGTCCGCCTGCAGTGACCCTGTGTCGTGGCCGGTTAGGCCATCAATTCCTGAAGGTATATCGACGGCCAGTACTCGACATTGCGGTTGAGATGGAGGGCGCCAGCTATCTCTGAAGCCAGTTCCGAAGGCGGCATCAATAACAAGGTTTGACTTTGGCAATGTCGGAGAATCTGGGGCTTGGATATTGCAGCGAATCCCTCTACGCCTGAGGTAACGCGCCGCTGCTCTTCCGTCGTTACCGTTATTGCCTTTACCGGCGATGATGGTGACCCGCCGGCCATATCCGCCGCCCATCATGCGGAGAGCCTCAGCTGCGATTGCGTAGCCCGCTCTTTCGATTAGTGCCTCTTCAGATTCATGCGTCGCGTTGTCTATCTGTCGCATCTCCTCCGGGGTAACAACAGGAAGCACCTTCGGTTATTCCGCGATCACTAGAGCTTCGGCCGTTTGCGTGGTGTGTGTCAGGGATAGGTGGAGTGCTGTGACACCGGAGTTGGACGCTAGCTCGGCGGCCGATCCGTGGAGCATAACGGCGGGCTGTCCTGACGGATCCTTGATGACTTCGACGTCGCGAAAACGTATGCTTCCAAGGCCTACGCCTAGGGCTTTCATTACTGCCTCTTTAGCTGCAAAACGGACTGCGAGTCGTTCGGTGGGGTCAGCGGCGGTGTTGCAGTAGGTGAGTTCTCCTTCAGTGAATAGCCGCTCAGAGATTGTTTTTCGACGTTTTAAGACGCTGCGGAACCGTTGTACGTCAACAAGATCAATGCCGACTCCAATCATGCTTGCCAGTGCTCCGCTAGTACGTAGACCGGTTGAGTTAGAAGCTCAATAACGTCGATGCTTGAAAGAATGTCGTCTCTAAAAGATGGATGAGATTCGGTCACTGCGTCTTTTAGCGCTCCGTAGCGTCCGCGGTACCCTTGGAGCACTGCTCGAATAATCGCGGTTGGTAGCCGGTCGTGGAATCGGCAGTGAAGCAATACGAGACCTGTGGTTTGGTTATCTTTGACTTCAGGAATGTAAATGACTGTTCGGCCGTCACTGCCGCGGCCGACCATAATTTCTTTTTCGAACGCTGATCGGTGCTTTCCGCCTCGTAGGGTCGGATTATTTTCGGTTCTTGACGCAATCCCTGAGGCGATGCCTCCTCGATCGACGACGTGGACAGTTGCTTCGCCAGAAACGTCACCTTCTATCTGGTAGCGAGTCCAGCCCGTGGTTTCAGCGACGGACGCGTCTAACGCTGAAAGGGCGCGTAGACCTCGATATGAGAGCCGATCGCGGGAGGCGCCCGCTCTGAGTGCAGCCTTCACTAATGGTGATTGCAGCAATGTTTCATCTGACCGCGAAATACCTACCGTTACTGTCTTTGCTTGGTGTTTTATGGCATCAACAGGTCGAGTTAACTCGTCGATGGCTTTAGTGAGTGCTGCGTTGAGGTCGTCGATTACCACTCCTGGACGTCCAGCCTTTCCTGCCTCTATTTGGTAGCTATCGAGTGGAGCTATTCCGGTCGCGTATCGCAGAACTGTCATCAATTTTGAGGCTGTGCTGGCCTCGAGGTGGCCGTCATATTCGGAATTTCTCAATCCATCGAAGAATTCAGCACTAGGGGTTTTGAGGTCTTCTTGCAATTTTTCGAAGGTGCCTTCGGCGAAACTCCCGCTTGCGATTATTTTTTCAATTTTGGCCCGCATCTCGCGTAAAGGCATTGCTTGTGCGTCAATCGCTAAAGCTGCTTCGTATCCGAAGAGGTGACCGACAACCGTTGTCAGGATGAAGTCCAATTCGGGATGGAGTCTGGGTACTGTTATGAGTTCAGTCGCGGCTTCAAAACGAGTGTTTCCTTCGCTTGCTACAACTATTGGTGTGGCCTTATGAGCGCGATAGATCTCTACCTCCTTTGCTACGTCGTCGCTATTTGAGTCGCTTAGTCCTGACGCGCACACAAAGATGAGCGGTTCTGACGATAGATCTATGTGTTTTTTGTCTTCTGTGCCGTCTTCGGGGATCGCTTTGTAGCAAAGTTCGGAGAGCTTTATCCTAATTTCGTTGGCAGCTATGCGGTTAGGACCATTTCCTACGATGGCCCAGTACCGTTTTTGTGGAGCGTGGCGTTGAGCTGCCGATCTGATTGCATGGCGATTTAGTAGTACTTCACTCATTTTGGCTGGCAGGTCAGCAAGCGCAAACAGGAGATCGCTTTTAGTTTGTCGACCATCAACGAGCTCGGAGATAGCCACGCTAAGCAAGGCAGCAGCCGAGACTTGTGCATAGAACGCTTTGGTTGACGCAACTGACATCTCCACGTCGCGTCCGTCCGAGGTGTAGAAAACACCGTCCGATTTTTCTGTGAGATCGCTGCCACGCCGATTGACGATGGAAATTACGTAGCCACCTCGCTGGCGAACAAGGTCAACAGTTCGGTTTGTATCGGTAGTGGTGCCGGATTGACTTACTGCAACTACCAAGGTGTCAGACATATCAGTCGCCATTGAAAAGCCGCTTAGTTCAGTTGCGAGTTGAGCTTCGACCCGTATTTTTCTTTCTTTGGTAAGGGGGTTAAGAAATTGGGCGATTGTGCGCGCCGCTACCGCAGCGGTCCCCTGTCCAATTGCAACGATCTGTTTAATTTGATTGTTCTGAAGAGCGTCTTTGATTTCCTGAGGGATTGTTTCTGCACCAAGTTGAACCTTTGGCTCCCCGTCAACTTCGATTATTCGGCCGCGGAGAGTTTTGCGGACTGATTCGGGGGCCTCTTGAATCTCTTTCAACAGGAAGTGGGGTGAATCACCTCGATCGATATCTCGAGTGGTGATGTCTGCTTGAGAAATCTCGTCGGCCTGGACCGGCAACAGCGTTCCATCATAAGCAATGCGTTGTATTCCCTTGAGCGTTCCAGCAGCACGTGCTCTTAGGTGAATTATTTGTCCCGCACTAGAGATGGGACTCCTCGGGTCAGCGGGGCGTTCACCATCCATTCGAATCCATTGCGACGCTTCCTCCACGACGCCATATGGTTCGCTCGCCACGATATATGAGTTATCTGCAAGACCTATATAGAGCGATTGCCCGCTACCTCTCAGAGCCAACATCAACTCGTGGGGTTGTTCCGAGTTGTGGGTAGCTATCGCCACTGAGCCCTCAAACATGTCCACCGTGTTCTTGAATGCTTGAAGCTGTTCGCTCTCTAAGTCGAATTCTCTGGCAAGGATCGTGGGAATCACTTTTGCGTCGGTCGTTATTTCCGGAGCTATCTTGAGTTGGTGTAGCTCAGAGAGATCCATGTGGTTGTCAATATCTCCATTGAGGACCGCAGATATGTGGCGCTTGTTTATAGTTTCAACTTCTGCGCAATCGACGGGATGAGCGTTTGGCTCCGAAATAACGCCAACGCTTGCCCACCGAGTGTGCCCTAATACAGTGACTGATGAACCCGGCTTTGAAAGAGCTGCTTGCAGAAGTTCGTCTGCGCAGATTTGGGATCTAAGGGCAGCCGTGTTATCTCCTAGATCACCAATCTCAGCGGCATTTTTATAAATGAAGGAGAGATGTCCATCGGAGCTTCGAACCGATCTAGTTCGAAGAGTGAGGTCCCCAAATCGATCACCGGTGAGGGCTCCTGAGGGAAGGTTGTGGTCCGATACAAAGATTTCGATGCCGGCGGAATCCCGTCCACGAACCTCTAAACGATCGAGGGCAGAGAGCGCTGTTTGGATAGACGCGAGACCGGGCAGCGCATGTATCTCTGGGGTTCCTGTTGCTAAGTCAAGCACAGCGTCGGCGCTGCGAAGCCGATCGCGTTCAATAGCCCAAAGAGCGTCACGAATTTCGACTAGGTCCGCATTGATCGGTTCCACATCAATGGTGATTGCATCGAGCTGAGCATCAATGCTTTTCAAGATTTCATGCGCCCGATTTGTTTCGCTTTTGATGGTCAATGCTGCGGCCCTGTCAAAGACGAGTAGCCCTAGGCCCGGTAGAGCGGAAAGAGTGTCGTTTACTTGTTGGAGGAGAGCACCAGCATCGCGGAGCCGTATTGATGCGCTATCGAGGTTTTCAGCTGCGAGTTCGAGATCATCGACGGCCGCGGCAAGTGGCGGGAGAACCGTGTCTCGCTGCTCAATTGGTCTGTTGTCCGGTCCACGAAGGACGGCAATTATGCCGCACATACCTTTGAGGGTAGCGGTCTTATTGGTCGCGTTATTCGCGGGCTAGTCGGCGGCGCTTTTAATGAAACTGGCCAAGCGCTTCGCTTCATCGTTAGCTGTTTGTTCTTTTTCGGCTTCCACCATGACGCGGATCAAAGCTTCTGTTCCACTTGGTCGAACTAGTACTCGACCCGCACTTCCGAGACGCAGCTCGCTTTCGGTAATTTTCGGCTGAATCGCTTTGATGATCGGGGATGCGTTGCTATCGATCGGAACGTTGATCAACACTTGCGGATATCGGCTCATTGCTGCGCTGGCGAGGGCAGCACTACTTTGCCCTTTTCGCTTGACGAGATCGGCGAGTAGTAGTCCACTTAGTAAACCGTCTCCCGTTGTTGCTAGGTCATGAAATATGACATGTCCGGACTGTTCTCCGCCGAAGTTCGAGGATCCGGCTTCGAGTTCAGCAAGGATATTTCGATCGCCAACTGGTACTTCAATGGTGCCTATAGCTGCCTTCTCGAGGGATATTCGAGCACCTAGGTTCGTCATAGGGGTGATAATGGCTTTTCGATGCATGAGGCGATCTCTGTCCGCGAGATCTTTGGCGAATAGACATATTTGGATGTCACCGTCGATGAGGGATCCATCAGAAGCGACTGCGATTAATCGGTCAGCATCTCCGTCTAGTGCGAGACCTAGATCTGCTCCTGTTGATAGAACCTCTTTGACAAGACCATCGGGATGAGTTGACCCACAGTCTTCGTTGATGTTTCGTCCGTTTGGGTCTGCGTTGATAAGGGCTACCTGAGCGCCCACTTCATTAAAAATAGCAAATGCAATGTGTGACGCCGAGCCGTTGGCGCAATCGATAATGATGCGCATTCCCTCTAGTGTGCGGCCTTCGAGAGCTGCCACTAGTGACATAGCCCAGCTGTCACTTGGTTTCGGGTGAAGTCGCGGCGAAAGGTTGCTTCGAATTTCTTGAGGTGGCTGATTAATCAGCTGTTGTAATTTGTTTTCAATACCTGTTTGTTCGCGGTCGTGGAGCTTACGTCCCCCGGGTGCAAAGATTTTGACCCCGTTATCAGTCCAAGGATTGTGGGATGCCGAGATGACGGCCCCTACGCAATTTTGTTCACGGGATAAGAGCGCTATGGCAGGTGTTGGAACGACACCAACGTCTAAAATTTCAATGCCTTCGTGGTCGAGTGCTGCGATCATGGCCGACGAGAGCGCAACGCCAGATTCGCGAGTGTCGCGTCCAAGGATCCACTGGTCGCTTTTCAAAACGTTGCTGGCCGCTAAAGCAAGGTATGTGACGAAATTCTCATCCAGTAGTTCTTGAGCTACGCCTCGGACGCCGTCGGTGCCGAATGAGAGTGCCACGGCGGCTCCTTAAAAGTATTGCTAGGAAATTATCGCTTCGAGTACTGGGGCGCTTTGCGCGCCTTCTTGAGACCGTACTTCTTGCTTTCCTTCTTTCGAGCATCACGGGTTAGTAGTCCCGCCGCTTTGAGGACAGCTCTTTGTTCCGGGTCAACTTCTATTAATGCTCGTGCGATACCTAATCTCAGTGCTCCTGCTTGACCTGCGGGGCCACCTCCGTCGAGGGTGGCGTCAATATCGTATGACTCCAGCTGATCAAGAAGGCGCAGCGGTTCGGTTACGAGCAGACGATGGACCGAGGAATTGAAATAGTCTTCGAATGTTCGTTTATTGCAGGTGATTACACCGGTGCCTGGGCGGAGTCGGACGCGGGCAACAGCCTGTTTGCGTCGGCCTGTTGTTTGAGTGAGTGGAGCGGTCATTTATACAGTTCTCAGGCTTTCGCTATTGCGTTATCTATCGTCAAAGTTTCGGGCTGTTGTGCAGAATGAGGGTGTTCAGGTCCTGGGTATACCTTTAACTTGGTCAACATTTGGGCGCCAAGGCGGTTTCGAGGGAGCATCCCTTTGACTGTCCGACGGATTGCGTCTGCTGGCTTACGTTCAAGTAAATCGGCATATGTCTGGGACTTGAGCCCACCCGGATAGCCGGAGTGGCGGTGAACAAGTTTTTTTTCTGCCTTTTCGTTAGTTAGTACTACTTTTGCTGCGTTGACGATGATGACATGATCACCGCAGTCAAGGTGGGGAGCAAAGGTTGGTTTATGTTTGCCGCGAAGAATCTTTGCTACCTCCGTCGACATACGACCGAGTACAAGATTTTCGGCGTCAACTACGAACCATTTCCGTTCAATTTCACTTGCCTTGGGGGAATAAGTACGCACTGTGCGTCAGCCTCTCGGTTCACCGAACATGTTGTGATTAGTCTTGGGGCCGCACAGGTGTGAGCCAGCCGACGTTCAAGGCTACGGGCAGTAGGTTCAAACGACAAACGCGAATCGCAGTGATTTACCTTTTGGTTTTTTCATCGAACGCGACTGGATAGGCGACGCGAGTGAGAATCAGGCCGTGTGGAGGTGCGATCGGTGGAGCTGCTGAGCGGTCTTGCGCGTCAACTATGCGCTCAAATTCCTGCGGTGAGCTCTTACCCAATCCGACTGAGACGCAAAAGCCAACGAGGGAGCGCACCATTTGATGACAAAACGCGTTCCCAATTATCTCAAATTCAACTCTCTCTTCTGCCTTTGGTTCCCACTTCGCGGCAAGGATCTTTCTGGTCATCGAAGCGTCAAGGTTTCCTTTGGGGCGTCGACAAAAGGAAGTGAAGTCATGCGTTCCCAACAAACAGGTTGCTGCCTCTTCCATAGCCTGGAGGTTAAGCGGCTGTGGTATGTGCCACTCAAGGTCTGCGTAAAGCGGATCACTGTGCTCTGAGTTAAGAATGCGGTATCGATATTCTCGGTGTAGCGCTGAAAACCGTGCGTCAAACTCGTCGTCAACAACGCTGACCGATTGAATTGTGATGTCTGCGGGGCAAAGTGAGTTGAGTCTGTCCTTTAGTTGTTCATGGTCTAAACGTTCATAGCTTCCTCGGAAGGAAACTACTTGCCCCTGGGCGTGCACACCGGCGTCAGTTCTCCCCGCAACAGTTACGTCGATAGGGGTACCTAATATTTGTTCAATTGCCTTGCGTAATTCGCCGCCTACGGTTCGAACGCCCGGGTTTTCTGCATAACCGCGAAAGTTCGTTCCTTTGTATGCAAGATGAATTCTCACAGTTTGGGCGAAGGTCACGACTAGGAAGGTAGTTTCATATTGACGTTGGAGGGTGCAGATGTTTGATCTTGTTATTCGAAATGGAACAGTCGTCGACGGAACAGGGAGCCCTGGTTTCTCTGCGGATGTTGCAGTACAGGAAGGTCGAGTCGTTGCAATCGGCGAAGTAAGTGAATCGGGTAAGCAAGAAATTGACGCCACTGGTTTAACAGTGGCACCGGGCTTCGTTGACGTTCACACTCATTTTGATGCCCAAGTCTTCTGGGATCAGACATTGTCTCCTTCGCCTCTGCATGGAGTGACAACGGTGATCAGCGGTAATTGCGGATTCACGATCGCTCCGTTAGAGCCCGAGCACGGCGACTACATGATGCAAATGTTGGCTCGCGTGGAAGGCATGCCCCTTACTTCGCTCCAAGAGGGAGTTCCCTGGAATTGGAGAACCTTCGAGGAGTATCTGCAAGCGATAGATGGGACCTTAATGCCAAACGCTGGGTTTCTCGTTGGACACAGCGCTTTACGAAGAACAGTTATGGGTGAGAGGTCTGTAGGGGAATTCGCCTCCGCGGAGGAACTCCAAAAAATGAAGGATCTGTTGGCTCAGAGCATTGATGCGGGCGGTCTGGGATTCAGCTCTTCCTGGGCCAAAACACACAATGATGCGGACGGCGAAGCTGTTCCATCTCGACACGCTTCTCAAGATGAGTTGATCGAGTTATGTTCGGTGTTGAAAGATTCAGATGCAGTTGCTTTGGAGTTCATTCCGACTATTGAGCGCTTCGACGAAGAGGTGTACCAGTTGCTGACAGATATGTCGGTTGCAGCTGATAAGCCGCTGAATTGGAATGTCATCTTCGTAAATGCCAGGCAGTCAGAGGCAATTGAGGAAAAGCTTCAGGCATCGAACTTTGCAGCGGAACAAGGTGGTCGCGTTATTGCCTTGACTGCGCCAATGCCCGCAGTAAGTCGGTTGTGCTTTGAAAGCGGCTTCTTGCTCGACACTTTGCACGGGTGGGCGGAACCCATGGCGTTGCCTTATAAGGAGAAGGTAGCCCTGCTGTCCGACCCTGAGCGACGCAAGCAACTGAATGAAGACGCTCAACAACCAAGCGCTTTTAGAGGTATTGCTCGATGGGAACGGTTAACGGTTGGAGAGGTGACGAAAGAGCATTTAAAGCATTTCGAAGGTCGCTCCATCGGAGAAATATCTGAGGAACTGGGTAAATCTCCTTGGGAAACCTTGTGTGAAATTGTCGTTGAAGATGATCTCAAGACCGGTCTCTATCCGCCCGCAGCGGGTGACAACGATGAGTCATGGGAATTGCGTAAGATGCTTTGGAACGACGATCGTTGCCTAATTGGCGCTTCAGATGCTGGCGCCCATCTTGATTTCCTTGCCACTTTCAATTACTCCACGTACTTACTGGCTGCAGCTCGAGATCGCGGATTACTAGAGCTCGAGAGCGCCGTTCACAAGTTGACTGATGTGCCGGCTCGCTTATATGGACTAAAAGACCGGGGCAGAATAGAAGAAGGTTGGTGGGCTGATTTAGTTGTATTCGACGCCCAAAAAGTTGCTCCCGATGAGATTGAAGTTCGTGAGGATCTTCCGGGAGGCGGTTGGCGGCTATACAGCGAAGCGATCGGTGTTCACCATGTCTTTATTAACGGAGAGCAAGCAGTCGAAGATGGCGCTTTCACTGAAGCTAGGCCCGGTACGTTGCTTCGTTCGGGAAGGGACACCGAGAAAATCACGGCAAATGGTTAAAAACTAGCTAGTGATCTCGTCCCTCAGGATCAAGGATCGCAACTAGCTGCTCTATATCGAAGGAGGGGTCTTGGGACGGACCAATCAAGCGCCGTTCAGCCGCCTCCAGCCTTTCGATAGTGCTCCTAATAGCCGTAACAGCTGATTCCGGCACGATTACAGCGCCGTGGCGATCCGCATGGATAATGTCTCCGGGGGTGATGGTCAAACCGTGAACTGTTACAGGGATGGCGTATTCGGTGACATGGACCCATGCGTGCGACGGTCCGACTGATCCTGCAAGCGCTCCGAAATCTTCAGCCCACGTATCAATATCTCTTATGGATCCATTAGTCAGCACTCCGACGGAACCCAGCCCTTTGTGGACATTGCTATTGACCTCACCCCAAAGGGCACCAAAACCCGCCGGATCGTCGATATCTTCAATGACCGTCACAGTTGGAGCCGGCGGCGCAGCAATCTGTCGGTAGTACGCAACACGAACGGCGAGATCATCGCTCGGTGCACGCCCCGAAGGTTCTGTCGCCCGAATTTTTGCTGTTCGCGCGTAGCCAACCATTGGAACCATGGACGGGTCTCTGCATACAAATGGGGACGTTGTGAAGCCCACGGCACGACGATCTGGTGCAATGACCTCTACTGCATTACAGATTGTCGGAGTGTCGAAATCTCGAAGTGCCATCAGTTCATGGTGCTGGAACATGGCCTACTTCTATTTCACAAATTAAACGAGTTCTATAAGCGCCATGGGCGCATTATCACCTTGGCGTGGACCCAGTTTCAAGATTCTGGTATAGCCGCCGGGCCGATCTTCGTATCGAGGCCCAATTTCATCGACAAGTTTCTGAGCCATCTCTTGGTCGCCGTTTAGGCTCGAGACGAGTTGACGGTGACGGTGAAGGCTGTTTGAACCAGCGCTCGCTTTTTTTGCCTTTGTAATTAACTTCTCCGCGTAGGGTCGCAGCGCCTTCGCTTTTGCTTCTGTTGTTTCAATAGCTTCAGCAGCGAAGAGAGATGCAGCGAGGTTGGCCATCATCGAGCGCTGATGGCTTGAGCTGCCACCCAGCCGACGTCCTTTTTTGGGGGTTGGCATCAGATCGCTCCTATTGCATCGTCGGAGTCATTCCCTTGAGAGCAAGTCCTCGCTCATCAAGTTTTTGAATGACTTCATCTAGGGATTTTTGGCCGAAATTCGTGATGGCCATTAGGTCATCAATGCTCTTCTCAAGCAGCTCACCGATGCTATTAACCTGGCCGCGCTTCAAACAGTTCCGGGGCCGTTCACTTAAATCTAAGTCCTCTATGGGTAACTCCAACTCAGGCGACGTTGTTTCGACAATCGCTATTTCTTGGATTTCAAGACCAAGTGGCTCTTCACTCATTTCTGCGATTAAGCCAACGAGTGTGCAGAGTGTGTCCCCAGCTGAGGCGAGAGCATCTCGTGGGCTCATTGCGCCATCAGTGTCAATGTCGAGAATAAGACGATCAAAGTTAGTTGACTGCTCCACGCGGGTTGGTTCAACTTCAATTGAGACTCTACGAACAGGGCTGAACAGAGCATCAATTGGGATAACGCCAATGGTGGAAGAACTGTCTTGGTCTTCAGAGGAGAGGTATCCGCGACCCTGCTGAATCGTTACGTCAAGAGCAAGTCGGCCACTAGCACTGAGGGTTGCGATATGCAGATCGGGGTTGTGGCACTCCACGTCAGCGCCCCACTCGACGTCTCCGGCGGTAAGGTCGCAAGGACCTGATGCATCAATTCGCACAGCAAGTGGTTCGTCACTGAAGCTGGTGAGAACTATGTCTTTGATGTTCAGTATGAGATCGGTGACGTCCTCGACAACGCCTTCAATGGTCGCGAACTCGTGGAGCGCCGCTTCGCCGTCAAACTTGACTTGGGTTATTGCGGCGCCCGGTACGGACGACAACAACGTGCGTCGAAGGGAATTTCCGATCGTATGGCCGAAGCCTGGTTCAAGGGGACCAATAGCAAATCGTTGACGATTATCTTCTTCGTCTCCGAGGGCTTCAACTGTCGGTCGCTGCATGGTGAGCATGCTCACAATATCTCCAATGGCCAAGGGTGGACTACTTGCTGTATAGCTCGACGATGAGCTGTTCGCGGACGGGGATTTCTATCTGTTCGCGTGTTGGGACTTCTCTAACTGTGACTTGCTGGCCACCTTCGCCAGCATCTAGCCACATTGGGGTCGCTCGATCAAGAACATCGAGGTTCCATTGAACGGTGACCATTTCGCGAGACTTTGGCCGCAATTCAATGACGTCACCCTTCCGCGCACGGAAGCTAGGCACGTTGACCCGACGTCCGTTGACATTTATGTGTCCGTGGCTAACGAATTGTCGAGCCTGCGGCCGGGTTGCTGCCCAGCCAGCGCGATAAACAATGTTATCTAGCCTAAGTTCGAGAAGCCGAAGAAGATTTTCGCCTGTGACGCCGCGTTGCTTCGCAGCTTGATCATATGTATTACGGAATTGCTTTTCTGTAATTCCGTATGTAAATCGAGCTTTTTGTTTTTCTTGAAGCTGGACTAAGTATTCCGAGTTTTGGCTTCGACGGCGACCGCGGCCGTGTTCACCTGGGGGGTAAGGCCTACGATCAAGGGCTTTGGTTTCGCCAGAAGTTCCCCAAACATTTATACCCAGACGACGGGATACTCGAGCTTTAGGTCCGGTGTAACGTGCCATGTCTCAGACTCTCCGACGCTTTGGGGGCCGACAACCATTGTGCGGTACGGGCGTCATGTCTTTGATGCCGGTAATTTCAATGCCGGTGTTTTGAATGGAACGAATCGCTGTCTCTCGGCCAGACCCAGGGCCTTTTACTTGAACGTCGACTCTTCGGACTCCGTGCTCCATGGCCTTTCGCGCAGCTTGCTCAGCTGCCTGCTGGGCCGCAAACGGTGTCGACTTACGTGATCCTTTAAAGCCAACATTTCCTGCGGATGCCCAGGAAACAACGTTCCCTTGTTGATCACTAAAGCTAATAATTGTGTTGTTAAAGGAACTTTTAATGTGGGCAACGCCGTGTCCGACATTTTTTCGTTCTTTGCGGCGTGGTCGCCGAGCTGGTTGGGGATTGGCCATTTTCTGCTTTCAATCTCTTCTTTGACAGAAGATCACTTAAGAACTTTTTTCTTACCGGCTACGGTCTTACGAGGCCCTTTGCGGGTTCTGGCATTGGTGTGCGTACGTTGTCCACGCACTGGGAGGCCTCTCCTGTGGCGGATTCCTTGGAAACAGCCGATCTCAATCTTGCGTTTGATGTCTTGGGCTACATCGCGCCGGAGATCACCCTCAACGGTGTAGTTGTCATCAATGAAGTTTCGGACTTTGACAACTTCTTCATCGGTAAGATCGCGAACTCTTGTCGCTCGGCCGATGTTGAGAGCTTCACAAATATCCGCCGAACGAGTGCGACCGATGCCGTAGATATAGGTCAGAGCAACTTCCACTCTTTTCTCTCGGGGAATATCTACTCCTGCAATACGTGCCATCTTTAGAAACTCCTATCCCTGGCGCTGCTTGTGGCGGGGGTTGGAACAAATCACGCGAATACGACCGTGGCGCCGAATGACTCGGCATTTATCACAGATCTTTTTTACGCTGGGACGGACCTTCATTGAGCTACCTGATGGTTGGGTCGCGGAGTCACTAGTACACCGTCATTGCGACCGAGTGCGGACGCGGTCTGATTGGACTGACCAATAGACCGAAGGAAAAGCATACCGGGCGCAGGTTCACGCACCAATCTCAAAGCCATACTCAGCTAATACTTTCAATTGCGTGGATAATTCGATCTTGGACTTCTTCTTCGGTGCCGAGCCCATCAACAGAGACCAAAACGTTTTGCTCAGAGTAAAAGTTAAGGAGGGGGGCGGTTTCGGCCCGATATAGCTCGAGACGACGCTGGATAGCTTCAGGAGTGTCGTCATCGCGACCACGAGCAAGCATTCGCTCCGTTACCACTTCGTCGGGGACTTCAATATCAATTGCTACCTCTATCCCTGCTGGAGCGAGCATTTCAGTTAGGGCTTGCGCTTGCATATCAGTTCTAGGGAATCCATCGAGCAGGAATCCTTTTTCTGTATCAGGGTGAGCAAGTCGCTCTTCAACAATGCCGAGGATGATCTCATCGGAGACAAGATCGCCGGCATCCATGATTTGCTTTGCTTTTAATCCAAGCTCAGTGCCTTCAGCAACCGCTGCGCGGAGCATATCCCCTGTCGAGATGTGCGGAATATCGTAGTGGTTTACTAGCAGAGCACATTGGGTGCCTTTTCCGGCACCTTGTTTCCCCAAGATCACGAGTCGCGGCATTGCAATCTTCCCCCGCTACTTCAGAAAGCCTTCGTAGTTGCGTTGCAACAACTGACTATCGACTTGTTTCATGGTTTCTAGGGCAACGCCTGCGGCAATTAGAATCGACACGCCGCCAAATCCTATGGATGCTCCTCCTCCGCCCATAGCTCCTAGGTCGCTTGTCAACGACAAAAGGACCGTCGGGATGAGAGCTACGAAAGCTATGAAAAGTGCACCTGGCAGCGTGATTCGGTTGAGGATTTTGGCCAAGTACCGTTCCGTCTGAGGACCGGGCCGTACTCCTGGAATGAAGCCGCCCTGTTTCCGAATATTGTCAGCTTGTCGAGCCGGGTCAAAAGATATAGCTGTGTAAAAGTATGCGAAGCCTACGATCAGCATGCCGAAGAACAGGATGTAGACGATGCTGTCGGGTTGAGTGAGGTAATCGTTTACAAAGGTTTGTAACCAACCCCAGTTAGCCACGTTCGACAGTAAGACCGGAAGAAACAATATTGAACTGGCGAATATGACCGGTATAACTCCGGACTGGTTGACCTTGAGCGGGATATATGTGTTTTGGCCGCCGTACATTTTTCGGCCGACTTGCCGTTTCGAGAATTGAACCGGGATGCGTCGCTGTCCTTGTTCGATGAAAATAATGGCAACCATCATGCCGATCGCGACGACTATTGCTGCTGCGAGATAAAAGTTGCCTTCAACTGCTCTCAACCGGGCGCCGTCGAATGGGATGGTCGATACCACAGACGCGAAGATGAGTAGCGACATGCCGTTACCGACTCCTCGCTGGCTGATGAGCTCACCCATCCACATCAGAAGCGCAGTGCCTGCGGTAAGCGAGAGTATTACTAGACCCACTCTGGGGAACGTAAAATCCGGAATAACAATTACAGCGCTTGTGTTCCCAAGGGCAGTTCCCTGGCCGCGTCCGAATATGAATGTGATTCCAGTTGCTTGGATGAATGCTATGGCTAGGGTCAAATAACGGGTGTATTGGGTAATTTTTCGCTGGCCGACTGCGCCTTGTTGTTGCAGTTGTTCAAGGCGCGGGATCGCTACTGTCAGGATTTGAATGATGATTGACGCCGTGATGTAGGGCATGATCCCTAAGGCGAATATGGCGAAGTTGGTGAGGGCCCCACCTGAGAAAAGGTTGAGTAATGCTAGGACCCCACCGGTCTGGTCAGCTTGTTCTCGCAGACTTAAGATGGCGTCAAAGTCAATGCCCGGCACTGGGACTTGTGAACCTAGTCTGTAGGCGCCGAGGATCGCGACTGTGAAGAGGATCTTCCCTCGAAGATCCGGTACACGAAATATGTTTCGCATGCTCCCTAGCAAAATACTCTCCGTCTATCGGTTGGTGTGCTGGTTTCCGCGCGCCGGAGGACGCGGTCCCTTAAATGTGGGTGGCAGGATTTCGACCGTACCTCCGGCAGCCGTAATGGCTGCTTCGGCACTTTGAGAAACTGCGTGAGCTTTTACGTTTACTGCCCGACTAATTTCTCCACGTCCGAGAATTTTTACCATCGCGCCCTTGGATACGAGGCCTCGTTCCAATAAGAGGTCAGGGTCGATTTCGTTGAGTCCAGTTTCGTCGAGAGTATCGAGATTAATTGGGTGGTACTCAACTCGGAAGGGGTTGGTGAAGCCTTTCATCTTGGGAAGGCGTCGTTGGAGAGGCAACTGGCCACCCTCGTACCAAACCGGTACTTTGCTTCGAGCTTTAGTACCTTTTGTTCCGCGACCTGCGGTTTTCCCGCCCTTACCTGCAATGCCTCTGCCGACACGCTTGGCGCGTTTTTTGGATCCTGGAGCTGGTTGTAAATCGTGTGGTTTTAGCATGGCTGTCTTTTCAGCTTTCCTGTACTTCAATGAGGTGAGCGACTTTGTGAATCATGCCCCTGATTTCGGGTCGGTCAGGGAGTGTGTTCGACTTTCCAATCCGACCTAATCCTAAGGCGCGCAATGTTCCGCGGTGTTTGGGTTTAGATCCAATAGATGAGCGAACTTGCTTAACTGTTAGGTCACTCATGAAGTTACCTCAACAGCAGGTTTAGGTTGCAAGGCTTGACGCTCTGATTCTCGGTATGCCGCAAGAAGGGCAGCTGGTATGCATTCTTCCTCTGAGAGTCCTCGAAGAGCTGCAATTTGGTCAGGACGCTTCAGGCCTTCAAGGCCTGCAATCGTCGCCTTGGCGACGTTGATGTGGTTTGAAGAACCGAGCGATTTCGCCAACACATCACTGATGCCGGCTTCTTCAAGAATTGCGCGAGCGGCGCCGCCGGCGATTACGCCGGTACCGGGAGCAGCAGGCTTTAAAAGAACTCGTCCCGCACCCATTTCTCCGAGGATTGGGTGAATGATGGTTGAACCTGCAAGCGGTACCCGAAAGAGATTCTTTTTTGCTTCTTCTGTACCTTTTTGGATGGCCAAAGGAACTTCTTTGGCTTTCCCATAACCGAGACCAACTTGTCCCGCTCCATCGCCAATTACTACAAGTGCCGTAAAGGAGAAGCGCCTGCCGCCTTTGACAACTTTAGCTACGCGGTTTATGTCGATTACTCGAGATTCGCGCAGTCCGTCGTCACCACTATTACGTGGATTATCTTCGCGCCTCCGATCATCGCGACGTCGGTTGCCGCGGTCATCGTTTCGCCGGTTTTGGTTTTCGTTGGCATCAGACATGGTCAACTCCTAGAACTTCAGTCCGGCAGCACGCGCTGCGTCAGCAAGGGCCGCTACGCGACCGTGGTACTTATTTCCTCCGCGATCAAAAACAACAGATTCAACTCCTGCCGCTTGAGCTCGTTCGGCTAGAAGGGTGCCGACTTTGCTGGCAGCGTCCTTGTTGCTTGTCGTGGTATCTCGTAAGTCGGTTTCTGATGTTGAGGCGGCCGCAACAGTGAGACCGTTCTCATCATCGATGATTTGCGCCGATATGTGACGATTCGATCGAAAAACACTTAGACGAGGTCGTGCGGTCGTACCGGTGACTTTTTTGCGAACTCTACGTTGGCGACGTTGGCGCTGCGCGCTTCTGGATGTCATAGCAATACCTACTTTGCGGCCTTGCCGGCTTTACGGATTACATATTCATCCACGTATCTAATTCCCTTACCCTTATAGGGCTCGGGCTTCTTGAGAGCGCGAATATCAGCAGCCACTTGGCCGACAAGTTGTTTATCAATTCCTGAAACTTTGATGATGGTTGGTTCCGGCACGTCGAAGGTGACTCCTTCGGGGGCTTCTACTTGAACTGGGTGGCTAAATCCAAGAGCCAGTTCCAATGCATTAGTGCCTTTAGCCTGAGCCCGATAACCAACTCCTACAATGTTGAGCTCTTTCATGAAGCCATTGGATACGCCTTCGACCATGTTATTTACTAAGGCTCTTGCCAGACCATGAAGGGATCGTTGTTGACGGCTGTCGTCAGCTCGTTCCACGGTGATCACTGAGTCCTCGACCTGTATATCGATTCCTTCCGGGATTTGCTGGGTTAATTCGCCCTGCTTTCCCGACACTTTGATCATGTCATCAGAAATCTCGACAGATAGTCCGTCAGGGATAGTGATCGGTGCTTTACCTACTCGGGACATGCGGTCTCCTTACCAGACGTAACAGAGGACTTCGCCACCGACATGGTTTCGGCGGGCTTCTCTGTCGGTCATAAGACCTTTACTCGTGGACAATACTGCGATGCCCAGGCCTCCTAAGACTCTGGGAACGCTGTCGGACTTGGTGTAGACGCGCAGACCAGGCTTGGAGATCCGCTTCAGACCGGAGATCGTGCGACTTCGGTCGGGAGTGTATTTGAGCTGAATCGACAAAGTTTGTCCTGGTCGATCGGTTGCGTCACTAGTCTCATAGCCTGCGATATAGCCCTCGGCTTTGAGAATTGCTGCCAAAGATTCCTTCTGTTTCGACGAAGGCATCTCAACGTTGTCCTTATAACCCTGGTGGGCATTACGGACGCGGGTCAGCATGTCAGCGATTGGGTCGGTCATCGTCATTATGAATCTCCTCTCACCAGCTCGCCTTGGTCACGCCAGGAATTTCACCTGCATGGACCATCTCGCGGAGACATACCCGACAAAGCCCAAACTTGCGGTACACCGATCGCGGTCGACCGCAACGGCGACAGCGGGTGTAGGCGCGAACCTTAAACTTGGGGGTTCGTTGTTGCTTATTGCGAAGAGCCTTTTTGGCCATTAGTTCTGCCCTTCTGTACGGAACGGGAAACCGAGGGCAGTCAGAAGCGCTCGGCCATGTTCGTCATTAGTGGCGGACGTCACAAGAGTGATATCCATACCTCGAATTTTGTTTACTGAGTCGTAGCTAATTTCTGGGAATATCAGCTGTTCAGTGACTCCAAAGGTGTAATTACCATGCCCATCAAATGAGCGAGGAGAAAGACCGCGGAAGTCACGAATTCGGGGAATTGCAAGACTTACTAGACGATCGTAGAACTCCCACATTCGGTTGTTCCGAAGCGTAACTTTCGCTCCGATTGCGTTACCTTCACGGAGCTTAAATCCAGCAATAGACTTTTTAGCTCGGGTAATAGCGGGTTTCTGCCCAGTGACCTTGGTGAGATCTTCAACTGCACTGTCAAGGAAGGCTCGATTGACGAGAGCGTCGCCAACACCTGCGTTGACAGAGATTTTCGACAATCGAGGCACCTGCATCACATTGGGAAGATCTAGCTGGTTTTGGAGCTGATCTCGCAGCGTCTCTCGGTACAGCACTTTCATGCGGGGTTCGAAAAGAGTTGCGCTCACGACAATTCCTCCCCTGATTTCTTGTGGTAACGCACCTTTTCGTCACCTTCGATTCGGTATCCAACGCGACCCGCTTCACCACTCGTGGGACAGACGACGGCCACGTTCGAAGCGTTGATGCTCAGAGCTATATCGATGATTCCGCCTTGGTCGTTTTGTTGTGTGGGCGGTTGATGCTTTCGCCCGGTGTGTACGCCTTCAACTGTGATTCGGCCATTGTCGGTGTCAACCGACATGACATGACCTTCTGCGCCTTTGTCCTTACCGGACAGTACGCGAACTAAATCACCCTTCTTGATCTTCATTAGAGGACCTCCGGTGCAAGTGAAACAATTCGCATAAATCGGTGGTCGCGGAGTTCCCGACCGACTGGCCCGAAGATGCGGGTACCTCGTGGTTGCCGATTTTCGTCGATAAGAACAGCTGCGTTCTCGTCGAAGCGGATATAGCTTCCATCAGGGCGCCTGCGTTCTTTGCGAGTTCGAACAACTACGCAGCGAACGACTTCACCTTTTTTGACTCCTGCGCCAGGGATAGCATCTTTGACCGTCGCGATGAAAACATCACCAATCGAGGCGTAGCGACGCCCGGTGCCTCCAAGAACGCGGATGCACAGCACTTCTCGGGCGCCTGAGTTATCTGCGACTTTAAGTCGGGATTCTTGCTGGATCACTTCAGTAACTCCAAAATCAACGAGCTCGTTCGACAATTTCAACTAGACGCCAGCGCTTTTTCTTGGAAAGCGGTCGAGTCTCCATGACACGCACTCGATCACCGAGCCGTGCGTCATTTTCCTCGTCGTGGGCGTATAGCTTCTTTGTCTGCTGGACGGTCTTGAAATAGCGAGCGTGACTAACGCGTTCTGTGACTGCCACTACAACGGTCTTTTCCATTGAAGTAGATACCACTAAACCCTCTCGGATCTTGCGCCGCTTGCGTTCCTGAGATGCGATTTCTGTATCGCTCATGAGTTGTCCTCTGCTGGGGCCGACTCAGCGGCCGCTATTTCTCGTTCTCTTAGAACAGTATTGATGCGAGCGATGTCGCGTTTGACCTGCGAAATTCTCGCCGGGTTTTCAAGTTGTCCGGTTGCAAACTGGAAGCGCAAGTTAAAGAGCTCATGCTTTGCTTCGCCAAGTTGATCAATAAGTTCATCGTCGGCAAGTTCACGGAGTGCTGCTGCAGCTGCCATCAGATGGCCTCCTCTCGACTAACAACGCGCGCTTTAATAGGAAGCTTTTGGATTGCCCTATTAAGTGCCCCATGAGCAAGTTCTGCGTCGACGCCACCCAACTCAAACATGACTCGTCCGGGTTTAACTACTGCTACCCAACGTTCAGGGTTGCCTTTACCGGATCCCATTCGAGTTTCGGCAGGCTTAGCGGTAACGGGCTTATCAGGGAAGATATTGATCCATACTTTGCCGCCACGTTTAACGTGACGGGTCATTGCAATACGGGCTGCCTCAATTTGACGTGCCGTAATCCAACCAGGTTCTAAAGCTTGGATACCGAAGTCGCCGAAGGTCATAGTGGTACCGCCCTTAGAGCGGCCTTTGGTTCGACCACGATGGGTCTTACGGTGTTTTACTTTCCTTGGCATCAACATCTCAGTCGTCTCCCGGTCTGAAGTTGGGGGTTTGACTTTGCTCGCGAGTAGCTCGCTCGATCTGCTCTTCTTCTTCCAAGAGCTTTTCGAACTCTGGATCGGCTTCTTTAATCAGTGGTGCTGGCTCTTCGATCTCATCGCCCGGAACATCGGCTTTGCGACCGCCAGAGGAGACAACAGGAGCATTATGTTCGGCTGAACCAGAGGTTTCACCCACTGCCATTGCTGCTTCTCGGCTAATACGTTCATCGGCAGACACTTTGTAGGGCAGTATGTCACCTTTGTAGAGCCACACCTTCACCCCAATTCGGCCAGCTGTGGTTTTTGCCTCTCGGAATCCGTAGTCAATGTCAGCTCTAAGAGTATGAAGAGGCACACGCCCTTCGCGGTACCACTCCGTACGAGCCATTTCGGAACCACCAAGACGTCCCGAACATTGAACGCGGATGCCAAGTGCTCCGGCTTTTTGGGCATTTTGGACAGCACGCTTCATCGCGCGACGAAATGCAACGCGCCCTGCTAGCTGGTCGGCGACGCCTTGCGCAATGAGGGCTGCGTCCAATTCAGGTTGTTTGATTTCCTGAATATTGAGTTGGACTTTTGGATTGCCTGAGATCTTTGTCAGACCTTCGCGCAAGCGGTCCGCTTCGGCTCCCCGCCGGCCAATGACGATTCCAGGGCGTGCGGTATGGACATCGACCCGAAGTTTTTCACGTGTGCGCTCGACTTCTATTCGGCTGATAGCTGCGTGTGGAAGTTCGGTCTGCAGGAAATTCCTGATCTCCCAATCTTCAATGATGTAGTCCTGGTACTCCTTATCGGCGTACCAACGGGACTTCCAGTCTGTCGTAATACCAAGACGGAAGCCGTACGGGTTAACTTTCTGACCCATGATCAGGCCTCCTTATCTTCGTTTTCGGGTGTTTCGGCTTCGGCAGAAGCTTCGTCGTCTTCATTAGGAACATCGGCTTCAGCAGAAGCTTCGTCGTCTTCATTAGGAGCATCGGCTTCAGCAGAAGCTTCGTCGTCTTCATTAGGAGCATCGGCTTCAGCGGAGACATCCTCGGCTACCTCATCGGTGTCGACTTGCTCTTCATCCGAATCAACAACATCATCATCCCGCTCGGTTTCTTCTTCTGAGTCGCGGCTTGCTGCCACTCGCGCTGCCCGATCTGAGTCGGCGTTGCGACGGCCTGACGCCTCGAGTCGTTCGGCACGCATTTCAAGTTCTTCTTCAGAGAGTTGAGCTACGACCACAGTGATGTGGCAGGTCCGTTTATTTATGCGGGTTGCACGTCCGCGTGCCCTCGGTCGCCAACGCTTAAGCGTCGGCCCTTCATCAGCCCAGCATTCGGCAACATAGAGTTCATCGCCCGATAAATTTTCGTTGTTTTCTGCGTTGGACACTGCGCTTTCTAAAACTTTGGATACGACCGTAGCTGCGCCACGATCACAGAATTGGAGTTCTTCTCTAGCTTGATCAAGATCCTCGTCCCGTATTAGATCGAGAACTACTCGCGCCTTAGAAGCTGAGAGGCGAGCGAATTTGTGGGTAGATCGAGCACCAGCGACTGCGTCAAGGTCGATTAAGCCGCTCATTAGCTGCCACCTCGCTCTTGCCCAGCGTGAAATTTAAAGGTTCGAGAAGGGGCAAATTCGCCTAATTTATGGCCAACCATTGATTCCGTAACGTAAACGGGGACGTGCTTACGGCCGTCGTGAACTGCGAGGGTGTGGCCAATCATTTCAGGAATAATCGTCGATCGACGGCTCCAAGTCTTAACGACTTTTTTATCGCCGCTCTCGTTAAGTGCATCAACCTTCTTAAGCAGATGGTCATCTACAAATGCGCCTTTTTTCAAACTACGTGGCATTGGTTACCTCCGCGATCCGCGGGTACGACGTCGACGAATAATCATGTCATTGGACTGTTTGTTCTTTTTCCTAGTGCGGCCTTCCGGCTTGCCCCATGGTGATACAGGGTGCCGCCCACCAGAAGTCTTGCCTTCACCGCCACCGAGTGGGTGATCAACCGGGTTCATCGCAACGCCGCGCGTTTGCGGACGTACACCTTTCCAGCGATTTCTACCGGCCTTGCCGATCTTGATCAAATCAGCTTCTGCGTTTCCTACGGATCCAACTGTGGCACGACAGTCGATCGGGACGCGACGCATTTCAGTACTAGGCAACCGCAACGTTGCGTGGGTGCCTTCTTTGGCGACAAGCTGAACGCCTGCGCCCGCTGAACGGGCCATTTGGCCGCCGGCGCCCGGCTTCAATTCGATGTTATGGATAGTTGTACCGACAGGCATGTAGCGCAGCGGCAAAGCGTTGCCGACACGTACTTCGGCGTTTTGGCCGCTTTCGAGTTTGTCGCCAACCTCGAGACCGGCTGGTGCGAGGATATAGCGCTTTTCACCATCGTGATAATGGAGCAAAGCAATCCGGCAGTTGCGGTTCGGATCGTATTCAATCGAGGCGACCGTTGCGGGGACGGCGTCTTTATTGCGTTTAAAGTCGATGATCCTGTAGCGCTGTTTATGACCGCCGCCTCGGTGTCTCGAGGTCTTTCTACCGTTGTTGTTCCGTCCGCCTGTTGAGTGTTTCTTGGCTAGCAGAGACTTCTCGGGACTGGTTGTGGTGATCTCGCTGAAATCGGAGACCGTCTGGAACCGACGCCCGGGACTTGATGGTTTACGTACTCGGATTCCCATGGTTATGTCTCGAATATTTGGATCGAGTCGCCTTCTGCGAGAGCGACAATGGCCCGCTTAGTGTCCGGCCGTTTACCTAACGTATTGTTTCGTCGGTTCCGGCGGACTTTACCTTTGCGGTTGAGGGTATTTACTCTGGTGACAGTTACGTCAAAAATGGACTCGACAGCATGTCTGATTTCGGGTTTTGAAGCCGAGGTGTGAACTTCAAACACGTAAACATTTTGCTCAAGCTGTTCGTAAGACTTCTCAGATACGACAGGTGCGAGTATTACGTCTCGAGGATCCTTCATGACTTTGCTCCAGGGAGCGTCTCTGTTGTGAACACAAGCCAGTCAGAGCAAAGAATGTCATAGGCATTTAGCTCCTCGGCCTCCACTATTTGGACCGAAGGCAAATTTCTGAAACTACGAATTGCGGTGTTGTCATCCCCGGAAACAACCATCATGACCTTGCCATCGAGAGAAAGGTTCTCAAGAGCAAGGAGTGCCTCTTTGGTCTTCGGAACTTCGAAACGCCATTCGTCGACGACAACCACTCTCTCACTTTGCGCTCGGTCGCTCAACGCCGAGCACAGAGCTAGCCGGTTCATTTTCTTATTTACTTTTTTACGGAAACTACGAGGCTTCGGTCCGTGGACGACACCGCCCCCTGTGAATTGTGGGGCTCGAATTGATCCTTGGCGAGCTCGACCAGTGCCTTTTTGTCGGTAAGGTTTCGCTCCACCACCTCTAACTTCAGCTCTGGTCTTGGTGTTTGCGCTACCGCTTCTACGAGCGGCCAGCTGTGCCGTAACTACCTGATGCAGTACAGCCAAATTCGGTTCGATGCCAAACATCTCGTCGTCGAGAGTTATCGTGCCTGCTGTGCCGCCATCTTGAGTGCGTAAATCTAATGTTGTCATTATGAGCCCTTCACAGCGTCACGTACTACTACGACGCCACCTTTGGGGCCAGGGATCGATCCGCGAATTAGCAGAAGCTCACGTTCTGCGTCGGCCTGGACGACTGTGAGGTTAAGCGTCGTCACCTTCTCAGCGCCCATGCGACCCGCCATCCTCGTTCCTTTGAAAACACGGGATGGGGTAGCACACGCACCGATTGCCCCTGGGGCTCGGTGGACTCTGTGCGCGCCGTGGCTAGCTTTCTGGCCACTGAAATTGTGGCGCTTCATTACGCCCGCAAAGCCTTTTCCTTTGGATACTGCAGTGACGTCTACTTTCTCGCCTGCTTCTAAGACATCTGCAGCCAACTCTTGGCCAATTTCTAATTCACTGACGTCATCGAGCCGAAGTTCGACTAACCGCTGACCCGGCTCCACTCCCGCCTTTTCGAAGTGGCCCGCTTCAGGCTGAGTGAGTTTGCTAGCTTCGCGCTGTCCAAATGTCACTTGGACGGCGGTGTAGCCATCGCGCTCATCAGTTTTTACTTGGACCACACGACATGGTTCAACCTGCAGCATGGTGACGGGAACAACCCGATTATCGTCGTCCCACAGCTGGGTCATGCCCACTTTTGTGGCGACGATCGCCTTATTCGCCATGTTGAGTGTCTTCCTCTTACAGATGCGGCCAAACAGCCGCCGTTCACGCGAACGCTCCGCTCGGCAAAGCCGGCGGAGCGATAATTAGGTTGTGCCGACCGGTTCCGACCCAAGGGCCGGCCTCGCCGGACGTCAGTTCGTGCTCCGAAAACTCCGAGGCACGGGGTACATACGATACCGGGGTAAGTGTAAATAAACACCCCAGCGGGCCAGCAAACTAATTCTGCTGAATTTTGATCTCGATATCGACACCTGCAGGTAACTCCAACCGCTGAAGCGAGTCGACGGTTTTAGGTGATGGTTCCACAATGTCAATTAGGCGCTTGTGAATACGCATCTCAAAGTGCTCTCGAGAGTCTTTGTCCTTATGGGGCGACCGTACAACGGTGTAACGATGCTTCTCTGTCGGGAGAGGCACAGGGCCCTTGATATTCGCCTGAGTGCGAAGGACAGTTTCAACAATCTTTTGAGTGCTTTGATCCACAATGTCGTGGTCATACGCCTTAAGCCTGATTCGGATCTTTTGAGATGCAGCCATTGTATTTATTCGAGGATTTTGGTGACTCGACCCGCACCAACAGTGCGGCCACCCTCACGAATAGCGAAACGTAGACCTTCATCCATGGCAATCGGGTTGATGAGTTCAACCGTCATGTCAGTGTTATCACCAGGCATACACATCTCAGTGCCTGACGGCAACTCAACCATTCCAGTGATGTCGGTAGTCCTGAAATAGAACTGTGGACGATAATTGGAGAAGAAGGGCTTATGACGCCCACCCTCTTCTTTGGTCAAGATATAAACCTGAGCTTCGAACTTCGTGTGAGGAGTGATAGATCCTTTGGCACAACACACCTGGCCACGTTCAACGTCTTCTTTATCAATACCCCTAAGAAGAAGACCCACATTGTCGCCGGCCTGACCCTCATCAAGAATTTTGCGGAACATTTCAACACCAGTGATGGTGGTGGTCTGTGTTTCCCGAACACCAACAATCTCGATTTCTTCTCCAGTGTTACACACACCAGTTTCGATCTTGCCAGTCACCACAGTGCCTCGACCCGTGATAGAGAACACATCTTCGACAGGCATCAAGAACGGCCTATCGGTATCACGATCTGGCTCAGGAACAGCCTCATCAACAGCTGCCATCAGTTCCAAGACTTTGTCTGCTGCTCCGTCAGCGCCTTCCAACGCTCCCAAAGCTGAAACCTGCACAACAGGAACATCGTCACCCGGGAACTCATACTCATTGAGTAGCTCTCGGACTTCAAGCTCCACTAACTCAAGAAGCTCCTCATCATCAACCATGTCCACCTTGTTCAAAGCAACAACGATGTAAGGAACACCAACCTGGCGAGCAAGCAACACATGCTCACGAGTTTGAGGCATCGGACCGTCAGCAGCGGACACAACAAGAATCGCGCCATCAACCTGAGCCGCACCGGTAATCATGTTCTTGATGTAGTCAGCGTGACCAGGCATATCAACATGCGCATAGTGGCGATTCTCTGTCTCATACTCAACATGAGAAATCGAAATCGTGATGCCACGCTCCCGCTCTTCAGGAGCCTTATCAATATCTTCAAACGCTGTAGCTTCGCCACCCGACGCTTCAGCTAAAACCTTAGTAATCGCAGCAGTCAACGTGGTCTTGCCATGGTCAATATGACCCATAGTTCCCACATTCACATGCGGCTTCGTCCGCTCGAACTTCTCCTTGGACAT
>Ga0209036_1000087_pt1 | contig 34051 bp, 30 predicted proteins | sample MarorgKNORR_S2LV_3_FD_188222 | JGI IMG/M metagenome (GOLD analysis project Ga0209036, IMG submission 188222) | Marine microbial communities from the Southern Atlantic Ocean, analyzing organic carbon cycling - DCM_A/KNORR_S2/LV (SPAdes) (version 2) | ecosystem: Environmental > Aquatic > Marine >... | reverse complement strand
CGACTACTAACCAGGCGCGAGCGGTCACACCCAAAGGCTACCAACGCAGCGGTTTCCTCGGAGTTTACGTGGGTGCTGTTAATCGTCGCTTAACACGTCCGTGTCCGATAACGCGAAAGGCGGCGAAGTGGTGCCCAAGTTGCATAACATCTGCAGGAGTCGCTTCAGGAGGTTCAGATGGCGATCAGTATCGATCCCGACACAGGCTTAAAGGTTTTTGACACGCGAGCAGCGAAGGCGAGCGAAAAAATTCGCGGGCAAGGGTACGAAGTTAACCCTGACGTTGCGATGAAGACGCTCCCGGAGACGCCCGTTGGCGCGAAATTCGACGCTGTAGAGCAAGCAAAATATAGGGAATTCAAAGAGAGCCGACGAGGCGCCGCCGATTACATGTCGATGGAGGGAGAGTTCAGTCAGTATCTAGAGGATCATTACTCTGAACCCCCAGTCGAGCGAGAGGCGTTAAGCGACCAATGTGAAGTTCTGGTTATTGGAGCAGGTTTTGCAGGGCTCCTCCTTTGGTACCGTCTGAAACAAGCTGGTTTCGAAGATGTGCGTTTCTGCGAAAAGGGCGGAGATGTTGGGGGAACATGGTATTGGAACCGTTACCCGGGCATTGCCTGCGATGTCGAGTCCTACAGCTACTTCCCATTGCTAGAAGAAATGGAGTACTTCCCGACTATGAAATTCGCGTCGGGGTTTGAGATTTTGGAATATTGCCAGACGATGGCAGAAAAGTTCGGGTTCTACGACAAATGTCTATTTCATACGACAGTGGAACGTACTGACTGGGACGAAACAACCGGACGTTGGACTGTTCATACAGATCGCGGTGACGCGATGAATGCTCGATATGTGATTTTGGCGAACGGCATTCTCACGAGCCCCAAATTGGCGCGCATCGAAGGTATGGAAAAGTTTGCAGGCGAATCGTTCCACACGTCTCGGTGGAAATACGACGTTGACCTCGAGGGCAAAACCGTCGGCATTATCGGGACTGGCGCCACGGCGGTCCAAGCAATTCCCGAGCTCGCAAAAGTGGCTCAGAAATTGCATGTCTTTCAACGGACACCTTCCTCAATCGACGTAAGAGATCAGCGGGCTACTAGCGTCGAAGAGATAGAAGCCTGGAAGAATGAGCCGGGTTGGGCCAGAGCGCGTAGGGCCCGTTTTGCTCGAATCTCCGCTGGGCGTTCAGCAATCCAAGCTAACGATGATTACTTAGCGGGCAAAGTTGATGATTTCAAAGAAAGAAAACAGCATTTCGAGAAGTTGACGCCTGAGGAAATGGTTAACAAACAGCTCGACTCTAATTTTCGAATCATGGAACAGATTCGAGCGCGAGTGGATGCAATAGTCGAGGATCCGAAAACTGCTGAGGCGTTAAAACCCTATTATCCATATGGGTGCAAACGGCCGACGTTTCACGACGAATACTTGCCGACATTCAACCTTCCCCATGTTGAGTTGGTAGACACTGCTCCGGCCGGGGTGTCAAGCATCAACGAGCGAGGCGTCGTGCATGATGGAGTGGAATATCCTCTAGACGTTTTGATTTATGCGACAGGCTTCCAGTGGATGGCGACATCTACCTTCAACATGATTAAAGGGCGCGCCGGGAAAACATTGAGTGAGAAATGGCAGAACGAAGGTACGAAAACCTTTCTGGGACTCCACAGCAATGGTTTTCCTAATCTATTTATTGTCTCTGGCCCTCAAGGTGGCGGCGGAAGTTTCAACTTCACTGACGCGATCGAAACGCATGCTGATTACATCGTATGGATGCTAAGCAAGATGCGAGATGAAGGTCATTCTGTTGTTGACATTACCGAACAAGCAGAAATGAGTTACTCCGAGCATTGTCGAGAAGCTGATATAGCAACCGCTCCTCTTCGCGACTGCCTTTCTTATTACAACGGGCACGGTGATGCTGAGCCGGGCAGTCTGGCTTACTACGGCGGCGGCAACTGGCATAAATTCCGTGTTCGAGCTCAGGAAGATCTCGAGCCTTACGTCTTTGGTTAGAACTGAACTAACGAGAAAGCTCGGGTATTACCTCTCGAGCGAGACGCTCCAAGTTAGCTGCCATAAATTCGGGGTCTATTCCGGGCGGTAGGCCCGATGTGGCTATGTCAGTGATGCCGTAGGCATCAATAAAAGCTTTTAATTGACTAATCACTTCGCTAGGAGTTCCGATAATCACGTTTTGCGGAATACCATCTCCGCTTCCCCAGCCATATTCGTCCGGAGTTTCTGCCATAAATGTGTTGTACACGCCCATTCGGAAACGCTCTGCCTCCCGTATGACGGGCCAGTCTCGTTCTTTGTCGTCCGTGACGTAGACGGATCTAATAATTCCCACGCGGTAGTCATCGGGGTCTTTCCCTTGCGCCTTCAGTTCATTCCGCCAAGGGTCTAGAACATCTTCACGGCGGCCTTGGGGTAGAAGGTTGGTTTCGAAACGTGCAGCTCTTAATGCGCCCGGTTCTTTCATGGCTGCGATCCACAGCGGCGGCCCGAGTGGTTGAACGGGCTTTGGGTAGACATTTATATTGCTTAATTCGTAACGCTTTCCCTTGAAACTGAACGGTTCGTCCTTCCAAGCGAGTCGAAGAATTTCAATCGCTTCGTCGGTCATCGAGACCCGATTTTTGAGAGGTACACCAAAAGCTTCAAATTCTTTTGGTACGTATCCCATGCCGATTCCGAACTCCATCCGGCCATTGGAAATATGATCGAGCACTGCTAACTCCTCCGCTAGGCGTACCGGGTGATAGAGCGGAAGCAGAGCAATGTCGTTTGAGATTCGAATTTGAGTTGTCCTAGCAGCTATTGCCCCTGCAAGCGGTTGAAAGGCAGGCAGATAGCCGTCCTCGAGAAAATGATGCTCTGAGAACCAAAGGTGGTCGAAGCCTAGTTTGTCGGCGAGGACTGCCTGCTCGACGGTTGCAGAGTAAACATCCGTCATTGTCATTTGGCCACCTGGTACGTGGCGGCAGTCGTACATAACTCCGAATCGAAGAGGTTGCGACACCCTTAGCTCCAATGCTCGTCTTGTGTAGTGAAGGTAGTCGCTTTAAATAGCGGGAGTTTTGAATCTCAAGTTGGGCGCACTTACCGTTGAACGAATATTGTTACTTGTATGGAAATCAAGAGCGATACCCGGGGTGTTGAAATTGGGCCCCACCAATACGAGGATGCAGACGGCTACATATCTCCGTCGCCTGCAGGATCTGGACCGACGCACGACCCTCTAGGCGAATTCCCTACTGGGCCAGCAGTTGGTGAACAACTGCCGGAAGTTGTCGCTACTAGCTCAGATGGCAAGCCTGTTGATTTGCACTCCGACAGGCAAGGCTGCCCCGCTGTGTTGGTGTTCACTCGCTCTGCGGTTTGGTGACCGCCTTGTCGTACCCAACTGGTCGAGTTGGAAAAGGCAATGGATAAATTCGCTGATGCTGGAGCAAAGGTCTACGTACTGAGCTACGACGAAGTTGATGCGTTGGCTGACTATAAAGAAGCTCATGGCGCCACGTTCACCATGTTGTCGGACCCTGATAGTGAAGTTATTCGGTCCTTCGGGATTTTGAATACTTTGATTTCTGAAGACGATCACCCTTGGTACGGAATTCCCTTTCCTGGGGTATACGTGGTAGATGAAACAGGAGCTATCGTCCAAAAGTTTTTCGAGAATAACTTCCACGTTCGCCCCGGTCCCGAGCAATTGCTGGCTGCGCTCCGTGGGGAGCAGGTTGATCTCGAAGAAAAACGAGACGGTGGCCAAGATGTCTCTGTTCAAGTTGAGTTTGATGGTGAATCTCTGCCGGTGGGGATTACGCGACAGATCGTTGCGAGATTCACTGTTCCTGAAGGATTGCACCTGTATGACCATCCCGTTCCAGAGGGGCTGGTAGCTGCTTCGATAGAACTCGATGACGATCTAGAAGGGATAGTCGCGTACACTCCGATCGCTCCAGCTACGACTTCGTTGAGTCTTGCCGGGGATGGCCACACGCTTCAGGTCTATGACGGTGATGTGGTGTTGCGCCTACCGGTAGCTCAAAATGGGCGTGCAATTGTTAAAGATGATGATGGCAGGTGGGTATCTGTTCGTGGTCGAGTTAAGTGGCAGTCGTGTGATGATGAAGCTTGTGGAGTTCCCATGGAGGAGCCCTTTGCTTTTAAGGTTCCAGCGGCCTTCACGGTTTTGGGTGACATGGGCCCCGGAGAGGGACGTGTTCCCGCAATGAACGGAGCGGCACACTTCAAGAAGATGTTGGACAGACGAACGTCGAAGTCCTGATTTTGACCATGAAATAAAGTGGGGGCCGCCTTAGTACTTGAGCTGATCTAGGCTAAGGCAATGACGGACCTCAGTTATTTCGAGCCAGATACCGATCATGGCGAAATTCTCCAAGCTTTACGAGACGATGGCGCCTGTGTGATTATCGGTTTAATGTCAGCCGACTTGCAGACCCGCACCAAGAATGAGTTGGAAGGGTTTATCGATGCAACACCTGATGGGCGTGATGATTTCACCGGGAGGATGACTGGTCGAAGCGGCGCACTGATTGCTCGAAGTGAAGCCTGCCGAGAACTAGTAATGGACCGGAAAATTATTGACCTTGCTAACGCTTTTCTTGAACCTTATACAGACAAGATTCAGTTACACCTGACGCAGATTATTGACATTCGACCGGGCCAAGGAGCTCAGCCTCGGCACCGTGACCGGCTCGCTTGGGGTGGTTATTTACCGGACGAAATTGAGCCGCAATTCAACACTATTTGGGCACTTACGGACTTCACCGAAGAGAACGGTGCCACACGAGTGGTGCCTGGCTCGGTGAAATGGTCTCACGACCGGCGCGCAACCGATGCGGAGACTGTCCAAGCTTCTATGCCCGCGGGATCGGTTTTGCTTTACTCGGGCTCCGTTATTCATGGTGGCGGCCAAAACTCGAGCGAGTTAAATCGGACCGGAATCAACATTACCTATTGCTTGGGTTGGCTTCGGACCGAAGAAAATCAGTTCTTATCGTGCCCGCCAACAATAGCGAAACAACTGGATTATGACCTCCAAGAGATGTTGGGTTACACGATGGGTACCTATGCGTTGGGGTACTACAGTGACCCGGATGCCTTGGGAGAGGTCAACGATCTGCGACCACCAGAGTTTGCTCTAGGGCGCCCACCTCGTGATAAGGCGAGCAGCGCGACTTTGATTACCGATTGACTTACCTTCGGTTTTCTGCCCGTTGCAATAAGTTGGCGGTGATTGTTGAGACATCTGGGTCATCGAGTCCGTAGGACCAGTCTGTGCAACCCGCAGTAAATACTGATCCCTCGCCACGTTCGAATGTCGCCATTACCGCGTAGCCGTGTTCAAACCGTGATCTGTTCTCTGCGGTATCTGCGCCTCCGACTCTCTCAGCGACCCAATTAAGTTCCCCAACGTAATCCTTGCGCAGCTGGTGGGGAAGGTCAGAAGTTTCCCATAAGCGGGCCGGGGCTGTTCCCAGTACTTCCAATGGTTGGGGGAAGGCATCTGATCTAGTCGCTACTGGCAGACCGTCGTGGAGAGATAATTCGCAGCCATCGCATTCGTAGCCAACAATGACCGGCTTTGCGCCGATGATGTCTCCTGCTCGTAGGTCGATCCCATCAAATACCCAATGTTGCGGCTTCCAAATGCTGTAACCGCCCGAACCCTTCGGTGCATTGTCACAATGGGCGTAGCCGCCGCGAGTGAAACTGACCCCTGTCATTAAAGATTCAGGCCGCTGTGTCAGGGGGTCACTCCACATTGTGGATGTTAAGTGCTGATCGGCGGTCCCGAGCAAAGGGTCATCAAGAATGTTTTGCTTAAAACAGGTCATTGTTTCAGCCGAGTCGTCAAAGCGGACTTGCCAGAAAGCGGTATTGCCTGAGAGAAATACAGCGAATCCTCCCTTATCGATCCAGTTCTCTAGATGGTCACGCATTTGATGGGACCAGTATTCATCATGCCCAACGCTGAGATATGTGGAATAGGGGGAAAGTAGGTTTGAGTCGTTGTGTAAGTCGGTGCTAGTGGCGAAATCGAGATTCACTCCGTTCTTTTCGGCCCACTTCACGAAAAGTATTTCCCAATTTGCGAAACCCGCTGCGCAGGACCAAATCGAGTACTGAGCAAAATGGTCGCGACGTTCCTCGTTGGTGAGTTCGTTAATGAGAGCAACTCTGTACCGGTGCGGCTCGGGCTTTTCGAGGAATCCTGGAGGAAGCGGTCTCTTCAAAGAGCTTGCACTACTTCCGGTGTAGTAGCTGGGCCCTCCCCAGGTGTTGTAGGCCGCCCAAGTGGATGTGCTTAAAACTAAAAGAGTCGAAGCGGGTTCGGACGCTTTGACAACGAAAAACGCCTCAGCTGTCTCTCCGGCGTCTGTTAGGACTCTAACTAGGTAGAAACCCGACTTCCAGAACGGTTCGATTTCGATGTCTAAGGTTTTTTCCCAAGAGCACCCAGTTTCAAATGCTGTTTCAGGAGTGGGCTGAACATCGACGTTCACTCCTCGAAATTGAGCGACCGTTGTTTCTGTTGCCCCGACTCTTACGAGCTCGATATTGCAGGACCCTGTGTCCGCACTTATCGCGAGTGCTACAAACTCACCAGGTAAGGCCGATTGTGGCCAGCAATAAGCTGCTATCACCTTCGTCGGGCCAAGGTCGGTGGGTCGAGAAGCCAACTCGCTGTCAGTAATCCCGCCATTGTCAGCGCTCCAATTAGAAAAGCTGGACCGGCGCCTAGCCATGCGTACAGAGGTGCCGCAGATAGAGCGCCGACCATTGAGGCGGCTGACCCCATCGCTTCGCCGAGTCCTTGTGCTGCCGCTGCATCGTCAATCGGCGCAGCGTCAGAGACTGCAGCTTGAGATCCAGGAGACTGGACTGCTTCCATTATTCCGTGGGGCATGGCAGCAATGAAGAGAATTGGAACCGAAGTTATCCAACCATACGACGCCATGAGAGGCACCGTCGCAAGGGCCGATAAGAGCGAAGTAGCGCGAGGGCTGTATTGGTCGGAAAGTGAGCCCGCCCACCGAGCGATAATCAGCATGGGTAACGCAAACCCCGTTAAGGACAGGGAAACAACCATCGTAGAGGCACCTAAATTATCCATATGCGGCGCCCACAGAGGCTCGAACACGCCAATCGAATAACGAAAAGAGACGACCACTAAAAGTGCAGCGACCATCTCTCTTACCTGAATCAGCCGGCGCAGTACTCCCTTTTTAGGGGCCCCAGAGTTTTCTGCTGCAGGTATTTCTAATCGGTATACCGACAAGTAGGTCGCAGCAGTAAGGGCGCCAAAGAGGATAAATGGCGTTTGAACGTTAAATGCGACCGTGAGTGCTCCGGCGAGTGGCGGGCCGAAGACAAAACCCGCGAGGTACGCGCCGTAGAAAGCCCCTAATTGCCTTCCTTGGTCTTCTCCCGCATTGACGATAATAAATCGACGACTAGCTGGAACAATCACGCCGACGCCTGCACCCAAAATCAACCTCGCAATCACAAATTGCCAGAGTTGATCAGCGAGACCAAACCAGAAAAGACCAGCAGCTGAAGCAGCGACTCCCAGTCGCATCAATAATCCGCCGTAACCGCGATCGGCATATCGCGAAAGCCAGAGTTGGGTGACCAGGGCCCCAACAAAAGCAGACCCAGCAATCCAACCTAAATCGCGCTCCGCAATGCCGTATTCGTTATGAATTTCCGCAAGGAGAGCAAAAACGGATGAGACGCCGGCCATAGTTGTTCCTGCTACGAGATAGAGGCTTCGCATTGCGGTTCGACCTTAAGTGTTATACCCGGGTGGCGGCCCGAAGACTCCACTCAAGTCCGGGGCGCCTTGGTAAAGCCAACTCAGTTGCCTGCTCGAAAATTTCCAATTGCCTTCAATCTTTTTATAAGTGTCATCGTAATGACCGAGATAAAAAACGGCTTTGCTTGACTTCGCTTTGGCGAACTCGCAGATGTACCAACGACCATTTCCCTCATCTCCATTGGTTTGCGCGGTGCCGTTGAAAATCATCTGGTTTACCGAGTCGAATAGTGACATGGACTTATGGATGGCTTCTTGAAGCGCATCCAGCCCTTCGACTGGCCCGCGACCAATTTCCCAGACGCCGTCACTTGTCCATAAATCTAACCATCCCTCTTGATCTCCTTGGCAAACGCGATCTGAGTAATGGTGGACAAGGTTGCGAATAGCTTCAATCTCACTCATCTTCGAAGCTCAATTCTGAACCTTGTAGTTGCCAGACTTTGTTCCATAAGGGTCACAGGCTCGACTGTATAGATAGTCGAGAGGTCTATCTCCTGCTGTCTGTGGCTGCTGCGATCTAGGCTGCCAAAGCCATGCATTACTGCCTTCCCCCATTTCTACAATGTACCTCTTGGTGTGCCTCGGCAACGTTTACTATGAGCGTCTCATATTGAGAGCAGCAACCTGCTCATCGGAATCCTCTTCTAGTGGACCATCAAATATTTCTGCTTCAAACCAATCAACGAATTCTTGGTTTTTTGACGGCTTCCAAAGGGACCAAGCGGCTTTAGCCCCTGGGCTTCGCATCAAACCAAGCTTTAATAAATTCATTCTCATGTCCAGTTGTTCTTGCGTCGCTAAACCGTTTTGAAATTGCTCGTGAGTGTCAAAAAGATCAACGAGCATCGTGTTGGTCCAAAGGGTCACGCGCCACTGATCCTCGTTGGAAAGGTCTTCCGAGGCGAAATCCTTGGAAAGAAAAGCAACAAATTCTTGGTTCTGAGTAGATGACAAATAGCGCTCGTAAAGCCGATCAGTGAGAGTGTGACTGAACTGCGCCTTAGTGAGCTTCACATTCAGCTGTGCCTCCCGAGCTAAATAAATTAACGATAGGGGCAAAAGTGCTCCCTCTATGATTTGGGCGATAGCTCCAAGGTCTTCTATCACTATTACTCCTTCGATCTTTGAGAATGGTCTCGTGTTTGGAGGAAAGTATTTACGAATTTTCGGTCACGGATAAAGTCGAGGGCGAATCTTTCGTTTTATTTGGAGCCAGTAGCACTTCGCGGACAGCGGTGGATTAACGGTGATTCCTAGTTCGAAGCGACATGAGCCTCCGGCATTTGTGTTGAGGTATCCCTTTGTGGCAAAAATACGCAGCACCGAGGAAGCAGTTTGCTCTACGGTCTGCCGCATGACGACTAAGCCTTATTACGACCCAGAGGTGAAAGCTGCGCTGGAGAAGCAAGAGAATCTTGGCACAGTCAACGCTGAGACAATTTCAGGGGCGCGTGCCTCTCGGCTGCTTCGAAATGAAGAAGTCGAGCTTTCTGATGATGTTGAGCGAGTAGATCATTTAATAACCGGTGCGGACGGAAATGAAATCCGTGTGAGAACGCACCGCTGCGTCGACGCGAATTCTTTGCAGCCGGCTCTTTATTGGACGCATGGTGGCGGCTATGTGCTTGGATCCCCTGAACAAGATGATGATCGATTTGACCGTTGGTGTCGTCGCTTTGATCTAGTGGGAGCGGCAGTGCAATATCGCTTAGCGCCAGAACATCCTTATCCAGCTGGTTTAGAAGATTCATACGCGGGCTTGAAATGGCTGAAGGACAATGGGGAATCGCTAGGGGTGGATGTCACTCGAATTGGTATCGGAGGCCCGAGTGCTGGCGGAGGGTTGGCTGCTGCGTTGGCGTTGCTGGTCCGAGATAGAGGTGAATTCGAAATCGATTATCAACTGCTCATATATCCAATGATTGACGACAGTCGAGCTACTGAAACTGCAAGTTGGAGCGTTCCTATTTGGAATCCCGAATCTAATCACTTTGGCTGGAGCTCTTATTTAGGAAGCTTGTTTGAGTCCGAAGATGTCCCCAGCTATGCCGCACCAAGCAGAGAACTAGATCTCAGCGGCCTGCCGCCGACTTTCATTATGACTGGAAGCCTCGATGGCTTCGCTGATGAGGACATCGAGTACGCGAAAAGGCTTAACCATGCGGGAGTTTCGGTTGAACTTCACGTTTATCCGGGTGCTCCGCACGGTTTTGATGGATTTGCGGGTCAGACGGCGGTGGCGCGACAAGCCCGATCCGATATCAACGCCTTCTTGGCCAGGATGGTCGGCTAAACACAGTTGGCATCTTTTGATGAAGAGGAAGTTTCGTCGCGTAGGGAGAGTAAATGGAGGGCTCATTTGGTCGGAGCGCTCTTCTGACCAGTGGATCACAAGAATCTTGGAGAGGTAAGTGGAGACCTTGTGTGACCCTAGAGATTCTCTGGGTACTAGCGTGCTTCCATGAAAAGTCACAACACTTCTGATGGGCGTCAAATGGAGTCTTTACTTGACCGAGCTCGAGTGCACCCTGAGAGATCAATGGTGATGCTAAATCTAAATAGGTATAAAGCTGACGTTGAGTTCCCTCACGGAGTCCAATACTCCAACTACATGGCTGCTATCACCCACTCTGTTAAGGCAAATGGAGGAGCCGTTTTGTGGCGAGCTGACGTTCAGGGCTCCGTTGTGGGAGGTCTCGAAGGCTTTCATGAAGTCCTTGCGGTGTGGTATCCGAATTACGAGGCGTTTACGAGTTTGCCCGATGCCGATGGAGCGAAGGAAATGTTTCGGTATCGGAAGATTTGCGTTGAAGAAGCGCACATCATTGAACTTTCAACAGCGGGCGCGTTGACTCCTTAGTCTCGCTCATACAGATGAGAAGAGTCCTTGAGGAAAGCGTCAGCCGTTACTTGCCCTGAAAGTTCGGTGACCGTTTCTCCATGAAAGCTAATGGGCCTTCAACAGCGTCCTTCGTTTGTGAAAGTTGTGCTCCTGCTTCTGACTCAAGCTGTAGCGCTTCCGATTCAGTTAGGTCAACAGACCGACGCACGACGTTTCTTGCTGCGCGAACCGCCAGTGGCGCGTTGCCCGCAATTACCTCCGCGATAGTCAAAGATTCCGATAAGACGGTTTCACGGTCCACTAGCCGATTGAACAAGCCGGACGGGGCGATGTCGTCACTCAGTATTGGCTGAGCGCACAAGAGCAATTCCATAGCCAGAGCATTGGGGACGTGTCGTTGCAGAAGAGCGGTTCCCCCCATCCCCGGCACCAAACCTAAGGCAACTTCGGACAAGCCTAGCTTCACGCCCTTCGCTACGACTCTGAGATCACAAGCGAGCATGAGCTCCATGCCGCCTGCGATTGCATGTCCGTTGACGGCGGCTATAACAGGCTTTCCGAGATCGAAGCCTGTCAGAGTGGCGCGACGCATGAGATCTCGATCCTCGGAGATTGCTTCTTCAAACTCATCTTGAGGTTGCCGGGAACCTGTAATTACAGGAATAGTCGTCCCAAGATCGAAGCCGGAGCAAAAAGTAGAGTCTCCCGCTCCGGTTAAAACAACTGAACGAACGCTCTCATCCTCTTTGAGGCGAGTCCATAGCTCAGCGAGTCTGACTATCAACTCGGGATTCATTGAGTTTCGAGCTTCGTGCCTGTTAAGTGTCACCAATCCGACGTGGTTTTCTGCCGTATATTCAAGAACGCTCATGTCATATTCCTATATCTCTTAGGTTGTAGTCGCGTAATAACGGTCTCGTTTGTTCGCTCCAAACGAAGTCTTTCTCAAGCCCAATAAAAGGTTTATAAACGTAGCGATCTTCGTCATGGAAATGCTGAGAACGAGCATCTATCGCCCACGCAATAAGTTTGGATCGTTCAAAAATGTATTCCTCGTTGTATTCCGATACTGGATTGTGAACTCCGCCACTGCGAATTCCAAGTACCGATGATCGTCGATGAAAACCGAAGTTGAGTGTGACGCGAACATTAGAACTCGTGTTGGCGAAAGACCCGTGAACCGCTTGGCGACTGGTGATTGCTACATCACCAGGACTACAGATTAATGGCACTGCATCTGGAAGCCGGTCAGAGCCGGCGGCGGCGACCATTGATTTAATACTTAGTTTCCCGAGACGATTTGAGCCTGGAACAACCCATAGCCCATTTGTTGCGTCGCAACCGTATAGCTGTGCCATGAAATTGAACCCGTGGGTGTGATCGTCAAGTTCCGGGTTATTCCAGTGAGTCCAGCCGTCTTGATGCCAAGCTACTGAACCACCTAAGCCAGGCTGTTTAATCCACACGGCTTCGTTAAACGGTGTGAAGTCCGGTCCGTTGATTGATTCAGCCACTCGCAATAACTGTGGGTGGCCGTAGAGGCGAAGGCACGCATCAGAAAATTGGAGGGACCCAAGAAACAGTTGAACAACGTGCTCTGGCGCCTCGGCAGGGGGAGTTGGCTCATTCATTTTTGCTTCGTGGCGACCGTAGGACGCATCAGTGCCCCCTAGAGGGTCAGATAACGGTTTCACCCAACTAATGTTTCGTGCCTCTAAATCAATACCTAAAGCTGGATTGCCGTCGCGATCTACAAGAGCATCTTTGCTTACTGGTGAATGGTGAAGCATGTCGGCTAAATCTGCTTCGATCTCGTTTAATTCTGTCGCGGTCAAGACGTCTGTAAAAACATAGAACCCGTTCTCTGTGTAAGCCTTGACTATGTCTGGCGCTAATTCGCCGCTGTCGTCGAATCGAATTGGCCCCCGATTACCGAGAGCGAGTGCGCGCTTTGTTCCCTCTTCTCGATAGGCGATCATCTGGGTTTGGTCGTCCCCGTAATCGACGATAGGCACTTCAACAAGTGGAAGCTTTGCTCGCATCGATTCCCCTCTGTTGCCAATTTGATGGTTCCCTGTGCTCTAGTACAGCATGTATTTGAAGAACAGCGTCGAATTGCTCCGAGTGAGGTACGGTCCTCCCATGCCTTTAATCGAAAATTACATTGCCGGGCTTCTCAGGTACACGGACTTTAAAGGCAGGTCAGAGAGAGCGGAATATTGGTGGTTTACCTTCGCAAACCTGATTCTCGCCAGTGTGTTTTGGCTTTTGGGTGGGCTGGGCGGACCCATTCGAAGTCTTAGTCTTCTCTATGCGCTGGCGGTATTGGTGCCCAATCTTGCAGTGACGGTGCGTCGTCTTCACGACACAGGCAGATCAGCATGGTGGCTCCCCTTCGCTGTGCTCCCGACCCCGTTGGTCTTTTTGATCCTTTTCTTTATGTGTCTCCCAAGCGAGGCGGCCGACAATAAATATGGTCCGGCGAGCAGCCTCTAATGTCTGTGCGAAGGACACCAACTCGGTGTTCCATGGAGCGGCTAGAAAGCCAGTAGCGTTAGTGGTGTGACAGAGTTCCTATACAGCGATATTCTCCCGACTACAGAGAGTGCCGTTCCGTACCGAAAAATCACCGAAGAGTACGTTTCGACATTCGAAGCAGGCGGTTTGAAGTTTTTAAAGGTGGAGCCCGAAGGTCTGCGTCTGCTCACGGCTGAAGCAATGCGCGACATAGCGCATCTATTTCGAACTGAGCATTTGGCACAACTTTCATTGATCCTTAGCGACCCTGAAGCTTCAGACAACGATCGATTCGTAGCTACGGAGCTTTTGCGAAACGCGAATATAGCGGCTGGTGGTGTCTTGCCGAGCTGTCAAGACACAGGCACTGCCATAATTTGGGGAACCAAAGGAGAGCGCGTTGTTACAGGCTCCGATGACGGAGAAGCTATTAGTCGGGGAGTGTTTGACACATACTTAACTTCGAACCTTCGATACTCCCAATTAGCTCCGTTGACGATGTTTGAGGAACGGAATACTGGAAACAATCTTCCTGCTCAAATCGAGATCTACTCCGGCCCCGGTGATGTCTACAAGCTTGCCTTTATGGCCAAAGGGGGAGGTTCAGCCAACAAAAGTTTTCTGTTTCAGCAGACCAAAGCGCTTCTGAACCCGACCAGCCTTACGCAATTCCTTGATGAGAAGTTGCGAACCTTAGGGACTGCAGCCTGCCCTCCGTATCACCTCGCCGTTGTGGTGGGTGGCACGTCGGCGGAACATGCACTAAAGACGGCGAAATATGCCTCTGCGAAATATCTTGAGGGGCTTCCTGTAGAGGGCAGCGATGCTGGTCATGCATTTCGTGATTTGGAGTGGGAGCAACGGATTCTGGAATTGACTCGTCAATTTGGGATAGGAGCCCAGTTCGGGGGAAAGTACTTCTGTCATGATGTTCGGGTGATTCGCTTGCCGCGTCACGGAGCAAGTTGTCCCGTCGCGATTGCAGTGTCGTGTTCTGCTGACCGGCAAGCGTTCGCAAAGATCACTTCTGAGGGAATTTTCCTTGAGCAACTTGAAGAAGATCCGGCCCGTTTTCTGCCAGAGGCATCAGATTCGGAGTTGTCGAGTGAAGTTATACCTGTTGACCTAAATCGCCCGATGAGTGAGATTCGTTCGCAACTTACGCAGTTCCCGGTCAAGACAAGATTGTCATTAAGCGGCACCCTTGTAGTCGCACGCGACATCGCCCACGCAAAGATTCAAGAAAGACTTGATGCGGGCGAAGGCATGCCAGATTATTTGAAAGAGTTTCCTGTCTATTATGCGGGCCCTGCTAAGACTCCAGAGGGTTATGCGTCGGGTTCATTTGGGCCTACGACCGCTGGTCGTATGGATAGCTACGTCGAGCCCTTTCAAGCTGCTGGAGGCAGCATGGTGATGCTAGCTAAAGGCAACAGATCCGCTCAGGTCACCGACGCCTGCAAAACTCATGGAGGGTTTTATCTCGGTTCGATTGGTGGGCCAGCTGCGAGGCTTGCGAAAGACTCGATTCGTAAAGTCGAGGTGCTCGAATACCCTGAGTTAGGGATGGAAGCTATTTGGAAAATCGAGGTTGAGGATTTTCCCGCCTTTATTGTGGTTGATGATAAAGGAAATGACTTCTTTTCCGAAGTCTCGACTCCGGTGTCGATAAGCCGCTGAAACGGCGTCGGATACTGAAGGATTTCCCCGCTATCGCACGAATGCGAACCATACAGAAAAAGTGATTCCGGCAAGAGCCATCACCACCATCGTGACGATGCTTGATCTAGGGAGCCTGCCGTCGCTGTCGCTGGGTAGGCGTTTGCGGACTATTTGAAGCAGCCGGTCCGCCCAGGCCACGTCTCGGCTGAGAATCCCTAGCCCGATTGCAACTATTAAGAGGCCAGGACCAGGGAGTGGCATCATTATTACACCGAGAATTGTGACTAGTGTGCCGGCCGTCATTCGGAGTAGCCGGGTGACTACACCGCGGCGCGCCTCCTCCCGGGTCTCTTCTCGAAAGCCAGTTTCGAATTCCGCTTCGATTGCTGCTTCCTCGAAGCGGTTCTCCTCTTCGCTCACTGATTTCCTCTTTTCCCTTGGATTCGCGGATCTTATTGAGTCGTTCTAGTGTGGCTTATGGAATCACCAGACTGTAGGCGGTAGCGCGTCTTTAGGGGGAACGGAAATGGCTACATGGAATATTGGAGATGTATCGATTACGAAAGTTCTCGAAATGGAAAAACATTGGCCATTTTCGGCGCTCCTTCCCGGTGCTGAGGAGGTAATCGACGACTTGGATTGGCTGCGGCCCGATTTTGTGACGGATGAAGGAAGGATGAAGCTCTCGATTCACGCTCTCGTGATCGAATCCGATGGGCAAACAATAATTGTGGATACTTGTTGCGGAAATAACAAGGACAGGCCCGGTGCTCCGGCGTTTGACAACCTGGAAACTGATTTTCTTGGAGAGCTCAGTCGTTGCGGATTTTCTCCCACCGACGTTGACGTTGTGTTAAGTACCCATTTGCATGTTGATCATGTTGGATGGAACACGCAGCTGATTGATGGAACATGGGTTCCGACGTTTCCTAATGCGGAATATCTTTTCGTTCGGCCTGAATTCGAACATTGGGCTGCTGAGCCTCAAGATTACGGGCCGGTTTTTGAGGATTCAGTTCAACCAATTATTGATGCGGGACTCGCGACGGTTGTTGAAGCGGATCATCAAATAACGGCCAATGTTTCGCTGGAGTTGACCGCTGGTCACACTCCGGGTCATGTAAGTGTCGTTATTGAATCAGGGAACGACATGGCCCTTATTACTGGTGACATGACTCATCACCCAGTTCAATTCGCTCATCCAGAAATGGCCTCTTCGGCCGACTGGCGACAAGATATGTCAACTGAGACGCGGTTCGAGGCGTATAAGAAATGGAGTGATGGGCGGCTAGTCATAGGGACTCATTTCGCTGGGCGCACAGCCGGTCGACTTAAACCGGTAGGAGATGTGTGGTCCTTCGAAGTGGACTAAAAGGATCCGTCATCTCCGAAATTTATGCCCCTTCGCAGTTAGGCATTATCGAACTTGGTTAGATCTTTGGGCTAGTAATCCGGCTTCAGCAAGTAGCACTCTTGGCTTTTCGAAGGTGACTGCCGAAACCGATCGTATTTAGGCAGAAAAATTTACAATAGTAAGTTCAGCCTAAGCTGGTGAAGAGTCTCGGGGCCTAGGCCTAATGAATTGATGACGAAATTCTCGGTGCCGCCGAAGGTGTCATCTAGGTAATCAAGGGTCTGTTGCATGGCGGCTCTAGGGGCTGACAACGCTGGTCTAATAGCTTCAATGTCTGCTCCGGCTGCTCGGAGACTGGGGGTTAGTTCTCGGATGCGTTTTTCGGATCTAAGGCGGTTTGTCAATTCGTAGTCATCAAGCACTTGGGTCCGTTCGACTCCGCATAATTCAAGGATTAATGCCGCAGCTAATCCAGTGCGGTCCTTTCCTGCGGTGCAGTGAAATAACAGAGGCCAATATTCATAGTCAGCTGCGAGGTTGAGGAAACTTGCGAACTGATTACCGGCATCAGTCAGCATCTCCATATAGCTGTCCGCTACGTCAGAAACTGAGACGACAGTTATCGCACCCGCTCTTACTCTCTCGACGAACTCAGTCTGCTGGGCTATCTCATCACCGATTGGCAACGGAGCATGAGTGGTGACCGTAGACCAGAGTCGAGAGACATCACGATTTGCTTCGGCTGAAGTCCGGAAATCTACGACGGTTCTAATTCCGAAGCTTTCAAGTTCCTCTTGATCATCTTCGGTCAGTTGGCTGAGTTTGTCAGACCTGAACAGCACATTCGTGCGAATCTGTTGGCCATTCGCAGTTCGGTAACCACCCACGTCGCGACAGTTCATTGCTCCTTCAAGCGGAATTACCGCGCTTGTGCGGCTCACGACTGGGGCCGAGGTTCCCGGGGCAGGCCAAGAATTCGCTCCCCGATGATATTTCTTAGGATTTGTGTGGTCCCACCCATGATCGTATAGGCAGGGGCGTAAACCAGATTTCTTGCTACGCGGCCACTGAGCATCGCTTCGGAACCCGTGACGAGACCCACGAAGTTGGCGACTTTTTGCTCAAACTCTGTGCACCAAGTCTTAGTTACCGCTGAGTACTGGGGGAACGGTGTTTGACGAAGAACGTTCCGAAGGACCATATCCCGACCAATTTTGTAGCCGGTCTCAATTTCGGCAATCTGCTGTCGAATAAGAGCATTGGGTGATTCAACCGATGCTTTGGCATCAAGGTATAACCGTTGGTTCGAAGCGAGGCGGTCAATTCCACCTCTCTCGTGCTCTAACTGGCGCATGGTTTGACCGAAGCTATTGTTGATTTCTCCGACCAGGTTTTCGTTGGGAACCAAAACATCGTTAAAGAAGACTTCGTTGAAGTGTGAATCGCCCGATGCGTCTTTGATGGGTTTAACTTCTATCCCTGGGGACTTCATATCAACAATAAATTCGCTCATTCCCTTGTGGGGGGCGGTGTCGAAGTCCGTGCGGCAAATCAAGTAACACCAGTCGGCAGATTGTGCACCACTCGTCCAAATTTTTTGTCCATTGACTACCCAGTGGCTTCCATCTTGGATTGCTTTGGTGGCAATTCCAGCAACGTTTGATCCCGCATCCGGTTCTGACATTCCAATACACCATTTGGATCGCCCAGCTCGCATGGAGGGTAAGAATCGTTCTTGTTGCTCCTCGGTTCCGTAAGAAAGAAGAACCGGACCAATTTGTCTATCTGGAAAAAAGGAGCCAGCCATTGGAGCGCGCCCGAGTAGTAGCTGCTCCGTAACTATGAAACGTTCGACCTCGGGGCGACCATCACCTCCTTTGTCTATTGGCCACGTCATGCCGATCCAGCCTTTATCGGCTAACCGGAGAGTGAATTCGTCGCTGTATCCAACAAGCCATCCGTCATCTGTGTTGAAAAGGTCGGAGGTGGCTTCTTTTACCCAGAGACGAGCTTCTGTTGCTAGTTCATCGAATTCTTTGGGCCACTTGTAATCCATCGAATCCTGAGCGTAGTCAAGACTGCGCAGTTCTGACGATTTTGCATAGATGAATCCCGGTAACCTCGCCGGAATGCGAGCTGTGGTGATAACCGAATACGGAGATGTAGATGTTCTGCAGGTGCAGGAGGTTCCGGCGCCCGTTCCTGGCCCAGATGAAGTCTTGGTTGAAGTGATGGCGTCTGCAATGAACCGCGCCGATTTACTTCAACGAGCTGGCCAGTACCCTGCGCCTGGACCGCAACCAGAGTACGAAGTTCCCGGATTGGAATTTTCTGGAACGATTGCTGCGGTTGGCTCTCAGGTAGTCAGTTGGTCTCCGGGTGATGCAGTTATGGGCATAGTTTCCGGTGGGGCAATGGCAGAAATGCTTGTCACTCATGAACGCATGCTTCAACCAGTTCCTGGCAGCGTTGGGTTAGCCGATGCCGCCGGCATACCTGAAGTTTTTATGACAGCGCACGATGCGCTCGTCTCCCAAGGCATGCTTACGTCTGGTAGGCGTGCACTAGTGCACGCTGGTGCCTCAGGTGTAGGCACAGCCTCGATTCAAATTTGCCAAGCGATTGGCGCTGAGATCGCAGTTACTTGTTCTACCAACAAAGTTGGAGCGTGCTCGGATTTGGGAGCTCATCTCGTCGTTGATTATTCCAAAGACGATTTTGTGGATGCGGTCGGTGATTGGACCGGGGGTGGGGGAGTCGATGTTGTTCTCGATGTAATTGGTGGCGAATATCTAGTCCGCAACATACGTTGCTTGAAGACCCAAGGTCGCATTGTTCAGGTAGGCGTTATGGGTGAAGCGGTCGCGTCCTTTCCATTGGGGGCTCTGCTTCCGAAACGTGCTTCGCTGATAGGCACGGTTCTGCGCTCTAGGCCCCTAGAACAGAAGATCGACGCAAATCAGCGTTTTCTCTCTGAGTTGTTACCGAGGTTTGATGACGGAACGCTTCGTCCGGTCATTGACTCGCGTTATGCCTTGGAAGACATAGCGGAAGCTCACAATTACATGGCCACGAATGCCAACATTGGCAAAATACTGATCGATATTTAGGTTAAGGAACCCGGTACTAGCGATCAGTAATCGCTACGTAGTCGCGCTCTTCAGGCCCGGTGTACTTCTGTCGTGGGCGATATATCTTCTGCTCCGGGTCATCCAGCATTTCTTGCCAATGGGCGAGCCACCCGGGTGTGCGTCCGATCGCAAATAGCACTGTGAACATGTCCATCGGGAAGCCCATTGCTTCGTAAATGAGGCCCGAATAGAAGTCCACGTTGGGGTAGAGGTTGCGATCAATGAAATAGGAATCGCTGAGAGCGACTTCCTCAAGTTTCATTGCGATGTCCAGCAACGGATTCATACCGGTCACTTCGAAAACCTGGTCCGCTGTCTTTTTGATAATCGTGGCTCGTGGATCGTAACTCTTGTAAACGCGATGACCGAAGCCTTGTAGAAGAGTTTCGCCTGACTTGACTTTCTCTACGTAGCCGGCGACGTTTTCAAAGCTTCCTATCTCATGGAGCATGTGAATTACTGCTTCATTTGCCCCTCCGTGGAGTGGGCCGTATAGGCCACATGTAGCTGCAGCGACCGCTGAGTATGGATCGGCATTGCTTGACCCGACTGTGCGCATTGTCGTGGTTGAACAGTTCTGTTCATGGTCAGCATGAAGGATTAAAAGAATATCTAGAGCACGCGTTAAGACAGGATCGGGCTCGTACGAGGGGTCAGCGACATTCCACATCATTCGCAAGAAATTGCCTGTATATCCGAGGTGGTTAACTGGGTACTCGTAGGGCAGTCCAAGACGGTTTTTGTATGCAAAGGCCGCCATCGTCGGCATTTTCGCGATCAGGCGAATGATCTGGATTAGGCGGTTATGTGGATCGTCGATGTCTTTCGCTTCAGGGTAGAAGGTCGATAGTGCTGCAACCGTCGATACGAGGGTGCCCATCGGGTGAGCGTCGTAACGGAAGCCTTGCATAAAGCGAGTGATATTTTCATGAACGTAGGTGTGGAAGGTGATGTGGTCGACCCACTCTTCGGCCTGCTCTTTGTTGGGTAACTCGCCGTTTAGAAGTAAGTAACAAACTTCGAGAAAGTTGGACTGCTCAGCCAGTTGTTCGATTGGATAGCCGCGGTACCGCAAGATCCCGTTGCCGCCATCTATGTAAGTGATTTTGCTGTCGCAGTTTGCGGTCGACATGTAGGAGGGGTCATAAAACCACATTCCCTTATCTAGCCCGCGTAAAGCAGCGGAAGAGATTGTGCCATCGACGATTGGCACTGTGACTGTCTCTCCGCTCCGGTTGTCAGTAATTGTGAAAGACTCTTCGGACACGATAATTCCTCTGCATTCTGTACTTCTAAAGCTCCACGAAGGGGTCAAGCCTTGAGGTGCGCCGTTGCACGCTTGATAATCCCCGCTCCGGACCGTACCTCAAGTTGAGCCTCTTCGCCTCTTTCAGAGGGGCAGATTTGTGTTAGTCGTAGGAAGAATTACGCGAAAAGCTGGTTTATAGCCCATTTGAGGGTATTAGAGGGGAGAATTGTCGTGTCTTCGATTGGGTAAACGTTCCCGTTTGGAGCTGAAAAGGCCAATGAGGTCGGCTAGTTCCTTTCTGGTCTCAGCGGGATCGATGACGGCGTCCACAAAGCCGCGCTCTGCTCCGACGTACGGGTTGAGGTAGGTTTGCTCGTAATCTTTGACCCACTCTTCGATAGCTTGCTCTGATTCACCGCGCTGGAGAATCTGAGCTGCTTGGTTTGCGCCCATAACTGCAATTTCGGCCGTGGGCCATGCTAGGTAAGCGTCGTTTCCCATAGTTTTGGAATCCATCACGATGAAGGCCCCGCCGTAGGACTTACGCAGCACGACTGAAATTCTGGGAACAGTTGCTCGGGCGTATGCAAAGGCCATTTGAGCGCCGTGGCGGATCATTCCTCTCCACTCCAAATCTTTTCCCGGGTAAAAACCAGGTGTGTCGACGAAGGTGATCAATGGCAGATTAAACGCGTCGCACATAGACACAAATCTGGCGCCTTTTTGTGATGCTGGGATGTCTAGAGTGCCTGCGATGGACATTGGCTGGTTTGCGACTATGCCAACTGGTTTTGCGCCAATGGCGGTTAACCCTGTTACGAGATTTCCGGCCCAGCCACCGCGGAGCTCAAGAAATTCGTTGTCGTCAGCCACGAGTTTGATCACGTCTCTTACGTCATAGGACCCAGTCGCTGTCTGTGGTAGGAGGTCTGCGGCTTCGGGCGTCTTTCGGTCTATTGGGTCCGCTGTCGGTTGAAGTGGTGGTTCTTCATTGTTGCTAGATGGGAAGAAGCGGAGTATGTCGCTAATGGTGGGAAGAACATCGTCGTGTGATACGACGATGCTCGCGGCTCCTGTGTCTCTGTAGTGAACGGCGGAGCCTCCGAGTTCTTCGACGTCCACTGTTACGCCGGTCATTTGTTGCACGGGTACTGGGCCACTTACGAACGCGTAGGCTTCGTCTGCCATTACGACAATATCGGCGAGTCCGATTAGTAGAGCAGTGCCTGACACTGCGGGTCCCGTAACACCGGCGAGTATTGGCACAATTCCGGATGCCTTTGCGAGCACACGCGCTGCTCGTCCCCAACCATCGAGTGCGGCCACGCCGTGGTTGGCGTCGGCTCCTGATGAAGCGAGGAGTAAAACGATTGGGATGCGCTTCTCTAAAGCCACCGTTGCAGCGGTTGTTATTGTGTCGCCGTCTTCGGGTGTGAGTGCTCCCCGGTGCTCGGGGTCTTCGGCTCGGATGAGCATGACTGCGCGTCCGTCAAGGTCGTGAATGCCCGCGACTGCATGGGCGGGTGTTCCTTGTCGGATTTGCAGGTCGATAGGGGTCGTCACATGAGTGAGCGTAGGCGCGTTCGGGGTCCGAGTAGTGGTTGTAGCAATAAAGCTGGTTAAACAGCGTTGAGTCCTTCGATTGTTGGCGCAAGTTCTTTCACGACGCGTCGAAGCACGTCTCGGGTTGCGGAAGCGGGTGCTGAAAGCATTCCCCGTCGACGAACGGCCAAACCAACGTGTCGCCTCGGCATGTTCTGGAGTGAGAGTACCGCCCAGCCTCCTCGGCCGACCCATGAAGGAATAGCGGTAACTGGCACGATGGCGGGGGCGTAGCCTTGGAAAGCGAGTGTCGCGGCGAGTCTGATTCCGTCCAGCTCGGCGACCGTGCGCAATGTGACTTGTTCTTGCCGGGCTTTGTCGTCGATTAGGACTCGAAGGTTTGAGCCGGGAGGGCTGAGGAGTAACTCATGGTTTTGAAGCTCGGTTATCTCTATCGGCCGGTCACCGTCGGTGGCAAGGGGATGACCTTCGGGAGCTATTACTACTAGTTGCTCCTCGAAGAGGGGGCTTGTGAAAAGTTCATCGTGTTGAAGTGGGGTATTTATTACGGTTAGGTCTAGGCCCCCTTGTTCAAGTAACGGAATCAGGGCGGTTGTGGTTGAGTCGATCACCGTAGCCTTGACGTCGGGGAAACTTCGGCTCAGTTCATCCAGTAGCGGGGGTAGTAGCCAGCGACCAGTTGTGCCAATGATGCCGAGACGAACCTGTCCGGTTACGTGACTAGTCATTGAGGTCACGTCATCTCTTAATGCTGCCAATTCCGTATTGATTCGTCGTGCTCGGGTGAGTACTACCTGGCCTTCGGGAGTGAGTTCGCCGGCGCTTCTATCTACGAGGATTGCGCCGAGGTCGTCCTCCAGTCGCGCAATGTGTGTTGAAATGTTGGATTGAACAGTGTCTAAGGCTCGAGCTGCTGCCGAGAAACGTCCGTGTTCGGCCACTGCGGCGAGTGCGTCTAGTTGCTTTAATTCCATGAATTCAGGCTACCCGAAGGAATTTAAATATCTATAAAAGAGATTGAAACTATCTACAGGTTCGGCTTGATGAATGACCCATCGGTAACTAAGTTGTCATTTGTCGAGATAAAACGACTTCCCCCGAGTCGCTTGACAAAGTTCGACCGTTATTAAGGCGCCCCCCGCCTCAGCGGTCTGCCGGGGAGGAATACCCCTTTCCTCCTAACGGCTCTAGAAACCGGCCCGCCCCCCGGGCCGGTTTCCTCTTTTTAGGAACCGGCCCCCACAAAGGTCGACTAGGCGAAAGCAGCAGTCGAATATAAATTTGAACGTTAAATAGAAGCCCGGATGATGTTCAAGGCCGAACCTGCTTTGAACCATTCAATCTGTTCTGCACTAAAGGTGTGGTTGGTTTCGAAGGACCAGGTATCACCTTCGGCCGTCGTTACTTCGACATTGACTTTCTGGCTGGGAGCGAGTTCACCCAACCCGCGAATTGCTATGCGGTCGTCTTCTGCTAGTCGCTCGTAGTCTTCGCTATTTGCGAATGTGAGCGGCAGCATTCCCTGTTTTTTGAGGTTTGTTTCGTGTATGCGAGCGAATGAGCGAGCGATTGCTACAAGTCCTCCACGAAAGCGCGGTTCCATAGCAGCATGTTCACGGCTGGATCCTTCGCCCATATTTTCGTCGCCTATCACTACCCAACCTTGCGATGCTTCGTGGTAGGAGCGGGCTATGTCAGGAAAGGTTTGTGTTGCGCCGGTCAATTGATTTTTGCCGTAGCCAACTTCGTAACCGTCAAACGCGTTGACGGCACCCAGGTATAGGTTTCCGGAGATATTCTCGAGATGGCCGCGGTATTTCAACCAAGGACCAGCCATAGAGATGTGGTCTGTCGTGAACTTACCTTGCGCTTTTACAAGGATGGGAAGATCCTCATAGTCCAAGCCATTCCAAGCCTCGAAGGGCTCAAGGAGTTGAAGTCGATCTGAAGTAGGCGAGACTTTAACTTCGACGGAAGATCCGTTAGCGGGAGGGGCCACAAACGTGTTTTCGCCAGGATCGAACCCCTGGGGAGGTAATTCAATGCCCACGGGAGTTGACAGCGAAATCTCTTCGCCTGCGTCGTTAACTAATGTGTCGACCAATGGGTCAAAGTCGATTCGTCCCGCCAGCGCGAGCGCCATAACTGTTTCTGGTGAGGTTACGAAGGCGAGAGTTGCCGCATCACCATCGTTTCTTTTAGGAAAGTTTCGGTTGTAAGAAGTGACGATGACGTTTGCCTCGCCGGCTGTGTGGCCATCTTCGGCGCTGCGATCCCATTGTCCGATACAGGGGCCGCAGGCATTTGCGAGCACTGTAGCTCCGAGCGCTTCGAAGTCGGCGAGCAGGCCATCTCGCTCAATCGTCGCTCGAACCTGTTCAGAACCGGGCGTTATGAGCAGTTTCGATTTGGCACTTAGTCCCTTTGCGGACGCCTCTCGTGCGATGCTTGCTGCTCGAGTTATGTCCTCGTAGCTTGAGTTAGTGCAAGAACCGATTAGAGCAGCGCTAATCTCGGCCGGCCAGCCGTTGGCCTTTGCTTCGTCACCCAGCTCGCCTACTTCTCGTGCGAGATCGGGTGTGTGTGGCCCGTTTATGTGCGGCCCGAGGGTCGATAGGTCAATTTCGATTACCTGATCGTAAAAGGCTGAAGGATTCTGTAGGACTTCTTCGTCAGCCCTTAGATCTTGAGCGACTCTTGTTGCAGCATCTGCAACGTCCTCGCGTCCAGTTGATTTGAGATACCTAGCCATAGCTTCGTCGTAGCCGAAGAGCGATGTTGTTGCTCCGATTTCGGCGCCCATGTTGCAGATTGTCGCTTTTCCTGTGCAGCTTAATGATTCTGCCCCGGGTCCGAAGTATTCGACGATTGCGCCGGTCCCGCCTTTAACGGTAAGAATTTCAGCGACCTTTAAGATGATGTCTTTTGGGGCGCTCCAACCTGATAGCTGACCAGTCAAATTCACACCGATGGCCTTTGGCCATCGAACGTTCCACGGAAACCCAGTCATTACGTCCACAGCATCGGCGCCGCCAACGCCAACTGCAATCATTCCTAATCCGCCGGCATTTGGCGTGTGGCTGTCCGTCCCTATCATCATGCCGCCTGGGAATGCGTACTGCTCGAGTACGACCTGATGAATTATCCCGCTGCCGGGCATCCAGAATCCGGCACCATACTTAGCGCAGACACTTTCGAGGAAGTCGTAAACCTCTTCATTATTTTCTGAAGCGGCTAAAAGGTCTGTTTTGCCGTCATCGCGCGCCTGAATGAGATGGTCACAATGTGTAGTGGTTGGCACTGCTACCTCGGAGAGTCCAGCAGTCATAAACTGAAGCCAGGCCATTTGGGCAGTTGCATCCTGCATGGCTACTCGATCAGGGCGCAAGTCGACGTAACTAACGCCTCGCTCTAGTTCTTGGTCGTGGGAAGCTAGGTGGTTGATCAAAACCTTTTCTGCGAGCGTGAGCGACCGCCCAAGTTTCTCTCTTCCCATAGCCATGTTCGCCGCAAGATTGGCATAAACGTTTTCGATTAGGTCTATAGGGGTGTTGGCAGCGACTGGCATTTAGGCTCCCTTGTTGTTGATCGTGCTCATGGGCGCTAATAAGACGATACGCCCTATCGTAGGTTTCGCCACTAGTGACCTAGCCTCAAACGTATGGCCAGCGGCGACGGCTGTCAGTTTTGTCCTCAATGTCTGTAAGAGCCCATCTTCGGCGCCATGGCGAACCGTCAGGTCCCTGGATGCCCGGGTTGCTTTCCGAGTGAGCTCGTTGCCGCGAGGCGTACCAATTTCCAGTAGCTGTTTCATCGGCTAAAGCTTCCACAGAGGTCTGGAGTCTTTTAGTGAAGCTCCTGTTGTTGTCGTCGTCGGCGAACTCTAGTGGGCGACCGAAGTTCACTGTTGAGGTCGATTTTTTGGGCCAATTACGGCCCTTCCTCAAAATATCGAAAGTGCCTCGAATGTGCACTGGTACGACGGGAACATCGGCTTGCTTCGCTAGGAATGCGGCTCCCGGTCTAAATTCTTGACCCCAGCCATCTGGGGATCGTCCGCCTTCCGGGTAAATCACCATGCTCCAGCCGCCGCGAAGAAGGTCGACGGCCTTTTCGATTGTGTTTCTATTGATCGACGTTCGTTCTATGGGAATTGCTCCAATAAATAACGCTGAAATAGCCGCGGTAGATCTGTTGCCAAAAAAATAATCAGCGGCGGCTCCGACAAATGCCTTGTGTTTCCATGGCGCAGGCATTGAGGTGAGCATCAATAGGGTGTCAGCGTGACTCTGGTGGTTAGCGGCAAAAATAGCCGGACCCTCTAGATCATGGAGGCGATCAAGGCCGCGAATGGTGGGGTTGGCGTAATAAGCAATTACTGCTTTTCCGAGGCTGGCGAGAGCTAAGCGTCGAGTGAGCCTAGATAAGTAACGGCGGGCCCAATCTGTGTCGTAGTTCCCTCCAACGTTTGAAGGCAGCGGGATTTCTCCCGCTGGGGTTTCCGCTGCCTTAAGAGGGAATTCGACGGAACGAACTACACGAGAAATGGAAGGCTTAGACGGCCTGTCAGTCAGGTGACTGATGGGGTTTCTCCGGTTGAGGTCCGTCATAGTGGTTCCTGGAATCAGACTACATCGGCCATGAGGACCGGGGGGTTGTGGATGTGAGTCAATGAAGGATCTCGGCCGACTACGTCGGTCGCCATCTCCAAAGCATCGCGCATAGTAGTCGCTGATCGAAACCCCATCCTTTTAACTGCTCGCTCTTCCCCTCCAACAATGATTACTTCACCGACGTGCTCAAGAGCATGGGAGCACCAGTACCACATATAGAAAGGGTGCACGCCGTGGTAAGCGTATGAAGTCCGGTATAGATGTCGGTACCACTCGTCTTCCGCATACCGCTTTTCGTATTTGTGTTCTATCTTTTCGGGGTCGGTGCTATCTGCCAAAACTTCTTCAAAGAAATCAATGTAACTCGGGTGGTGAACGGGATGAAACTCCTGTGGGGTCGGATGACTCATTATCACCACGCCGCCCTCTCGTACTAGCGGTTTGCCTTTGTAGAGGTTGAAGAAGTATCCGAGGCCTAGGCACGCAACCAAGATTGGGTTCATGATTGAGTTCACGTTGTAAGGACCTAGGTAGGGCAGCCCCATTGAGAGGATGTCGGTTTGTCCTTCTACTCTCACGAGGTGTTGCCGGTAGACATTTGCTGTTGTCACCTCATGAACAGCTTCTACTTCGCCGGCTTGGATAGAGGTGAGACCAAAGGGCGCCCTGATTCCTTGAAAAATCGAACGAGCGGCTTTGCGCGGGATTTTGTCGAGAAACTTTTTGGTCCCGAACAGAAACATTCGCTCTTTGGCGTTCATCTCCCATTCGCGTTTTTGCAGGAAATCCCATGGTTCGGGGAACGTGTTGTTGTTTAACGTGGTTTCTATTTGGAAAATCTTGACTCCTGCATCCCGTATTAATCTGCCTTGGCGCCAATTTTTGGTGTGTAACTCACTATTTTCTTGATCCATGAAGGATCTAGACCGTCGCATTGTTTCAACATTGTGGTGATGACGAAGGGCCGTATAGCCCGACAGTCCTGTGGCAACGCTCTTATGCCCTCCGTCCATGGATACGAGGTTGATGTTGACGTACACGATCAGGTCCGACTCGACAGCGCGTTTAGAGATAACGACTTCTTCCCCGTGGTCTGTCTCACCCAGGTGAGATAAACCGTCGGGGTCTTCTGCGTCGAAGTTGTACAACTGGCCGTGGGGAGCGAACGCGTCGTAAACACGGTCGCCGACGGCATGTCGGAGTTCGGCTTCGGTCATTCGCCTGTGGAGAGCGAGTGCGGCGATGAGGTGGACATCGTCGACGCCTGCGTTTGCTGCGAGGTCGAGGACTTGTTCAATGATTCGACCTCGAATATCCGGCGCTTGCATTTGTGGAAGGGGTAAGGAGATGTCGTCGAATGCGATTGTCAACTTCATTCCTGGTTGAAGGAGAGCCTCCAATGGAGGTGAATCACCTAGTGGGTTGGCAAGGGCGTTTCTGATAGCGCTATCGACGTCCTCAATGGGCTCCACCGGTTCATTTGGGTAAATCACTCGGCTTCCCGAAGGGAGCTTTTCGAATCTAAAACCTTCGCCGTGGTGGAAGAGAATTGGCGGTGTGCTTCGGTCTACTTCGAGTACCAGGCCCTGTCTGGCAGGCATTAGCGGACTCCTTGATGGGGTGGTTTGACCTTTGGGCGTTGCCCCATAGGTAAAAGTGGTTTGGGTGCTCCCGAGGTCTTTGGCCAGTTCTCTGTTAGCCAACCGCGTTTTTCTGCAATTGTCACAAGTCTCGTCTCCGGGTTGACGGCGACTGGATACCCAACTGCTTCAAGCATGGGTAGATCTGAAGCGGAGTCAGCGTATGCGACGCCTTGCTCAGGGAGAAGTCCGTTTTGTTCTGCCCATTCGATCATGAGCTGAGCTCGTACCTCGCCGGTGGGGGGGACATCGATCATTTCTCCGGTTAGTTTGCCGTTTTTGTTGTCTATCTGTGCTGCGATTATGTGGTCGAATAACGGGCGGAGGGGCTCAACTGCGATGTCCAAGGCACCGGTTATAAGAACTGTTTGATGTCCTGCGGCTCTATGAGCGCGTACCCTACGCAGGCCAGCTGGGAATGATTTTATGAGAATGAGCTCGCTGAGCATTTCGGCGGCGTCTGCCTGTAACTGTCCGAGGGGGGCTCCTTTGTATCTCTGGTAGAAATATCGCAGGAAGTCAGTTCTGTCCCGTTTGTCTCTTCTCCAGAGACCCGGTGTTTCGCTCAGGGTCCGTAGCGCGAATTCGAATCTCTGTTTGGGGTTCAGTCGGCGGGTAGCCAACCATGCGTAACTCTCTACTACGTTGCTCGCAATAAGGGTGTTCTCAAGGTCGAATGCTGCGAAATGCCGGCCGGGGTCCAGGACAGCTGAACGTAGACGCTCTGATCGGCTGGGACCGCTGCGCTTCTCTGGCGTTGTTTTTACCCTGGCTTGAATTACTACTGTTGGTAAGTGCACCTCGGTGATGTAGTGATGCCAGTCAATAACCCGTGGATCGAAACCAAATTGACTTCTGTCTTGATCGGTTAATGACTCCCACAGTGCGAGAGTGCGGTCAATTCCGTAGATTGCTTCGCACTTTCCGTATGCGCCGTAAATGTTGACGTACCCCTTAATCTGGTCGAGGTTTTGTCGGCGTTCCGCAAACTTGCTTGTGAAACTGCTTTCCCCTCGAATTGGAAGGCGGTTTATCACCTTCGCGGCGACGTCAAACGCCTTGACGACCCGATCGAGTTGCTCTTCTAAGCCGCTGGATCCGGCGTATTTCCATTCGGTGCTGGCTGTTGGATGGCCGTTTGAATCATAGACGGGATGCTCTTGGAACCACTCCATGGCGGTGTCGAGGAGCACTTTAAATTGAAGCGGGTTCGTTGAACCTGAGGCGACTTGGAAGATCTCTGGTTCCGTCTCTGGTCCTTTGGCGGCCACGGCGATGATTGCGGCGGCGACCATATCTACTGGGATGACGTCGATGATCCCTTCGGGGTAGCCAGGGAAAGTGTTGAGTTCACCTTTTGCGAACGAAACAATGAGGGGTTCCGCCATTCGAAAGCCCCTAATCCAACCTGGGGCAGGTTGATCCCAAGCCGACTCGATAATTGAGGGCCTCACGATACTTATTGGTATCTCTCCGTGCAGTTCGATCAGGGCTGTCTCGCCAAGAGCTTTGGAATATGTATAGACGTCTGGCCAACCTAGAGAAGTCGCTCTACTTCTGCCGGCTTCGACCATTTGGTCGTTTACCCATGCTTCTCTGAGTTGCTCAGTTTTTGCTGCGAGCATGGGTAGCCCTGCTGCACCGAGTTCCTCTCTTGCTCCTTTGCCGAACCGCTTTAGCTCCTCGGGCACGCGGCTGCGGGCATCTAGGTCGCTTCGTGTTCGTCTCGCTGCGTCGACTTCTGCTCTCCAGTCGACCTTTACTTGAAAGGGCGTGCCTGCGAGCAGCTCTTCGTTTGCTGCGCCGCGACGGTTACCAGCCACGTAGCAGGTTGAGACAGCAATGAGATGAGGTGTGACGGCCTCTTCGTTTAATAATTGGACTATTCGATTGGGTCCGAGCAGGTTGATCTCGATGGAGCTATCGAGAGGACTGTCAAAACTCACCGTTGCGGCAGAATGAATTATTACGTCTGCCGAGATAAATAGGCGGCGGTCGAGGTCGCTAAGGCCAAGACCATCAGCGCTTACGTCACCAGACACCACTGAAATTCGCTGGTCGCAGGTTTCTTCGAAGCTTTCTCCCCATTGTGACCTCAGGGAATCAAAGGCATCGTTGCGGAGGATTTCTCGTTGAACGCGCCGCTCGGCGCTGTTGCGCCGGGTTGGTCTTACCAGGAGCACCAATTCGCAATCTGGGACCTCTCGAAGAATACGTTCGACAAGAGCTGTCCCTAAGAAGCCAGTGCTGCCGGTCACGGCTATGCGCTTTCCTGCTAGGGACTCACTTATCACAATCCTAGTTCTAGCAGAAAACTTACCAAATGGTAAGTCTATGTTTGAATTTGATCTAAAATGTGGTCGTGCCAGGTAGTACGCGTGAACGGATTTTAGATGCAGCCCTAACTGCATTCGGGTTACGCGGGTTCGATTCGACTTCTCTGGATGATCTTGCCGCTGAAGTAGGAATTACGAAACAGGCAATTCTCTACCACTTTTCCTCTAAACAGGAGTTGCTGGCGGCGACGATCGAGCTTGCGGTCCAAGAATTAGGTGGGGCTTTGTCGGAAGCGGCTGATGCTGAAGCGAGGGGTTTTCAAAGGATCGAAGATTTGGTTCGGGCGACGTTTTCTCTTGCTGCTCGGAGGCCCGAGGTTTTGGGACTTGTGCGTATTGTGTCGCGGCAGGGGGGTGCTGCTTCAGGCAAGTTGGCATCGTCAATGGGCTTCATGCTGGCGGAAGCGGTGAAGTTTGTTGAGGAGGAGATGTCTGCTGGACGTTTTCGACGCCTTGAGCCTCGGATGCTTTTATTGGCGGTCTACTCAGCGGTGGTTGGGGTTGCAACTGAGCCCGAGGTAATGAGGGCTCTGGGGTTAGAGCCAGACTTAAGGTCGTTGGTTAGAGCTCGAAGGGAGACAATCGAATTCCTTCGAGCAGCGTTAGTTGCCGATTAAGGAGCTTCGTTCTCCAAATTGGCGAAGTATCGAGGGCAGGGGGCTACTGCTCTGCCGCCACAGGAGATACCGAAGCGAATGTAAGGGCTGTTGGCAGGGCCGTATTTGACCAAGTCTTTGCAGGCGCGAGCATCCTTTTGTCCGCAGAGTAACCAGAGTTGATCTAGGAATTCGTCATCGCCGGGAGGTTGTTGCTGTGGATCGAGAAGAGCCAGCGAGGGTGGTCGACCTTCCTCCTCAAGGATGAGAGCGCAGTAGCTGGTTCCTCGCGCCCCGCATGTCGACGCAAATTGGGCGTAGCTGGAGCCGGTGGGCGCGATAAGGCGTAGTTCGCCGCAGGCGGTGGCGCTGCCATTTGAGCAGCGGTCCCACCACGCATCTAGATTTGGGTCTTCGCCTGGAGAAGGGGTAGAGGGCGTGAGTTCGCCTTCGAGTTGCATAGCGCCGAGAAGAAGTGAGCAGTCGATATTGCGTCGCCCTCCGCAACTGAAAGCGAACTGTTCATAGGGACTGCCTTCAGGTGCAGCATAAAAAAGTTCGTCGCATGCTTTGGCGTCACCTTGGCCGCACATTTGCCATTGGAGATCGAGTTCAGCGTCGTTGCCGGGTGGGGGATCCGTGGAGTTGAAAGCAGATGGGGCTCGTAGTAGCTGTGGCGGAAGCTGTAATTGGTCGTCAAGTGAAGTTGGTGGCTTTAGAGAGTTGCTGTTATTGAGGCAATAATCCTTCGCCATGTCGAGGGCGCTTTCTTCTTCTGGAGTGAGATCATTGTTGAGTTCAGCGAGGTTGAGGCTCCAGCCGTTGAGGAGGTGCTCTTCTATGCATCGTCTCATGTCCTTCGACAGGCCCGTTGCTGGGTCATTTGTGTCGCCGGTTCGTTCTGTCGAATACGAACAGGCCGCTAGAAGAGCAACAGCAATAAGGATTAGATGTCGACGCATTTAGGTCAACTTGTTAGCGATTGCGCCGACATCTCGAAGCGCGGTTCCGTCCGCACCGTCTGTGCGAAACGTGATTGCGGGTACTGCGAGAGCTTCTTCAATCATCTCGCCTAATAGGCGACCGAAGGGAACGCCTTCGTGGGCCCAGAAATACCAACTGAGAGAGCCTGGGATGGTATTGATCTCGTTGACCCATAAGCCATCTGGATTCCATAGAAAATCGATTCTTGCCACTGATCTGACCATGGCTAGGTCAATAACTTGTGCCGCGATGGTGCGGAGTTGCCCTTCGATATCAGCGGGTAGTTGGGCTGGAAGTTCACGTGGCGCACTCGCCATTCCTTGTGAACCGCTCAGATATTTATCCCGATAGCTGTAGATGCCGGGGACCTCGGGACGTAGCGGCCGCTCAACTGCGCTGAGGCTTACTTGGGGGTGCGTCCGAACTGAGATATTTAAGTCGACAGCGTCTTCTAAATACCTTTGGATGACGGCGCCGTCTCGAAGCAATGGTTGACTTTTGGAGAGTGCTTTTGCGGTGTCTAGGTCATCAACTACTTCGATCCCTATGGAGGAACCCCCAAATCTTGGTTTGACGATGAAGGGACCTTGTTCGTCAATCGAAAGCTCGGGCGTGATTTGGTGGAGTGGAAGACTGGGTATCGACGCAGCTTCCATTGTTCCTGAGAACGCTAATTTGTCCATGCCAAGGGCGGCGCCTGCTTGGCTTGGGCCGGTGTAGCGAATGCCTGCCAGGTCGAATGCCGCTTGGAGAGTGCCATCTTCCCCGGGTCCCCCGTGACAGCAAACCACCGCGATGCTGATCTCAAGCCGTGATTGTTTACCGCGTTTCTTTATTTTGTGGAAGCCGCCTTCTCTGCCAGTTTGAAAAGATAGGGGCTCAGCCGTTTTGGGGAGCCCTTCGGAGAAGTCTTTGGCTTCGACGTCTTGTGGGACTTGATGCCAGTCGCCGGTTTTGGACCAGTAGAGCGCTATGACGTCATTGCCCATTTCCGCGAGTGCGCGCACTGCCTGTAATCCAGTGAGGATTGAAATGTCATGTTCCGGTGATGGGCCGCCGAAGCAAACTGCTGGAGAATTCATTACTACCTATGAAACCCTAGATTTCGTCTGAGGGGAGGTCATCTCGTGATCTCGCTAACTAGATGGTTTACGGGTAGTGGTCTGGTAAGTCGTTTTCGTAGAGCACAGCGTCCCCTTGAGTGAGGTTCTTCCGAACCCATTCAGTGGCTTCTTGACGGTTGGCTACAAAATGGACTCTGGCAGTGCCATCTCGGGCGCCGTTGGTGAGCGCTGCCCTGTTTGTTTTCCCGACAATGACAAAGTCATCCGCAATCAGACTTGCGTCAACGCCGAGGCGACGGTTTTCTGCGGACTGGCGACTACCCAACTCGACCATTCCTGGGGTAACGACTGCCTTTCTCTGGGCCTGAAGTTGAGAGAGAGTTGAGAGGGCCACTGCGGCGCCCGCTGGGTTGCTGTTATACGTGTCGTCGATGATCTTGATGCCCGACGGACTGGTCAAAAGTTGGCGTCTGTGTTCGGGTACGGGAAGGGCACCGATGCGTTCGACTATTCGTTCCTCGGCAACGCCGAGACTTACAGCGACAGCGATAGCGCAGGCAACGTTTATCGGCACTGCATCCGATTTAAGGTTCCTGGCGATTTCGCGACCGTCGATAGAGATGCTCAGTCCCGTGTCAG
>Ga0209036_1000086_pt1 | contig 34179 bp, 27 predicted proteins | sample MarorgKNORR_S2LV_3_FD_188222 | JGI IMG/M metagenome (GOLD analysis project Ga0209036, IMG submission 188222) | Marine microbial communities from the Southern Atlantic Ocean, analyzing organic carbon cycling - DCM_A/KNORR_S2/LV (SPAdes) (version 2) | ecosystem: Environmental > Aquatic > Marine >... | reverse complement strand
AAAATTATTTTTCAGTATATGTCTTACAGCAATTGAAGCTCCATCCCAGTAAGTAACAGGTGCGTTAAATATCCATTTAAAAACTTTACCATTAGCAGCAGATGTTCTTCCGTATCCTGTAGAATAAACAGTAACACCGTCAGCTGTTGCTTTAGGAATTAATTGGTATGTAATACCTGTAGACATTGGTTGGAAAACCATAGCGTCTTTTTTATTTTTTTCGTAACACTCTACGCCTACCTGGGTTTTATAACCAGTTTCACACTCAGGGTGAAAGATTTTCTCACCACCGATACCACCATCTCTGGCATTAATCATTTTGTAGTAGTCTACAAAACCATCAGCGTTTGGAATACCATTAGGTGCGTAAGCTCCTGTTCTGTAAACCAACATTGGAAATTTTAGATCAGCAATTGCAATTTCTACATAACTAGAAATAGCAATAACAGAAGCTGTTATTCCAATCAAAAGTTGTTTTATTCTCATTAGATCCTCCCTTAGAGAAAAAATTAATATAATCTACTAAATACCATTTAGTAGGGAAAAGGCCATCGTCTTAACTTTTCTTTTGCGATGGACCAAAGTCTTGCAAGGCCGTGAGGCTCCACAATTAGAAAAATAATCATTAACAATCCCCAGATTGTTATTTCAAAATGTTTAGCTGTAACTGCTGATAGGCCAACTAAGTCAACCATAATAAATTTTAAACCAATTGGGAGTGTAACAATAAAAGCTGCACCTAAGAATGAACCTAACATAGACCCAAGTCCCCCAATAATTATCATAAATAATACTGGAAATGAAATTGTCATAATGTCAAATGACTCTGTTACTTCTATTGCTCCTAGAAAAACAGCAAAATATAATGCACCAGCCACACCAATATAAAAAGAACTTATTGCAAATGCAGATAATTTAGTTTTAAGCGGGGGGACCCCAATAATTTCTGCGGCAATATCCATGTCTCTTATGGCCATCCAAGATCTTCCCATTTTGCTTCTAATTAAGTTTTTTGCAGCAAACCCAAGTAAAACTACTAAAATAAGACAAAATAAGTATGTGGCATACGGAGGAGCGGTAGCCCCAGTAACTGGAATACCAAACATCAACCTTTCTGATACAGTTATTTGACCAGTATCAGAGTAATTATAAAACCATGGAACTTTATTAAAAAGCCAAACAAGAAAAAATTGAGATGCGAGTGTAGCAACAGCTAAGTAAAAACCTTTTATCCGTAATGAAGGTAATCCAAAGAGAATTCCAACAGCGGCCGTTATAAGTCCTGAAATTAGGACAATGATCATTATATTTAGATCAGGAAAATAAGTCATTATTTTGTAGGTCGAAAAAGCTCCTACTGCCATAAACCCACCAGTTCCCAGAGAAACTTGACCACAATATCCCGTCAAAATATTCAGACCTATTGCTGCAAGAGAAAAAATTAGGAACGGAACCAGAATAGCTTTTTCCCAATAACTATTAATAACAAATGGAATTATTAAAAAAGCAATGAACATTAAAGTGCTAAAAGCAATTTTGTCCTGTATGAGAGGAAATATGGCATGGTCTGATTTATATGTAGACTTATACTGACCAGTTTCTTTGTAAAGCATAGAACTTAAACCCTCTCGATAATTTTATCGCCAAACAAACCTTGTGGACGAAATAATAAAAATACTAATGCCATAACATAGGCAAACCAATTTTCTAATGCTCCTGTTTCGAAGTATCCACCAATATAAATTTCGGCTAGTTTTTCACCAACACCTATTAATAGTCCTCCAATAATTGCACCTGGAATGGAAGTAAAACCACCTAATATAAGAACTGGTAAAGCTTTTAATGCAATAAGAGATAGAGAAAATTGTACACCAGACTCTGTTCCCCACATAATACCAGCTACCATAGCAATGAACCCTGAAATTGCCCAAACAAGTATCCAAATTGTTCTAAGAGAAATACCAACTGATAAAGCAGCTTGATGGTCATCAGCTACTGCTCTTAAAGCTCTTCCAGTTTTGGTATATTGAGAAAAAAGAGCTAATGTAATAACCAAGATCACAGCAATTACAGTTGCCCAAACATTCAGAACGTCAATATACATTCCATAATAATCACTACCTTCAGCCGCAAGTCCTATTGTAGCCTCTTCCAACCATACTGACCCGCCACTTGGTATTCCAACATCTAAAACCTTCACATCGGAACCCCACATTAAATCTCCAACACCTTCTAAGGCAAAAGCCAAGCCAATTGTAGCCATAAACAAAATTATAGGATCCTGATTTACAAGATGCTTGAGAACGAGCCGTTCTATAATCCATGCTAGAGCAATCATTGTAATCATAGTCAAGATGATAGCTAAAAAATTTGGCATTGATGCATACCAGTTGTGATAATTTGTTCCAAAAAGCTCATTTATTAAATGAGCAAACGGAACTTGACCTGTTTGATAGCCAACAAGAGTAAGCGCAGCAAAAAGAGCAAAGACACCTTGAGCAAAATTAAAAACACCCGATGCTTTAAAAATCAAAACAAAACCGAGAGCAACTAATGAATACATTACCCCAGACATTAGCCCGTTAAGTACAGTCTCAATAAAATTTAATAATTCTACACTCATAAATCAAATTCCTTACTCATCGTCAGCTACTCCTAGATAGGCGTCGATTACTGCCTTATTGCTTCTAATTTCATTAGGTAAACCAGATCCAATTTTTTTTCCATAGTCTAAGACCACAATTCTGTCTGAGATATCCATAACAACACCCATATCATGTTCAATTAGAACTATAGTTGTTTTCAATTCATTGTTGACTGTTAATACAAACCTACTCATATCCTGTTTTTCTTCTACATTCATTCCAGCCATAGGTTCATCAAGTAAAAGTATTTCAGGCTCCATAGCCAATGCTCTTCCAAGCTCAACTCTTTTTTGTAAACCATATGGAAGCGAGCCAACAGGAGTACGTCTAATCGATTGTAAGTCAAGGAAATCTATCACTCGTTCAACTTTTTCACGATGTTCTTCTTCTTCTTTCTCTGCGGGGCCAAAATAAAGCGCTTGCATTAAGAAATTTTGCTTTTGTTTTAATAACCTGCCAGTCATTAAATTGTCCAGTGTACTCATACCCTTAAAAAGAGCAATATTTTGAAAAGTCCTTGCAATACCGCTTTTGGCTGCAAATTCTGGTTCCATTTCACCTCTATCAGTACCTGCAAAATTTATAGTGCCGCTAGTAGGTTTATAAAAACCATTAATAACATTTAACATTGAAGATTTGCCAGCTCCATTTGGGCCTATAATTGCAAAAACTTCTCCTTTTTTAACTTCAAATGAAACATCCGTTAATGCTTTAACACCGCCAAAGGCGAGAAAAATATTTTTGAGTTCTATCGCTGTTTTACCATAAGGTATATTTTTTAAATCTTCTAAACTCATTTATTTTTTGCCCTTACTAGATTTTTTAACTTTAGGTGGGGATTTTTTAATATTTAAATCTTTTGTTTTAATTAAATGCCTAATTTCCATAGTTGCGCTGATTTTACTTTTTCTTCCATCCTCTAGGGTAAACTCAGTATTAATAGAAGCTGTATCTTTATCTAAATACAAATCTTTTATAATATCTTTGTATCTAGTATTAATAACACTTCTTCGTACTTTTCTTGTTCTTGTTAATTCGCCATCATCAGCTTCTAATTCTTTGAACAATAACAAGAATTTAGCAATTTTAGTATTATCTGGTAGTTGTTCATTAACTTTAGAAATTTCTTTTTCTATAAGCTCATATATTTTTTTGTCTGCAGCTAATCCAGTATAGGACGTAAATGCTAATTGCCATTTCTCTGCTAATTTTGAAACAATTGAAAATCTTATGCATATAATTGCAGTTAAGTAAGGTTTTTTAGATCCAATAATGACTGCTTCACCAACATAAGGTGAAAACTTAAGTTTGTTTTCTATGTTTTGTGGAGAAAATTTAACACCATCTGATTTGATAGCAATATCATTAACCCTATCAAGAACATTTAACCTTCCTTTGTCATCAAAGTAACCAGCATCACCAGTATACATCCAACCTTTTTTAATCGTCTCTTTATATGCTTTTTGATTATTAAAATATCCAGAAAACATACTCGGATGTTTTGTGATAATTTCTCCCAGGCCGTTAGGGTCTGGATCCATAATTTTAATCTCACAATCGGGAAAAGGAACACCTACAGTTTCACAATCCATTGTGCCTCTAGGAATATCTTGAAGTGTGTATGCTCCCATTAGTTCTGTTTGTCCATAAAGCTGTCTTAGTGGAATGCCCATTGCTAAAAAAAACTTAAAGGTTTCAGGACCGATTGCAGATCCGCCAGTTGCAGCAGAAGTAATTTTACTAAAGCCAAGTCTATCTTTTAAAGATGAGAATAGCAGTTTGTCAGCAAGAAAATCTCTTTTTCCCTGATCAACTGCCTTTAAACCCCTTTCTACCATGACATTAAACAGCCATTGTGTGATCTTAGGAGCGTCTAATATTCTAGAACGCATATCAGCAGCAATTTGTTCCCACAATCTAGGTGCTCCAAGCATAAATGTAGGGCCGACTTCACGCATGTCCTCCATTGCAGTTTCAGGGCGCTCAGGAAAGTTAACTTTCATACCGGCAACAATATTAAAACCAACCCCATATGTTTGTTCCATTATCCAAGGAAATGGAAGCACAGACACATATTCATCGTTTATCGTTTTAGGATCAACATTTAAATATCTTATTACATGTTCAACAAACTTACCCCCAGGTAGCATCGCTAATTTAGGGTTGGATGTTGTTCCAGATGTTGTGCATAAAATTGCATTTTGTTCACCTGAAATCTTATCAATCATTTTATTATATTTTTCAGGATCTTTAGCTGCTATTGCTTTACCTTCATTTATTAATACAAGCATGTCAGTAATATTTGGATCACTTAATTCTTTAAGGCCACGACTATCGTCATAAAATATTTTAATTTGATTATTTTTAGGTCTTTTGATAGTGAGTATTTTATCTACTTGTTCTTGATCTTCTGCATAAACAAAATTTACTTTTGCAGCATTCATTAAATAACCAACTTCTTCATCAAGAGTGTCTCTATAAATACCTAAGCTCATTCCTCCAACAGCTTGTGCAGCAATTTCAAAGAATAACCAAGAAGGTTTGTTATCTCCAATTAGACCAATAACATCTCCTGCTTTAAAACCTTTTTTTGCAAGGCCTAGTGCCAGATAAGATACTTTATCATTATATTGCTTCCAAGTTATCTCATTCCATATCCCTAAATCTTTATCTCTTAATGCAACAGTATCTGGGATAGTATCAGCTTTATGCTTAAGAATTTTTGGCAGAGTGTTGTAAATTTTAGTATCTGGATAGTTTGACATTTTCACCTTTAAATTTAAAACCCATTATAAATATTACAATTCATGTTTACTTTTAAGTAAATTACTTAAATCAAAATTTTAATGATGAGATCAAACTTAGAAAAAAGTAGCCCCCACTACATTATTTATAGGCTATCCAAAAAACTATTTAAATCAACCTAAAGTTGAATAAAAATTTAAAAAAAATAAAACAAACATTTTCAGATACTTATCTAACTAAATATAATTTATTTAAAAATTTTTTATAATGTACTTGTTAAATAAAAGAATCATTTGCCGTTTGAACAACTTTTGCACCTTTCATTACAACTTTAAGGTGATAATCTATTCTGGGTAGTATATGAAAATCATAAAATTCTGCTGAGACAATTTTACTTTTTAAAAATATTTCATTTATAGATGTTTTGGACAATTGCTCTTTTGCGCTTCTTTTTGCTTTATCCATTAACCAACCTCCAACTAAATAACCAAATCCCATCAAATAATCAAAACTAATACATGAAAGCATTTCTTGATCATCCCTGTTTTCTAGAATGTAATCTAAAGATTTTGAAGTTAAAGTAACCATTTGAGACATTTCAAAATTATCGTCACAATCGATTTTAATTTCATCTAATAGTTCTTTGGCTGCTTTCCCGTTATCTCTTATTGTTTTTCTGAACATAAAATCATTGGCTTGTATGGCATTTGTACCTTCATATATAGGTAAAATCCTTGCATCTCTCATATATTGAGCAGCGCCAGTCTCTTCAATAAACCCCATTCCTCCATGAATTTGAACTCCATTACTTGTAACTTCTTGGGCTAACTCTGTTGACCATCCTTTTATTATAGGTATCAAGAAGCCTTCTCTCATTATGGATTTATTATCTCCATTGTGGGCTCTTTCCATGATTTCAGAAGAAACTAAAATTAAAGCTCTCATTGCTTCAGTTAAGCTTCTCATTGATAAAAGTAGTCTTTTCACATCCCCATGACCAATAATAGGAGTACCTTTTTCTCGATTAATTGGGGTACCTTGTATTCTGGTATTGGCATACTCTAGAGCCTTTTGTCTTGCTGCTTCTGAAATTGCCATTCCTTGAAGTCCAACGTCAAACCTTGCTCTATTCATCATAATGAACATATATTCAATACCTCTACCTTCTTCTCCTAACATATATCCAACAGCACCCTCGTTCTCACCATATGCCATAACAGCAGTTGGACTCGCTTTGATACCCATTTTATGTTCAATAGAAATACATTTCAGGTCGTTTCTTATGGTATAATTACCACTTTCATCTTTAAGAAATTTTGGAATTATAAATGTAGATATACCTTTAATACCTTGAGGTGCCCCCTCAGTTCTGGCAAGAACTAAATGGATGATATTTTTAGACATATCGTGTTCACCATACGTTATATAAATTTTTTGACCTTTAATTCTCCAGTTCTCACCATCATGCTCAGCTTTAGTTTTAATTGTAGCTAAATCTGTACCAGATTGTGGCTCTGTTAAATTCATAGTCCCAGTCCATTCACCAGAGTTAAACTTTGGTAAATACGTACTCTTCTCTTCTTCTGTTCCAACAAGTGTAAATGCGTCTATCAACCCTTGAGTTAGAAGACTACATAAAGCAAATGACATATTCGCCCCATGCCAATATTCATTTATAGCTGCGCTCATTCTAGAAGGTAGTCCCATTCCGTCATAATTTGCATCACTTGCAACGCCAATCCACCCACCTTTCGCAATTTGCGAAAAAGCATTGCTAAATCCTTTGGGTGTTTCAACTTCGTGGTCTTGTCTTAAAGTAGGGTTATTTTTATCTCCAAAATGGTTTAGTGGTGCTAAGTAATTATCTGCTAGTTTACCTGCTTCAGAAAGTACGGCATCGATAGTAGTTTCATCTAGGTCATCATGAGCAGGTAAAAGATTCTCTAAAACAAATTTTGTATCCTCTAAGGGAGACGTATATGGCATTTTTTAACTCCAGATTAATTTTTCATAGTTGATAAAACTTAGCCTTACTATTATGAATAATATTAGGAGGAAATCAACTATGTCTATATCTGAAGATGGTTTAAGAAAAAATCAAGCAAATTTTGCTTCTTTAAGCCCTTTATCATTTCTTGAAAGAACTAGAAAGACGTTTCCAAATCAAACAGCCATTGAATATAAAGACTATAAGTTAAGTTATAAGCAAGCTGGCCAAAGGTGTGACGCACTTGCAAATCTAATTAAAAATCAGAATTTTAATTCTGGAACTACTATTGCAGTTATGCTTCCTAATATACCAGTAATGTGGGAATGTCATTTCGGTGTCCCAATGGCGACAGGTGTTCTCAATGCAATAAATACTAGACTTGATAGTCATACTGTTCAATTTATACTTGAGCATGGCGAAGCTAAATTATTTATATATGATTCTGAGTATAGTCCTATTGTAGAAAAGGCTCTAGTAAATCTTAAAAATCCTCCTACCGTTATAGAATTTGTTGATGAAGTTGCTGGTAATAAAAGATCAAATTTTGCGAATAAAGTTAATTGCCTTGATTATGAAACAGAATTAAAAAATTTTACTGGTACTACTTTTGAGCATGTACTTCCAAATGATGAATGGAATTCAATTGCATTAAATTACACTTCCGGCACCACTGGAAATCCAAAAGGAGTTGTCTATCACCATCGCGGTGCTTATTTAAATGCAATTGGTAATTCACTTACTTGGGATTTACCTATGCATCCAAAATATTTGTGGACTTTGCCTATGTTCCATTGCAATGGTTGGTGCTTCCCGTGGACAATTACCGAAAGAGCGGGTACTCATGTATGCCTGAGACAACCTGCAGGAGAGCTTATTGTTGAAGCTTTTCAAAAACACAATGTATCTCACTTATGTGGTGCACCTATAGTAATGCAAATGGTAGCAGATCATTTATTACAAAATAATATTTCTCTTAAAAAAAATATTAGAATGATGACAGCTGGCGCACCTCCCCCAGAGGCTGTATTAAGTAAAATGGCTTCGTGTGGAATTGAAGTTATTCATGTATATGGCTTAACAGAAATTTATGGACCAGCAGTGGTATGCGCGTGGCATCCTGAATGGAATGAATTAGACGCATCTGAACAAGCAAGATTAAAAGCAAGGCAAGGTGTAGTGTATTCAGTTCAGGAAAATATGAAAATCATAGACCAGGAAACTAACAAAGACGTCCCAAAGGATGGTACGTCTCTGGGAGAAGTTCTTATTAAAGGTAATATCACAATGAAAGGTTATTATAAAAATAAAAAAGCTACTGATGAAGCATTTGAAGGTGGTTGGTTCCACACAGGAGATCTTGGGGTTTGGTATGAAGATGGATATATTCAACTTAAGGATAGATCAAAAGATATAATTATTTCTGGGGGAGAAAATATTTCATCAATTGAAGTTGAGGATGCCATATACAAACATCCAGAGGTAGTTGCGGTTGCTGTAGTTGCAAAAGAAGATGAAAAATGGGGTGAGACACCATGTGCTTTTATAGAATTAAGTGAAGGATCTACAGTTAGTGAAATAGATTTAAAAAATCATTGTAAATCTTTACTGGCGGGTTTTAAAGTTCCTAGATACTTTAATTTCACAGAGCTTCCAAAAACAAGCACAGGAAAAATACAAAAATTCAAACTCAGAGAACAAACAAAATTAATATAATTTAACTTACTTTTTTTAAATCTTTTTCAACAAGAATTTTATTTAGGGTTTTGTCCCATTTATTCTCAGCATTGATCATATTTTTTTCCTTGACGTGACCATATCCTTTTATCGATAAAGGAATATCCAAAAAATCTACAAATTTTTCATAATTATTTTCATTAAGATTTTTAGATATTTGATTAATGGTATGTAATATTTTTTTGACTAGAGCACGTTCTTTTTTTCTCTCTGTTGTGTAACCAAAAATATCGAATTTAGTATTTCTGAGAAATTTTAAGTAAGATAAAATTTTGAAAGCTTGAAAAACCCAAGGTCCAAATCTTTGTTTAATTAGATGACCAGTTTCAGGGTCCTTTTTTGAAAATAATGGCGGTGCTAAGTAATACTCTAATTTTACATTTTTATTTTTTTGTAAAAAGTCTTTTGCAAATTCACCAGATGTATGTAGCCTGCCAACTTCATATTCATCTTTGTACCTCATTATTCTAAAAAGAGTTAATGCAACTTTTCTAGAAAGAGGTAGTTCATTTTTTGTATTAGATATTTTAGTTTCTTTTGAAATAACTTTATTTACGTTAGACAAAAAAAGATCTGAGTATTTTTTATCTTGAAATTGTTCAAGTATATCAGAAAATTTTTCCAAATAATTGCTTATAGGCTTTTCTTCTGAAATTACCTGATCCATATGGGCAGCCTTAAAAACTATTTCTGGATATTCAGATAATAGTCTTCCCCAGTTAAAGGCTCTAAGGTTCTGCTCTATTGCTACACCATTTAACTCTATAGCTCTTTCTAAAGAACTTATTTCGATTGGTATAAGGCTTTTTTGAGCTGCCATACCTAGCATCATTATATTTGCTGATACGGTATCGCCAACTAAAGATTCTGCTAAGTTAGATATATCGATAAATTTTATATTTTCTTCTTCCAAGTGATTTTCTAAATGTTTTTTTAATAAACTATCATCAACAACAGTACCTATATGAACCCCTGCCACACCAACTGGTTCAACTCTTCCATTTATTATGGCTATTGTTTTATTAGGATTTAAAGTTCTGGTAATTGAAGGTGAGACTGAAACAACAGCATCGCATCCAAGGAGTAAATCGGCAGTTTCATTTGGTAGTCTTGCAGATCGAGTATAAAGAGATTTTTCTTTACTTATTCTAATTTGGCTAGTTACAGCACCATTTTTTTGGGCCAAGCCTGTAAAATTCATTGACTGTGCATATAACTTATCAATTCGGGCTGCCATAACTACTATTGCTGCTACAGTTGAAATTCCTGTACCCCCGATGCCTGCCATAATAAGATTTTGAATTTTATTCAATTTCTGTTTGGGTTTACTTAAGGAATTAAAAATATCAGGAATATCTGGAAAAGATTTTTTTAAAGGCTCAGATAAACTACCTGATGAAACACCAATAAAACTTGGACAAAAACCTTTTTTGCAAGAATAATCTTTGTTACAGACACTTTGATCAATTTGTCTTTTAGTTCCTTCAAAATGATCAAAAGGTTTAACAGCAACGCAGTTGGATTTTTCTGCGCAATCACCACATCCTTCACAAACATCTGGGTTTATATACATTTTTATATCTCTATCTTGTACATATCCTCTTTTACGTCTTCTTCTAAGTTCTGTAGCACATGTTTGAACATATATAATTGCTGTTACACCTGGTATATTTCTAACTTCTTTTTGAACATTTATAAGTTCATCACGATGAAATATTCCTACCTTATCAGCAAATAATCTTGTTTCTTTAAATTGCTCTGGCTCATCTGAAACCACATAAATTTTTCTTACGCCTTCTGCGGATAATTGTTTAGAGATTGCCCAGGGGGTAGCCCCTCCAACGGCCTTTTGACCACCTGTCATAGCAACAGCGTCATTATAAAGAATTTTAAAAGTTATATTTACATTTGCTGAAACTGCTGCCCTTATTGCAAGAGATCCAGAATGGGCATAGGTTCCATCACCTATATTTTGAAAAGTATGATTATGATTTGAAAAAGGCGCTCTTCCAATCCAATGACCACCTTCTCCACCCATTTGACTAAAATTAGTTAATTTTTCTGGATGTAGAAAATAACCTATTGAATGACAACCAATTCCTATACCAACAACTTCCTCTTCAGGTGTTTTAGTTCCAGAATTATGAGGGCATCCTGCACAATACCATGGTGTTCTTGAGGCGACTGGAGGTAAGTTACTTCCTAATGATTCAGATTTAACTTTAGGAATGTCAAAATCGACAGAAGATTGCTTAACTTTTTTTAAAAGGCAGTCTGCAATAATATCGCTAGATAATTCAGAAACATTTGGAATTAACTCTTCTTTTGTTGTTGCATCAAATTTTCCAGATAATAAAGGTCGAAATTTAGAATTAAAAAGGATATGGGCAACTTGTTCTTCGACAATGCCTCCCTTTTCTTCGACAACAAGTATTTCTTCAAACTGGTCACAAAAATCAATTATCTCTTCATCTATTAAAGGCCAAGGGATTTTACAGGCAAAAAAACCAATTCCAATATTTTCAGGGTTTTTTATACCAATACAATCAAAAGCATCTATTGTTTCAGTAGCCGCTTTTCCAACTGCAATAATACCAAGAGTCTTTTTTTCAGGATTGAAAATTACTTTATTTATTTTGTTTTGTTTAATAAAATTTTTAGTTGCAGGTATTCGTCTTTTTATAAGAGCAGCTTCTCTATCTAATGCTGGATCGTGTCTGTTCACATGAACATTTATTGGCGGGTCCAATTTTTGAGAGTTTGGCCTTAATTTGCCGAGATCAATTACTGCATTTGAATCGGCGGTATCACTAGTAATTTTAAGAGCTACACATATACCTGCATGACGAGATAAAGCAAAGGCTTGTAAACCTAAAGTTATAACTTCATCTACGTTTGCAGGATAAAAAACAGGAATACCTGCAGAAATTAGCGATTGTTCAGACTGGTAAGCTAATGTTGAGCTTTTACCGATAGGATCATCAGCTACTGCTAGGACCATTCCACCTTTTAAGGCCACGCCACCCATATTTGCATGTCTCAATGCGTCCATTGCTCTATCTAAGCCGGGACCCTTTCCATACCACATAGAAAAAACACCATCAATTACTGGTTTATCATATAAGCCAAGCATTTGGGTGCCCCAAGCCGCAGTTGCGGCTAATTCTTCATTAACTGCAGGTTGAAAAACAATATTATACTTATCTAAATGTTTTTTGGCTCTCCCGAGTTCTAAATCAAGTGTTCCAAGAGGAGAGCCAGGATAACCACTTACATAACCATTAGTTAATAATCCGTTATCTTTATCTAGTTTTGCTTGTTCTATTAAAAGACGAACTAAGGCTTGGACACCGTTCATTAATGCTAAATCATTGTCCTTTGTAAAACAATCGTCTAATCTTATAGGATTTAATTGGTTCAAGTTTGTCTCATAATACAATTAACTTGTTTATAATTTAATAAACTTAGTAAGTTTTAACAAGTAGTAAGATTTATTTATAGAAAGGTAAAGAAAACTTAATGCTACTAAAATTAAATAATTACGATGATTTATATTCAACATTTAAGTGGAATATACCTGAATATTATAATATTGCGTCTGATACTGTTGATAAAGTGGTATATAAAAATAGGACGGCATTATTTAATATTTTGAATAATGGTAAAATTGAAAAATGGTCTTTTTTAGATATTAAAAGATCTGCAAACAAGCTTGCTAACGCATTCGATTATCTTAATCTAGAACACAACGCTAGAGTTGGTATAATATTAGGCCAGTGTCCGGAAACAGCCATTTCTCATATGGCATGTTTCAAATCTGGAAAAATATCAATACCACTTTTTAATTTATTTGGAAAAGATGCATTATTTTATCGTTTAAAAAACTCAAAAGCTTCTTTGGTAATTTGTGACAGAATAGGACTTTTAAAAATTAAAGAAGTTTTTCATAAATTGCCTAATTTGAAATCAATAATTTGCGTGGATGAAATTGATGATCGAGTTAACACTCTAAGTTTTAAAAAAATATTAGAAGAATCATCTGATAATTATACTAATAAAAGTACAAAATCATTTGACCCAGCTACAATAATTTATACTTCAGGTACAACTGGTGGACCTAAAGGAGCATTACTACCCCATAGAACATTACTAGGACATATACCAGGAGTTGAAATGCCACACGATTTTTTATCCTCATCAGAACCAGTAACTGACTTATTTTGGACGCCAGCTGATTGGGCATGGATAGGAGGCTTGTTTGATGTTCTTCTTCCTGCATGGCATTTCGGAATTCCTGTTGTAAGTCATAGATCACAAAAATTTGACCCTGAATTTACGTTTGATTTAATTTCTAAGCTTAATATTCAAAATACTTTTTTACCACCCACAGCACTAAAAATGATGAAGTCATTCAATCCTTCAAGTACAAAATATAAATTAAATTTAAGAACAATCGGGTCTGGAGGCGAAGCATTAGGAGAAGATTTGCTGGAGTGGGGAAAAAGAATTTTAGGTGTAAATATTAATGAATTTTATGGTCAAACAGAATGTAATCTAACCATTTCAAATAGCAGTGCGATAATGCCGACCAAGCAAGGTTCTATAGGTAAACCTGTACCCGGCCAAGAGGTTAGGATTATGAATAAAAGAGGAGAATTTATAAAAGAGCCAGGTGTAGATGGTGAAATTGTTGTTAACTATAATACACCGGTTGCTTTTTTGAAATATTGGGAGAATGACAAGGAGACTCAAAATAAAGTAATTAATGGTTGGCTTCATACAGGTGACTTTGCCTTTAGAGATGATGAGGGATATTTTTATTTTAAAGGACGTGAGGATGATATTATAAACACTTCAGGTTATCGGGTAGGTCCAAGTGAAGTGGAAGACTGTATATTATCCCATCCACATGTTGATATGGTTGCAGTCATAGGGGTACCGGATAAAGTCAGAGGCAATATAATCAAAGCTTTTATTATTCCAAGAAATAAAAATGATATTTTAATACAAAATGAAGATCTTAAACTTAGCATCCAAAATGATGTTAAAGTAAAATTGGCAGCACACGAATATCCGCGTATCATAGAATTTGTGGAAGAATTACCTATGACAACAACAGGTAAAATTATTCGTAAAGATTTAAGGGAAACTATTTAATTCCTCAAGTTTAAATTATAGCTGAAATGAAAATTATCCACTTAAATAAAATAGATTTCTAAAGTGTTGAAATTTTATATTTTTCACTTCTGCGAAATAAGTTATACATAAGATATTAAATTTTATTTCAAGGAACTATTATGAGCGAAAATTATAAGTTTGATACCCTTTCTTTACATGCAGGTCATATACCTGACAAAGAAACTGGATCTCGTGCTGTTCCTATTTATCAGACTACATCATATGTTTTTAAAAGCACTGAAGAGGCGGCTTCTCTATACAATATGGAGGTTGGTGGGCATTTATATACTAGAATTTCAAATCCTACTGTTGCAGCCCTTGAACAGAGATTGGCTGCATTAGAGGGTGGGGCTAGTGCCCTTGCATGTTCCAGTGGAATGGCAGCAATGCACTTAGTAGTTACAGCAATATGTAGTAGTGGTGATCATATAGTAGCTTCAAGCAAAATGTATGGCGCCAATATAAATTTACTTCAGCATACTATGCCTCGTTTTGGTATTAATACGGATTTTGTAAACCCAAATGATCCAGAAGCTATTGAGAACGCTATAAAACCCAACACAAAACTAGTCTTTGGTGAAGTGATCGGAAATCCTGGATTAGATATAATGGATGTCCCAACAATTGCAGAAATATGTAAAAGAAAAAATGTTCCTCTAGTCCTTGATGCCACTTTTAATACACCATATTTGATGCAACCATTTAAACATGGAGCAAATATTGTTGTTCATTCACTAACAAAATGGTTGGGAGGACATGGTATTGCTATTGGAGGCGCCGTTGTAAATGGTGGAAACTTTGATTGGGGTGACAAAGAAAAATATCCAACTATTTCGGGACCACATTTTGCCTTGGGAGGCATAAGTTTTTGGGAAGAATTTGGACCATCTGCATTAATAGCCAAAATAAGAGCAGAAGGAATGTATAATTTTGGTCCTTCTCTCTCTCCCACAAATGCGTTCCATTTAATGCAGGGTATAGAAACACTACCCTTGAGAATGAAAAAACATATTGAAAACACTCACTCTATTCTTGATTTTCTAAGTAATCATGAAGCTGTTGCATGGGTTAAACATCCTGATTTAGATACACATCCTGATCACGAAGTAGCAAAAAAAATCTTACCTAAAGGATCTGGTTCTATAATAGTATTTGGAATTAAAGGTGGACGAAAAGCTGGGCAAGTATTTATAGAATCTGTACAGTTAGCGTCTCATTTAGCAAATGTTGGTGATGCTAAGACACTTCTAATTCATCCAGGGAGCACAACTCATTCTCATTTAAGTGCAGAAGCTATGAAAGAAGGAGGATTAACTGACGATATGATAAGGCTTTCTGTTGGCTTGGAAGATGTTAAAGATATCAAAAAAGATTTTGAAAATGGTTTCAAGGCTGTAAAAAAACTAAATAAATAGGTACTTTATGAGAATTAATTTTAAAGGTAATGAAACATATATTGGAACTGGTGGTAGAAGTTTAGATAGTAATAAAACTACTATTTGTTTTTTACATGGATCAGGTCAAAATCATCTAAGTTTTATTCAACAAGCTAGATTTTTTGCTTTTAAGGGATATTCTATAATTGTTCCTGATATGCCAGGTCATGGGTTTTCTAAAGGAAAACCTTTAAATTCAATTAAGGAAAACGCTAATTGGATTTATGAGTTATTAGTTGAACTGGAAGTTCAAGAATTAGTTATCGTAGGTCACTCACAAGGATGCTTAGTAGGTCTAGAACTAAATAGACTTTACCCAGAGTTTTTAAAAGGAATAATTTTTGTTGCAGGATCAAATGAAATACCAGTTAACCAATTCTTATTAGATCTTTCCAAAGAAGATCCTCAAAAAGCTTCAAATATGATGGTAACTTGGGGACATGGAATAGATGGTGACATGTCTACTAATAATTGGCCGGGTCACTCACACTATGGTGAGGGTAATAATATAATGAAAATGAATACGGCAGATGCTCTGCTAAATGATTTAAATTCTATTAACAACTATAATAGTGGGGTGGAAGCTTCAAAAAAGGTTAATATACCTTCTTTAGCTGTTCTAGCTAAAAATGACCAAATGACACCGTTGAAATCAGGATTAAAATTTGTTGATCTTCTTAAAAACTGTGAAACTCATATTCTTGATTGTGGTCATTTTCTTCAATCTGAAAGGCCAAAAGAGCTAAATTCAATAATAAATTCATATCTTACAAAATTATAATAATTTTAAATAGGGAGGTTTCAAAGTAATTATGGGTAAACAGAATCCATTTTTATTTAAAGAAATTTCAAGAACAGAACATTGGAGAGTTCCTGAAATTATTTTGACTCAATGTTTGAAACATCCTAACAGAAAAATTATAGAATTTACCGATGGTCCTGAGTGGACGTTTAAAGACCTAAAAATAAAGTCTTTGCATAAAGCTAGAATTTTAAAAAATTTAAACTTGAAAACAGGAGATAGTCTTACTGTTATAATTGAAGACCCTAAGGAATTTATTTTATATTGGATAGCGTCTAATTTCCTTGGAGTTATTTTTGTTGCTTTAAACACTGCGGTTAAGGGTAAAGGTTTATTACATCAAATTAATACTTCAAAATCAAAACATGTAATAGTCGATAATTTATTTTTTGATGAAGTAAATGATTTAAAAAATAATAATAAGTTAGATGTAGAAATATTAAATTGTAGTGAATTAAAAAACAAAGAAATAATAAATGAAAATGAAGTAATATTTGGAAAGCTAAGTGATAATGTATGTACCATGTTTACAAGTGGAACATCAGGACCATCAAAAGGGGTTATGATGCCAAATGCGCACTGCGTTTTATTTGCGATTGGAACAATTGAAAACTATGATTTAAAGCACGACCATGTTTTCTATATTTCTCTTCCATTATTTCATGCAAATGGTTTATTTATGCAGCTTTTAGCCTGTATAATTACTGGTGCTAAAGCAATAATAAGAAACAGATTTTCTGCATCTAATTGGCTAAAAGATATAAGAAAATATGACGTCACACACACAAATATGCTAGGTGCAATAGCTGCATTCGTAGTTGCTCAACCTCCATCTGAATATGATAAGGATCATAAGTTAGCTGTAATTGGATCAGCACCCTTACCAAGTGAACCTGAAAGAATTTTTAGAGAGAGATTTGGTGTCAAACAAGTCTTACCACTCTATGGAATGACTGAAGTCAACATCCCTATATATGGTTTGAAAAATGAAATAGGAAATGGAAAATGTGGAAAGGTTTACGAAAAATACTTTGAGGTTGAAATAAGAAACCCTGAAAATGATTCTAGAGTGAATGATGGTGAAGTCGGAGAGATAATGGTAAGACCAAAACAGCCGTTCGGCTTTATGTCTGGTTATATGGGTATGCCAGAAAAAACAATAGAAAGTTGGAGAAATTTTTGGTTTCATACTGGAGATGCAGGTATTAGAGAATCATCAGGTCATTTCACTTTTGTAGATAGGATAAAAGATTGTATTAGACGTAGAGGTGAAAATATTTCCTCTTATGAAGTAGAACAGGCCTTTCTAGAAATTCCTTATATCACTGAAGCAGCTGCTTATGCAGTTTCGGCAGATGGTGGTGATGGAATGGAAGACGAGGTCATGGTAGCTTTAATGGCAAACAAAGATATTTCCATAAATTTTGTAGAATTATTAGCTTTGGCAAAAAGCAACTTAGCAAAATTTGCTATCCCTAAATATTTAAGAATTATGGAAGAATTTCCTAAAACTCAAACAGGTAAAATCCAAAAAAACAAGCTTAGAGAACAGGGCGTTACTGTTGATACTTGGCAAAACATAAATATTTAATTATCATATAATTCATATAAAAGGGGATCAAAATGGCTAATGATGATTTTAAGGGTTGCTGGCCCGTAGCTCCAACTCCTTTCAAACCTAGTGGTGAAATTGATAAAGAGGGTATGAAAAGGGTCATTGACTGTATGGTTGATCAACAGGTTGACGGTATTTGTATATTGGCAAATTATTCTGAGCAATTTTTATTGTCTGATGAAGAAAGAGAAATTTTAACAAGGCTATGTATAGAGCATATAGATGGCAGGGTTCCTGTTATTACAACAGTGAGTCATTTTTCTACTGATATAGCTTTTTCAAGAGCTAAATTAGTAAAAGAACTTGGTGGTGAAATGCTCATGATGATGCCACCCTATCATGGAGCTCTAATGAAAGGTTCTCCTCAGCAAACATTTGAACAATTTGCCAAAGTTGGTGAAGTAGGTGTCACTATTATGGTCCAAGATGCACCTTTATCTGGAATAGATTTACCTGTACCTCTTTTAATAAAGATGGCCAAAGAAATTGAAATGGTGAAATGTTTTAAAATTGAGTGTGCTCAAGCAGCTGCAAAATTAAGAGTTCTTGTAAATGAAGGTGGAGATTTTATAGAAGGACCTTTTGATGGAGAAGAAGGTATAACATTATTTGCAGATTTAGAAGCTGGAGCAACTGGAAATATGAGTTCAGCAATGATACCAGACCTAATAAGACCAATAGTTTTAGATTATCTTGGAGGAAACGCTCAAAAATCTGAAAATCAATATAATCATATATTACCACTAATTAATTATGAAAATAGACAATGTGGCTTTAGGGCTACAAAGGTTGTTATGAAAGAAGGCGGTGTAATAAATTCTGATTTTTGTAGACATCCTATTCCGGATTTAGAAGAAAACACAAAAAAAGGTTTGATAAACTTAGTTAAAAATTACAACCCAATTGCCTTACAATGGGGTAAATAATGATAATACTTGTAATTTTATTTTTAGTTGGAGGGATAGATGCCTTACTCTCTAAATGATTTAGTTGTTGATATAAAAGAAATACTTGTTAAAGACCAAATTCAAAATGGCTCAGATAAAATTTGTTACTTTGTTTCAAAAGCCTTAATGGATCAAAACTTTATAGCAGAAAACCTTCCTGATCGTTTAAATGGTGAACCGCCTAGACAGATACTTTATGAAGACAACGATACAGGATTTTGTGTTTGTGGCCACGTATATGATACCGAGGCTATAGGAACTCCTCACGATCATGGACCAAGTTGGGCAATTTACGGGCAAGCATCTGGTGAAACAGAAATGACAGATTGGGAGATTACTAATGACATATCTTCAGATGATATCATTTATGTTAAACCAAAAAAAACTTATACCATGAAAGCTGGAGATGTTCATTTTTATGATATTGGTCATGTTCACTCCCCTGTAAGGAAAGATCCTGTAAGATTGCTTAGAATAGAAGGTGAAAATTTAGATAATATTAAGAGATCGAACATAAAGGTATCTTGAGAAAGAACATAATTTTCGCAATATATTTTTATTTATTTTTAACTTGAGTATCTACAAATTCTTTAATTCTTTTAACTAAACCTGGTTTTGATGCAGATCTAACTAACGCTGCAAGATCGTTGTTTAAATCTTTATCATCTAAAGTCTCTGACATTAATTTAGATTTCGATTCATAATTAAGATTAAAGGCTTCTAAGCTTATTTCTTTAATCTTTGATTTCCAGTTATTTGCTTCACAAATACTTGTTAAAAAGCCACTTTTAAGGGCTTCATCTGAATTAAAAATTCGAGATGATTCAAGAAAATTTATGGCATTTTTTCTTCCAACCAATCTAGATAACCTTCTTGTGCCAAGCACTATTCCGAATTGCAATCCCGGCATACGAAAAGTTGTTTCTGGTGAAGCAACCCTGTGTTGACATGCAGAAACAATATCTGCGCCAGCACCAAAACACTTGCCATGAACAAGAGCTAGGCTACTAATTGGTAATTTATAAATCATTTGAAGTAATTCTTCAATTTTAACAAAACGATAAAGAAGGTCTGCATCACTTTCATTTTGGAGATTACTCAAGTCAAAGCCAGAAGAAAAAGCTCGTCCTTCGCCGCTAAAAATTAATAGTTTAATTTTCTTTTGGAGGGCTTCGTTTATACCATCAGTCATAATTTGAATCATTTGAGAATTTAAGGCGTTGAGACGAGATGGATTATTTAAACGGAACCAAGTTATATTTTCTTGATTTTCAATTATAATTGGAGTTGATTTTGTTTTCATAACTAATTTAACCATTCACAAATTACTTCCTCATTATGTTCACCAAGTTCAGGAGGCATTTTTAAATCTTTTGTTTCAACCCCCTCAATTGAAATAGGAAAAGCAACGCTGTATGTTTGGGAGCCATTTGGTAAAGTAATGGGTTTTACTATTTCCATATGTTTTATGTGTTTGTCTTTTAATATAGCTTCAAAATTATTAATAGGCGCACAAGGAACTTTTCTTTTGTCCATTTCTCTCAACCAATGTTTCACATTATGTTTAATAAACATTTTCGTAAGTATTTTTGACAACTCATCTTGATTTTTAGCTCGATCAGATTGTGTTTTAAAACGGGTGTCATTCTTAAGATATTCCATTTCAACAGCTTCGCAAACTTCAAACCAAAGCTTATCGTTTCCTGCTGCAATCACAAAAAAAGCGTCAGACGCTTTAAATGCTTGATATGGAGCATTTCTAGAGTGAGCAGACCCAAGCTTTTCTGGTGCTTTATTATTTCCAAAATATTCACTTGTTTGAAGAGCAGATATTCCTAAAAGGCTGCCAATCATAGAGCAATCTATGTGTGTTCCTTCACCACTTTGTTCAACTCTTCTGAGCATAGCCATAATTGTATAACTAGCATACAAACCTGTACAAAAATCACCTATTGGAACTCCGCATTTAACTGGAGAAGTATCTTTTTCTCCAGTAACGCTCATTATTCCAGATATAGCCTGAACCGTTACATCAAAAGCCCCTTTATCAGAATAAGGACCTGTCTGACCATAACCAGAAATAGAACAATATATTAACTTTTTGTTAATTTTTTTTAAATCGTCATAACCAAGGCTAAGTTTTTTCAAAACACCTGGACGATAATTTTCAATTAATATTGTTGCCTTGGAAATAAGTCTTTTTAGTAGACTTACATCAGAAGGATCCTTTATATTAAGAGCTACGCTCCTTTTATTACGGTTAACTGATGCAAAGTTTTCACTGTAAGCTTCATTGTTTTTTTGTTGAGAAATATTTAATGGAGGCCATTGTCTCATTCCATCACCTCCTTTTGGGTTTTCAATTTTTATAACATCTGCGCCAAGATCTGCTAATAATGAAGATGCAAAAGGGCCGGCTGCAATTTGACCAAGTTCTATTACACGAATACCTGATAAAGGTTTTTCATTATCTTTAAACATTATCAGCTTTCAGCATTTATATTTCCAATTTTAAAAAAATTAATTTCTTGTTTATCCATTTTGTCTAACAGATCTATTTCCCATTTCAAATATTGCCTGGCGTGATCTTTATTCCCCTCATGACGCATGTAGGTATGAAAGTTAAAGTCTATAAACTTTTTGTCTAATTGAATTATGTTTTGATCGAGACATTCAGGGTATTTAAAAATTTCTTCCTTATTCCAATGATATACTTTGATTTGAATTTCCGGATATATCTCTTTGAGATCCTTAACAATCAGACTTACCTTGTATATGTCGTCGAAAACTATAATTATATTTTTAATCAAGTTAGATATGTTTTGTTTAAGAACTGATCTATTTAACCAAATAGAATTTTTCAGCCTTAATTTGCAATAATCAATACTTTTACGGATATCAAAAATAATACCTGTATCTGAAGTTTTTATATCATTCAAACTTATATGAGTAACTGATATATTCTTGAGTTTAATGTAATTTTTTATATTTAATGTATTTATTTCTGTTTCTATGCCCCTAAAAACATAACACTCAAAATTCATTTTTTTAAGCCAGAGTGCTGTTGTTCCAGCTCTTACAAGATCACCCTCATCAAAAAGTATTATTCGTGACTTTAATACTCCAACATAATTATCTGTAGCCTGAACCAGTTGACCCCCAGGGACATTTCTAATTCCTGTGACAGATTTTATAGGAGATAAATTTGTTTTTACGTTAAAAATATAAGTAGATCTTGTTTCATCCTCTATTAAATCTTTAACTTTTGGTAAATCAATAACTTTTATATGATTTTTATCTAACAAATTTGAAATTTCACTTTTTAGTTTTTCTTTTTCTTTATCTTTAGGAGTAATATCGAGAAAATTTGTTTTGTTATTTTCTAATTTTAAGTCAGACAAAACCCAACCCTGAGTTCCATTTTCTAAGGCGTAGACTTTATTTTTTATACCAAAATTTATTAATGTTTGGGCCCCAATAATTGATCTTGTTCTGCCTGCACAATTTATAATTATGTCAGTCTTTGGGCTTTTGATTATTGATGAAATTTTATATGGTATTTCGGCATTAGGGCAACAAATACTTTCTGGAATACTCATTTTATTATACTCTTCAAATGGTCGCCCATCTAATATGATTATATCTTCTTTTTTATTCTGTTTTTGTAATAATTCTTTGGGTGTAATTGAAGGGGTCCGAAACTTGTGTTCAACTAATTCACCAAAACTTTTACTAGGAACATTAATGCCATCAAATAATTTGAACTTGGCTCCCAACCAACCTTTAACACCTTCTTTTAAAATTAAAATTTTAGAATAGCCTAAAGCCTTTGCTTGTTTATAGGCTAACTCTGATATTCCATTGTTATCATCAAATAAGACAAGACGAACATTTTTATTTGGGAGAAGTCTCTCTATGTTGATTTCAAAAGTACTAAATGGAATTGAGATAGAAAAAAAAGGATGACCTTCAGCATGTTGGCCAATTTCTCTCACATCAATAAAAGCAATTTCATCATCATCCGAAATCCAAGACTTAACTGTTTTTGCATCTACAGTATTATCCATTTAAATAACTCAATCATTAGTTTAATCTTAACAATATTAAAAATTAATATAAGATTTTTAACATGTTAAGTCAAAAGGGGTGGACTATGAAAGAATATAATGTGGGAGACCTAGTTTCAGAATTTTTATATCAGATAGGTGTGAAAAATGTTTTTGGTGTGGTTTCAGTCCATAACATACCTATGCTAGATGCTATTGGTAGAAGAAACTATATACAAATGATACCTGCAAGAGGTGAAATGGGCGCAGGTCACATGGCAGATGGTTATGCAAGAGCTACAAATGGTCTTGGAGTTGTCTTTACTAGTACTGGACCTGGGGCAGCAAATATAGCAGGAGCTTTAGTTGAGTCGCGATTTGCGGGTTCTGCAGTACTTCATTTTACTGGCCAAACGGCAACAGAAAATTTAGATAAAAAGCAAGGAACAGTTCACGATGTTCCTGATCAGTTGGGTATGTTGAAATCTATTTCAAAGAAAGCAATTAGAATAAGCAAACCAGAAGACGTTATTACAAAATTAATGGAAGCAACTACTGCCGCTCTAACTCCTCCAATGGGACCTGTGTCTGTTGAAATACCAATAGATATTCAAAGGACTATTATTGAAAGGCCATCAGAATTAGATCAAATTAAATTGCCAAGCATAAATTTACAAATAGGTGATATTTCATCTTTAGATAAGATAGAGGACATAGTAAAAAAATCTAAAAGAAAAATACTTTGGGTAGGTAATGGGGCAAAATTTGCAAAAGATGAAGTGGAAAAATTTATTGATATTGGCTTTGCAGTTGTTACTAGCACATTAGGAAGAGGTGTTGTTCCTGAAAGTAATAAAATGAGTATGGGTGCTTTTAATGCTGTACCTCTAATAGAAGATTTTTATAAAACACTTGATTTAATGATAGTTGTTGGAAGTAGATTAAGAGGACACGAAACTAGAGATATGTCTTTAAAACTTCCGGACAATATTATTCAAATTGACATTGATCCTGATGCAGAAAATAGAACATACAAAACTAACCTTTTTCATTGTGGTGACGCAAAAATGGTTTTGGGAGAACTTGCTAATAGACTATCAAACACTATCCTTGTCGATGATGACTGGATAAATGAAGTTTCAGAACTAAAAAACAAAATTTTAGAATCTTATAAAAATAATCTTGGTGCTTACAAGGACTTTCCAGAAATTATCAGAAGAGTACTTCCTGAAAATGGAAGATGGGTCAGAGACGTAACGATTTCTAATAGTATGTGGGGCAATCGTTCTATGCAAATTAATAAACCAGAACAAAACATTTATCCTGTTGGAGCAGCAATTGGACCTGGAATGGCTCTTGCTATTGGAGCGTCTGTTGGTATTAATGGAGAAAAAACCATTGCAATGTGCGGTGATGGAGGTTTTATGTTAAATCTTCCTGATTTGTGGACAGCTGCTGAAACTAATTGTGATGTAGTTTTTCTAGTGATGAACGACCAGGGATATGGCGTTATAAAACACATTCAAGAAAGTATGTATGGTGGAAGAAAATTTTATGCAGATTTGATAGGTCCAAATTTTGAAGATTTAGCCAAAGTTGCAAAAATGAAATATAAGAGAATTGATAATGCTAATGAGCTAGAAAAAAAGTTAGATGAAGCTATAAAATTTACTGGCCCAGTTTTAGTAGAAGTAAATGTTCACGCAGTAGGAGAAATGCCTCGTTACTTTGCTCCACCTCCTCATGCTTTGAAGGATTGAAATGTTTGAAATGCCAGGAGAACTTTCAGAGTTCACAATATACTTCTTAATATTTGCGAGTATGGTGACCTCTTTTATAAGTTCTGCTTTTGGAATTGGTGGTGGAGCTATCCTAATAGGTTTGTTAGCCATTAAACTCCCACCTTTTGCTTTGTTACCAATACACGGCATTGTTCAAATAGGATCTAATTTCGGTCGAACCCTTATATTTCTAAAAGATGTAAAGAGGGACGTGTTACTTCCTTTTAGTATAGGAACTGTTTTAGGATCTTTTATTGGTGGAACATTCTTTATACAAATAGAGCCTTGGTTACTTCAATTAATTGTTGCTTTATTTATTCTTTGGTCTGTTTTTGGAAAAATTCCGGCTATTGGTGCAACTCACGTAGTTTTTGGTGGAATGTTTTCTGGTTTTTTTACAATGTTTTTTGGTGCTTCGGGAACTTTAGTAGCAGGCATGGTAAAGACTATGAAATTAGAGCCAGTAAAACATACGGCTACTCACTCAGCATTAATGACGATACAACATTTGATAAAGGTAGTAATATTTGGTTTTGTAGGTTTTGTTTACGCTGATTACTTTCTTCTCATTACTGCAATGATTGTGAGTGGTTTTGTAGGAACAGTAATCGGTAAAAAAATTTTAATAAACTTTGGTAAAAAATATTTTAAATTAGTACTTAATATTATTCTGACTTTAATAGCATTAAACCTTATATGGAACGCAATTAAAATGAGTGGCTACTTAATAAGTATTTAGTCTTTGTGTTTAATTATTAAACTATATAAATAAGGACCACAAAGACCTAAGAATGCCAGTATTAAAAAAAATGCAGCAAGTGGTTGAGCAAATATCATCCACCACTGACCGTCATACATTTTTAGAGAATGTTGAAGGTTTGTTTCTACCATTTCTCCTAAAATCAAACCTACAGCGATAGGGGCAACTGCAAAGCCATGTCTTCTTGCAAAAAATCCAATCACACCAAAAATAAGAGCTATCCAAACATCAATCAAAGATTGGGATAGAGCGTAAGCTCCTATTACTGATAAAGCAAAAACTATAGGCCATAATATTGAGATTGGAACCAGAGAAACTCGTGCAAAGAGTCTTGCAGCATAAAGACCCATAGCCATAAACATAAGGTTTGCTAAAAGCATTGATCCAAAAATTTGATATACTTTTTCAACCTGTTCAGTAAATAAGTAAGCTCCCGGTCTAAGCCCATGAACCATTAAACCAACTAAAATGATCGCAGTTGTGCCACTACCAGGTATTCCTAGGACCATTGTTGGTACCATTGCGCCTCCAGTTGCAGCGTTATTAGCTGCTTCAGCACCAGCTATTCCTTCAACAGATCCTTTTCCAAACTCTTCTTTATTTTTAGACCATCTTTTTGCTTCTGAGTAACCAATCATGGAGGCGACTGTAGCCCCTTCTGCTGGAAGAACGCCAATAAAGGTTCCTATACCGCACGATCTCAAAATAGTTTTCCAAATTCTTTTATAGTCTTCTTTTGTAGGCAACTTAACAGCTTTTAAAGCCACTGTTTCAACAATTTTATTTACCATTTTTGATTGAACCAGCAATTCTGAAATAGCAAAAAGTCCTATGAAAACTGGAACGAAGGATAGACCCTCATATAAATCATAATTTCCAAACATAAATCGTTCTATTGCTGTTACTCTTTCCGCACCAATAGTTGAAAGCCAAACACCAAATATACCACCAATTAGGTTCTTAACAGCACCGCCTGCACTGATGCTTGCAAGCATTGAAAGTCCAAAAATTGTTAATGCAAAATATTCTGGTGGACGAAATTCATAAGCAACTCTAGCTAATAAAGGTGCTGCAATACATAAGACAATAACTGAAAACACGCCACCAACTGTGCTAGATACTACAGCAATTCCAAGAGCTCTTCCCGCTTCACCTTTTTGTGCTAATGGATATCCATCAAAGGTTGTGGCAGCAGCAGCTGAAGTTCCGGGGGTATTAATTAAAATAGCGGTTATAGATCCAGCAAAGGTTGCTGATACATAAATTGTTGATAAGACAGCAATAGCCTGAACAGGTTCCATAGTAAGAGTGAAAGGTAGTAATAATGCTGCGCCTGTAGTCGCGCCAAGACCTGGTAATACTCCTATTATTACACCTAAAACAGTTGTAGCAAAAATTAATCCTAATAAGTAGGGGTCAGTAAATACCGAACCCATAGCAGAAAGTGCTTCAATCATAACCTTTAAACCTAACCATAATAAATGTTTGTCAGCCAACCTCTAGGGAATCTTACTTGTAAGACGTAATCAAAAAGGAGAAATACTGAAAGAGGTGTTGCAATTGCGTTTACAAGAGAAATCCATACTTTTTTTTGTCCCCAAGTTAAACCCATTAAAAACATTACTATTGGAATAGCAACAAACATATCTCCACTTACTTTAACCAAAATATAAAATATTAAAAAAAGTAACATGCTGGACCATGTTGGAAATTTTTCAAGTTCTACTTCTTTTGGGTAAGTTTTATAGAATTGTAAAGAAAGGATCCCAACGAGCATTAAATTAATTACCATTAAAAAAATAGGAAATGACCTTGCTTGCATACTATCACCAACAATCATTTCTGGAGAAGTCTCTAACTGTAATGATAAGTATATTACTACAAATGAGAATAGAGTTAGAAACAACGGAATTATATATAATTTTTTTTTCATAACAAAGCTTTCAGATGCCCCAATTAAGGGGCATCTAAACTGTTCAAATTTATTTAAGTAATCCCATAGCTTTTAAAGCAGGTCCAAATTCACCAACCATGAATTTGATTTGCTTTCCCCAAGGACCAGAAGGTTGTGGAGAAGTGTTATCTAATCCAGAATTAGCAAGATAAGCTTGATACATTGAATGTTTCATTGCTTTTGATAGACCTTTTTCCATTTCAGCCACTCTTGCTGGATCAACACCTTTATGTGTTACAAAGCCTCTAGTAGTTGATAAAACAAGATCAATACCCATTGATTTAGCTGTTTTAGCCTTAGGTATTGGCGCCATAGCATTTTCACCTAAAATAACTAAAGGACATAAGTCACCAGCATCAATTGGACCACCGGCTTCAGATAAATTTAAAACTCCAACGTCAACAGCACCAGCTACAACTTGAGTAGCAAGTTCTCCTCCACCTTTGAAAGGAATATACTTAGGCATTGGTTGTCCAAGCTTTTTTGCAAACAAGAATGCAGTAATATGGTCAATCGTACCTGTATGAGTTCCACCAAATGCAATTTTATCACCTTTTTTCATTCCAGCAACAAACGCTTCAGGAGTTTTGTATGGGCTAGTTTTACAATTTACCATTAGTATTTGTGGATCATTTGTACCTCTAGCTATAGGAGCCATGTCTTCAACTTTTAACTTTGTTTTCCCCATAGCCATTGTAATTGCATGACCAACAGTAAAAGTTAAAATAGTGTTTCCATCAGCAGGTCTTGTCATGAAATAATTCATAGCGGCAGCTCCACCGCCACCTCTTTTATTAACAACAACCATATCTTGCTTTAAAACTCTTCTAGAACGAAGCATCATCATTCTTGAGTTAACATCAGTACCACCACCTGCACCTGCATGAGTTACAACTTCAATAGCAGGTTTTTTGGCAGCTAAAGATGGACCTGTAGTAAAAGCAATTGCAGAAACTATTGCAGCTAATCCAGTACCAACTTTAAAAAGTGTAGTAGATTTAATCATTTAATTTCCTCCATAATGATTAACCAGCATATGCTGGAAGTTCAATGTTATAATAACATTAATAGTTAAGAATAAAATATTCTTATCCCCATTTAAAATCGTATATAATTTGAAGTTATTCAAAATACTTATCAAATGAATATTTGATTATTACGAAATAAGAATATGAGTCAAGTATAACAGATGTTATATAATGAGTTATTGTTTAATTAGTTAATTAAAACAACTTATTTGTTTTTATCATTAGAGTTTTTTTTGAAGTTATGGCTCATAGTAGTTCTGTAAATTTCTATTGTCTCAGTCCTAGTATAAATTTTCTTTTCATCTTGCATAAGAAAGTTGTCAATTTCAGGAGCAGCACTTGCCAGTTGAAAAATTACAGAAATTATTGAGAGAGGTTCCAATTTAAAACTCCATTTTATAAAAAATTTGCAAAAATTATGCCATTCAAAGAACAAAATTTAGGATAATTAAAGTAAATCATTGAAAATTTGAAAAATTATAATAAGTAATAGTTTTCAACAACTATCAAACAAAGAACTATAAATTATATGGAAAATTTTGAATTAATCGAAAAATATAATGCCTCTGATATTTCTATACCAAAGAATATGGTTGGTTGGATGAGATCTAATCATGCAGGGGAGACAGGTGCTGTTTGGATATACCTAGGTGCTAAGTGTATTTTTTGGAATAAAAAAATTAAGGTAATGTCAAAAGAACATTATCAAACGGAAAAAAATCATTTAATTATTATGAACCACCTATTATCTAATAAAAGTAAAAGTAAACTTTTAATTTTATGGAGAATTCTAGGGTTTAGTTTGGGATTTATTTCGGCCTTGTTAGGTTATAGATTTTTTTGTGTCACTATACAATCTGTTGAAAGCTTTGTAGAACAACATTATCGAGAGCAAATAGAATTTTTATATAAAAAATCAATTTCTTTTGATCTCTTAAAAGTTTTAGAAATGTGTTGTGATGAAGAAGTTGAGCATCAAAATGATGCCAAAATGCAGAAGGGATTAGATAAAAACAGTTTTTTTGAAAATATGTGGTCCAATTTAATTGGCTCGGGATCGAATGTTGCAGTAAATGTTTCTAAATTAATATAGGTTTTAAAAATGAATTTAACTAAAGTTTTTTATGATGGTAAATGTGGCCTTTGTAGCAAGGAAATCAATTACTATAAAAAAGTAGCTCCAAAGAATATTTTTGAATGGTATGACATTGCAACCAAACCAGATGACTTAAAGCTTATTAAAGTATCTCAATATGATGCTTTAATGTATTTACATGCGATAGATCAAAACGCCAATCTGAAGATTGGTGTAGACGCTTTTATTTTGATTTGGAGTAAATTAAGGTTTTGGAATATATTGTCTATTTTTGTAAGTCTTCCTGTCATTTATTCATTAGCCAAGATTACATATAACATTTTTGCTGGTTATAGATTTAAAAAATTATCTCATTGTCAGGCAGCAAGTCAGGAAGTGTCAAAATAAAATGATAAAATGGGTAAAAAAGAAACTTAAAAAACCAGATATCAATCTTTCACAAAAAGAAACTCGCTTAGAGCAAATGAAAAAAAATCCTTATAAAAGAGTAGACAGTGAAAATATGACCGAGATTGAAAAAATGGATAAAGGCTTTAATGGTAAGACTTTTTCTATTAATGGAATGGATATAGATTTTTAAATCATCTAGCTAAAACATTTTTATTACTTTGCCTTTAAGTGAATAATTATGTATTTTTTGATTCTTATTTTAAAGGTTAACTAGGGGGTAAAAGATGAGAAAGTTTACAACTACTTTAGGAGCGCTATTGGTAATGGCGACTTCCTCAACATTTGCTGATGGACATAAGGTAAAGGTTGGAATGATAACTACTTTATCAGGTGGAGGTTCCGGTTTAGGTATTGATGTTAGAGATGGTTTTATGCTTGCCGTAAAAGGCAACAAAAATATTTCGGTAATAACTAAGGATGATCAACGCAAGCCAGACATTGCAGTTCAATTAGCAGATAAAATGATTCAGTCAGATAAAGTAGATGTTCTTACTGGAATTATATGGTCTAATTTGGCAATGGCAGTTGTACCGGCCACTGTAAATCAAGGTAAGTTTTATTTATCACCCAATGCTGGTCCATCCAAACTAGCGGGAAAGGGTTGTCATAAAAATTATTTTAATGTGGCTTGGCAAAATGATAATTTACACGAAGCAGCAGGTGGTTATGCAAATTCTGCTGGTTTCAAAAATTCTTTTATTCTTGCTCCTAATTATCCAGCAGGTAAAGATGCTCTTACAGGCTATAAAAGATTTTTTAAAGGCAAGTTAGCTGGTGAAATTTATACCAAGTTAGGACAAAAAGATTATGCAGCAGAGATTGCACAAATAAGAGCTTCAGGTGCAGATAGTGTGTTTTTCTTTCTTCCAGGTGGAATGGGGATTGGTTTCATGAAGCAATTTTCCCAATCAGGTATTAAACTTCCTGTAGTTGGTCCTGCATTTTCCTTTGATCAAGGTATATTGAAAGCTGTTGGAGACGCAGCATTGGGTGTTAAAAATACCTCTCAATGGTCAAAAGATATAGATAACGCTGCTAACAAAAAATTTGTAAGTGACTTTAAAAATGAATACGGAAGACTTCCTTCATTATATGCTTCTCAAGGTTATGACACTGGTAAACTTTTGATATCAGCAATGTCCAAGGCTAAAATTAAAGATATGGATGAATTTAGAGACGCTCTAAGAAAGGCAGATTTTTCATCTACTAGAGGTAAATTTAGTTTTGACACAAATCATCATCCAATTCAGGATATTTATGTTCGTGAAGTGATTAAAGAAGGTAAAACTCTCACTAATAAAATCGTGTCAGTCGGACTAAAAGATCATTCAAATGCATATGTTTCTGATTGTAAGATGTAAATAAAATGTCTAGGTGATTTCTTAATGAAATCACCTAAGACGAATAATCCTTAAATGACGCTTATATTATTTTTTGAACAGCTTTTGAACGGTATACAATTTGGAACTATGTTGTTTCTTATGTCTGCTGGTTTGACATTGATTTTTGGTGTAATGGGTCTAATAAATTTGGCCCACGGATCCTTTTATATGATTGGAGCTTTTAGTGCTGCATTAATTGCAGCATTAACTGAATCTTTCTGGTTAGCTTTATTAGCAAGTCTTGCTGGAGCAGCAATTGCAGGTGTTTTAATTGAAATTATAATTATAAGACGTTTGTACAGACGGGACCATTTAGACCAGGTTTTGGCAACGTTTGCTCTAATATTGTTACTTTCAGAAGGAGTTAGGTGGTGTTTTGGAGCATTTCCTTTGTACCTAAATATCCCAAATGTACTAAATGGTACAGTACCCATCTTTGATAATATAATTTATTCTAAATATAGATTGTTTATAATATTTATGGGTTTTCTAATTGCTTTAGGTCTCTACATTCTAATTACAAAGACACGTTTAGGTATTCGTATTAGAGCTGGGCAAAATGACCGTCAAATGATATCAGCGCTAGGTGTTGATATCTCAAAACTTTACACCATTGTGTTTGCAATAGGAGCGTCACTTGCAGGGTTGGCGGGAGCAATGATTGGAGCCATCCAATCAGTTGAGGTGGGAATGGGTGAGCCAATTTTAATCTTAGCATTTGTCGTTATAGTAATTGGGGGAATAGGATCAATTAAAGGTGCTCTTGTAGGTTCTATATTAGTTGGAGTTACAGACACTATTGGACGCATTTTTTTACCGGAGTTGTTAAAAGTATTCATGGAACCATCAAACGCAACTTCGGTAGGTTCTTCAATAGGATCAATGTTAATATATATTCTTATGGCACTTATATTAATTATAAAACCATCTGGATTGTTTGGAAAAAGTTAACATGATTATTGAAAAATTTTTTAATAAATGGATTATGTTTTTTCTAATACTGATACCTACCTGTGGTGTTATTTTTGATGAACCTTATTTTATAACCTTAGCTACAAAAGTTGTAATTCTTGGTATTGCGGGTATTGGTTTAAATTTAGCACTCGGTTATTGCGGCCTTATTTCTTTAGGCCATGCTGCTTTTTTTGGGATTGGTGGCTACATTACAGGAATATTATCTTTTCACGCACTAAATGACGAGGTGTTATTTAGCTGGCCTTTGGCTGTTTCTGGTAGTTCTGAAATGCTAATTATTTGGCCAATAGCAATTTTAGTAAGTGCGTTATTTTCTTTTATAATAGGTCTACTGTCTTTAAGAACTAGTGGCGTTTATTTTATTATGATTACTTTAGCATTTGCACAGATGTTATATTTTTTTTCGATTAGTTGGCCTAATTATGGTGGTGAAGACGGCCTTTCAATATACATGAGAAATTCCTTTCCGATGGTTAACACAATGGATCCCCTAAGTTTTTATGTAATTTCTCTATTTTGGTTATTATTTTCTATTTTTATTTCATTGAGATTAATCAATTCTCCCTTTGGTATGTCGTTTCAGGCAATTAAACAAAATGAAGAGAGAGTTAAATCAGTGGGGATAGAAACATTCAAAGTAAAATTGTTAGTTTTTGTTATTTCTGGAACAATTACAGGCTTAGCTGGATCGCTTTATACCGATTTAAATAGATTTGTGAGTCCAACTGTTCTTGATTGGCATACTTCTGGAGAAATAATGGTATTTGTCATACTTGGCGGAATGGCTAGACTTTATGGTCCTTTGGTCGGAGCAGCTTTTTTCATTGCACTAGAGCAAACCCTTGGATCATATACAGAGAACTGGCAATTTTGGTTAGGTTTAATCCTTATTTTAGTAATACTATATGCACGATCAGGAATTTTAGGTTTGTTTGATAAGAAGTTAAGACATGAAAAATAAAATTTTAAATATAAAAAATTTATCAAAATCTTATGGAGCATTTAAGGTTACAGATGAAATAGCCATCGACTTAAATTTTGATGAAATTCATGCTTTAATTGGACCAAACGGAGCGGGAAAATCAACATTAATCAAACAAATTGTAGGAAGTGTTAAGCATGACATAGGTTCAATTGTTTTGGATCAAGAAGATATAACTGATCTTAATGATGTTGAACGAGCAAAAATAGGTATATCTAGAACTTTTCAAGTTTCATCAATTATCCCAAAATTTAGTGCCTTAGATAATATAATTTTATCGCTTCTTGATAAATCCAAAGAAACATTTCAAATATTTAAAAGTATAAGAAAAAATAAAGAATTAGATGCGAAAGCTAAAAAAATTCTCAGGGAGATTGAGCTATTTGATAAGAGCGATATTTTGGCCTCTGAACTTAGTCATGGTGATAGAAGAAAGCTAGAGGTTGGGTTAGCACTTGCTATGGATCCTAAGGTGTTTTTGTTTGACGAACCTATGGCAGGTCTAGATGAAAGTGGAACGAAAATGATGATAAACCTATTTAAAAAGATTAAAACTAATTCACCTATTTTATTGATTGAACATGATATGGATGCAGTTTTTGCTCTAGCTGACAGAGTTTCTGTAATTAACTA
>Ga0209036_1000085_pt1 | contig 34274 bp, 36 predicted proteins | sample MarorgKNORR_S2LV_3_FD_188222 | JGI IMG/M metagenome (GOLD analysis project Ga0209036, IMG submission 188222) | Marine microbial communities from the Southern Atlantic Ocean, analyzing organic carbon cycling - DCM_A/KNORR_S2/LV (SPAdes) (version 2) | ecosystem: Environmental > Aquatic > Marine >... | reverse complement strand
AAGGATTCGCGACGGGGTCACCCTGGTTCAAAAAATCATCGGGTTCTTTTAGCGCCTGCATCTCTTCAGCATTAATACCGCACAATTCACGGACCTCAGGGTCAACCCATGCTTCAGCATCAATACCGCTACCGACGCAGACTTCGAGACTTAGCCCTTCAGGCCCAGCGAAATACATGGATTGAATAAATCCGTGATCAAGAGGCCCTAAAACCTGGACTCCGTGGGAGCGAATCCGATCACGAAGTTGGAGTAACTCTTCAAAAGTATCGACATTGAAAGCTACGTGTTGCATAACCCCACGAGTAACAGGTTCACCCCCATTCCCAGCATGCGTAACGCCCCACTGAATCTCTTGGGCATTCTCCGGATGCTGCACAAACGCTATATGGGAGTTCGCTGACAACTCTGCGAAGCCGTGATAACAGCCTTCGACACCGTGCATCCAATAGAGCGCCTTTGTCGGACACCCAAGCACTTCAGCGAAGAACGTTAATTGTGATTTCATATCTCGTGTTGAGATTGCTAGGTGATTAACCCCATTGGGATGCAAAGCCATGCGGTAATGGTAGACCGGCGGCCGATAACTGGCTATCTGGGGTCGGCACAACTAGTGAATCTAGACATCGCTGCAAGGAAAGTACTTCGCTATAACTCCCGGCATCACATTGACACAACACCGTAGGCTTGGCGCATGTGGATTCGATTAAGACAAATTGCGGTTGTTACCTCTGACCTACTCAAAACTTCGCTCGACGTTCAAACAGTTCTCGGAGTAGAGGCCTGCCATACCGATCCCGGAGTCGGCGTTTTTGGATTAAAGAACACGCTTTGGCCAATTGGGAACCAATTTCTCGAGTGCGTGACGCCCGTTAAGGACGACACAGCTGGCGGTCGCTATATCCAACGACGCGGCGGTGATAGCGGCTACATGGTCATCAACCAAGTAGATGACGTCGCCGCCCGAATTACTCACGTCGAAGACATCGACGTACGCATTGCTAATCACATGGAGTACGACAAAGCTAATTTCGAAGGAATTCAGCTTCACCCAGCTGACACCGGCGGAAGCTTCTTCGAAATGGATCAGATGAAGACAGCAGACGCTGAGGATTTAGGTGGTTCGTGGTGGCCGGCGGGATCTGACTGGTCGTCTTTTTCTCGAACCGAAAGAGTGGCGGGTATTTCTGCTGCAGAGCTTCAAGCACCCGACCCTGAAAGACTCGCAGGTAGATGGGCCCAGATCGCTCAACTCGATGTAATTGTCGGGGATTCCGGGAACCCGACAATTGTGTTTGATAACGCCACGATCCGCTTCGTGGAAGCCATCGACGGTAGAGGTGAAGGCCTCGGCGGAATTGACTTGATTTGCAATGATAGAGAAGCGGTTCTCGAGGGCGCCAGGCAACGCGATTGCCTTATCAGCGACGACGAGGTCTCGTTAGGCGGCCTAAGGGTGTACCTCCGAGATTGATTTAGATCTAACTTATTAGAAGCACCCAAAATGATTGAGAACCAATGAGCCAGAATAAGCGAAACTTCACCCGCGCAATATACGTGTTCGACGCTGTTGTTCACCGAGTACCAAACGACAAATGGGACAGCCAATCACCATGCGACGGGTGGACCGCCAAGGACGTTCTTCGCCACCAATGCGGTGTCCTACAAGCGATGGCCGACACGCTGCAAAGTGGAGAAACCGTCCCACCAGAGCCAATAGAGTCAGCAGACAACCCCGTTGCGGCCTGGACGCAAACCCGCAACAGCGTTTTAGCTGAATTGGATGAGCCCGGAATTTTAGATCGCGAAGGCAAGTTCTGGTTCGGTCCAATGTCAGTAGACCAATGGATCCAGGTTGTTCAATGGGACCCAATGACACACGCTTGGGACATAGCAAGCGCCGTAGGGATTGCAGCTCACATTCCCGACGATTTGGCTTCCGTGAGCCACGAGGTGATTTCAGGGATGCGCGAGACACTCCACAAGTGGGGATTAATCTCCGACGAAGTCGCAATAGCGCAGGATGCCAGTGCATCTGACAAATTTCTGGCCCTTATTGGGCGAGACCCGCGTTGACAACACCGGCAACGGAAACGCCCAATGAAAACTTTCTAGAGCCCTCCAACGCCCAAAGCGGTAGTCAACCATTGACTGGTCTCCAAATTGAACAGTGGCGCACTAAAGGATTTGCTCTAATTGACGGCCTGATCCCGCCCGACCTTCTAAATAATTTGCTTGCAGAGGCTAAGGAGCTATTCCCCGGGATTGGCTCTAAGAAAGCAGCGCAAATAACCGACTTCGGTGAAGGAATGGTATTTCCTAGCAGCAGCGTTTCTCTAAATGATTTAACCCTTCATCCGAGGCTTTTAATGGCTTCGGCCCAGTTACTCGATGTTCCCGTGACAAGTCTCAGGCTCACACAATCTGATCTTTGGGCAAAATACGGCACTGGCAATGAACACGACGCCTATAACAACCAAGATCAGCGAATCCACATGGATTACCCAAACCACACTCTCACCCATCCCCCTAAATGGGATGAACCAGAGGCAGTGGAAATAATCGTGTACTTGTCGGGCCAAGTGGAGGCCGGAGGCTCGACAGCCGTAGTCCCTCGGGCAGGGTCTGATGACGAAGCTTACTTACCGCCTCTTGTGCACTCGCCGGGAATCGGCGACATCCCCTGGATTAACGACAGATCGCAGGCCGAATCCTGGTTTCTTCGAAACAAACCCGAAGTAGCGAAGCTTAGAAATAGCCTTTATCGGCGAGAAAAATACACAAAGCACAAAAAAGGCTCTGTCCTCTTCTACCGCCACGACGTTTGGCACCGGGGCACACCGCTGCACAGAGACACGGTGCGATTTGCCCAAAACTTGACTTTCCGTAAGGCCGAAGCATCCTGGATCAGCAATCTCCACCCGGGGTGGGCGTGGGCTATGTACAAGCCAGATCTACGCATGGAACGCCTCATCGCGCAGAGCACCATCGAGCAACGAGCCGTATTGGGATTTCCTCCGCCTGGCGACCCCTATTGGGATCACGAAACTGTGAGTTATGTTGAGGCTAGGTACGAGTCGCTAGGGTTCGATGGCTTCCCCTATCGCGAAGCTTTGCCTTGAACAGCCAACCGGGATCCCTCAAGAGTTGGTAACCCGATCTCATGCACCTTCATAGAGGTTCTTTCAAAGATCCCCGAAGTGTCAGGCCTAACAGCGCTATCTTCCATTCATGCACGACGACATTTTAAAATGGCAAATCGGGGACGTAACGATTACATCGGTTCCAGAATCCTCGGACCCCACCTCCCCTAAATTTATGTTTTCCGCTATCGACAAAGACGGAGTGCTCGAACTGCGTGAGCGCGCACCTTGGCTCGAGCCTTTCGTGGGAGAGAAGGGACATTTACTGCAAAAGATTCACTGCTGTGTGATTGATACAGGGAAAGAACGCATTGCGGTGGACACTTGCGTCGGAAATGACAAGGAACGAGGCAATCCCTTATGGCACGAGCAGCAAGGACCATTTCTCGAGCTACTAACTGATTCCGGCTATTCCCCTGAGTCCATCACTCACGTAATCTGCACCCATCTACATGTCGACCACGTGGGGTGGAACACTCGACTAGTTGAAGGCCAATGGCTGCCAACATTTCCCAATGCCGAGTACCTATTTGTGGGCACCGAGTTCGACCATTGGTCAACCACCGAAGATCTTTTCGGCGACCCAGTATTCGAAGACTCAGTGGCACCTATCCAAGACGCCGGGTTAGCGAATCTCGTGAAAGCCGATCATACGATCGGGGAATTTGTGCGCTTCGAATCAACTCCTGGTCATACTCCTGGCCATATCAGTGTGCGAATAGAGTCGAAGGGCAAGAAAGCTGTAATCACTGGCGATATGACGCATAGTCCTATCCAAATAGCGAAACCCGAGCTGAGTTCAAGTTTCGATACCGATCCCGATTTAGCTCGTGAAACTCGTTGGGACGCGTTCGAGCGTTGGGCGGACGGCGAAACCCTAATAATAGGCACTCACTTTGGAACACCAACCGCTGGCACGATGCACAGAGATGGCGATGCGTATCGGCTAGCTGCGCAACCTTAGAAGAAGCCGGAGCAGCGCGGGCACGCCGACGACTCGCTATTTAGCTAATCGAAATGTTCTCTGGACTTAAGGTCGATGAGTGATTATCCAAACCTCAAGAGAACCTGGGAGGATGGGGATAGTCGGAGTTGTTGTGGAGCATGTGAGCGGGTCCATCCGTTCGGTTGATCGCAGCATCAGGTCCCCAGATGTGTTCCTTCTGCCACTTAAACACCTCACGATTCGCTCCGAATCGTGATAACTCCTCAGCTCGACCAACAGCCATTTCCGTTACCTGATCCTCATCCGCAAGTTCCTGGACAAAGCCCGTAGCAAAGGCATCCTCACCTGTCCAACGGCGAGCAAACTGCACTGTTTCGTAAAACGCGTGTTGCGGGAGCTTGTGATGGAACAGCGCTAGCTCTGGCTCCGGAATCGCCATGCCGATTTCGACCTCATTCGCGCACATCATCCCCCTGTCACGACGCATGACCCTCTGGTCGTGGCACATCGCCCACATGAAGCCAGCTCCAAATGCGTGCCCATTCACCGCAGCCAACGTCGGCATCGGAAACGTAATCAACCGAGAGAAAAGCTTCATAGCCTCATCGCCAAAGACTTTTCGGTCCCCACCAACGTGCTCCCCAGCGCTAGTAATCCAATCTAAATCGAGTCCATTCGAAAAGAATTTAGGATCAGAGGAAGCTGTAACCAGAGCATGGGGACCAGTTGTTTTTTCAACCTCATCTAGGGCACTACCTAGTTCTCTCACCATAGTCGTCGTCCATCTATTCTCACCGTTAGTAAGAGTGATGACGCTTACATGTCCGTGCTGTTCGAGGTCTAAGTATTCGCTCATCCCTTCAAGGTAGACCGATTAGACCTCTCGCGTCGCATACCGTGAAGATATGCGAGTTGTCTTTTTGGTTATCGATGCATTTCCTCATGCAGCACTCAGCAAAACTGCGACGCCAAATCTCTGGCAGCAAGGACTTGGCGGGTATGTCGCTCCCAACGGCGGCGAGTCACTTATGCTTTCGGTCACTTATTCAAATCATGCTGCGTTCATGACCGGGCTTCCGCCAACCCAAACGGGGCACTGGGGCAATTGGGCATGGGTCAACGGCGAGTTCATGAAGACCTACGATTCCGGACCTCGTGGCTCAACGATTATCCAAGAATGCGCTGCTCGAGAACTCAAAACCGTCGCCATTGTTGGCGATCACAAGTTGTTAAGAACGATGGGCGCTTTGGATTGCGATTATTCGTGGCCACCCAAGGGAGATCCTCCCCCCGGAACACCCCTTGACGCCTACGGTTATCCGACCGATGGTGCCGTTATTCAGGCGGCAGGCAACGCCGACTTAGACGCGGATTTTATTCTCCTCCACCTAAATGAGCCGGACACGTCTATGCATTGCTACGGCCCTGACTCCGAAGAGACAATTCACCAATACACCAAGAGCGACGACTCATATGGGTTCCTCATAGAGCTCCTAAGACCTCAGTGGGACGAAACAATTCTCATAACGGTTAGCGATCATTGCCAGGAACCCACCGAGCATCCCGAATGTGTCAACTTAAGGGATCACGCAAAAGAGCTCGGTTGGCCAGTACATATTCGTAATGATGGGACAGGAGCAATCGTTTGCGCTTCCGAAGACATAGGCGATGGCGAGTTCGAAGTACTACGAAAAGAAATTCTTAATTTCGAAGGCATCGAAGATGGAGTGAGTGTTGCGAACGACGTCTTATTGATTTGGACTGAGCCGCAGCGGATGTTTGGTCGGGGTGAACCGATGACCAGAGGCAACCATGGAAGCATTCGATGCACTCAGCAGTTGTCAATGGTTTCGGGCGGGCACCCGCGAGCGCAACAACTCGGCAGGTCAATTACATCCCATCGACCCGGAACGCTCACATGGGCACCAGCTATCAGGAATTTGCTAGAGCTATAACTCAAAGCCAAGAGTTCAACTTCTAGGAACCTCGATCCAAGGTACGTCCTTGTCGATCCGAGGTTCTCCCGGGAGGCCCAAAACTTGTTCCCCCAGAATATTTCTCATTATTTCTGAGGTTCCACCTTCGATGGAATTTGCACGTACCCGCAAAAAGCCGTGTTGAATACCATTTTCCGATCCATCGACCGATAAATCTTCAGGTCTGCGGAAGGTGTAGTCGTAGTCAACTTGTCCTGCCATACCCATCATGTCAACTGCGGCAGTCAACAGATCCTGATTGAGTTCCGCAAACGCAAGTTTCGCAATTGACATTTCCGGTCCAGGGTTTCCTTTACGACGATTCTGGCCCGCCCGGATATTTGTTAGACGTTGTGCCTCTGAACGGACATAGAGACGCATCATTCGGTCTTTGGTTACAGACTCTCGCAAGTGTTCAGGCGTTTCGCGCCACATGCTAGTAAGAAGCGACACTGGCCCAGAGCCCGCTTTGGGAGGCCCTCCGCCGCTACCTGCACCAATAGCGTTTCGCTCATTCATTAATGTCGTCAGCGAGACACGCCACCCGTCGCCAACATCCCCAATCCGATTCTCATCGGGTATGTGAACGTCTGTAAGAAAGACTTCGTTGAACTCGGCCTCGCCTGTGATCTGACGTAAGGGTTGAACATCAACGCCTGAGGTTTTCATATCTAGCGCGAAGTAAGTCATACCCCTGTGCTTTGGCATATCTGGATCTGTGCGGGTTACAAGCATTCCCCAATCTCCAAGATGCGCCATGGTATTCCAAACTTTTTGCCCGTTTACAACCCAGGAGTCACCATCTTCGATCGCTCGAGCTGCAAGGCCGGCAAAATCGCTCCCTGCGCCCGGCTCACTGAACAACTGACACCACCGCTCTTGTCCCGTAAACATTGGCCGCAAAAAGCGTTGTTTTGACTCTTCGCTTCCGTGGGTGTGAATCGTCGGTCCGGCGAGGTGCATAAAAAACATGGCAGGGTGCATCGGTTTAGCGCCCGCTTCACGTAAGCGAACATCCACATTTTTTTGCAGACCGGGACTCAGCCCGAGGCCGCCAAACCCTTCGTCAAAGTAAACCCACGCAAGCCCATGATCATATTGCGCACCTCTAAACTCCTCGAAGCTCATTGACTTCGGATCATTTTCGGTAAGCAGTGCCTCTAAGGCACCGTTCAAAAGGGATTCTTCGGAAGTTGTTAATGCTGTGTCAGCCATGGGCATAGTCTTGCCAAGAAAAGAGGCTCAGAACAAGCTGAGAGGAGCATGAAATTCAGAAACAAAAGAACTAGCTTCTCGTTCCATCAAAAAACGGGTCACGTTTCTCAAGAAAAGCTTGCGCTCCTTCCTGCATATTTCTTGGTATCAAAACGGCCTGATGCTCCATTTCGGTCGTCAGCTGGTCGGCGAAGGTATTAGTCGAGGCCAAGTCAATGGACTGCCGGATGCGTAACATCGCGTCGGGACTAGTTCGTTTCAGAGTTTCCGTGGCTATCTGAATTTCGCCATCAAGGTTTTCGTCGTCAACACATTTCCAGATCAGGCCCCAGTCGGCTGCTTGCTCAGCTGAAATACGTTCGCCGAGCATCGCCATACCCATCGCTCGAGCTCGTCCCGCCCGACGAGGCAAACTCCAAGTAGATCCCATATCAGGCACGATCCCAAGTCGTGGGCCAAACGTGGCGACAAAAAATGTTGATCTGACAGCTATCTGAATGTCACAAGCAAGAGCGATACCTAAACCACCGCCCGCTGCAACTCCGTTTACCCGAGCAACTGTGGGCACTGGACACTGGTGGAGGGACCGTAACGCCGGGTTAAAGAAATCGCTATCGGAAAAAGCTGGGGTGACGTTAGTGATATCACTTCCAGTTTCAGCTGCGTTATTCAAATCTGCTCCAGAACAAAAGCCGCGCCCCGCACCAGTTATAACGGCTACTCTCACTTCTTGATTTTGCTCTACCTCAGAAAGTGCACTGCTCAGATCCTGCATTAGGTCATCGTTCATTGAGTTAAGTGTCTCAGGACGATCGAGGGTGATCGTTGCAACTCCGTCTTCGAGGTCGAAGCGGACGCTGCCGTTGGGCATGTGAGATTCAGTCATGGTTCAAAACTAGGTCATTCGCGAGGTGGCCGTCTATAGAGAACGCCATCCTCCTCTAGAGCGGTAACTGCGTCGGAGTTCATCCCAAGCAAATCATTAAGAACCGCACTGTTGTGTTCTCCTACTTCCGCAGCTGTTAGGTCAGGCAGGTCTGGAGCATCAGAAAATCGAAGGGGAAAGCCGGGTATGAGCATAGAACCGGCGAGCGGGTCAATAACCTCTCGCACGGTACCTCGTTCAAGGAAATGAGGGTGGGTTTCGACAAGCTTGACTGGCTCTACGACAGGGCCACAAGGAACTCTGTGCTGTTCGAGTACGGCTATAACATCTTCGTCGCTCTCAAATGAACTCATCCAGATTTCGATAATTTCTGTTAGCGCGTCTCTGTTTTCCAGTCTCGTTCGATTGTTTAAGAAGCGTGGATCGTCACCAAGGTTGGGTTGCCCTAGAGCTGCCCAAAGATTAACTATCTGATTCTCCAGTGCGAAAACTACGATCCACCCTTTAGGGCCCTTGAAAATTCCGGCTGGGCTAGCCGGTGCGTAATGACGACCAGTTCTCATTCCTGCAACTTCCCCATCAGAAAGCGAAGGACCAGAAACTGCTGACTCCTGCATATGGTACATCGCGTCGATCATTCCAATATCAAGATGGGAACCTTCTCCGGTGCGGTCGCGGCGATATAGGGCGTACCCCAGGGCCGCAAATGCATGAACTCCTGTAGAAGTGTCTGCTATCCCAGCGCCTATCAGCATCGGCGGCCCATCAGGCTCGCCCGTCATGTGCATCAGACCCGAGTAGGCCTGAGCGATGAAATCGAAAGCTGTCTTCTCAGACAGAGGGCCAGTCTGGCCGAATCCAGATATCGAAGCCATTATGACTCGGGGGTTTAATTCTCGAAGACGCTGGTATCCGAGACCTCGGCGATCCATTACTCCTGGACTGTAATTTTCGACAACGATGTCGACTTTGGGAATCAAATCTTCAATTAGAGAAATACCCTCAGGTTTGGTGAGGTCCACCGAAAGGCTACGTTTGCCTCTATTTTGTTGAACGTGATAAGCGGAACGCCCATTTCTTCTGGGTGGGCTCGGCCGCACAGGATCGCCATAAGGCGGGTATTCGACCTTTACAACATCCGCCCCCATCTCTACGAGCAGCCTTGTGCAAGAAGGCCCAGCAAGATATTGAGTGAAATCTAGAACTGTTATGCCTTCAAGGTATGGGGTAATTCCGGGTTGATGTGCTTCGTCGTTTTCATCCACCTTTTGAGCGTAGAGGCCACAGCATCACTGATGTAAGGAAACCCTATAAATCGGTTGTTGTATTACGCCTTTTCCGGCTCATTATCTTTATTCTGGAGAGAGTGGCACCAAACAATCCAAGGCTGCTTGTCCTAAGCGTCGCTTTCCTGCTGGCCGTTGCGGCTCTCATTCAGACGATTGGCGGTGACGACTCCGCTAATTCCCCAGATTCGAAGGCCGTATCATCCTCTTCCTCTCAAGGCACTTACGAGGCGAGTTCTGTCACTGAATCTGGATTAAATGCACTAACGACGGTCTCTTCCACAACGGTCGCACCGACTCTTTCGGAATCTCCTTCAACTACTTCTGTTCCACATCCGGTGACCTCAATCTCAATTGGGAACGGCGCACTGAGAATCAGTGGCCACGGAAGTGACGTCGTGAGTGTTGGCGATGAGTGGATGAGTTATCGGACAGCGATCTATAGGGGTACTGACTCAGATTCAGCGCTGCTGATCGAACTAAGAGAGGGAGAGACCGTGATCGCCTCGTTCGGATATTTAGATGCTGCAGCTGACCGCTCCGACATCGGCAATTGGACGATTCAAGGGATCCGTTGGCTCGAGGACATTACCCAAGGAGTGGAAGAAATCGCAGTCACAACTTCATCTGGTTGGGAAATTGATCTTCTGCCGGAGAGCTTTCTCTGGAATCAACAGATAGAGGCCGGTAACCCGCCTAGGGCAGGCGATCGATTTTTATTTTCTTCGCAAGGCCTTAACTTCGTTGGCCTGAGCCATGAAGGTACAGGCGACTTCATGATCTATAACGCTTGCGAGGGGCCTTGCAACGAAGAAAAGACTGTCTGGTCGATCGAATTGCACTCCGACTGCCGTGCGAATTCGCCCGACTTGTTCGTCAGGTCGGCTGGGAGTCCTTTCTTTGAGCTGATCTCGTATCAAGACCCCCGAGTTACCTCAACCCGTGAGAAGATCGAGATCGCTTTAGATAACTATGACTGGCTTCAAGTACTAACGCCATGCCAATGGGGCGCCACTTATTCGTAATTTGCTCGGAACGCCTGCAGCGGAGCTACTTATAACGGTAGGTAATTCGCCCTCGAGTCAGGTCGTACGCAGACACTTCTACCTGGACGCGATCGCCAGGAAGTATACGAATGTGATGCTTGCGCATCTTGCCGCTTAGGTGACCAAGAACCTCGTGGCCGTTATCCAACTCAATTCGGAAATGCCCTCCTTTGAGTGCTTCGACCGTTTTACCTTCGAGCAGAATGGCGTCATCCTTCTGTTTCGGCAAACCAATTTCCCTTCGTTAGCTTGTCCCAGAGTCTACCCGAGCAAACTCTCGACCTTAGAAATGAGCACGATCCTTCGAATCGAACTATTTTAAGAACTGTTCCACATAGGGGGATCCAAATGTCTTACGACCTTAAAATTTCGGGCGGCACAATCGTTGATGGCACCGGCGCAGCACGCTACTCCGGTGACGTCGGCATAAAGGATGGCCGCATCGTCGCCTTGGGCAACGCCCTATCTGACGCCGACAGGACTATTGATGCCGCCGGACGGATTGTTGCTCCGGGTTTCGTTGATATTCATACTCATTACGACGCTCAGGTTTTGTGGGATCCTCTCGTAAGTTGTTCGCCTTGGCACGGCGTCACGACCATTGTCATGGGCAACTGCGGCTTCTCGGTTTCTCCAACACGTCCCGAGCACCGCGACCTAATCATGCGAACTCTTGAAAACGTAGAGGGCATGAGCGTTGAAGCCTTACGCGCTGGCTTAGGAGACTGGGGTTTCGAAACCTTCCCTCAATACCTCGATGCTCTTGACAGTAATGGTTGCGCCGTCAATATGGCCGCAATGATCGGCCACACCGCCCTGCGAATGTACGTAATGGGTGAAGAGGCGACGGAACGCGAGGCGACAGATGATGAAATCGCCCAGCAAAGGCGCCTAGTTACCGAAGCTCTAGAAGCTGGAGCTCTCGGTTTCGCAACAAGTCGCGCAAACACTCACGTTGGTTACGAGGGAAGGCCCGTACCAAGCCGACTTGCAACACCAGAAGAAATAATCGAGATAGCCCAAGCGCTAGGAGACGTGGGCGGCATTATGCAAGCGACTCAAGGCAGGGGGCTGAGCCATGAAGAGTTCGCTCGCGTAGCCGAGAGCACTGGCGCCAACGTAAGTTGGACAGCCCTTCTAGCCAGCGCCGTAGGACCGGGGAGCCATCTTAAAGACGTAGAGAAGGCCCACGAGCTTGCAGCGCGAGGAGTGCCTGTGTTCCCACAGGTAGCGGTGCAACCCGTTCAATTCGAGATGAGTTGGAAAGCTCCGTTCATCTATGAAGGCATGCGGCTCTTTGAGCCTGTAGCGAAGAGTGACCACGAAGGCAGGAAGGCTTTTTACGCCGATGCCGACTGGCGAGAAAAGTTTAAGGAGAAGGCTGGCAATGGCGGCAAGGTTGGTGATCGGTGGTCACGAACCGAAATAACGTGGTTCCCACCTGATCCATCCATGGAGGGCCGCAACGTTCAAGAATTCGCCGATGAAGCGGGGCAAGACCCGATTGACCTAATGCTCGACATGGCGCTCGACGCAGACCTAGACATGCGCATCCTGCAAGATGTTCTCAATCACGACCGAGATGAAATTGATGAGCTCCTCCACGACCCAACCACGGTGATCGGTCTTTCAGACGCCGGTGCTCATGCAAGCCAACTGTGCGACGCCAAATATTCGACTGAGTTCCTGTCGACTTTTGTGCGAGAACGAAAAAGCTTCGAAATCGAAGAAGCAGTGCACATGCTGACCCAACGTCCAGCACAAATTTTCGGTATCGAAGATCGCGGAACGCTTAATGAGGGCGGTTGGGCAGACGTGGTGGTTTTTGATTTAGAAAACGTCGGGCACGAGGGCAAGCGTCGGGTATACGACCTGCCGGCAGGCGCAGATCGCCTGATATCGGATGCAAAGGGTATCGATGCTGTCGTTGTTAACGGAACCGTAATCCGACAGGAGGGTCAAGACACCGTGTCGCCCGACTCCGCTCTACCTGGAAAGCTCCTCCGGAAAGGAAAAGCTAGCTAATGCCAGTTGATCCGGATCGAGAATTCTGGAAGCCCGGGATGGAGTGGGCCAAAGCAGTTGAAGACATCGCCTATGTGAAAGCCTTAGCCGACGAAATGGGTGGGGCTGATCGTGTGCAACGACAGCACGAGGCTGGTCGGTACACGGTTCGTGAACGGATGGAGAAGTTCTGTGATCCCGGGTCATTTCTCGAAATGGGACACCTTGTCGGAGCGGCTGACTACGACTCCGAGGGGAACCTGACCAGCTTCTCGCCTGGCGGATACGTAATGGGGTTAGGCGAAATCTCCGGTCGACCCATATCTGTCGGTGGAGACGATTTCACGCTGTCTGGTGGGAGCCCACACGACGTCTTTAAGATTCCACATCATTTCGCTCAACCCCTCGCGTTGACCTACGGGATTCCGTATGTTCAGCTCAGAGAAGGCGTCGGTCACTCATCCAAACAGGACGAGCAAGACGGCCACATGGGTCTCCCCCAGGGAGACCTGTGGTACGAAGGTGTTGAATTGCTTCGCAACGTCCCCGTAGCTAGTGCGATTCTGGGATCAGTCGCCGGGTGGCCAGCCGCTGCAGCTCTACTGTCGCACTTCACTGTGATGGTGAAAGAAAAGTCCCAAATTTTTCCGTCCGGACCACCGGTTGTGGAAAGAGCGATCGGCGAGAAACTCTCCAAAGAGGAACTCGGCGGGTGGCGCATGCACGTGGTAGAGAGCGGCCAGATAGACAACGTTGCAGAAGACGAGGATGATGCCTTTCAACAAATCAAAGAATTTCTCTCGTATTTGCCAAATACTGTTCGAGAGGTTGCGCCACGCGTTGAAACCGGAGATGACCCTGAGCGCCGTCCACAGGAACTATTGGATTTCGTGCCAACCAATCGCCGCCAGGGGTACAACGCTCGCTCTTTGATCCAACACGTGGTTGACAATGGCGAATTTTTTGAGATGCGCAAGCTTTACGCAAGCGGTCTCATCACAGGCTTCGCTCGGTTGGACGGTTGGTCAGTCGGAGTTATCGGAAGCGACCCCCTCAGTAAAGCGGGCGCAATGGACGGCAACGCTGCTGACAAGTACACGCACTTCGTTGATTTATGCGACACGTTCAATCTTCCCCTCTTAATTTTCCTGGATATGCCTGGCTTTATGCTGGGATCGCACGCAGAACAAATTGCCACCATGAGAAGGGGCGCCCGGGCACTTATTGCCTCAGCTGAATGTCAAGTTCCCAAAATTGAATTCATGGTTCGCAAGAGTTACGGCGTTGCAGCCGATGCCCCTAATTCGATAGGACTTCCAAATAGTCTGAACTTAAGGTTTGGTTGGCCCTCAGGGGAATGGGGTGGGATACCAATCGAGGGAGGAGTGGCTGCCGCTTACCGACGCGAAATCGAAGCTGCCGAAGACCCTGAGGCGCATCGACTGGCGATCGAGGAACGCTTGCTCCGGCTTCGGTCTCCGTTTCGTGCTGCCCATCGGGGCGATGTCATAGACCTCATCGACCCGAGGGAGACCAGGTCGTTAGCGTGCAGGTTTGTGAATCTGGCTCAACCTAAACTTCGAGAACTAGCTCAAAGAAATAAACGTGCAGTGCGGCCATGATCGCCTAAGAAAAACAGACTTTTAAATATCCGCAGCAGCATCAGACTTATCCTTCGGCGATACACAACACTGAGCCGCTAAGGGCTTTGGCTGGTCAAACTTCGGTAAATTTGACCGTCTTATATGGGTTTCATTTGCCGTAGCTATGCTCGGGGTGGCTTAACGTGGCAAATTAATAACATGATCGATTTGAGATCTGACACCGTTTCTCAGCCGACCGAAGCGATGCGTCAGGTGATAGCTAATGCGAAGGTAGGCGACGATGTTTTCAGAGATGACCCCAGCGTTTTGGGACTCGAGGAGTACGCCGCTCACCTCTTAGGCAAGGAGGCTGCCGTATTCGTTTCATCAGGCACACAGTCCAATCTCTGCGCACTAATGGCGCACTGTCAACGCGGCGATGAATATCTCGTCGGGGATCGCGCCCACACTTATATGTATGAGGGAGGAGGCGCAGCAGTTCTTGGGAGCATCCAACCGCAGACCGTTCCGATGTCTGCCACCGGGATGTTGGATCTCAAGGCAGCAGAATCTTCAATTAAGCCAGATGATGCCCACTTTGCTCGAACACGTTTGCTTTGCATCGAGAACACAACTGATGGAAAAGTCATTGGCCTAACTGAGCTAAGTGAGGGAGAGAAAGTAGCTCGACAACACAATTTGGGCTACCACCTTGATGGAGCGCGACTTTGGAACGCCGCAGTGGCTTTACGCGTCGCACCTTCGGCGATAGCCGAGCCGTTCGATACGGTTTCAGTGTGTCTATCTAAAGGACTCGGCGCGCCAGTTGGCTCTATTCTCGTCGGACCTGCCAGCTTGATTGCAGAAGCCAGAAAATGGAGAAAGATGCTGGGGGGCGCGATGCGTCAGGTAGGCCTGATCGCAGCTGCGGGTATGCACGCGCTAGAAAACCACATCGATCGCCTAGCGATCGACCATGAAAATGCGAGGCTCCTCGCCGAAGGATTAGCAACAGTCGAAGGCGTCAGCGTGGACGCACAAAACACGAATATGGTCTTTGTCACAGTGCCCCAAGGTTCGGACAACTTAGAGGAACGATTAGCAAAACATGGGATCAACACTCGTTGGGCCGGCAATCACAGCCGCATGGTTTTGCACCTCGGCATCGATAAGGGAGACATCGCTACTGTGGTGACTGCAATAAACCTCGAATTGAATAGTTAATCAGCTATTAGCTCCCCAGCGGATTCAGTGACGTATTCCTCAAGAAGAGCTTCACGAGTCATCTGGTAGAAATCAACGTTTCGCCAAGGCGAGTTGACAACGATTCTGCCCCTCTCGTTTCGGTAATACGACGTCATGCCCGGGTGGGTCCAAACCATTTTTTCATGGGCGTTATCGACGTCTTCGTTATACCCATCGTGAACATCCTGACGGATTTCAACAGCCCCAACATTTTGGTCGAGCATCTTTTGGATTACATCCATTATGTATCGAACTTGCATTTCGACTACGAAAATGAGGCTTCCGCCATGACCTGGCTGAAGATTGGGGCCATACAGGGTAAAAAAGTTAGGAAAGTCAGGGATAACGGTACCCAAATAGGCTTTCGCGTTGTCATCTTCCCACCTCTCACTGAGCGACGCTCCGGAGCGCCCTATGGCTTCGTAGGTGGTTATGAAGTTCAAAACGTCGAAGCCAGTCGCCAGCAGCAAAGTATCTGCTTCATATTCGACACCATCTTTTGTGCGCAGCGAATTACCCGCTATTTCGGCGACATGCTCATCAACTAATTCGACTTTCGGGTTGCGGAGCATCCTGTACCAACCATTATCCATGAGCATCCGTTTGCCGAAAGGCGGATAGGTGGGTAGCACACGATCGAGAAGTTCGTCAGCCTTATCACCAAGCTCAGCTATCACATAGTCCGTGAAGTAAGCCCTGTGCGCATCATTTTGAGCATTTAGCGATCGGTCAGGATGCTCCCAGGCCGGATCTTTTTGAAGCGCTGTATGAATCCTGTCGTTAAAGGTCCAGCCCAATCGGACGCGATACCAGTTTCGATACAAAGGAACTTCTTTCAAAAGGAAGCGAAGCGGATCGGGTACCTCCTTTCGAAATTGCTCGAACGGAGCTGCCCAGTGCACGGATTTTTGGAAAATAGTCAGCGAAGCTACATCCTCTTGAATTTCAGGCGCAATCTGCATGCAGCTGGCGCCGTTGCCAATGATGGCGACGTGCTTGCCGGTGAGGTCGGCACTTTCAGGCCACCGAGCTGTGTGCCACTTTTCGCCCTCCCACTTGTCAAGACCTTCTATTTGCGGCATGACCGGCGGGTTGAATATCCCTGCGGCGCTGATCACTACGTTGGCTTCCACGTGTTCTTTCGACCCGTCGGCGAGCTTCAAAGTCGCTAGCCAAGTTTGGGAAGTTGCTTGGTACTCGATGCGCTCGACGTTCGTCTCGAAATGGATGGAATCACGCACGTCAAATTGATCGCAAACCTCCTCAAGGTAGCCATGCAACTCATCTCGTAGGCAGAAATACTTTTCCCAGTCATGAGGTGCAAATGAGTAGGAATAGAGATGGTTAGGAGTATCCACGCCTGCACCCGGGTACCTATTTTCCCACCAAACACCTCCAACTGTTTTGTTCCGCTCGACTACCTGGAAGTCGATACCAAGCATCTGTAAATTAATTGCAGCACACAACCCTGAAACTCCCGCACCGATGACCAGAACCTTGAAGCCGGTGGGTGTCGTAACTTTCTCATGATCCAGAAATTTGACTTGACCCAACTGAGCAGCCGTAAATTGACCATATTCGGAAGGGACCGGCTCAGCCATTGAGACGCTGAGCATGCGCACTATGAGGTCTTCATCGGGTTCCGGTAACGCTACTGGCCGACCGTTTCGCCACGAAAGGATGGCTTCAAGTGCTGCCTCCCGCACTTCTTTTTGGTGCCGTTCCTCCAGACCGCCAGAGTCATTATCACCAAGGCCAGCCTGACGTTTCGGCATGTACGGTTCTTCCAACCAGTGGAGCTCTCCCGTCAGTTGAACCAGAACCATTAGTAATGTTGGTATGTTCGCAACTTCAATTGCGTCAGCAAATACTTGGTCTTCGGGCGTTTCAGTCATATTCAAATACCTAGGTTTCGTAGGTCGTAACAACTTAAGATATCGCCTACGTGCGTGAGCATGCAGGCCTCTTCGCTTTCTTAGATGCAATTTACTAAAGGGTATTTCTCGGCCGATTTCAAACAAAGAAGTTCGCTGGCTTGAAGGTCACATTTCAAAGCTGCGGCGATCCGATAAGCCCATTTGAACTAGGTCTTGCTTTTCGGCCGAATTAGCAGCAACAAAGAATCTCTGTGAGAGACTCGCCTCATGACCGATCCGGTATTTAAATCTGTCTCATTCATCGGGCTCGGAGCGATGGGTGCTCCAATGTGCGCAAATCTGAGCCTGAAGTCCCCTGTCCCGGTAATGGCGTACGACCTGAAGTCGACCGCTGTCGAGGCCGCCGTCACCAAAGGCGCGCATGCCGTTCAAAGTATCGAGCAGGCAACTGAAGCGGATTTGGTCTTTGTTTGCGTACCAGGAGAGCACGAGATGTTATCTGTCTGTCTCGGCGAGGAAGGCATCGTCAATTCAGTGCGAGAAGGCCAGGTTATCGTTGACTGCACTACTACTACTGTGAGTGCAAGCCGCGCTGTTGCATCTGCTTTGAAAGCTAAAGGCGCGAACTTTGCGGATGCTCCCGTTGCGCGAGGCGTGCCGAATGCCATAGCCGGAACCTTGTCGGTTACCGTTGGCGGGGACGAGGAAATCTTCAGCCGCATAGAGCCTTGGTTGAGGCATATGGCCGCCGATGTTGCATACTGTGGACCTGTCGGAACCGGAACCGTAATGAAACTAATGAACAACATGGTTTTATTCGAAAATGTGTCGGCCTTAGCAGAGGCAATGGCCGTAGCAACTCGCGCTGGTGTTGACCGAGAGCGTGTTTTCGAGCTTTTAGGCCAGGGCTCCGCAGACAGTTTTGCTCTACGGCGTCACGGAACCTTTATCACCAGCGGTGAGTACCCCTCGGACCAATTCCCCATTAGTTATTCGGTTAAGGACCTCGACTACGCGCTTGCGCTTGCCCAGGATGTAGGTGTCGAAACGGAGGGAGCTAAGTTAACCAGAGACCGCTTCCAACGAATAGTCGATCGAGGTATGGGCCACCTCTATTCACCAGTCGTTTACGAATTATTCAACGACTCATGAAAGAGATAAACAGTGATCTGATTAAGCGAGCAGTCAGTTTGGCTGACGAACACTTGTTTCCAAATGCTCTCGAGACCGATCGAGCCGGCGAAGTTCCCAGTCAACAGCTCGACCTCCTCCGGGAGTCAGAGCTATACGGCATATTTTCTCCTGTCGAGTTGGGTGGCCTTGACGCGTCACCGGAGACTCAGTGGGCAATTATCGAAGCTTTGTCGGGAGGGTGCCTCACGACAAGTTTTGTTTGGGCTCAGCACGCGGGGCCGAGCAAAGCAGCGGCGGAGACTACGGGGCCAATGAGGGAAAGGTGGGGCCGTGCTCTAGCCACGGGGGAAGCAAGAGGCGGAGTGGCGTTTGCGCATTTGAATCGCCCAGGAGCCCCAACGCTGCTAGCTGAGCCCGATGGCGATAATTGGCTTCTCTCTGGCTCAGCACCGTTTGTGACGGGTTGGGGACATATTGATGTTGTTCTAACAGCAGCGCGTTACGAAGATCTAATTATTTGGGCGATGATCGATGCTAGGGAAAGCGAGAGCCTCTCAAGTAAGCGCCTATCGCTCGCCGCAGTGGACTCGGCAACAACAGCAGAACTTATCTTTACGCGACACTATGTCCCAGAAGCGACCGTAACGGCCATCGAAACTTTTGACAGCTGGGCGGAGCGCTACAAGACAGGCCTTAGAGCCAACGGCTCCAATCCACTTGGAGTGGCTGCCCGGTCAATTCGCCTTCTAGGGTCCAGCCCTTTCGAAGAGCAACTAGTCGAAGCCCGAGAGCACCTCGACTCCGCCACGAGCGAAGAGTTACCACTAGCGCGAGCTGTTGTAGGAGAACTCTGTGTTCGTTCAGCAGCTGCACTTGTAGCGCAGGTGGGCGGTTCCGCTATGACTATCGAACAGCAAGCACAACGGTTAGCCCGAGAAGCTCTGTTTCTTCTAGTCCAAGGGCAAACAATGCAAATCAAGAAGAATCATTTGCAGCTCCTGACCAACAAGTGAGCCTTTCGCTTTCTCCTTGATTTCAGGTCCATCAAGGTCCTGAAACTATTTATTGAATCTAAGAATCCCTGCGGGCACTAGCCTCACCCCTATGAGTGAAATCGAAGAAGGCCAAGTATTCAGTGACTTAGTTCTCGTCACAGATGAGATGTCACCACCTCATTTACCAAACAAAGTCCTTTCGACACCAGATATGGTGCGTTTGATAGAGGCCACCTGCCTATTAGGGGTACAAGCTCACCTTGAGGACGGCAAGACAACAGTCGGAATCCATATTTGCGTCAGTCACGCGGCGGCCGTGGCATCGGGCGAAGAAGTAAAAGTGGAAGCCCAAATATCAGAAATCGACCGCAAACGGCTCGTTTTTGATATTCGGGTTAGACACGGCGAAGTCTTAGTTTCCGAAGGAACACACCAACGTTTCATCGTCGGCTAAAAGTTAACGACCCAAAGCACAAGGCACCTAGGGTTCTATAACTATTTTACCAACAGACTTTCTGTCCATGAGGTTTCGTAAAGCGCCGGCCGCACCGTCCAAACCATAGGTGGCTGAAATATGCGGTTTGAGATCCCCGTTAGCTACCCAGCCAAGAAGATCTTCGGCGATCTCATTGGCCAATTTCGGGTCTCGCGATGTCATTGCACCATAAAAGACTCCGACAATCTGGCAACTTTTAAGCAGGGTTAGATTTAGCGGTATAGCGGGTATACCTGCGGTAAAACCGATTACCAGAAACCGACCTTCCCAAGCGATAGCTCGCAGCGCTTGTTCGGCGTAATCACCGCCAACGACGTCGTAAATAACATTTACCCCTTCGCCATTGGTGAGTTCTTTCGCTCTGTCTTTCAAGTTTTCTTCGGAGTAGTTAATGGTCTCATCAGCGCCGCGCTCCCTGCACAGGTCAAGTTTTTCTTCGCTTGAGGCCGCTGCAATAACCCGTGCGCCCATAAGTTTCCCGATTTCAACCGCCGATAGGCCTACATGACCTCCAGCTCCGAGCACCAAAAGGGATTCCCCTGGTTGAAGATCGGCTCTTTCCTTTAAACCGTAATAAGTGGTTCCGTGGGCGTACAACAAACCGGTCGACTCGGCGAAACCTACGCCGTCTGGAAGCTTTCGAACGGCATTTTCTTTCGCTACAGCAAATTCCGCGTAGCCACCCACGGCGCCAAGACCCGAGACAACGCGTTCTCCGACCTCGATCCCAGTAACATCCGCGCCAATGGCGGTAACAGTGCCCGCGACTTCTCCTCCGGGAATATATGGCAGATCAGCTTTGAACTGGTACTTATCCTCCAACATGAGAGTGTCGGGAAACGTAACGGGCGCAGCCTTAACTTCTATCAGCACCTCCCCTGGACCGGGTGTTGGATCAGCTACTTCATCTATAACTAAGTCTTCGGGAGGACCGAACTGTTTACACAAGACTGCTCGCATGGCTACAACAATAGGTGATTATCTAGCCGCATGCGCTGGCGCTAGTATCCCCAAACAAAGTGTTATTCGCGAGGGTCGCCTCGAATCACGCATCGGGCGAAAGCGGAGCTCCGTACACCTCTGTTTCGAACCAAATTTGGAATTCTTCGTCACGAGTTATTTTCCAATGATCCCAGGTGGAACGACCTACCGGAGACAAGAAAGCTCCGAGTTTGATGAGTTGCATTCTCATGTCTACGTGGACTCGACCGACTAGTCCTTCTTTCCACGCATCGTATGTATCAAATAGGTCTATTAAGTCTGCGCCTAGAAGATTGAGCGCCCGAAAGTTTTCTTCGGTACTCAGCTCACCACTTGACCAGTCTTTGACGAGAAACTGACTGAAATTTGGATCTCGTGAAATAGCAAAGTACCGATCGTAGAGACGATCGGTGAGCCCGTGCCCAAACTGTGTCCGACTGTGCTGAAGCGTCTGTCGGGCTTCCGCACCGATGAACACAATCGAAAGTGAAAGGATCACAGCTTCGACAATTTGCGCCCAGTTTGCTATCTGATCAAGTGTCATACCGAAGTCCTTCGAGCCGAAATTTAGTTACGACTAACCCGCCGAACGACGTAACGCGAACCCAGATCAATGAGAAGAAACAGAACCGCCCCAATAGCTAGCTCTAGCAGTCCCCCACCGTTAGCCAAAATAAATAAAGCCACCAAGGCCGCTACAAGAGGACGAGTTAAGTAACGCACAACCTTAGTGAACCACGACATTCCCCCGAAGGCTGGGATGGCCCTATTGTTTAGGCATGGATACGACGCGTTTTCCCTTAGTGCCAGGAACTAGTCCCACGATGGTTACCAAAGCCGAAGGGGTTTGGTTACATACTTCAGAGGGGGCTCGATTTCTTGATGCTGGTGGCGGGGCGATAGTTACCAATATCGGGCACGGTCGGCCAGAGATCGCTCAAGTGGCGGCGGAGGCGTTAAGTCGCCTCGATTACGTAGTTCCTGTCTTCGCAACTGAAGCAAGAGTGGCGCTGGTTGAGGAAGTCTCAGACAACTGGCTTCCCGATCCATCATGGAGATGCGTGTTTGTCAGCGGGGGTTCAGAATCAGTGGACGCCGCTATCCGGGTTGCTCAGCTGCATCACGTTGCATCGGGACGACCGGAACGGTTCAAAGTTATTGGACGAGACATTTCCTATCACGGCGCAACGCTCGGCGCTTTGTCAGCAGGCACTCACGACAGGAGGAGAAAGGGACTTGAGAAGGCCTTAATTACGATGCCCAAAACGAGTCATTACGACCCTGAGCAGCTTGAGAAAGTAATCGAGATAGAGGGACCCGAAACAATTAGTGCCTTCATTGGCGAACCAGTTATCGGTGCAGCTGCAGGGGCCTATGTCCCGCCACCCGACTATTGGCCGAGAATTGCAGAAATCTGCGCCAAAAACGAGATTCTGCTTATCGCGGATGAAGTTATGACCGGCTTCGGTCGTCTGGGCACTGCTATGGGTCACGCAGCTTTAAATTTTACGCCCGACATAATCGCAGCGGGCAAAGGCCTCGGCGGCGGCTACGTGCCAATTGGAGGCGTTTATTGCCGTCCCGGTGTAGTGGAGCCCATAGGCAACAGTGATTTAGCTCTTATGTTTTATACCTTTGCTGGCCACGACATGTGCTGCGCTGTAGCTGGGAAAGTGCTGGAAATAGTGCGTGAAGAGGACTTAGTTTCCAGAGCAGACTCCATGGGCCAATTACTTCGAGAGCGACTAAACGAGGAATTCAGCGACCACCCAAATGTTGATGACGTCAGGGGACTTGGGCTGTTACAAGGCCTTGGCTTGGTGGCAAATCGAGAAACGGGTGAACCATTTCCACGGTCGAGTGCTTTTGGTGAATTGGTGAGCTCCATTGCTCTAGAAAAGGGTGTTTGGATTTACCCAAGCGGCTCCGGGATTTTCGAAGACGCAGTTATGTTTGGACCGCCTTTTACGGTGGAAGAGAGTCACATTGATGAAATGGTGACCACTACGCGGCAAGCAATCGATACCGCAGTTTCCCAAGTCAGCTAATCAGGCGGGCGGGTCGCAGGGAACGGTTTGCATCTCAGCGGGGGCAACTACCTCGAGTGCTTCGAAGTCCGACGAACACCCTGTTTCGTTGTGGACCATTCCCGGCGGAATCGACAATGCTGCGCCTGCGGAAACCCTCTCGGACCGGCCGTCTTCGAACTCAAGATCCACCCACCCGTTCAACACGTAGACGAATTGAAGGTCGCACTCGTGGTAGTGCCATCCCGTGGTTTCCATCACATCTGTCGCACGCATAACCTGAGCGCGATACTCCCCATCGGTAAGTTTGCTCAGGCCAGTGTCTCGATATTCGAAGAATGATCTGCGCCCAGTCTTACCGAACTCAGCATCATCCAACTGTTGACATAACAACTCAGTCATTGTCGTCGATTTCATATTTCTTTCCTCCAAAGGCCTAGTTGATCACAACAATGGGTTCTAAATCTGCAATAGACGCTGATGTTCTTCTAACAAAGATGTATCACCGAACGTCTCTAGGACGTCATAGCCCTGCCTTCGCCACACGAAGAGCAACAAATTACTAGCTGTCCCTCGCGCTGCCACATCTCCCTTGCCATGCGAATGATCTACGTCAATGCCGTCACTGTTCCGGGTGATCATCCATTCACCATCTATGTCGATGGCATGCAAGTGCAACGTTCCGTTTCCAGCAAATACTGCTGGCAGTCTTTCGCTAACGAAAAATCCGTAAAACTCATCGATTCCATCAACCGCTAGACGCGGCTCTATCTCTTTGGGTTCTTTATACGCTGACTCGATATCCCATCGGTGCATTGCAGCCTCCTGAGTCATTCGACGCATCCAGAACTTTGCGGTACCAAATGTCCGACTGGAGGTCCATACAGTTTCTTCCGGGTTGTGTTTCCATATCGTCTCTCTCAACTCGCCGGCAACACCTTCAAACCACGTCGACAGGTTCATCGAGTCCGGCTGATTAGCTGTGTCGTTGGCCCATCCTGCAACTCCCTGATCGGAAAGGGCAGACCCTTGAGAGATCGATTTCTGAACGAAGGCAAATACGAGGCCAACATGGGTAACGGCCGACTTAGCAGTCCAATCAGGAATATGAGGGATCGACCTGCCCAGATCCCCGGATGCTAGTTCTACAATCCGGTTGACGGCATCATCGAATGCCGGTTGGTACATCTCGGGGTCCACTCTTCCATTATCTGCCAAAACGCCGCCGATTACCGAAAAATGCCGGTCGCAATCAGATCAGCCGCTTCGTCTGCGCTGCGACCTAGTATTTCTGTAAGCACTTCGAGTAGATGCTCGCCCGCTGGTGGAGCTGCAACGCGCGCATACCCTGGGGTTCGAGACAAGTGGATAGCTGAATCTTCGATCCACACCGCACCGTGACGTGGATGACTAACTTCACTAAAAGCTTTTCTGTGAGCGAGTTGAGGGTCCAACGCGACTTGAGGAGCAAAGAGAACTCGGTGAGCAGGAACGCCAAGTGACTGGAGTTCCACTTCCGCTACTCCACCATCAATATTTTTTGCCCAACTCGAAATCAGCTCATCGATCTCCGATTCTCTTTTCCGACGTTCGTCAACACCGAGAGAGGACAAGTGATGAGCTCCTATCACCCGACTTAGTGAGACCCACTGAAAATCTTCTTCGCAAGCAATGGCGAGCCAATTATCTTCGCCCACCACACGGTAAACGCCATGAGGAACGTAATTAACGTCTGCGTTGCCAATCCGCGTCCCTTCGACGCCGTTTATTTCGTCATTCAAGAAAGCAGGGCTCAACAATTGAGCTGCGGCTTCCATCTGCGAATAGTCAACATGCTGACCTAGACCAGTGCTCTTTCTGTGTTCCAGCGCCGCAAGGACTACCGACAGAGTTAGGCGTGGAGAGATGTAGTCGGAGTATGCCCCATAAGGGCCGCACGGCTGTCGATCAGGCCAGCCACCGAAGGGGAAGAATCCAGCGACGGCTGCCCCGATACTACCAAACCCGGAAATTTCTCTGATAGGGCCGGTCTGGCCCATCAAAGAGGTAGAGACCATGATGAGTTGAGGGTTAATGCTACGCAAATGCTCGTATCCGAGCCCCATGCGACCAATTACGCCTACTGAATAAGACTCGATAAGAACATCCGCCCATTCAACGAGCTCTTCCATAATTGCCCTGGAAGCCTGTTGGCTTAAATCAATGGCAAGAGAGCGTTTCGACGCGTTAATGGACAAATAACTTAGAGAGTTGTCTGCTCCGGCCTCGTTTGCGACGAAAGGACCCGCACCTCGCATAATGCATGGCTTCAGTTCTGATTCGATTCTCAGCACGTCGGCCCCGAAATCGCCCATTATTCGGGAGGCATAGGGACCAGCTATTGCCCATGTCATATCGAGCACCTTGACACCTTCAAGAGGGTCTGCCGCTGTTTGGGCCAAGTCCGCCGCTGGGTAATTCCAATCGCGCCCTTCATCGAAGCTGTGCTCTCCGAGTCTTGGGGCCCGGTTCTTGGTTGCCAAAGTAGTGTCGCTGAGTCGCGCGATCGGGCCTGCGAACTTGGTGCCTTCAATATCGCTCCAAAAGTGACGTTCTACTGCGTGCTCCATTTCAAGAAGGTCGGTGGTTGTGTTAATTGGTCCGAGAAGCAGGTTTCTTTCTAAGGCGCCACTCAGTAACTGCTCCTTGGTCTTAGTCTTCGTGAACTCATTAATCGCCTCGGCGCCCCGATTGAGCAGCGCCGGTGCACGTGGGTCGGATAGAAGTTGCGTACCAAAACCAATCCAATCAACATCAAGAAACTCTTGTGGGCACATTCCCTCTTCGTCCATCCACCTGAATAAACGAGTGTTGTAGGGACCAACTGTCGGTCCCACTAAAAAGACAATGGAGACGAAGCCATCGGCCGCCTCGTAGACAAGTTTCAGGGTGATTGGGCCAATTTCTGCACCGCCCGACAGCCGTCGGGCACTAGGAGCGCCCGCAAATGGTGAAAGCATTTGATACTGCGTCGCGAACAAATAACTGTGTTGAGCCGCCACATCAACGTGCTGACCGGCGCCCGAAGCGTCACGTTGCCTTAAGGCCAGAAGAATCCCACACAGCGCATCAGATGCCGCAAAATGCCAAGTTTGAGGTATCGAAAGCCGCACAGGGGCCCGGTCGCGATCACCCGTTATGCCCAACGTTCCGCTGGCTGCTGAGTTTACGATATCGCTGCTAGCCCAATCTGATTTCGGACCGGTCAATCCAAAGCCAGAGATGCTAGCGGTAACCAAATGGGGGTACTTGGCCCGAAGTTGTTCCAGGTCAAGCCCCAAAGGAGTTGATGCCACTATTGCGTCGGCGGTTGCGGCTAGCTGATCGAAACGTTCTATGTCGCTGCTCTGAGTTAGATCCAAGACCAAGGAATGCTTACCTCGGTTATAGGCCCAATGGGTCAATGATTTTTCAGGATCTTTTTCATTACCAGCGAATGGCATTTGGAAACGAGAGCGCTGCCCACCGGGCGGCTCAATCGCGATTACTTCTGCTCCTAGCTGCGCCAATATCATTCCGCAGAAGTGGCCTCGGTCGTCCGATAAATCTAATATTCGATATCTCTCCAGCACCCTGCAAAACCCCGCCCTATGAAGAACCCCGGTGGAACTCTATTGGTTTTGACGCAAGCAGGCCGCTCTGTTTCCAATAGACATCATTTACGCAACAGGCAACGAATAGGTCCCTTGACCCACTGAGACTATTTTCTCTTCATTCGAATCGCACCATAGCGAAACCGAACCCACGACACTGCGCCTAGTGTGGCCCTGCAGCTGAGCGCGAGCGAAAAGACGCTCACCAAGAGCGGGTCGAAGGTAGCGAATTGATAGCTCACTAGTCACAGACATCTCCTCGTACCGCCCGATCGCGTGAAAGGTCAAAAACCATAGCGCTCCATCCGCCAATCGGAATTGGTCCGGTCCCGAAATGTATCCACCTGGTCGTCTTGCAATACCACTCAAGTCATATTCCGCTAGGGCGAAATCGGATCCAATCTCGACGCAACGACTGCCTAACTCGGGATAACAGTTATTGACAAAGGAGTTGACACCATCAGGGTCTATTTGGCTGGACACTGGCGCACCTTAGGCTAAATGGGTTACTAACGCGCCATAAATTAGAAGATGGCCGCGATAGGCAATATTCGGAGTAGACCGAAGTGTCCAGTCGGGGCTTGGTCAAGTTCACGAGTGAATAACTCATATATCGAGAACCCGTAATCTAAAGTCAATAGGGACTTTGCTCAGCAACTTTCAGGAGAGATCATGGACTTCCAAAAGCTGGAGCGCCGTTTTCAACTAATGCTTACCAGCGGGCCGATCCTTCTGCTTTTCCTGATATTCGCTCCTTGGCATCAATTCGGAAGCGGTCAGTGGGGAATTTCGCAATCCGCCATACAAGCTCCAAATGCGCTCCTCGGCGTGATCGCTCTTCTAGCGCTCGTGATCTCGCTAATGGTTTGTTTTGCTCAAGCTACGGGCAGTGACAAGCTTCCTGATAGCCCCAAAGGGAAAACTTGGGAAGAAGTTCTTCTGATAGTGAACGCTGTATTGGTGGGATCGTTACTGCTTAAGTTAATTCTCGAAACTTCGTTTTTGGGTTGGGGCGCATGGGGTTGCATCATCGCCGGAGCCGTCCATCTCTACGGCGCTTACGTCGGCTACAAAGCAATGCCTACCAGTCCAGCTCCATAAGCTCCCCTAGATCAAAATCGGGCAACTGCGCAGCACAGTCGAAAATATTGCCAAGAATCGGTAGGAGAAGACGAGCCGCCGCACCGTTCTCGATCTCAAGCTCGTCCATAGGAGCAGCAAGCAGTTCCACCAATTCTCCTTCGGAGAGATCGTCTAGCGCGCAGTCAAAGAGAGCGACATCAACTTCGGCCCCCTCCGCCATACCAAGGGCTGCCAACTCTTTCAGGTCAACGCAGTCGCTCATCGATTCAAAAAAAGGTAAGGCCAGTTCAGGTGGAAGCTCTTCCGCCATCATCCACCCATCGTCGCGATCGTTAAGCGCCGCCAAACCGACTCGATCCACAAAGTTTGTTCCCACGCATCGTGCGTCCGACGAAGAGAAGCCAACTTCACCCAGTCCGCCAAAGTCCGACACTGCGCCAGTGGACACAAATTGATTCACGAAAGCTTGTTCTTCAGGCGGCAACTGATTCGACGACCCGGACAACGAAGAGTAGAGCCCGAACGCTGCACCGCACACCAATAACGTGACGATAACTGTCATGGTGATCAAGCGCTTTTTTTCTTCAGCGTCCGGAAGTTTCTGACTCTCCGGAGCTAATAGTTGCGCCTTGAGGGCATCGAACTCCTCCGCGTTGATCTCACCAGAGTCTCGAAGTGCGACCAATCGCTCTAGATCATTAATTTCTGAGGACATGACTGCTGAGCCTTCTTGAGATAACAGTTACCAAACATCTTCAAGTAGACCATCTAGATCATGGAATTGAAATACTCACTCTCAGCTTCTCTCCAGGTCTATGCCTAACGGGACGATTACAAATTTCGTTAAAAGAAATAGGCGAGCTCGAGGATCTTTAACGAACGAGGCAATAGATTCTGCAAATAAGTCAATTACCAAAGGTGGAGTAATGAAATTCGTACAGATAATGGAACAAACCGGCGACGTAGAGGAAGCGCGTGCTGAAATCGAGGGTTACTTCAACTCGGCCGACACTGAAACTAAAGTCAAAAAATTAATGCTGTGCACCGATCGAGATGTTCCGGGCAAGATGGTCACAATTGTTGAGTTTGAATCATGGGATACAGCGACCGACAACAACGAGCTAGACGCTACCCAAGAAGGCGCCGCCGAGGCCCAAGCGACCACTGACATCACCTACCAAAATCTTGATGTGCATCATGAGTGGGTTCGGTAGGTCGGTCCTGGACGGTCAATGAGATTTCTTATTTAGCGCAGCTAGAACTTACTATTGGGGCATGAACAACCTCGAACTTTATGAACGCCGAACTTACGAAGTGTCGGTTGGGCAAATGCCGAAAGTTTTGGAGCTCTATTCGTCTCTGGGTTGGCCGGCTCTCGAAGCCGGAGGTCATTCAAATTTTCTGGTTGGCTACTTTGTCTCTGATACTGGCCCCTTGCACCAACTAATTCATATTTGGCGTTTCGCTAGCGACGCAGAGCGTAGGGATTTTTGGTCTAACCTCTTTGAGGACGACGCGTTCATGACATTCGCTGCTCAGCTTCGACCTCTCCTGCAGCGACAAGAGATTCAACTGATGCGGTCTGCGCCATGGGGACCTCGCCCTTAAGCCAAAATAATTTGAGAAGAAGAAAAAGAATTCGTTATTGGGCATTCCTTTCTGGTGCTCAGACCCTTATCGTCAAGGGGTACGAAATTTTCGTTTAGTCGTACAGAAAGAAATTGAGGGCAATCAATGCCACAAGGAACAGTTAAGTTCTTCAATGCTCAGAAGGGCTTCGGATTTATTTCACGCGAGGAAGGCGCCGACGTCTTCGTTCACTATTCAAATATCGAGGGCGCTGGCTACCGCTCTCTCGAAGAAGGCCAGACGGTCGAATTCGAGATTGGCGAGGGCCGCAAAGGCGACGAAGCTCAGAACGTACGGGTTGTTTAGGTATACCTAATTCGCATTCTGCGACTAACAGCTTCCATCTGAGTGCCGCGCACTCACTTCGATTTTTGCAGACTTTCTGGTCGACGCTGTTTCTAGCGTCGGATAGAGGGCGTGCTTAAACCACAAATAGTTTCGTCTGGTTGCGTGCTGACGCGACAAAGGACCTCGCGCCTGTGCTTCACTACCTGTTGCATAATGAGGTTTCGAGGTTCTGTGTTTGCGCCCGTAACCGATACACACAGGTTCGTGGAACTCAGTCAGCTATGGCGTTGTACATGACGACTTGTTCTGCCATGCGTAAATCCGGATGAGCGGCAGCGACGTCTTTTTGGAGTTGCAGAAACCAATCGCTCGCCGCAACTTGATCCCAAAATTTTCCGTACTCCTCCATGGAGGCAAAATCAGTCACATAGATAGCCACTTCCATTCCTCCAGATCCAGCGACTGGTCGAAGTAGGCGTGGGTTTTTGGCGCCCCAGGTCTCATGCTGAACTTTCGCAGCTCGAGACCCCGCTTCAACGGCATGAATAGCTTGAGGGGTTCCTTCCCACCTTGTAGCGACAGTAATCATTTCCCTTCCTTTCATCCATAACGGGTTGTCTAAATCTAGCTTCGCTACTAAGTGCACTCACGAATTAACGCCGGATCTAGTTCTCTGAATAACGTGAAGGCACGTTGCGGTAGAGGTTGGGGAATTGCAAGTATTATTAAGCAATGATGTTCGACCGGCGATTCGCCGGGGGCGCCCAAAGGTACATTCGCTTCAACGCTGATGGCTCCAAGTACGAGCGAACCGTTTTCTTGGACCACCGCTTAGGTTGCCCTCATTTACACTTCGGCGATCCCGAGATACCAGACTGCGGGTGCGGTTCTCTGCAAGAGCTACGAAAACGCGACATTGAAGAAAAGAGTCCCTTGGAAAGGCTCCAGCATTTTCTCGCCCAGCTTTGTCGCCGTTAAGCCCAATACGAATAGTCGCCTGCAACATGTAGGGTTCTTAACAGCTAGGAGAGCTCTTGAAGCTGCAGTGCCCCAGATACGCTCTTTCAGTGGCACCATCAGTAGCCCTTAATTCGATCCCCCGATAGTGAAGCCCCGACACACATGAGCAATCGTTCACCAAAAGAAGATGGTCTTCGCTTGCGAAAGTCGGTTAGTTCTTGGCTCCTTGCCCCCTCAGGGCTCAACTGTCTCTCGCTTCCGGAAGTCCCGAAGGGCCTTAGTAATCCACGTCCTGATGTGATCGGAATCAGCCACTCCGGCGGATATCTCGCGGGAGACTCAGAGTTAATAGCGGTTCAAGTTCGGACGTCCCCTTCGAGGTTCATTTCAACGCTAGGCGACGCCTACGCATGCTCCGTTTTCGCAGGTCGCGTTTACTGCGCTTTCTATCTTGGCGAGGCTAATTTTAGCGAAGAGCAAATTGAAGCCGCCTTGCACCTACGCGTGGGTTTGATCCGCGTCGACTCTGATTTCTCGTGTCAGCGGACTCTGCCCGCACCTTCTTTGCAACCCATAGAACGCTTTCGATTACGTCTAATTGATGAACTCGGGTTAGCCACCTGTCAACTTTGTGCAATCGTCTTTCCTTCTCCGGTGGAAAGCGAAAATGGAGGTTCTTTATTCTGGAATGAAATATGGGCTGAGCACTTTGGTCGTCTTAGAAATGAAAGCGTTTACGACCGCAGAGCCCTTTGTCCGGATTGCTTACGAAACCTTGAGAAAATAGCGACTGAAAGAGACGGATAGGAGCCGCCCACAGTCTTGGGACGCCGAGTTCGCTCTGCGACTTTAATCAGCCGTAACGACTTCCACAGGCATGTGGGCATCGTTGCTGAACCGGATACCTTCATAATCTTTGTCCGCAACATCAGCGATCGTTGCAACATATTTAGGTGTTCCACCGTTATAAACCATGTAACGAACCTTCCCAGCTTCATGGCCGTCTACGTTGCTGTTATATCCGGTGAACCATGACTGGGCTTTACGCATCAACATCACGGAATACATCTTTACGACGTGCTCAGTCCAGCGACTCTCAGCCTCCTCGGTAGCCTCAAAGTAGCCAAGCTCGTTGTCGTAAAGGTACTCGAGCATTTCTGTGCACCAGTCCACTCCATTCTCAATTCCGCGGGGATAGTTCGTCGACGCAGATCCGCTTTGAGGGCCTGACGGCATGAGTAAGTTAGGAAAGCCAGAAACCATCATTCCAAGGAAGGTTGTTGGGCTATCGAACCACTTTTCCTTGAGAGTCATGCCGTTACGCCCTCGGATATCTATGTGGTCAAAAGAGCCGGTTATAGCGTCGAAACCAGTTGCGTAGACGATGATGTCAAAGTCGTAGTCTCCGTCGCTTGTTCGAATTCCAGTTTCAGTGACCCGTTCTATAGGGGTTTCACTGATATCTACGAGCTGCACATTTTCTCGATTAAAGGCTTCTAGGTAACCGGTCTCCATGGGAACCCGCTGCACTCCAAATCCATGATCTTTGGGAATTAGCTTTTCGGCTACCTCAGGATCCTCGACTCGACCACGAATTCGTTCGGCAACATATGCTGATATCTCTGCGTTGGCTTCTTCATCTGTGAAGATTTCTCTGAAGTTTCTGAGCCATATAGCAAAGCCGGGCTCATCGTAGAGCTGGTCCCAGAGCTCGTATCGCTCTTCCTGACTAACTTCGTAAAACCCTCTACGGTCCGGCTCATGCTCAAAGCCCCCTGGGGTTCGCGCACAGGTTTCAAATATTTCGTCATACCTGGCTCGAATTTCGTCCATCTGAGCCGGCGAAATCTCACTGTTGTTAAGAGGGGCAACCCAGTTAGGTCGCCTTTGGAATACCGTCAGTTCGCCTACCTTGTCCGCTATTTCTCCAATGACTTGGATGGCGGTGGCTCCAGTGCCTACTACGCCAACTCGCTGATCTCGGAGGTCGACCTGTTCATGGGGCCAATTGTAGGTGTGCCATGACCGGCCTTGGAAATCTTCGACCCCCGCAACACGGGGCATCGTGGGCTGTGACAGAAGACCCAAAGCCAGAATCAACACACGACATCGAAGTTCGCGTCCGTCCGAAACCTTGATGTCCCAAAGCTCCTCTGATTCATTGAAGATTGCTGACTGCACGCGGCAGTTGAACTGCATGTGCTGACGCAAGTTGAATTTGTCAGCGACGAAATTCAGGTATTTGAGATTTTCGGGCTGACCAGAGAACATTTCTTTCCAGTGCCACTCATCCAGAATCTCCTTTGAGAACGAGTACCCATAGGTGTAGCTCTCGGAATCAAATCTTGCGCCCGGGTATCGGTTGTTGTACCACGTGCCGCCTAGGTCGGCGTCAGCTTCGAGTACCGTTGCTTTAATTCCCATATCGATTAGACGTTTAATTTGGTAAATGCCGGCGACTCCCGCCCCGACGACTACGACTTCATAATCTAAATTTGTCTCGCTACGCATGTTTCTATGTCCTTGCGGCTCTTAAGGCTTCCTTCATAATAGGGCTCGCGGTGCTGTTACGCCCGAATCCGGTGATTGACAAATCGACGTAAGTAAAATGCCTAATGGTTAATCAGGAACTTTGTGCCAAAAAGGTCCAGTTCGTAGGCTTTGGGTTCATCGCTGGAGTTCAAAGCTAAGCCGTAAACACCCTCTCCTTTGGCATCAAGAAAGGCTTCTAGGGTTAGACCGAACTCTCGGCTCGTGTCAACAGGTGAAAGTAACTCGATCAGACCACCCGTAAGTGGACGGATGGTTGAGCTGAGAACGCCTCTGTCATTGTCGATCACCGGGCTATCTGCCTGCAGTCCTAATCGAGATCCGTAGACCTCTGCGGCGAGAGAGGCGTCGTTGGTAGCGACCAGGACCTTTTGGATTCCCGAATAGTGAGGCGGTGCGCTCTCGGGAAGGTCGGGCTGCGCAACAGATCCATCCGGGTAAACCCTTATCAGCACCCCATGCGTTGAGCTTGGGTGTATGTCGCGGCCACCTGCGCCCCTCATCAGCGGTAAGACCTTCACTCCCCTATTGAGCAGTTCTTCCGCTTCGGCGTTGGGGTCAGGAGCTTCGAGCATTACTGCGTAAATTCCTTCGCCGCGTCGATCAAGAAACTTTTGGAGCGCTTGACTTAATGGTTCGTTGGGGTTGGAAGGTGCCATCAATTCGATATTGCTGCCCCCTTGGGGCTGACACATGCCGACGTGTGCTCCCAAAGACGGAACTGTCTCTGGGGAGAAATCAACAACGTGCATGCCTAAATCATTTTGGAATTTCGACATTGCTTTGTCGAAGTTCTCAACAGCGATGGCAACTCGAGGCATTCCTGTAATCATGAAACTTCCAATCGTGTCTGTTCATCTTAAACGGCGTCGCGAGCTGATTTGCTCCACAGCGCTGACCTGTGAACGTTTCCCGACAGTTAGTCGTTCTCGCTTTTGCGTCGCTCGATTTCGTCTCGCAAATTGTGACCGCTCTTGAGCGACCAACGAATTTGTCCGTGTTTCGTCTCTGCAACCACTAAATCAGCAGAACCCACCCGTGACACCGCGATATCGATCACCGCCGCGTATGGAAGCCTGCCTTCCCACATTGCCGCTTTAGAAGTCCGGTAAATTGCGTCGTCAGCTAGCTCGAGTGAGATCAATCGTTCAATACCGTCTGCATCAGTCTCTTTGACTCGGGGGTACTTCGACACAGACTTAGTGTGTCAGAGAGCAGAAATACTGGCGACTCCTTCTGGCCTATTTATGTCAATACGAGTTGCGTTCATACTGCCGATCTGTTGAAATAGC
>Ga0209036_1000083_pt1 | contig 34658 bp, 35 predicted proteins | sample MarorgKNORR_S2LV_3_FD_188222 | JGI IMG/M metagenome (GOLD analysis project Ga0209036, IMG submission 188222) | Marine microbial communities from the Southern Atlantic Ocean, analyzing organic carbon cycling - DCM_A/KNORR_S2/LV (SPAdes) (version 2) | ecosystem: Environmental > Aquatic > Marine >... | reverse complement strand
AGTAAAAGATTTTTTGATTAAATGATGAAAAAGCTTGGTTTGTTCTTTGGGACTTTTGATCCATTACACAATGGACATGTTGAAATAGGAAAATATTTTATAAAAGAGCTCCAGCTCGATGAACTAAGGTTTATTGTTACGCCTCACAACCCCTTTAAAAAAATTGAAGAAATTTCCTCAGAACAACAAAGATTAAAAATGGTTTCAAAGTTTTGTGATAATCAACTCAATATGTTCTGTTCGAATGTAGAGTTTGATTTACCTAAACCAAATTATACCACTAATACTCTTGAATACATAAAGCAAAAAAATCCTAACTCAAGTTTGTATGTTATATTAGGGGAGGACAATTTAAACAATCTTGATAAATGGAAGAATTATCAAAAAATTTTAGAACACCAAATTTGTGTATACCCTAGAAAGAATCAAAGAAATATTAAAAGCAAGTTGATTGATCATAAAATGATAAAGTTATATAATGCTCCATTGAAAGATATTTCTTCAACCTTGATAAGGGAAAGAATAAAAAATGGAATTTCCATTAAAGATCTCGTTCCAAATGAAATTTTTTTGGAATATAAAAAATTCTTTAAATAAAATTTTTAACCAAATCTTAACAGTTTGTATCAGTTTTTTTAGTCAATTTGCACGCCCTTATATTTAATAACTACTTGAAATGAAAGAAACAAAAAATATTAATATTGCTGAGTTGAATAAACAAATCGAAAGTGATAGTGCTTTCATTGATTTACTCGAGTTAGAAATTAACAAGGTAATAATTGGTCAAAAACATATGGTTGAAAGACTTTTGATTGGCCTGTTGGGACAAGGACACATATTACTTGAAGGTGTGCCTGGATTGGCCAAAACATTAGCTATAAATAGTTTGAGTAAAGCTGTAAAAGGAAGTTTTAGCAGGGTACAGTTTACCCCTGACTTACTTCCAGCTGATGTAATTGGAACTATGATTTATAATATAAAACAAAACGAGTTCTCAATTAAAAAAGGACCGGTATTTGCAAATTTTGTTTTGGCAGATGAAATAAATAGAGCTCCTGCTAAAGTTCAGTCAGCTTTACTCGAAGCCATGCAGGAAAAACAAGTGACCATTGGTGATAAAACATTTAAGTTAACACCACCATTTTTGGTTATGGCAACCCAGAACCCTGTGGAGCAAGAGGGAACCTACCCTCTTCCTGAAGCTCAAGTGGATAGGTTTATGTTAAAAACAGTAATTGACTATCCAAAAATTGAGGAGGAACAAGAAATAGTTCGTTCTAATATCAATGATAGTTTTGGAGAAATAAAACCAGTGGTTTCGGTTAAGGAAATTATGAATGCCCAAAAATCAGTTAGGTCAGTGTACATGGATGACAAAATTGAAAAGTATATTTTGGATATAATTTTTGCCACAAGATATCCTGAAAAATTTGGACTTGAGGAATTAAAACCATTTATAAATTTTGGTGCTTCACCCAGAGGAAGTATTAATTTAGCCAACGCATCAAAATGCTTTGCCTTTATTAAAAGAAGAGGTTATGTTATTCCTGAAGATGTAAGAGCGATAGTTCTCGACGTCCTAAGACATAGGATAGGCTTGACTTATGAGGCTGAGGCAGAAAATATAACATCTGAAGATATTATAAATAAGATTGTTAACAAGGTGGAAGTCCCATAGACTTTTTAAAATAATCTAGTTTAACTAAACTAAATACATTTTTTGAAAACAAAAGATCTTTTAAAAAAAGTCAGAAAGATTGAGATTAAGACAAGGAGGCTTAGTAACAATATCTTTGGTGGTGAGTATCACAGTGCATTTAAAGGAAGAGGGATGACCTTTAGTGAAGTAAGAAGCTATCAGTATGGAGATGATGTTAGAACAATTGATTGGAATGTAACAGCAAGATATAACGAACCTTTTATTAAGGTTTTTGAAGAAGAAAGGGAATTAACCCTCATGCTTTTAGTTGATATCAGTGGATCTGAACTTTTTGGTGGCAAAAAAGAATTTAAAAAAAATATTGTCACTGAGATATCCGCAACTCTCGCATTCTCAGCTCTACAAAATAATGACAAGGTGGGGCTTATTCTTTTTTCAGATGAAATAGAGCTTTACATACCCCCCAGTAAAGGTAAAATACATGTTTTAAGAATTATTCGTGAATTAATTGAATTTAAACCTAAGAGTAAAAAGACAAACATTTCAGAGGCACTAAAATTCTTAGTTGACGTTACCAAAAAAAAATCAATTGCTTTTGTACTCTCAGATTTTATATCTGACCCATATGAAAAAAATTTGAAAATTGCTGCAAATAAGCATGATTTGACAGGAATTAGAATTTATGACAGATTGGAAATTGAAATCCCCAATTTGGGAATTGTCCCAATATATGATCAAGAAACTGAAAAAGTCAGCATGGTAGATACATCATCAAAAAAAATTCGTGATGATTACATGAAATTTAATCTCAGAAATAAAAAAAGATTTGAGGATCTTTTTTTAAAAAATGGATCAGGAACAATTAATTGTTCCACTGAAGAAAGTTATGTCAAGAAACTACTTAATTATTTTAAAAGCCGTGTTTAAAAAGAATATAATACTGGCTTTGTGTTTTATTTTTCTTAGCCTTAACGTTTTATCACAAAATAAGAATTCTTTTTTTTCAAAAGTTGACACTACTAAAATTAAGATTGGGGAGAAAATTGATTTTCAACTAAACATAGTTTTGGACAAAAGTAAAGAAGTGGTTTTTTTAGATTCTACATTTAATACTCCATTTGAAATAATTGAAGATCATAAGTTGGACACAATTCAAGAAAAAAATGGTGTACTGCTAACAAAAAAATACTCAATAACTAGTTTTGAGCCAGGAAACTTTTATATAAAACCCAAAAGAATTGATATTGATGGCAAAGTTTTTCAGTCAGACTCTGTTCTAATAGATGTATCGACTATTAAAGTAGATACTGTATCCAAAAAGTTTTTTGACATTAAAGAGATAATTCAAATTCAGGAAAACAGGGATGGATGGTGGATTAAATATTTGATTGGGCTAGTTGCATTTTTATTATTTTTCATATTAACCAAAATTTATAAGAATTTCTTAAAATCTAAAGAAACAGATAATCAAAAACAAAACCCCATTGAAAAGGCCATTAAAGCTTTACAGCTTTTAGAATCTAAAAATTTAAAGGATCAACTTGACTATAAGAATTATTATTCAAGCTTGACCGAAATTGTAAAAAATTATTTTGAGGAAGACGTTAGTTTGGATGCACTGGAGAGTACATCTCAAGAGCTTATTAATAAACTGGAGTTGTTGAAAAATTCTGGAAGATTGTCTCTAAAACCTAAAACAATTGATGAATTCAGATCCGTACTTGAAACAGCCGATTTAGTAAAATTCGCTAAAACCAATCCAGGTCCTGATATTGCCTTTGCTGACAAGAAGGTATTAGAAAAAATATTGATTGACACCAAAGAAGCAATTCCAGAACCAACTGAAGAAGACTTGTTGAAAAATCAAGAATATGTAATGGCTCAGAACAGAAAAAATAGAATAAAATTTTTAAAAAAAGGAGCTATTGGGTTTTTTGGTTTACTTTCCTTAATCTTGATCATTTCGATAATTCTATTTGGCCCGAAAGAAGTGTCTGATACAGTTTTTGGAAATGAAACAAAAACACTTTTAAACAAAACTTGGGTGAATAGTAAATATGGTGCTTTTCCAATTAATTTATCAACACCAAATGTACTTGTAAGGATTGATTCTGCTGGTAGTATTCAAAACTTTGAGTCTGGAAAAATTGAAGAAATATTATACACAGTTCTGCAAATTAGCCCAAATGAAGAAAGTCAAAAACAAATAACAAAACAAGAGATAATAGATCAGGTTATTTTTGAACTAAGAGAGTTAGGCGCTTCCAATATTTTAACTAAAGAGGACAGGTTTGTTACTCAAGGAAATGAAACTGGTCTAAAAGTTTTTGGTTCATTTGATTACAATACTAATGGAGAAAAAACTAGAAAAGAGTACAGTAGTTTGAATTTCAGAGAAAATAATGGTGTTCAGAACCTATTGATTGTTTTTGAACGTAATGATGCTTTACTTAAAAAAATAACTGAAAGGATTGAGAATTCAATAAAATTTTAATTTGAAAAAGATGTTTGATAATTTAATTTTTAATAATCCTGAATTTTTTTGGTTTTTGATTTTATTACCAATTATAATTTTATGGAATCATAGAAATAAAAAATCCAAATTATCATATCTAAAATTTTCATCTGTTAAAGGTTTTTCTCATAAAAGCATTAAAATGAGGTTATTCCCATTTTTAGATTACACAAGGTACTTTTCAATAATTATGTTAGTAATTGCTTTAGCAAGACCACAAGTTGTTGATGTTTCTACCCAGACTAAGACCAGCAGGGGAATTGATATTGTTATTGCAGTTGATATTTCATCTAGCATGTTGGCACAAGATTTGAAACCAAACAGATTAGATGCTCTAAAATCTGTAGCAAAGGAATTTATTAATGAAAGGGTTAATGATAGAATAGGTATAGTTGTCTATGCAGGTGAAAGTTACACCAAAACACCGGTTACAACTGATAAGTCAATTATTATAAATTCACTAGATGAAATTAAATTTGATGGGGTAATAGATGATGGGACTGCTATTGGAATGGGTTTGGCAACATCAGTTAACAGGTTAAAGGATAGCGACTCTAAAAGTAAAGTCATAATTTTACTCACTGATGGAGTTAATAATTCTGGGTTTATCGATCCAAATACAGCAGCAGATTTGGCAATGTCTTTTGGAATTAAAACATATACAATTGGACTAGGAAGTAATGGGAACGCACTCGCTCCAGTTGCAATAAACCCTAATGGAAGTTTTAGATTTGGATTGACAAAAGTTGAAATTGATGAAGATTTATTAAAGTCTGTAGCACAACAGACTGGTGGTTTATATTTTAGGGCAACTGATAATGACAAACTAAAAGAAATATATCAGGAGATTAACAAATTAGAAAAAACAGAGGTGGAGGAATTTAAATATTCTAATGCGACAGAAATGTTTCGGGTTTTTGCACTTATTTCTTTTTTCTTAATATTTATAGAATGGATTTTAAGAACGACTTTTTTTAAAAGCTTTATTTAAATGTATCAAATTGAAGAAAACATATATTTCTATTTAATTTTAGTCATTCCACTAATGATCTTAGGGAACCTATTTCTTAAAAAATGGAGAAAAAAGAAACAATCTGAATTTTTTAACAAAGAAATTTTTAAGAATTTAAGTCCATTCTACTCTGATTTTAAATCTGGTTTTAAAGTATTTTTATTATCCATTTCACTCTTAATGATATCAATAGGGCTTGTCAATCCTAAAATTGGTACCCAATTAAAAACAGTCAAAAGAGAAGGTGTTGATATCGTGTTTGCAATTGATGTTTCAAAAAGTATGTTAGCTGAGGATATAGCACCTAGTAGATTAGAAAAGGCAAAAAGATTAGCATCTGAGATTATAAATAATTTGGGATCTGACCGAGTTGGAATAATTGCTTACGCTGCCACAGCTATTCCTGTGCTTCCAATAACTTCTGATTATTCAACTGCTAGAATGTTTTTACAAAGTCTTAATTCAGACATGTTATCATCTCAAGGGACAGCAGTTAACCAAGCAATTAACCTTTCCGAAGACTTTTTTGATGATGAAAATCAAACCAACAGAGTCTTATGCCTTCTTTCTGACGGTGAAGATCACGAGTTTTCTGATCAAGATTTTTCAGATGTAACAGAGGGTAGTGGGATAACTATTTTTTCAATTGGGTTGGGTTCAAACAAAGGTGCTCCGATTCCGATCAGATCCAATGGCGTAATAGAATCATATAAAAAAAATCAAGAGGGTGATGTTGTAATTACAAAGTTGATGCCCAATCTTTTGAAAGAACTTTCTAAAAGTAATGATGGATTTTACATGAAAGGCGACAATACTGAGGAGGTCGTAGATGAGATAATTTCAAAATTAAAACAAATGGATAAAAAAGAGTTTGAATCTAAACAGTTTGTGGCTTATAAAGATCAGTTTCAGTGGTTTATTGGTTTTGCGCTATTTTTTTTATGTTTGGAAATGTTTGTATTTGCTAAGAAAACTATTTGGTTGGAAAAATTAAATTTATTTAATGAAAACAGTAATTAGATTAATATTGGTATTTTTTTCATGCTTTCTTTTTTCACAAGAAAAGGAATTAGATAAAACTTCTAATAATTTAACTGTAGATGGAAATGTAGAGTTTTTAAATAAAAAACTTATTGATGCAGAGTCAAATTACAGACAAGCTATTTCCAAAGATTCTTCAAATATTATTGCCTCATATAATATGGCCAATTCATTTTACAAAAGTGGCTTCGATGACGAAGCATTAAATCAATACAAAGAATCAATCCAGATTTCAAAGAATAAAAGTCAGCTTCACAAAGCTTTTCATAACCTAGGAGATGTCTACATGAAAAAAGAAGACTACCAAAATGCTGTTGAAGCTTTTAAAAATGCTCTTTTAAATAATCCAAGTGATGATGAAACTAGATATAATTATGCGTTAGCGAAGGAGTTACTTAAGAATCAGAAAAAAAACAAGAACGAAAAGGATAAAAAAAATGATCAAGAGAATGATAATGATGATCAAAAGAATGACAATAAAGATCAGAAAAATGACAATAAAGATCAAAAGAATGATGATGAAAATAAGAAAGGCGATAAAAAGAACGATAAAAAACAAGATGAAAATGATAATAAAGAAAAAAAGAACAATCAGCCTAAGCCAAATCAAATTTCACCTGAGCAATTAAAAAATCTTTTGAAAGCTATGGACAACGAAGAGAAAAAAGTCCAAGAAAAAGTTAATAAAAATAAGGTGAAAGCAAGCCCCAAAAAAAATAAAAAAGATTGGTAAATTATGAAAATAAAATTTTCTTTTATCCTGTCTATAATATTTTGCTCTACAGTCTATGCTCAGGATTTAGATGTAAGATTTACCTCTGAGCCTAGTAAAAAAAGTTTAGGTATAAACGAAAATCTTCGTATTGATTTTAAAATGAATCAAGATGGTGATAATTTTAATGCCCCTAATTTTGAAGATTTTCGAGTTGTTGGTGGACCTAATCAATCGGTTAGTAATACATGGGTTAATGGGAAAAGATCATTCTCCAAGGTATACTCATTTTATTTGACCCCACTTAAAACCGGAAAATTAATAATTGGTCAGGCAACAATCGAAATCAATAATCAAGTTTATAAAACAATCCCTATTGAAGTTGATGTTACGGAGTCAGTAACTATATCTAAGAACCCTAATGACCCCTCATATTTAGTTAATGAGAATTTACATTTGGTTGCAGATATTTCTAATATTAGTCCTTATTTGAATGAAGGCATTTCAATAACTTACAAGCTATTTTTTAGTCCTCAAATTAATGTTACAAATGTGGGAGAAATAGACAGCCCTAAGTATAATGATTTTTGGTCTCAAAATATTAAAATCCCAAGATTGCAAATTGAGAGAGGAACCTACAAAGGACAGAGTTACAATTATGTCATTTGGAAAAAAATTGTGCTATATCCTCAAAAAGCGGGTAAACTGAATATTCAACCACTGACACTAGATGTTTCTGTAGATGTTCCAACTAATAAAAGAGATTTTTTTGGAAACAGAATATATTCGCAAGTACCAAAAACTGTCACAGCAGGAAAAAAAGATATAATGGTTTCACAACTTCCCAATGGTGCACCCGAGAGTTTTAGCGGAGCCGTAGGGCAGTTTAATATTGATTTAAAAACCTCCAAATCCGAGCTCAATGCGTCTGAGTCAGTCCAAGCAACATTAAAAGTATCTGGAAATGGAAATTTAAAGCTCTTTTCAATTCCGGAATTGGTCGTCCCGAATTCAATTGAAAAATATGACCCGCAGTTCAAAGACAATGTAAAGACCAATATAAATGGAATGTATGGAAATATTACAAACACATACACATTAGTTCCTCAGTTTAAAGGCAAGTATTCAATTTCACCTGCTGTTTTTAGTTATTTTGATCCTAAAGAAAAAAAATATAAAAATTTAAATTCCAGCGATATAACAATCAATGTCTTGGAAGGTCCGTCAACTTCTTTCTCAGGTTTAGTTAGCAATAAAAACGAGAATTCAAATAATATCGTTTTATCCGAAAATCAGTTTAAATTTTTGAATACTAACTCAGAATTAAGTTCCATTAAAAAAATTGATTTCATTTTTTCAAATCTTTTTTACACCTTAATATCAATTCCATTTTTTTTAATTTTCCTGACAGTTTTGTTTTCAAGAAACATTAAAAAAAGCAACGATCAAAGTTTTAAATCTAGAAAAGCAAATGTTTTAGCAAAGAAGCACCTTTCAGAGGCGAAATCAAATCTAGAGAATAAAGATGTTTTTTACATTTCTTTAGAAAAAGCTTTAATTAATTTTTTTAAGTTAAAATTTTCAATTCAATCTTCTGAATTGTCCAAGGAAAAAATAAAAGAACTACTAATTGAAAATAAAATTGATAAAACTATGGTAGAATTATTTTTAAAGCTAATTGAAAGTTGTGAATATGCTAGATATACACCTTCCTCAACCAATGCAATAAAAAAAGATTATAATAATTCTGTTCAATTAATTTCTGAAATAGACAAACAAATCACATAATGAAAAATATTATAATTATTTGTTTTTTACTTCTAAATTCTTGGAATTATTCTCAGTTAAATTCAGAAGAAATGTTCGCTAATGGTATAAAGTATTACAATGAAGGTGAATACCAAAAGGCAATATCAAGTTTTACGACAATCTTGGAAAACGGCCAACATTCATCAAGCCTGTATTTTAATCTAGGAAATTCGTTTTATAAAATTAATGATGTAGCAAATAGTATTTTTTATTTCGAAAAGGCTTTACAGTTAAGTCCAAATGACAAAGATATTGCTAATAACCTTTCTTTTTCAAAAAATATGTTAATTGATAAAATCGAGATTCTACCCACAAATCAAATAAAACAATTCCTAAACTACATATTAGGAATTTTAGATGTAAATCAATGGCTCTATTTTGGTTTGATTATACTATATGTTTCAGCCTTATTTTTTCTGTTTTATTTCTTCAATTCTAAAACAATCCTAAAGAAAAATTATTTTATCGCATCAATTGTGAGTTTATTTTTTGCCACGGGATTGATTTCTTTAGGCATAGCAAAAAATTTAAATCATAAATCTAATTTATATGCAATAGTTTTTGATCAAAAAATTGACTTTAGGACAGAACCAAATGATAGAAGTGAAGTGCTTTTTAACCTTCATGAAGGTACAAAAGTTTTAATCAAAGAGGAATTAAATGATTGGGTCTTTGTAGAAATTCAAGATGGAAATAAAGGGTGGATTGAAACACAATCAATTAAAAAAATTGATTGAATAGTTGTTTAAACTCATCATTTCTAATAAACTAAAACCAATCACACTTATTTTTTCAAAAGCAAATGATTCATTCAGAACATTGATTTCTATAATGTTGAATTTAGAGTTTAGATCTTCAAAAAGCACAAAAATAATGGATAAGATTATAAATAATTTAACGACTCCAAATATCCCACCTAAAATTTTGTTATAAAAGCCGAGAAAAACAAGTTTTAATGCTTTTGTAATTGTTTTTCCTATGAGAGTAACAACAATTATAATTCCCAAAAAAGTAATTGCAAATGAAAAAATTAAGACAATTTGATCATTAGTGTTTTCTGAAAGCACGGGAAAATATTTGTTTAAAAGTTCAACTGTTTCATTTGAAAATTTAACTGATCCAAAAATCCCCAACGAAATTGCCAATATTGATGTGATTTCTAAAATTAAGCCTTTGGAATATCCTCTAAAGAAACCCAATGCAAGTATGCATATCGTAATAATATCAATATAATTCAATCCTTTACTAATATAACCATAATCTTATTTTTTCTGATATTCTTTTTATTTTATCAAAAAGTTAATAAAAATAAGTTATTGAAATGCTTAAAATCTTATTTTTGAGGGGTTATTATGATTTCTGAAATAAAAAAGAGGATAAAGCAAGCTGAGTCATTTGATTCAAATGATCCTAACCAAATTGAAAAGTTTAGACTTGAGTTTATTGGGAAAAAAGGATATATAGGTTATTTTTTTAAAAAATTTAAATCCATTGAAAATAGTGACAAAAAGACTTATGGACAATTAATTAATGAACTTAAAAAAATTACTTTAGATAAATTAGAAAAATTAAAAGCTAAATCAACATTTGAAACACAAGAAAGCTTAAAAGCTATAGATCTTACTTTACCCTCAAAAGCTATTGATTTGGGCTCAAGACATCCAATATCCATTATTAGAGATAAAATAATAGATATTTTTTACAAAATAGGATTTGATATTTCTGAAGGCCCAGAAATTGAGGACGACTGGCATAATTTTACAGCTCTAAATCTACCTTTACACCATCCTGCCAGAGACATGCAAGACACCTTTTTTATTAATAAGGATCCCGACTTACTGTTAAGAACCCATACCTCATCTGTCCAAGTTAGGCATATGGAAAATAACGAACCACCAATTAGAACTATTTCACCAGGAAGAGTTTACCGGAATGAAGATATATCATCAAGATCACATTGTTTTTTTCACCAAATTGAGGGCTTATATATTGATAAAAATGTATCGTTTGCAGACCTTAAACAGACCTTAATCTATTTTACAAAAGAGCTTTTTGGAAAATCTAAAATAAGACTAAGACCCTCATATTTTCCGTTTACCGAACCCAGTGCTGAACTAGATATATATTGGGGGTTGAATTCAGAAACTGATTATAGAATCACGAAAGGAACAGGTTGGTTAGAGATTATGGGATGTGGAATGGTTGACCCTAATGTTCTTGAAAATTGTAAAATTGACAGTAATGATTACTCTGGTTTTGCATTTGGTATGGGAATAGAAAGAATTGCGATGCTTTTATATCAAATAGAGGATATTAGAATTTTATTTGAAAATGACACTAAATTTTTAAATCAATTTAAGAACTCAATTTAATTTTTCGGAAAGGTCTTTTAAACATTTCTTAGGGCTTTTTCCTTTGTAAAGAATTTCATAGGCTGTTTCAATTATTTTAAATTTAGTTTTATTTTCTAATCCAATTTCATAGGCATTTTTTGTTGCATAGTAGCCCTCAGAAATCATATTCATTTCAGAAATTGCAGAATTTATGCTATAACCTCTACCAATCATGTTTCCTAAAGTTCTATTCCTGCTAAAACTCGAATAAGAGGTTACTAATAGATCACCTAAATATTCTGAGCCATTAATATTTCTTTTTACTTTATAAATTGTTTTTATAAACTTTTTCATTTCTTGAACAGAATTACTAATTAATACACTTTGAAAGTTGTCCCCATATCCAAGCCCATTTGAAATTCCCGCAACAAGAGCGTAAATGTTTTTCAGCATTGCGGCATATTCAACTCCAAAATTATCATTAGACAATTTTGAATTAATAAATTTTGTCTGCAATGATTTTTTTACGAACTGACCAATTTGAGCATCTTGGTTAGCAACGGTCAAATAAGAAAGCTTTTCTAATGCAACTTCTTCGGCGTGACATGGTCCAGTAATAATCCCAATATTCGACAATGGGACTCCGTAGTTTTGGTTTAAATGCTCACTAACAACTAAGTGTGAGTCAGGTACAACTCCTTTTAATGCTGAAAAAACATATTTATCAAGGATCATATTTTCAATTTTTTTTATTTCTGAATTTAAAAAAGGCGATGGAATAGCCAAAACTAATATGTCTGATTTTTTTGTAACTTCTTGTATTGAGGAGCAAACTTTGATTTTATTCATTTTTAAAGAAACTGAACTCAAGTAATTTGGATTACATTTAAATTTATTTATGTAATCAACGTTTTCTTGATTTCTCACATACCAATTTATTTTTTCACAATTTTCGCTAAGAATCTTAACAAGTGCAGTTCCCCAACTGCCACCACCCAGAACACCAAAAACTTTTCTCATAAATAAATTTTACCAAACGAATTAATTATATGTCTTTAACTTAACAATTTCCAATCAAAAGTAAAAATTAATATTCCTAATAAATTAAAAATTAAAATTCTCAAAAATTTTCTTGAACTTGTTAGTTGTGTTTTATGTAAAGACCATCCAATTAAAACAATTAAAAAGCCCAAAAGATTAAAAAAGTTTTCTGAAAAACTATAAACAGAATAGTTTCCCGTGTATGAGATTAAACTTGGAGCAGTCTCAAAAAAATTTAAGATAAAGCTGTATAGATAAATACAGAATCCTAGAATACAAAAAAGAAGGATTAGAATAATTGAAAAAAGGTTTAACCTGAGGTCAAAATTTGAGAATGTTAAATTGAAACTTAATTTGATTAATGAATTTGTAATTATTATAAATAAGAAGAGAAAAATGACAATTTCAAAATTGTAATATAAGTTTATAATTCCCTTGTAAAGAAAGTCGTCTCCCATTTTATTTTCATTTAATAACCACTAGAACTCAAAAGTTGTTTGGTGTATGTGCTTTTAGGATTCTTAAAAATTGAGTCGGTTTCGTTAATTTCTTCAATACCGCCATTTTTTAAAACAATTAATCTATCTGTCATATATCTTATGACTGACAAATCATGAGAAATGAATAAAAGAGTTATTGAGTATGCTTCTTTAAGATCGTTTAGAAGGTTAAGGACTTGTGATTGAACTGAGACGTCTAAAGCCGATACAGATTCGTCACAAATAATTATTTCTGGTTTTACTGATAATGCTCTTGCAATTACAATTCTTTGTCTTTGTCCACCCGAAAACTGCGTTGGATATTTATGAAAATCTTCTTTTTTTAAACCTACATCCTCAAGTAATTTAATAGCTTCATTTTTTCTTTCAGATTTTTTAAAAATCTTATGTACATTCATAGGTTCAAGAATCGAATCACCAATTTTCATTTCAGGATTTAAAGAAGAGAATGGATCTTGAAAAACCAGTTGGACATTTTTTCTAAAAATCTTTGGAGTTATTGACTTTATGTTTCTTTTATTATAAATAATTTCTCCTTGGATGTAATCATTAATTCCTAGTATACATTTTGAAATAGTTGACTTGCCAGAGCCGGATTCTCCAACAAGCCCTAGAGTCTCCCCTTTGTATAAATTGAAGCTTATACAGCTCAAAACTTTATTATTTTGATATGAGAAGCTCAGTTTTTTTATTTGTAGAACCGGGTTAGAGTTATAAAGTTTTTGATGTCTTTTTTGTCTTTCTTTTTTTGTTGCAACAGGAAATTTTTTTAATTTATTTTCGATTGTAGGCAATCTTAGAGGTCGCATGTTTTTAGGGATGCTCGACTTTATTAACATTTTAGTGTATTGTTGCTTAGGATTTGAAAGGATGTCCGAGCTTTTCCCTAACTCGACAATTTTTCCCTTGTAAAGAACTATTATTTTGTTTGTGAATCTAGAAACTAAACTGAGTTCGTGAGACACAAAAATAATACTCATTTTAGTTTTTTTCTGTATTTCTTTTAACAAATTGATGATTTCGTTTTTAGTTGCAGAATCAATTGAGGTTGTTGGTTCATCAGCTATTAATATTTTTGGATTACACGCTATTGCTATTGCAATCATTATTCTTTGTTGTTGTCCACCACTTAATTGAAATGGATATTTATTATAAACATTTGATTCGTCACCAAGCTGAACCATTCCAATCAATTCATTAACTCTTTTTGAAACCCCATCACTATTTAAGACAGAATGCTTAATTATTATTTCCTCAATTTGTTTGCCACACTTCATGCTGGGGTTTAATGAACTCATTGGTTCTTGGAAAATAATTGAAATTTTTTTTCCTCTTATTTTTTCAAATTGTTTTTCATTTAATTTATCAATTCTTTTTCCTTGAAGAATTATTTTACCGTATCTAACAGTTTCTTGAGAGTTTATTAAATTTAAAATTGAAAAAGCAGTAATTGACTTACCACTTCCAGATTCCCCAACAATTCCAAGAATCTCATTTTCATCGACATTAAATGAAATATTTTTTAAAATTGGAATATTAGAAATAGAAAGGCTTAAATTTTTAATTTCAAGTAAATGAGTTTTTTTTAAAATCAAATCTCTAGCATTTTAAAGGCCTCTGAAATGTATTGATAAAAATCTATGGAAAATTTTTCATTTTCAGTCTTTTTATCGTGCTTTTGACCCAGTCTAACGATCATTAAATTTTGCATTGGAAAAACAATTACATATTGACCTAAATGTCCACGCATACTAAAGAATTGCTTGTCATTGTATTCGCCGAGCCATAAACCATAGCCATACTCAGGGCTTTTATCAAACCTAGGTTTTAATATTTTTTTTACAAAAGAGGAATCTAACAAGTTCAACTCCCCCCAATTTCCGTGGTCTTTGAAAAGCTTTCCAAACCTAGCAAAATCACGAGCATTTGAGTTAAAACAACAGTATGCCTTTTCATTATTTGTTTCTATATTATCTACTTGCCAAAGTGCTTTATTTTCTGCACCCATTGGGTTCCAAAACCAATCGTAAACAAGATCAGAAATTTTTCTTTTTGTTACTTTTTCAATTATTATTGATAGAAGCTGAGTATCAGAACTTAAATATTCAAAAGCTAGACCGGGTTCTTTGATTATAGGTCTAGAAAGGATCAATTTATTTAATCCACTTCCAACATATGCTCTAGCAGTTACTCCAAAAATATTAGTATAATTTTCTGTCCATTTCATTCCGGATGACATACTTGAAAGGTCTCCAATCGTAAGGTTAGAAGCATAACCCTCGTTATAATTCTCGATATATTTTCCAACTCGATCATTTATACTTTCAAAAAATCCCTTTTCAATTGCTTTACCCATTATGGCAGTCACAATACTTTTTGACATTGAAAAAGAATTACTGTAAGATTTTTCATTGTATCCTTTATAATAGCTCTCGTGCCATATCGAATCTTTACTTATAATCAAGAAAGCAACTGTTCCATAGTTGTCATGTAATGAATCTAAAGTTTTTGTTGTTGGAATTCGGTTGTATTTTTCATGAAGATGCCATGGTTGTGGATTGGTACTTTCAGGGATTTCTATATTATCAAAGTATTTGTAGTCGGTAATATCAGCTTCAGTTCTTTGAATTTTGACTATTGTAGAAACTAATTCATATAAATATATAACATCTGACCTAAAAATTTGTGATAAGGAAAATACAGTAATAAAAAATATAAAGATTTGAAATTCTAATTTACTTGTTTTCCACATCTAAAATGAGTTTAAGATATTAATTCAACTGCTTCTTTAGCAAAATACGTTGCAATAATATTGGCACCAGCTCTCTTAATCACAGTGAGTGATTCAATTAAAACTTCATTGTGGTTAACGTATCCCATTTTTACACCGGCTTTTATCATTGAATATTCTCCACTCACTTGGTAAACAGCAATCGGAACATTAAAAGTGTTTTTAGCTTCATTAATAATATCTAAGTTTGTAATCCCGGGTTTAATCATAATAATGTCAGCTCCCTCTTCAATATCAGCTTTGATTTCTGAAATTGACTCTTTAAAGTTAGAAAAATCCATTTGATATGTTTTTTTATCACCAAAACCTGGTTTTGAATCCAATGCGTCCCTAAAAGGCCCATAAAGAGATGAAGCAAATTTTGCACCGTAGCTCATAATTCCAGTTTCCAAAAAGTTGTTTTGCTCCAAGACTGTCCTAATTGATAAAACCCTCCCATCCATCATATCACTAGGCGCAACAATATCAGCACCTGATTTGGCATGTGACAAAGCCATCTCAGCCAAAACTTTATTGGTTTCATCATTAAGGATTTTATTTTCTTTTATAATTCCATCATGACCGTGAATTGAATAGGGGTCCAGAGCTACATCACTAATTATTGTGATGTCTGGACATGAGTTTTTTATTTCTTTTATTGTCTTTTGAATAAGACCATGAGGGTTTAATGCTTCTTTACCCAAATTATCTTTTAGTTTATCATCAACTTTTGGAAATAACAGTACTGATTGAATTCCTAACGACCAAAGAGATTTAACCTCTTTTTTTATGTTATCAATGCTTAATCTGTAATATCCAGGCATGGATTCAATAGGTGTTTTCTTATTTTTTCCCTCTGTGATAAATAGCGGAGCTATAAAGTCATGAGGATGAAGGCGATATTCTCTTATTAGGTTTCTAAGAGATTCTTTATTACGCAATCTTCTATTTCTATTTAATGGGAACATATTTTTAAATTATATCCAATTTTTGGGAGATTTTAAAATTTTGATCAAATTTTCTTCATCTGACCCTTTCTCAGGTTTAGAATCATAGTTCCATTTAACTCTTGGTGGCATACTCATCAATATACTTTCAATTCTTCCATTTGTTTTTAAACCAAAAAGCGTTCCCTTATCGTGTAAAAGATTAAATTCTACGTACCTCCCTCTTCGTATCTGCTGCCAATCTGCGTTTTGTTTTGAATATCTCATTTTGGTTCTTTTTCTAACAATATCAAGATAAGGATCCATAAAACTATTACCAAGCTCTTGAATAAACATAAGCCAATTATTCATTTCGTCTTTTGATTTCCCGCGACAGTAGTCAAAAAATAATCCTCCAACGCCTCTAGCTTCATTTCTGTGGGTATTCCAAAAGTATTTGTCACATTTTTCTTTAAACTTAATGTAATAATTAGAGTTGAACTTGTCACAAATTTTCTTACAACTACTGTGGAACAAATGCGCGTCTTTTTCAAACAAATAATAAGGAGTTAAATCTAGACCTCCGCCAAACCAACAATCAATAATTTTATTTTTTTGATAGAGTTCAAAAAAGCGAAGGTTAGAGTGAAATGTAGGAGCCATTGGGTTTTTTGGATGTAAAACCATACTTATACCACATGCAAAAAAATCTGATTGATCAACGCCTAATAGTTCAGACATTGATTTGGGTAAAATTCCATGAACCTTAGAAACATTTACACCACCTTTTTCAAAAACATTGCCGTTTTCAATAACCATAGTCAGTCCACCACCTCCTTCTTTTCTAATCCATTTATCATTTTTAAATTTAGATTTTTGATCAAGTAGCTCTATTTCACTAGTAATTTTTTTCTGTAAATGGTTAACAAAATCAGAAAATTTATCTTTTATTTCAGCCATTTTCTTTAATTGTATTTACAAATGTTTTTACATTTTCAACAGGTGTATTTGGTAAAATTCCGTGACCAAGGTTTGCAATGTATCTTTCCTTTCCAAACTCATGCAGCATTTCTTTGGTAAGTTTTATAATTTTTTTTCTTGATGAAAACAACCTGCTGGGATCAAAATTACCTTGTAATGTTAATCTATTTCCGGTCAAATAGCGAGCGTTCCTAGCGGAACAAGTCCAATCAAGACCAATTCCAGAGGCTTCAGTTTGGGAGTAAGCACTTAAAGAATGCCAACACCCCTTTGGAAAAACAATTACCTTAGTTTTTTTTGAAATACTTTGACATATTTTTTTGATGTATGGAAAAGAAAAAGTTTGATAGTCTAAGTGAGATAAAACCCCGCCCCATGAGTCAAATATTTGGACTGCATCGACGCCTGAGTCTATTTTATGAATCAAGTATCTTGTGGTGACATCAGTAATTTTTTTTAATAGCTTGTGAGCTAATTCTGGGAATTCAAAACAAAACTTTTTTGCGACATTAAAATTTTTAGACCCGCTTCCTTCGACCATGTAACATAATATTGTCCAAGGAGATCCAGCAAATCCGATGAGTGGGACCTTGGGATCCATAGATTTCTTGGTCAATTTAACAGCTTCAAATACATAGTTCAATTTTTCCTCAATGTTGTTGGAGTCAAGCTTTTCAATATCTCTGTTATTTTTTATGGGATTTTCAATGTAAGGCCCAAAATTATTTTTCATTTCCACATGAACTCCTAAGGCTTGAGGAATAACCAAAATGTCACTAAAAATGATAGCCGCATCTACCCCAATTTGATTGATTGGCATAAGCGTTATTTCTGCAGCAAGCTCGGGTGTTTGACATCTTGTAAAAAAATCAAATTTATTTTTAAGTTTCATAAAATCTGGCAGATATCTTCCAGCTTGACGCATGATCCATACAGGGGGCCTGGCTACTTTTTTACCTTCCAGAGCCTTTATAAATAGACTGTCTTTTGCACTATTATTCATGATTAAAATAATGTATAGTTTTCTTTACTACGTTTTCTATAGAGGGTGTTTTTACAGAGAAAGCTTTATCGTAATAGGTTTGTAAATAATTTAAGGTGGTGTCTCCAATACAAAAACACATACAGTTTTTTATTTTATTTTTTGTTCTAAAACTTTTAACTCCGCTGGGACTGAAAAACATAATTCCATCAAATTTTTTTCCCATTTTTTTTGGTGTAAGAAAAGTTTTGTAAACAATTACTTCTTTTAGAGCTATGTCGTTTTTTTTAAAAAAACTACTAAAATCATTGTTTTTAATTGATCCTCGAAAATATAAATAAGAGTCTTTTTTATGATTTTTTTTTATAAAATTCGCCAATTTTATTGAATTATTAGCCATTTTTGATACTTTTTGACCATTTTCGGTCAATAAATATTCTGTATTTTCCCCCACACAGTAATAGTTATAGTTTTCGTAGTTAATTTTATATTTAGACGAAAAAACTGCGTTTACGGCATTTTTACTAGTAAAAATCCAATTCTTATATTTCTTTGGAACATCAAAATTTGTAATTTCTGTTTTTATAAAATCATGTTGTGTCAACTCAATATTATTTTCTTTAAAAGAGTTTTCTAAATTTTTGTTGATTTTAATTGTTGATAAAACCGATTTCATGTTTTTAGTATAAGTTTATAATGTCTTTGACTCCCAGCTTGCAATTCTTTAAATAGCTTTTATTTGCAATATCTTCTTCATTTATATTAAATTCAGCGGAATCGGATATTGATTTTTTTGAATCCAATGAGCATACATTTGTATTAAAAATGATTTTATTTTTTCTTATTTGTGCATGAGCTGAAATTGGTTTGGAGCAGCCACCGCCTAATAATCCAATAAATTTTCTTTCTATACCCACTAGTCTGTAAGTTTCCGGACAATTAATTCTTTCTAGTATTTCATCAAATTCTTTTACACTTTCTAACCCCGCTATTCCTATAGTTCCTTGGGCCGCACACGGAATCATCCAATTTAATTCTTTCAATTTTACTTTATTAATCCCTAATCTTTTTAGTCCCGCGTAAGCAAAAATTGCTCCATCCCAATTGTTTTTTTTGAGCTTTGAAAGTCTTGAATCGATATTCCCTCTAATAGGTACTATATTGTGGTTTGGATATTTGTATAGCCATTGACATTTTCTTCTAATGCTACTAGTTGCAATTTTCAATGCAGAGTTGAAATTAATATTTTCATCTTTTAACACTAAAACATCAATTGGGTTTTCTCTAGATAAAACACATTTAATTTTCACACCCCTTGCTGGTTTGGTTGGCACGTCTTTTAAGCTATGGACTGCAATATCAATTTTTTTATTTAATAAAGCATTGTCTAGAGTTTTGGTAAAGATCCCTGAGACACCAAATTCATATAAAGGTTTGGTTAAATCGGAATCACCTTTGGATTTTATTTTTATAATTTCAGTTTTGATTTTATGTTTCTCAAGCTCTACTTTGACCTGGGAAGCTTGCCAAAGAGCTAAGAGGCTGTCTCTGGTTCCAACCCTAACTATTTTACTCATTTGTGTCTATTTGAAAAATAGTCTTTACCGATTTTAATTCATCATCAAATTCCTTGCTTTCCTTTAGGTGGTTGGCAATCTGATTCGTGATTTTTTGAATTAAATAGTCACCCATTTCATTAACGTTATCAACGTTTAGGTTGGGTGTTTTTTTCTTTAGTATATTTATTTTATTGCTTTGAATTTTCTTCAATTTATTTTTAAGAGCATTAACAGTTGCAGCGTACTTTCTTGTCTCAACCCAGTCAAAAAAATCATTTTTCACTTCGTTAATGATTTTTTTTGCGTTTGGAATGTATTTTTTTCTATTATTAAGATTTAAGTCAGTTATGTTAGACAGATAGTCTAAATCTAATAAATCGATTTTTGGGTTATTCTTAAGGTTTTCATCAACATTTTTGGGAACCGACAGATCTAATATTAAAAGTTCATTAGATCCAGTAATTTGCTTATCAGTTATTGTTGGGTGTGAAGCAGCTGTAGCTACTATTAAAATATCAGTTTTTTTGATTTCGTTGGAAATCTCAGATATATTTTTTAAAATTAATTTAAATTTTCCTGCAATTATTCTTGCTTTATCTTCCGTTCTGTTTATTAATGTAATTTGCTTATTTGATGTGTGTTTCACTAAATTTTCACAAGTATTTCTTCCAATTTTTCCAGCACCGAATAATAAAATTTTTTTTTCTTTTAAGTTTTTAACATTGTCTAGGATGTACCTAACTGCCGCAAATGATACCGATGTGGCACCAGATGATAGTTTTGTTTCATTTTTTATCCTTTTACTTGCATGAGTGACTGAACTGAATAATCTATCAAAATAGGGATTTATTAGTCCATAACTTTTTGAAAGTTTAAAACTTTTTCGCATTTGTGCAATAATTTCGAAATCTCCTAAAATTTGGCTATCAAGCCCTGTTCCCACATTAAAAATATGTTTAATAGCTTTGTCATTTTTAAGTTTGTAACCAAATTTTTTGAAATCTTTTTTGGAAGCTTTAGAGTACTTGCAAAGAAGATTAATTAAAACCTTTGAGCTATCGCAGAAAGCATATATTTCTACTCTATTGCATGTTGAGTTGATTACAATAGATTGGATTCCTGTTTCTTTAGCGTCTGAAAGAAGTTGTTTTGAACAAAATAAATCTAAACCAAATTTTCCCCTGTTAGTTGCAGAAGTATTTTTGTAACTGACTCCAATTATACGGAGGATGGGATTACTCAAAATTTTACTTAATTAATATTTCAAAAATAGTAACGTATAAATAGAAAAAATAACGCTATAAGTTCTATAAATAACGTTTAAAGAATTCTATAAAAAATATATTGTAATTTAGCCTAGTTTTTATAATTTTACAGAGTAAATAGAAATTTCTACTATATCTAATTTAGAACATTTCTAAATAACAAAAAATATGCATGTACAAGAAAAAAATATCGCAATAGGTTCCGCTCAGGATTATATTGTTGATGAGGGAATAATCGTTTTGAAATTATCCAATAATCAAGATGATGATATTCAGTACAATTATACTATTGATAAAAATCACATTCAATTTCACTTTTGCACTAAAGGAAAGTCAAAATTTATTTTCAATCAGGGTAGATACTCTTTTCCTGTGGAAAGCGAAAACTCAGTATTGTTATATAATCCTCAAAACGAGTTGCCCATAAATGCAATATTATCACCCAATAGTTTTGTCCTGTCCGTACTAATTTCTATTAAGAAATTCCATGGATTATTTTCAAGTCAAGCAGATCAAATATCTTTTTTGAACAATGAGAATATTGGAAATAAATTTTATAAAGAAAAAAAATTAGGCCCTATGATCTCTGTTGTACTAAATCAAATGGTTCAGCAATCCCTTCACGAGAGCACCTATAAACTTTATCTTAGAGCAAAAGTTTTTGAGCTAATGAGTCTTTACTTTAACAAGAACAAAGAAATGGATATTGAGCAATGCCCTTTCTTGGTTGACGATGAAAACATCAAAAAAATAAGAATGGCAAAAGACATAATAATATCTAGAATGACGGAACCACCTTCGTTAAGTGACCTTGCAGGTGAAGTAAAAATTAGTTTAAAAAAGCTGAAACAAGGATTTAAACAAGTATATGGAGTCTCGGTTTATGTTTTTTTGTTGGATTATAAAATGCAAGTCTCTAAAAGATTGTTATCGTCGGGAAATTATAATGTAAATGAAGTTGCCTTGAAAGTTGGTTACAGTACTGCTACCCATTTTATCAATGCTTTCAAAAGAAAATTCGGGACTACACCTAAAAAATATTTAATGTCATTGTAATGAAAGGAGTTTTATTAGTCAATCTCGGTTCTCCGGACAGTCCTGAAAAAAAGGATGTTAAGAAATATCTTTCACAATTTTTAATGGATGAAAGAGTTATAGACGAGCCTTTGTGGTTGAGAACCTTATTGGTAAAGGGTATTATATTAAACACAAGGCCAAAAAAATCTGCTAAAGCTTATAAAAAAATATGGTGGGATGAGGGATCACCCTTAATTGTTTTGTCATATAGATTATTGAAAAAAGTTGACGAAATGACTTCAATTCCAATATCGTTAGCTATGCGCTACGGAAAACCCTCGATTGATTTTGGAATAAAAGAGTTGGTAGAGAAAGGTGTTGATGAAATTTTATTGATTCCTCTTTATCCTCAACATGCGATGGCTTCTACAGAGACTATTTTGGTACTAGCGGAGAAAATACGACAAGAAAATTATCCTAATGTTCAGTTTACAAACATGCCTGCTTTTTACAATCACCCTGATTACATAAGAGTTTTGGCTCAATCAATTGAAAAGTATTTGGTAGGAAAAGAATGGGATCATCTTTTGTTTTCATATCACGGTATTCCTGAAAGACACGTCCGAAAATCCGACATTACTAAATCTCATTGCAAAATTGATGGAAAATGTTGTTCTGTATCATCACCTGCCCATGAATTTTGTTACAGACATCAATGTTATGAGACAACTAAACGGGTAGTTGAATTTCTAAATTTACCAGAGGGCTCTTATTCCTCATCATTTCAGTCTAGGTTGGCAGGACAGCCTTGGCTTAAACCTTACACAGATAAAACTGTCGAAAACTTTGCAAAATCCGGAACAAAAAAAATGGCAATTGTAACACCTGCATTTGTTTCTGATTGCTTGGAAACCCTTGAAGAAATAGCAATGGAGGCCAAAGAAGAATTTTGTGAAAACGGTGGGGATGAATTTCATGTCGTACCATGTCTAAATGACGATATCGAATGGGCTAAAGTGTTGAGTAGGTGGATTGATGAATGGGCTTTTTCAAAAGTTGATCAATAATAGACTTTTGCCTAATTATCCAATTTTCACTGTTACTTGTTTTAATTTAGTTGTTATATGAAAAAGGTTGATACATTAATCATCGGCGGTGGGATAAGCGGACTCAGTGCAGCACACTTCCTAAATAAAAGAAAAATTGATTTTCTGTTATTAGAATCATCAAATACTTTAGGTGGAGTTATTAGAACTCAAACTCATAAACATTTTGTCTTTGAAAATGGCCCCAATACAGTCCTTAATAATAATTCATCTATCCAAAAGTTAGTTAATGATTGTGAATTAAAAGATAAAATGATTTTTCCTGAAATTAGTTCAAATTCTAAGCGCTATGTTTTTCATAATAATAACCCAGTGGCAGTTCCGTTAAACATAAAGGAATTTTTTAAAACTCCACTCATTCCATTATCTTCAAAATTCAAACTTTTATGGGAACTAATTTCTCCATTTCAATTTCAAAATACCACAGTTTACAATTTTTTTACAGTTAAGTTTGGAAAAAAATTTCATGATAATTTGATTGAACCTTTTTTAACCGGAATATATGCAGGCAATACCAAGAAAATGAGCATTAAACATTGCTTTAGAAATTTATGGTTGTTTAAAAAAAAATATAAAATCATATTAATTGGCTTAATAATATCCATGAAAAAAAGGAGCCTCTCTTTCACTTTTAGAAATGGACTACATGAACTAATTAAGATTTTAGAAAAAAATCTTAAAGATAAAATTGAACTAAACTCTAGTGTTGAACTAATCAAAAAAAATGGAAATAAATATGAGATTGTAACTAACACCAGAAAAACTTTTTTATGTAAAAATGTCATATCTACAATTCCTTCATTTTCTCTTTCCAAAATTATATTTGACGATAATTTGAGCTCTATCTTAAAAAAAATTGATTACAACCCCATTGATGTTTTTCATTTTGTTTTTAAAAAAGATGACATTAAAAACAACTTGAATGGTTTTGGTATTTTGTGCAAACCATCTGATAAAAAAAATTATTTAGGAATAATTTTTAACAGCAAAATTTTTCCACACATTTGTTCCCCAGACTATGATCTTTTTACTGTTTTAGTGGGCGGTGAAAAACAAAAAGATATTTTAAAAATTTCTAAAGAGGGTCTAAAAAAAATAATTGTAAATGAAATAAAAGACCTTATTAAATGTTCTGGAGATTTAGTCAGCTCAAATTATTTTCGTTGGGAAAAAGCTATTCCCCAATACAACTTAATCCAGGAGGAACTAGGGAAATCAATTTCTAATTTTCAAAAAAAATATAATAATTTTAAGATCATTGGCAACTATTTTTCTGGCGTTTCGGTAAGTGATTGCATTCAAAAATCTGAGCTAGTGGTTGACGAATTATATGATTAGCTATTTGTTAATAGTTCATTAGTGAGACTTTTGTATAGAAATTGATATATTAAGGTCATAAGTTTTAAATATTTAATAGTGCTGAGAAGATTTAATTTCAACAGGGATATTTCAATTAGGTTTAGGATTTTTATAACAATGACATCATTGTTAATCATTGCTTTTGGAGCCATAGCTTGGGTAACAATTCCACAGTTTAAAAAACAATCAAACCAGTATCATGAGCAAAGGCTTGAAAGAAAAAAATCCCAATTACAAAGAAGTATTTCATATATTTTTCAAGACAAAAAAGATGTTGTTAATCAATTTACTTTAGACTCAATTTTTAATGAGAAGATATTTGAAATCGCCGATGTTCAAAATGTAGACTTCAGCATATATGAGCTGGATGGTGCATTACTTAATACTACAATCACAGATTCTGTTAATTCAAAAATTGATATAAAAATTTTAAATCGGTTAAATAAAAGTCAAAGCGAAAGTATCATACAAATGAATCTTGTTGATGGAATTCAATATAGATCGTCATATTCATTTATTTACGATAACAAAAAAGAACCAATATGGATACTCAATCTTCCTTATTATGATGATGACAACCTTAATACATATGAGCTTGATTCATTTATTTTAATCTTGGGTGGAGTTTACTTTTTTCTACTTGTTATAACCATTCTATTTTCCTACGGAATTTCTATTTACATAACGAGATCACTTTCAGAAATTGGTAAGAAAATCCAACAGACAAGCCTGGATAAGACAAATACCAAAATTCAAGTAAATGCTAGAACCAAGGAAGTAAATATACTAGTAGAGTCTTACAATAAAATGGTTGAAAAACTAAATGATAGTGTTGAAAAGCTTTCCAAATCTAATAAGGAACAAGCTTGGAGGGAGATGGCAAAACAAGTTGCACATGAAATAAAAAATCCTTTAACTCCGATGAGATTAAGTGTTCAAAGTTTTCAAAAGAATTTTGATTTAAAAAATCCAAAAATAGAAAAAGAGTTAGATGAGTTTATTAAAACATTAATTCAACAAATCGATACCATGAGTACAATAGCTTCTGCTTTTTCAAATTTTGCTGAAATGCCAGCTCAAGTTGGAGAAAAAATTAACATAATTGAAACAACAAGGCTGGCTCTAAAAATTTTTAAAGAAAAGCACATAATCTTCATTTCTGAACACAAAAACATTCAAGTTGATATTGACAGGACTCAGATGGTAAGAATAATTACCAACTTAGTTAAGAATGCAATTGAAGCATGTAGCACATTGAAAAAACCGATAATTGAAGTTAAAATAACATCAAAGAAAAAAAATGTATTCATTGAAATTTCTGATAATGGTTTAGGCATACCTAAAGATTTAAAAAATAAAATTTTTGAGCCCAAATTTACAACCAAAACCAGTGGAATGGGATTAGGTTTAGGTATGGTCAAAAATTTAGTAAAATCGTATAATGGGTCAATTGATTTCAGATCTGCGAGCGGTAAAGGAACAGTATTTACAATAAAATTTCCAACAAATTCAAATTGAGTTTATTTACTCAACAATATTCATTAAAAGCATCTTTTAAGTTGGCACTTATAATCTCTGAAGACCTTCCTTCAATATGATGTCTTTCTAACATGTGAACAAGTTCTCCTGACTTAAAAATCGCAATGCATGGTGAGGAAGGAGGGAATGGTACCATTAAATCTCTTGCAGTTTGAGTTGCCTCTTTATCAACACCAGCAAAAACGGTAAGCAATTGATCAGGAACTTTGCTATTGCTTAAAGAGTTAATCACACCAGGTCGAGCATTAGCAGCAGCACATCCACAGACTGAATTCACAATTAGAAGAGCAGATTTACTATTGAGAACGTTTTCTTTTACCTCGGAAGTTGTTTTTAAGTCTTTGAAACCAACTGAGGTTAGTTCTTCTTCCATTGGTTTGGTAATTTCTGGTGGATACATTACAAAATTTTCCACAAATATAATAAAGATCAACAAATTCCCTTTTGTAACTTTGCTTTTTTGTTGTCAAAATGAACAAGTGGATTTTCGCAATTTTTGGATATATTATTTTTAGAACCCCGGGAGCAATATTAGGTTTTCTTTTAGGAAGTTTAATCCAAAAAGGAAGCACTATAACAATTAATAAAATTACCCAACAAGATTTTGAATTAAATTTATTAGCGCTGGCTTCTCTAGTTATTAAAGCAGATGGTAGGGTTTCACAAAAGGAGTTAGATTTTGTAAGAAATTATTTTATTTCTGCTTATGGACAACAAAGAGCAAATCAAACATTTAGAATATTTAATAATCATTTAAAAAAAACAACGATATCAACACAAAAAATTGGACAGCTTTTTAATAGATACTTGAGCAATGAAAGCAGACTGCAGGTGTTACATTTTTTATTTGGAATTGCCAATGCTGACGGTACGATTTCATCCAAAGAATTGGATAGGCTAAAGGAATTTTCCTATTTACTTAATTTGTCAAATCTTGATTATGAAAGTATAAAAGCGATGTTTGTTGAACAATTAGATAATGCTTACAAAATTTTAGAAGTTCAAAAAAATGACCCAATTGATGTAATTAAAAGATCGTATAGAGACATGGCGAAAAAACATCATCCTGATAAAGTCCAACATCTTGGAGAAGCCTATGTGAAAGCCTCGCAAGAGAAATTCCAAAAAATTCAAAAAGCATATGAAAAGATTAAAACAGAAAGAGGTTTTTAAAAATAAGATTTTGTAGTTTAGATCAATTACAGAAAATAATGGAGGATATTCTATTTTACTTTCAATTAGGGTTAACACATGTTCTGGATTTTAATGCCTACGACCACATGTTATTTTTAATTGCCTTAACAATTCCATATTCTTTTAAAAAATTCAAAACAGTTTTCTGGATTGTAACTTTTTTCACTTTAGGACATACTCTTTCACTGTTTATTTCTGCCTATGAAATTTATAGACCCAATGAGAACTTGATAGAAATTCTAATTCCTGTGACTATTATACTAACAGCCCTTGGTAATGTTATTTTTATTTCAAGAAAGAACTATAATAAAGCTTCTAGCTTTTTTATTTCATTAGGTTTTGGGATAATTCATGGCTTTGGTTTTGGAAATTATTTTAATCAAATTTCTTTTCCTTTGGAATCAAAAGTTGCACCTTTAGTTGGTTTTTCATTTGGAGTCGAATTTTCTCAATTAATAATAGTATTGATTATTTTTATTGCAAATTTTCTAGTAATGAAAACTTTTAATGTTCAACACACAAAATATATAACTATGGTATCTATTTTTATTGTTGGTTTTTCATTTAATATGATTTTAAATAGTTTTTAAAATGAGTAATAAAAAACAAACTAAATATGACGTAGCTTATCTAAAAATGGCTTTGGAATGGGCGAAACTTTCTTATTGCAAGAGAAGACAAGTTGGTGCATTAATTGTTAAAGATAGAATGATAATATCTGATGGATATAATGGAACACCAACTGGGTTTGAAAATATTTGTGAGGACGATGACAACTATACTAAGTGGTATGTCCTTCACGCTGAAGCCAATGCTATTTTGAAAGTGGCAGCTTCAACACAATCCACCAAAGGTGCCACACTTTACGTTACTTTGTCACCATGCACAGAGTGCAGTAAGCTGATTTTCCAATCGGGAATAAAAAGAGTTGTATACCATGAACAGTATAAAGATAGATCAGGTTTGGATTTTTTGATAAAGGGCGGAGTCGAAATTCTACAAATAAAAAATCTTTAAAATCAATCTAATTTTTTATTTATTTTTTCAGATTTATCCAAAATTAGTATTAATATTATTGCAATTAAGCACGCTAAAATTCCAGCTGCTGCAACCTTATTTTCCTCATTTTGAATGTCATCAAAATTTATGTGGTATAAGTTGAATATCATTAGAGCCGATGCGATTGCAATAAAAAAATATTTTTTCATATTAAATAAATAATCCTTGAATGTTACTAGTAAATAGTTTGACAGATATTGCTAGTAAAACTACACCAAATACTTTTCTAATAATTTGTATTCCATTGGGACCTAGAATTTTTTCAATTTTTTTTGATGTTTTTAGAACAATAAAAATAAAAATTACATTTAGAATTATGGCTATAATAATATTTTCTGTTGAATATTCCGACTTAATTGAAAGTAGTGTAGTGAGGCTTCCGGGTCCTGCGATTAGTGGAAACGCAAGTGGAAATATAGATGCGGTTGAACTAGTGTTTCCATCATCTTTATAAATAGAAATTCCCAAAATCATTTCAAGTGCAATAAAAAACAAAACAAAAGATCCAGCAACAGCAAAGGAGTTTACATCAATTCCAATCAACGAAAGAATGTTTTCCCCAATAAAAAGAAAAAAAATCATTATCACTCCTGCAATTATAGATGCTTTCCCGCTTTGTATATGACCTGCTTTTTTTCGTAAATCAACAATAATTGGGATGTTTCCCACTATGTCAATCACTGCGAACAGAATCATAAATGCAGCAAATATTTCTTTGTAATTGAATTCCATTTTCAGGTTTTTTGCAAATATATAATTAAAGAATATAATTAAACATTTTATTTAAGGAGACTGCTTAAGTATTATAATTTTTGGTATGTCCACTAGTGAAAACAGACATTTATAAATTTTGATTGAAATTGCTAATTGATTGTTTGGTGCTAATCTTGTGTAGTGCCGATGGTTTTTGAGCTAGCCTTCGCAGCTTTCGCACTCTTTCTTTTGCTTAAACTTTTGAGCAGCATTCATGCTGTGTTGATAGTACAAGGATTTAAGACCCAGTTTCCATGCCGTAACATGGATGTTATTAATATCTTTAGTTGATGTGTCTGGATGAACAATTATGTTGAGAGATTGACCTTGGTCTATGTGATTTTGTCTATTAGCTGCTTGATAGATTATAACTAACTGATCAATTTCTGAGTAGGTTTTGAATACATCTTTTTCTTTTTCAGTTAGAAAATCAAGATCTTGAACTGAACCATCCTTGTCTCTTATTTCTTTCCAAACCTCAGGGTTATCCATGCCTTTTTCTTGTAGAAGTTTTACTAAAAAAGGGTTTTTAACCGTTGTCTTTATCTTGGCAATATCTTTTACATAAATATTAGACCATATAGGTTCTATCCCTTGTGATACTTGTCCGAGTATGAAAGCAGAAGATGTTGTGGGTGCAATTGCATTCAAAGTTGTATTTCTTCTTCCGTACCCTTTGAGCATTTTTGGCTCTCCAAACATTTCGGCTAAACGCTCTGAAGCTTTGTAAGAATGCTCTTTTAAAGTTTTAAAAACTTCACTATTTAAATCGTATGCTTCTTGGCTGTCAAATGGCAGCATTTTAGACTGAAGTAGAGAGTGCCAACCAAGCGTTCCCATTCCAAGAGCTCTGTTTTCTTTGGAAAAATTATATGCCCTTTCCATAAAAAGAAATGTTTGCTGGTCGTCTCTGTTGTCGGAATTTCTATAGGAATCTAATTTCTCCAAAAACTCAGTAATTACAGCATCTAAAAAGTAAACCATGGTTTCAACAGCGTCAGTGTCTTTCCACTTGTCATAGTGTAATAAATTGATACTTGATAAAACACAAACAAAAGACCATTTATGGTCAGATGGAAGCATTATTTCTGTACATAAGTTACTGGCATAAATCGGAAGTTTTTTGTCTTTGTATACGTCGGCTGCTCCGTTGTTGGCATTATCTGTAAAGAAAATATAAGGATACCCCATTTCTCCACGACTCTGTAAAACTTTTGCCCAAACTGTTCGTTTTTCAACATCTCCATCAATCATGTCTTGCATCCAATCATTTGTTACAGTAACTCCATGAGTTAATTCTTGTATGGGGTTACCCTCTGTCCCAATTTCTAAGAATTCCATAATGTCGGGGTGATCAATTGGTAAATAGGGGGAAAAACGACCTCGTCTAACAGAGCCTTGACTTACGACATCAACCATGGACTCAAATAATCTCATAATATGAACAGCTCCTGAAGCTTCTCCATTATTTTTAATTTCGGCGCCGCGGTGTCTAATTTTACCAAAATAACCTGAAGTTCCACCTCCTAATTTGGACATCATACCTACTTCGGATTGAGAGTATAAAATATTCCCTATGTCATCATCAATGTGAGAACCAAAGCAACTAATTGGTAAACCGCGTTCTTTTCCAAAGTTTGACCAAACAGGTGATGCCAGTGAATAAAATCCTTCGGACATGTAGTGATAAAATTTCTCTGCATATCCAGGGATTTGGAGAATTTCTTCTGCTCTTTTCGCAATGTTAGCAATTCGTTCCTCAGCAGATAAGCCTTCTCCAAGATAGCCAGCAGCCAGAAATTTTCTGCTGTTTTCGTTTAGCCATTCGAATGGTTTTGTAGAATTTAGTTTGGTTGTCTGCATATTTTAAAACAGGTCATCACTTGTTATACTTTGAGTTCTTTTACTGTAATTGATCGATCGTTTCACAAAAAAGTCCCCATGTTTGGTTCCAATGATTTCATCATCAAACCATTCGGTTTGTGAAACCAAGCTTTGATCAATTTCAAATATTTTTTCAATTCCAATACTTTCAAGTGAATTGTTAAACCTGTTTTTCAAAAATTCATTGACTACGGCTTTTGGTAAAAAGTCCAGTTCTCCATTTTCAAAAATCCAATCCACAACGTCTTTTTCAGCTTCGAAAGCTTGCTGGCACATGTCCTGGATATTTTTGTGGTATTCGTTTGTAAACCAATCCGGATTCTCTTTTTGAAGGATCTTAATTAAATCAATTCCGAAGTCACCATGGATTTGTTCTTCTTTCGAAGTGGCCTCAACTACATTAGAAATGCCTTTTAGCATGTTTTTATGTTTGTTAAAAGCCATAATAATTAAAAATTGAGAGAATAAAGAAACATGTTCAATAAAAAGTGAAAAGAGAAGAATAGCCTCAGCATATTCTCTATTGTCATCGCTTCTGGAATTTTTGAGTGCAGTTTCCAGGTACCGAACTCTTTTCATAATTGCGGGTTTCTTTTTAAGCTCTTTGAATTCAGAATTCAGTCCTAAGATTTCTAGTAAATGTGAATATGCATCAGCATGGCGAACTTCACTTTCGGCAAAAGTTGATCCTACCGATCCTATTTCTGGTTTCGGAATCCTGTGATATAAATCACCCCAAAAAGATTTTACTGCAACCTCAATTTGTGATATAGCCAACATGGTATTTTTTATGGCGCTTCTTTCGGGAACAGATAATCTGGATTTAAAATCTTGAATATCACTAGTAAAGTTAAATTCAGAGTGAATCCAATAGGAATGTCTTATCGCAGGGACATATTCATAAAGGTGAGGGTATTCGTAAGGTTTTAAATTGATACGCTTTTCAAAAATATCAGACTGACGTTCTTGAGTTCTTTTGTTTCTATACAAAATGTAGGCTTTCGCCGCTTCCTTGAACTTACTTTCCATCAACTGTGTTTCCACGATGTCTTGAACTTCTTCAATCGTTGGGACATATTCTTGATCTTTATTTTTTCTTTCCAAGAGCGTTTGATAAACTGACAACGCGATGTCTTCAGCATTTTGCTGAGTGCCAATTCCGACCGCAACCATTGCCTTTTGAATTGCTTCAGTTATCTTGTCTAAGTGAAAAGTTTTAGTACTGTAATCTCTCTTAATGATGTATTCGATCTCCATGTGATTAAAAAGTATTTATAAAGTGCTTGGTAAAATTTAAAAACTAATACAGTAAATATCTAATTTAATTCCATCTGCTTTGGGTGGTCAAGATATAAGTTTTTAACAAAATTTTCAACATAGGATTTTTAAAATAAAAACATCATAAATGTAACACAAATACTGTACCAAAAACATAAAAATATATGGTTTTTACATCTAGTAAATTGCCAACAGCTTTATATCAAAATTAAAAAAAATAAAGTAACACATTTTTTGTACACAAATGTAAATTATAATAAAATTTAAACAACAAATTGTTTGTATCTAACCAGTTTTTTATTAAACAATTTATTTAGCTCTTGGCGTCTCAACTTTAGAATCATATTTTTTATTATGTAAATCCAGTACATTTATAGTCACTTCAATTAAGTCCTTGAATTTGTTTAAAAAACCCAACTTTTGATCCGTGTTTTTGGACTTGGTTTTTCACGCTTGCTTAAGAAAACTTGAAGGTTAATTTTACAGAATATAAAAAATCTATTGTGAGCCAGCTACTGGAATTTTTCTAAACTAAACGAAAATTCTGAACCTATACCCAATTCACTTTCGACATATATTTTTTCATCGTGGGCATCAATTATGTGTTTCACTATCGACAGACCCAAACCTGATCCCCCAGAATTTCTACTACCACTTTTATCGACTCTAAAAAATCTTTCAAATATTCTGGTGTAATTTTCTTGCTCTAAGCCAACTCCGTTATCGGTAATTCTTACTATTGTTTTAGATTCATTTAAATTTTGAACTACAACCTCTGTGGTACCATTCTCCTTACCATACTTTACTGAGTTGTCAATCAGGTTTGTTAAAACCTGCTCAATTTTTTCTTTGTCAGCATTTACCTTAGTGTTTAGATCACTTTCTTTTTCAACGGTAAAACGAATATTTTTCTTTTTTGCGCTGAACTCTAGCATTTCAAAAATATTATTAATAAGATCAATTATGTCAAATTTGGTTTTATTTAAATTAGATTCACCACTTTCAATTTTTGTAATCAAATCCAAATCCTTGACTATCAAGTTTAATCTTTCAACTGCTTTGGAGGCCGTCTTTAAATATTTCTTATTTACGGACTTATCATCAATAGCGCCATCAAGTAAAGTTAAAATATAACTCTGAGTAGTAAAAAGTGGCGTTTTGATTTCATGAGCAAGATTTCCTATGAATTCTCTTCTAAAAGATTCTCGTTTTTTCATTTCTGTGTATTCAAGTCTTCTTTCGGAATCATCATCCTTAGTCTCCGTTATTAACTCTTCCATGTTTGTGGTAACAATTTGGCTGATATCATTTTTAGATAAGACGTCTTGAGAAGCATCCTTTATTTGTGATTTTAAAAAAACCTTAATGTAGATACTCACAACTATGTAGATTGTAATTGAGGAAAAAATTAAAATTAGAAAGAATTTATTTAGACTGAAATTTTCAGTTCCATTGTTAATTAATATAGTGGAAAACGAAATAAAAATAGAAACGATTATTGAAAAAAAAATTAATAAAAGTTTGCTTTTATTTTTAGACATTTAGGACTTGAATTTGTAACCTACCCCCTTAACTGTTTTTATATGTTTATCTCCGAGCTTTTCTCTTAATTTTCTTATGTGAACATCAATTGTTCGGTCTCCAACAACAACCTCGCCTCCCCATATTTTATTCATAATTACGTCTCTGGTAAAAACTTTTTCAGGTTTAGATGCTAGTAAAAATAATAATTCAAATTCTTTTCTAGGTAGGTTTATTTCTTTTTTGTCTTTTTTAACGACGTATTCATCACGATTAATTTTCATAGACCCTAAGTCTAAAATTTCAGGAAGGTTTGTTTTTGAATTAATTTTTTTAGAAATATTTGAAATTTTCTTTAAAAGAATTTTTGGTTTAATGGGTTTGGAAATATAATCATCAGCTCCTGCATCATAGGCTGAAATTTGAGTAAAATCTTCAGTTCTTGCAGAAAGAAAAATTATTAATGTTGTATTCAGTGCATCAATCTTTCGTATTTCACTGCAAGCTTCGATTCCAGACATTTCAGGCATCATTACATCCATGAGAATTATATCTGGTATAAATTTTTTTGCTTTTTTTATTGCTTTAATTCCATTTCTTGCTGACTTAACAGAATAGCCGGCATTTTCTAAATTATATTTTAATATTTCAACAATATCCAAATCATCGTCAACAACTAAAATCTTAATCAATTGATTCATCTTATCATTAAATATAAAACTTAAAAATTAAGTATAAACAAAATCAATATTAACTTAATGTAAATTAACTTTAAAAATAATTGTATCTACTAGTTTTTTTTAACATTAATACATTTACTTGATTTTCCAACAAATTAGAAT
>Ga0209036_1000082_pt1 | contig 34733 bp, 24 predicted proteins | sample MarorgKNORR_S2LV_3_FD_188222 | JGI IMG/M metagenome (GOLD analysis project Ga0209036, IMG submission 188222) | Marine microbial communities from the Southern Atlantic Ocean, analyzing organic carbon cycling - DCM_A/KNORR_S2/LV (SPAdes) (version 2) | ecosystem: Environmental > Aquatic > Marine >... | reverse complement strand
GAGGTACATGGTTACGGTTGGCCGGTAATACCTGCTACAATTGCTGCAGTGCTACTTGCAGCCGCCTTTGGTTGGGCTCTGGCATATCCAACAGCTCGTTTGAGAATGGATTATTTTGCTATTGTTACAATTTCTTTAGGCGAGATAGTCAGAGTTTTACTGGCAGGAGAACCATTACTAAGAGTGGGTTCAATTGGTTCAGCAATTGGCATATCTAAGTATACTTTACCGTTGAAACAATGGTGGTTTTGTGGTTCTGGAGTCACAATTGGTCCTGACGCTGATTACATTAGTGCAGATGCATGTAGAAATGATGAATTATTATTAGGCCCAGCAAATAAAGTAGGTGAATTATTGAATCTTGCAGATGTAAATGGAGTCATCGAACCAGCGCCCTACATGTTACTATTAGCGGTAATGGGAATGACCTCGGTTTTATTCGTATGGTGGCTTTTAGAAACAATACTTTCATCACCTTGGGGCAGAATTTTGAAAGCGATTAGAGAGGATGAAGAGGTGGCACAACACCATGGCCACAACGTCCTTTCTCACAAAGCCGCTAGTCTTGCTTTGGGTGCAGGAATAGCAGGTCTTGCAGGAGTCTTTTGGGCCTGGAAACTTACAGGTTTTGAACCTTCAATAATGGCGCCAGCACGTTCTACTTTCCTTGTCTGGGCGGCTTTTATTATTGGAGGCAAAGGAAATAACAAGGGGATGATAGTGGGGGCCTTCATCATTGTACTTATGGAGTTTGTATTCAATGTACTTGTAGCCGCGCAGGGTTCTCCAGATTTACCTCTTTATACTACAGCAGATCGTATTGATAGGTTATTTCAATGGCTTGTAATAAATCATTGGGGTGCAATAAAAATATCTTTCATGATAGCGATAATTGGTATTTTATTGAAACATAGAGGGACAATAGACGTAGGTCTTTCGGGAGTATTCATATTCTTTTTCATGATGATAATGATGGGTGAACGTTCTATTGATGAATCTTTTACAGGAGGAATTATTAGAGCAGATATGGCATATGTCAAGGTATTATTGATTGGATGCTTAATGTTATTTTCACTCAAGTTAAATCCGAAAGGACTTATTCCAGAAGTACCATTTAGACCAAAAAATAAGCCCCTCATCGGCGAATCTCGAGAATTACAAAATCAAGGAGATGATAGCCAATGAAGTCAGTACTTAAAGTAGCGAATCTTCGTAAGGAATTTGGAGGACTTGTAGCAGTAAAAGAAGTCTCTTTTGAAATATTTGAGGGAGAATTTGTCGGATTAATAGGGCCCAATGGATGTGGGAAATCTACAACCTTTAATTGTATTAGTGGCCTATTAGAACAGACATCTGGGAAAGTAGAAATTTATGGTAAAGACGTCTCAAGACTGAGGCCAGACCAAATACACAGTTTAGGAATGACAAGAACTTTTCAGCACACTCGTTTATGGAGGGAAATGACAGTTGTAGAGAACTTATTAGTCCCTCCTAGAAATCAATTTTCTCCAAGTAAAATAAAATCATTACTATTCCCTAAATCTCGTCAAGCTGAGAAAGAAAGATTAGAAGAAGCATATAATATTCTTGAAGAGTTAGAAGTCCCTCACATGGCCGACAATTTAGCAAGTGAATTATCGGGAGGGCAGTCAAAATTAGTAGATATTGGGAGGTCTCGAATGGGTTCACCAAAGTTGCTATTACTCGATGAACCGGTCGCGGGTGTTGCCGGCCCTCTAGCAATGAAAATTTTCAATAACTTACGAAAAACGGTAGATGAAACCGGAATCTCTGTATTAATAATTGAGCATAATATGGACTTTATTCTAAGGCAGGGGGTTGACAGAATTATTGTAATGAATGAAGGAGAGGTCTTAATGATAGGAACTCCGGAAGAAGTAAAGTCCAATAGGGCAGTAATCGAAGCATATCTCGGTTCTGCAGGTGAGGAAGAGTGAGCATAATGGGTAGAGTTCTTGACGTGAAAGGCCTCAATGGAGGATATGGTTCGGTACAGATTCTTTATGATATTGATCTATATGTTGAGGAAGGAGAATTTGTTACTATTATCGGTCCTAATGGGTGTGGTAAATCTACATTTATTAAGACAATATTTGGAATAGCTAGTTACTACTCAGGCGATGTTACTCATAATAATGAGGATGTATCTGGTTGGCGTACCGATCAATTAGTGAATAGAGGTATTGCATATGTCCCTCAAGTAGATAATGTATTTCCTTCTTTAACAATTTACGAAAATTTACAGATGGGTGGTAATAGCCTATCAAATTTAGTTCTAAATGAAAGAATTGAGCGTGCTTTGAATATGTTCCCTGACCTAAAACAAAGAGTTCATGATTTGGCCGCCTCACTTTCGGGAGGTGAGAGACAAATGTTAGCAATATCTCGTGCATTAATTTCTAATCCTAAATTTTTGTTATTGGATGAACCAACTGCTGCATTGAGCCCTTTGTATCAACAACAAATTATAGAACGAATCGATGCTTTGAGAGATGAAGGAATTACTGTTCTAATTGTAGAACAAAATGCTCGTTTAAGCCTCGCTCGTTCAGATAGAGGATATATTTTTGCAGGAGGAAAAGTGGTACATACTGGAGATGCCAAGCATATCCTGACTGATCCAGAGATTGGCGAATATTTTCTTGGCTCTCATTGAAAGAGATAGAATTATTCTTTCGATAATACTTTTTTCACAGCAATTGGAATGAAATGTAAAGAGTCTCCTAAGCGATGACCATCTTCAACTTCTATCAATTCAACATTCGAATTAGATTCTGCAACCTTTCTAGAAGATTCTATTGATACGATTTCATCAGAAATACCGTGTATTATAACAGTTGGATGATTAATTTCCGGCCACGACATTTTCCTAGCACTAACTATAAAATTCCAACTCAGTTGTATCTCTTTATTCAGCCCGTGATGGAAATATGGCCTGAATCCACTATTTTCCCATTCATTCAGTCCATCCAATCCTGCTATTTTCTCGAAATTTTCTGCTAAGCCAAATGCTGGTGCCATCAACACTATTTTCAGATCCCTTCTTATCAATTTATTAGCAGCATTTGCTATAGCTAATCCCCCATAAGATGACCCAATGATTAGATCAATTTCTTCATTTTCTAATATCTTATCAAGAACAACGGCTGTTTGCTCGCCAATAGTCCAACCCCTTTCACTCATATCGATTGAAACTACATCCCATCCCAGGTTCTCTTTAATCCATGTAGGTTTAGAACCATTAGTACTTCCTTCTAATCCGTGAGCCCAGAGAATCTTCATTTTATCCCTCTAAATCACAAAATTTTAATGCAACGAAATCTGTATTCGTTTTTTCTCTTTTCATAGTATTTGTTTTCAACACACGTAGATGAATTTCAGCAACTACGTGAACTGTCGCATGATATAAGTGACCTCCATGTACAGAATGCTCATTATCAGACATTACAGTATGTAAATGTGTAAATGGTCCATCTGGGCCAGGCGCTAGATTTCCTTGTGTAGATAGTAATTCCATCGGTCCATCATAATTCAGGGTTTGATAAATTCCATCATCGTCTAAATATCCCATCCTAATATCTCTCACTCTCCCAATACCACTCGTAATTATTGCACAATCAATTCCATATTTTGAAAGACCTTGAATAGATTGATGTATTTCTTCGTCCGGATCTAATCTCAAAAGAATATCATCGCCTATTCTACTGAATTCCATATATTCCGATATGAGTCATAAACTTGAATCCAACGCTTCACGATTTTCTTTATTCGGCGTTTTTTCAGAAATATTCCAGTGGAAGTATAATATTACATTTTTTATTCATGATTTTACTTTGAAACTCCAATAGAAACAAAGGGGTATCTCAAATCATCCAATTTGGTTATAGACTGCAAGTACTTCGGAGCAAAGCCCGGAGATGGAAAAGAATGACAATGGCAGCACATGACTCCTCTGCTCGTTGGAAAACTTTCTTTTTGGAAGCTAAAGAAACAGAGATATTTACTTTACTATCTAAACAATCAACTACTCCAACTCTTTCCATACCATTCCATGAGTTACAAGCTTTTGATCCCGATTTCGCTGACGATATTTTGCAATTTCCTAAACAAATTTTGAACACTGGTAAGGATACACTTAGAGAATTATGTAGAGAACGTGGAGAAGACTTGGACGTTGTACTTAGAGTGGGGGAATTACCAAGAGATAGTCGTAGAGCGATCAGAGAAATAGGGTCTTCTGATATTGAAAAACTTCGTAGTAGTGATGTACAAGTAATTAAGATTTCAGAGATTAAACCTAGAATGCATATCGCGGCATTTCAATGCGAATCTTGCGGAGTCACTCAAGAAATAATGCAGGATAATGAGAGAGAACTAATTGAACCAATTCGTTGCTTACCTACTGATCGAGGAGGATGTGGTGAAAGTGCTGGTAGGGGCGGAGCGACACGTTTTAATCTTGTTTTTAATGTTTCAAGACTGATAAATAATCAATGGATAGAAATTCAAGAACTTCCTGAATCGGTAGAAAGTGGAGCTCAACCAGGTAGGGCAAAGGTACTTCTTGAAGGAGATTTAGTGAACAAACATTTACCGGGCCAAAGAATAGTTGCGAACATGATTCCAGTTGTATACAGTGAGGTGATTAAAAATAAGAAAACACCAATGTTCGATATCATGTATCATTTAATTAGTTCCGAACATGAGTCCGTTCCATTTACTGAAATTAAGATTTCTGACGAAGAACAAGAGGAAATATTGGCGATTTCTCAGAGGGAAGATCTTCTTCGTTTAATGCAGAATTCAATTGCACCTTCCATATTTTCGACTGGTGTTATGAATTTTGTGAAAAGGTCATTAGCACTGCAATTATTTGGCGGAGTTTCAAGAAAAAATTCAGATGGAACTCGAACTAGAGGAGATATTCATATTTTACTAATGGGAGATCCAGGAGTTGCTAAATCTCAATTATTAACCTATGTTTCAACACTTTCTCCTCGAGGTAAGTTCACATCAGGAGGGGGTGTTTCCGGTGCAGGATTAACAGCAGCAGCGGTTAGAGATACATTTGCTGATGGAAGGTTTTCTTTGGAAGCCGGAGTATTACCATTATCAGATAGAGGTTTAGCAGCTATTGATGAGTTCGATAAAATAAATGAAGACGATAGAAAAGTCATGCATCCTGCAATGGAACAACAGAGAATTGATATTTCTAAGGGAGGAATTACTGCCTCATTACCATCTAGGTGTGCGATTGTTGCAGCAGCAAATCCGAAATCAGGACGTTTCTCGAACCGTGCTGCTAATACCAGTGTCCTTCGTTCATTTAAGGAGACAGGACTACCTCCTCCATTAGCTTCTAGATTTGACATAATTTGGATGATGAGAGATGAGGTTAAGGCAGAAAATGATGAAATGATAGCTAAACATATTTTGCGTAGTCGTACAAGAGGAGTTCCTGAGGCGCTTATAGATGAATTTGTTGCAATGGATCCCGTTGAAGAAGATAAGGAACAAGTCATAATAGAGGGAGTTGATGGAAAAGAACATCTTAGTCAATCTTTCCTTAGAAAATATATCGCTTTCGCAAAAAGAAATTTTCATCCCAATATAGACCAAGATGTCATGGCATTGATCTTGGAATATTATGTTCAAGAAAGACAATCTTTCGGACGAGATGATTTAGATGAAGGTAGTGAATCCAATGTTGTCCCAATTACCGCTAGAGCGTTAGAAGCTTTAATCAGACTTACAGAAGCTCATGCAAGAATGTTTCTTCGTGAAAATGCTACTGCAGAAGATGCAAAAGTAGCATTAGCAGTATTCAAGCATTGGCGCGAAGAATCAGGAATAGAAGATGATTCAGAATTTTCAGGAACTACAGTTAGAGAAAGAAATACAAGTGCTATTGTTAAAAATATTATTCGTGATATTTGTTCAGAAAATGGCAACAGAGCAACAATTACTTCAATTTACAATAGAGCACTAGGTAAGAAAATAAATGAAACGACTGTTGATAAAGTGATCCAACAAATGCGTGAAAGAGGGATATTATTTAACCCATCAAAGGATGAATACGGTTTCGCCTAGGGCCGTTCACCCTATGAAAGATAACCCAGTCGTGATTAATATGGAGCCACGAGGAGACATTGATTCTCCTAGTAATTTAGACCCTCAAAGTTTGGGTTTTATGTGTGGATTAGAAATTCATCAGCAATTAGATACTGGCAAATTACATTCCAGAATGCCTAGTCAATTATTCGACTTTTCTCTTGCAGAGATTCCCGATTATTGGACACGTTCAGAAAGGAAACTAAGAGCATCACAAGGAGAAGGAGGGAAAATTGACATTACTGCACGTTTCGAGTCACGAAGAAATCGTTCCTTCGTATATATTCAACCACCCAATGCGGGACTAATTGAGTTAGATGAAGCCCCGCCATTAAATCATGATAGTGATGCTATTGATACAGTATTAACTATGGCTGCAATGATGAAGGCCAAACCTGTATCTTCAATGCAGGCTATGAGAAAAACTGTGGTTGATGGTTCCAATACTAGTGGATTCCAGAGAACAACATTGGTTGCAACAGATGGTTCTATCGAAACAGAAACAGGAGAAGTTGGAATCGATGTTATTTGTCTCGAAGAGGACTCTGCTAGAAAACTAGATAGTGAGTTAACTACGGAAGGAGAAATAGTTTATTACACTCTAGATAGGCTTGGAATGCCTTTGGTTGAGATTGCAACAGCTCCAAATATACAGACTCCTGAACATGCTAAAGAGGTAGCTTTACACCTTGGTACATTATTACGTGACACACGTTTAGTTAGGAGGGGCTTGGGCTCAATTCGACAAGATCTCAATGTCAGTATCGCCTGTGGAGTAAGAGTGGAAATCAAAGGTTGTCAAGATTTAGGTTGGATTCCTAAGATTATTCGGTTAGAGATGGCCAGACAATTACATATGTATAGGTTATGTAATCAATTACGAGAAGAAGCCGACCTCCCTCTTTTACCTCCTGATCGTCGACTAGACTCGAAACCAGTAGAAAACAGAGTTGCTCTATCTGCATTATCAAGACTACCATTTAAGACTCAGAATTTAACATATCTTTTCTCTAATTCTTCGTCTCAAATGATAGAAAAATCATTATCCTCTGGCTCAGTAGTTATGGGTTTGAAGTTGAAAGGATTTGCCGGAAAAATAGGTCGTAAAACTGAAGATATCGAAGGCTCACAAATGCCTAGGCTCGGAAGAGAGTTAGCGAGTTCCGCAAAACAAGCAGGAGTGGCAGGAATCTTTCATTCTGATGAGTTACCAGCATATGGAATTACAGAAACTGAAGTCAGTAATATTAGACAAGAAATGACATTGTCTGAATCTGATGCATTTGTATTGTGTGTAGCGCCTAGTTGGCAGGCAGAATTAGCTCTTGAATCAGTAATACTTAGAGCGAGATCAGCATATCATAGAATTTCAGGAGAGGTTCGCAATGTTGTAATTAGAAAAGGTACTCCTGAAGACGGAACTACCACTGCTATGAGGCCTTTACCTAGTGGTGCACGTATGTATCCTGAAACAGATATACAAATTTTAAATCTCGATTTCGAAAGATGGGAAAAAATAAATTCTAACCTTCCTATGAATAAACAGCAACGATTGACAAGATTACAAAAATATAATATTTCTAGTAATCAAATCGAAGCAATATTGGGCAATGAATTAGATGATATATTTGTTTCAGGATTAGATTGCAATGATCCATTCCCTCCCGATCTCCCATCAAAGCCTTGGGCTACAATTTTGTTAGATAACACGAGGTCAGACATTGCACATAAATCAGGAAAATCAGCGTCGGATATTCCCTGGGAATTACTAGCATTACTGGTATATTCTAAGGAAAAGGGAATTATAACTAGAGAAGGAATAATTCCTCTTGGCTCACAATATCTCTCTAATACTGATGAAAGCCTTTCTACGTTTGATAAAAAATTGGCATGGCTATCTAAAAAAGCAGAAATTGAAGGTTTTATTCCTGCAGATAGTTCTTCTGTTGAAGAAGTAATTGATTCAATAATTTCTGATAAGTCAGACTTTGTTAAAGAAAAGGGTATTTCCGCTGTGGGCCCATTAATGGGCATGGTGATGTCGAAATTAGGTGGCTCTGCAGATGGGAAATTAGTAAATTCTATTTTAATCGAAAAAATTAAGCAAATAAAATGATAATTTTATTAATATCTGAATAAATTTTTATCATTAATATTAATCTACTTAGTTACTACGCGTTTGATTTCCATGTCAACGCTGTTAACGACCATAGGAGTCATAATAATTATAACCATATTAGGATATTTTGCTGTAAAAGAAGAATATAGGCTACAGTCTGCGTCTGTAGTATTTCTTGTAATTCTTTTACTATCTTCTAGTACGTTATCTACAGAGTGGGCTAGAATGACTTCAGAATTAGTAGATAATGATGAAGATCCACATTATGGCCTCCCCGATCTATGGGATGGTAAGCAGGCGGTTTGTTTTCACTTCCCTCAAGACGCTACTCCCTCAGAATTTGCAGACGGTAGACACCACATAGATTATGATGGTACAGATTTTAAAACAGATAAAAATTGGAATGCTACTGGTGCCTGTGTTGGTGGATTTGAAGGGTATGAAAATGGTTTAGATTTACTAAATGCAGCAGTTGATGTCAGACCAAATCTTTTTGCATTAAATGTTACTGAATTTTCTTTCGGATTACAAATAAATTCTATTGGAGGAGTAAGTCCTTGTGAAGTTTATACCTGTGCAGATGATTTCTCTTCTGGAGCATATTGGGAGTTACTTAACGATGGTGCTTATTCAATGGTAGGTATTTCAGATCTAGCATTGAATGACGATACAGTAGTTACTTGGCAAATTGCTACATATTGATTTAGTATATTAGCAGCCGTAAAAAATGTATTTTTTTAACCAACTTTAAGATTGAATCAGAGTAATCATCAATAACATAATCACATTGGACTGCTTATTCATGTTATTCGATGCGCATGCAGTTACCCTTTCTCCTAATGAACAACTTGTTCTGGATTTGGCGATAGTAACAGTTGCAATTGCATCATTAATATTAGCCGATAGTAAGTTTAAATCTAAGAACCCAGGCATAATTTTTACAATTATTGTAGTTCTTGCAATCTCAGGAAGGCTATTATTGAACCCAATTCCTAATGTTCAACCTGTCACATTTTTGGCAATTATGGTAGGTATTTATTTTGGTATTTCTTATTCTATAGCCTTTGCCACTGTAGTCACACTTTCTTCAAATGTAATGTTAGAACATGGCATTTGGTCAAATTACCAGATAATTGGATGGGCAACTGTAGGTATTTTAGCTGCATTATTAAGAAACCAATTTATTCAAAATGAGAAATTAAATATTACAAATCTTGCAATTTTCGCGGCCTTTTCCGGATTCCTATTTGATTGGATAGTTTCCTTGAGTATCCTGCACAATGTGGACACATCATTTTTCCTAATCTACTTGTTAAATGGGGTTCCTTTTGATTTATTACACGCGGGTGGAAATGTCGCATTTGTCGCATGGTTTGCAAATCCACTTAGTGAGTTAATGAATAGACATACTAACCTTATTAATTCCGAGGCGGTGCCTGAATTTGCCCCAAACTGATGAATTGACAATGGTACTAGTCACTCGAAGTGACCTCAATTTATCTAAAGGTAAACTTGCTGCACAGTGTAGTCATGCTACTGCAGAATGCATTCTTAAGGCAAAAAGAACCGCTCCTAAGACATTGGAAAGGTATCTAGCTAAAGGTGCAAGAAAGATTGTTTGTAGTACTAGTAATCTTGATAGTCTAAAAAGAATTTTTGGAGAGGCAAATGAGTCGGGCTTAGTTTCTTACATGGTTAAAGATGCAGGGCACACTGAAATCCCAGCAGGTACTGTGACGGTAGTAGGGATCGGACCAGGTCCAAGATCAACTATTGACACAATCACAAGTAGCCTTCCACTTGTTAAGTGATTTAGAATATTCGGCTAAACTGGAGGATTTTCATCCCCCAGTTTGCCTTACGTATTATTTTATTTTTATTTATTTAACTCATGTTGTTGTCGATTTCCATGCCTACTTTAGCACCAATACCGAACATCAAGCCATCAATAATCCATGGCATAGCTACATCTTGTAGATCGCCCATGTCACCTAGTACCATACTACCCATGTTATGAGCAGATCCGAAATCCATTAGTGACATTGTACCTGTAACATCTCCATTCGCAAGATAAGCGCCCGAAACCGCCATTATAGCAATAGCAGTTACCCAAGCATCACAACTTGCATGAATCTTACTAACAATAGCACCGGCAGCAATCATTCCAATCATTGCCCACATTGAGAATTCCCATGCGTTTGTTGCAGTAGCATCATATGCCGGTGAAAGATCATCTAATCCTTCACTCATCATAGCAACAGCAAGAGCCGCTCCTATGACTTGCATAACTAACTTTATTCCATTATTCATCCAATTGTCACTATCCGCAACGTCACCTGTCATTATGTGCATCCAAGTCACTGCTGGTAGTATGTGAGCACCACTGAAAGCCATCCAACCTCCAGCTAGTACTAACGCACCAGTCAGTGTACCCATGCCTTGACCCATCCCGCTAAAGACTAGCCAAGATACAACAAAGGCACCTCCTACTTCATTCAACATTCCTTTTTTATCCATTTCCATATTTTTTTCCTCCCACTTAGGGGCGCTTTCGCGTTATTCGGAGACTATATAATAGAACAGGGTCATAAAACAGTAAAAAATAAGTTTTTAGAGCCTTTTTCCGGACACCGGTGTTGTAAAATACACCTGATATTAATTAGTATACTTAGTAATGTTTTTTTTAAATATATGTTAAAAATAAAGATTCTAATTAATAGTAATAGTCTTCAACTAGCGGCTATTGTCAGGTACGTGGTTGAACAGGTTGCATTAGATTCTGCAGTCCGCAATAGGCTTTTATCAGAGTGTGACGGGCTGTCAAATCTAGTAGATTGGTTAGACAGTATCGACAGACGTCCTGGGCTTGATGAATTAGATTCTAAATTGATTTCTACTGAAGTTAATATTCCTGCTCTTAAGAGCTGTATTGGTTATGCTGAAGATGGTTATCAGAGAAATGTAATAAAAAAAACTGAGCATTATGAATTGGTTGCTATATGTTGGACCCCGGGTCAACTAACCCCTATTCATGATCATGTAGGTAGCGATTGTGCATTCAAAATTATAGATGGCATTTCAACTGAAACCACTTATGAATTAAATGATCAAGGTCTCGCATTTCCAGTGGGAGTCAGAGATTACTTAGCAGGAGAAATTTGTGCTGCTGATGAACCAGATATACACAGAGTTTCGAATGATTCCGATAAAGAATTAATCAATCTTCATGTTTACACTCCACCTCTACATGCATACAATGTTTACAAATCAGCAGAATAAAATTAAATTCCTAGATCTTTTTTATATTGCTCAAAAACTTCTGTGAATAGTTGAATATCTGATTCAAATGTTTTTGGTAATAGTGGTCCGAAAGAGAATCTAAAGAATCTCGAATATGGAGTTACATAGTTTGGGTCCTTGGAGTGTGGCCTAGCCATATCACAATCAGACGCACAAAGTATTGCTGCACCTTTTTTGAATAATCTATTATTCAGTTCTTTACTAGTCATTCCTTCAGGAAGCTCGAGCCAATGATAGAATCCTCCATTGCCAGTATATACTCCTAATCCCATTTTTTGAAAAGCCTCTCCATATCTTTGTCGCTGCCAATTATAATGTTCTTCGACGGCCTTTCTTGCTTTTTTAACACGTGATGGCTCAAGTAATTTTACTGCATATAATTGAGAGGGATGACTTACTCCGCCCATTCCGAAACTAGAGTAATTTGATAGTGTCTCAACATTCTTCTTGCTAGCAATAATCCAGCCAATTCTGATTCCTGGTGATTGAAGACCTTTGGTACATGCTCCAGCAATGAATATATTACTGCTATTGAGATCGTTTACAAACTGGATCCCACTTACTGATGGTGAGTGAAACATTTCATATGCTTCATCGAGAAGAATTCCATTTCCTGATTGTTCTGCCATTTGTATTAATTCTCTCAGCTCTTCTCCATGTCTAGTTTGACCTGATGGATTTTGTGGATTGGAAATAATTGGCATAAGACGAGTTTTAGCATTTAATCCATTTCGATCAAAATATTCTGAGTTAGTAGGATGGAAATTATTTTCTTTCGTAAATGGAACAACCTGAAAGTCAGTATTTGTTTGTTCCAAAATATCTAGATATGCTGGCCATTCAATATTCCCAATTCTAACCTGAATATTTTCTTTCAGAAATGCTAATACAGTGTATATCCCCGGCCTTCCTCCCGCAAAAATCATTACATTTTCTGGAGTAATTTCTGAGCTATATTGAGAATTGTAGTATTCCACAATTGATTCTCTTAACTTTGGATGTCCCCATGCTTTTGGATAGAAACGGTCTTCCCAAGTAACATCAATACTATCCGGTAGCGATGGTCCATCGAATTTTTCTAATGGAGTTGTTAATGGGAAGCCTTGTGACCAAGGGTGCGTACCCTCAGTTCCAATAAAACTACCAAATGAATCTTTGAATGCGTAAAGCGTCTCATAGATTCCCATTGGAGGGCAATTATCGGATAAGAAAGATTCAGTCATGTTAGTGCGAAGAATATCAAGCAAATTAGTTTGTCCATGCTTAAGTTTCATGTTTTATATTCCTAAAATTAATAGGGCTCAATCCATACCGGATACTATGAGAAACCCGTCTAAATCTGTATTTGTTTCAGTCTTTATAGTAATTACATTGGTTGGAATGTCTTTATCCGCAATATCCAATAATCAAAATCAAGAGATTCAAGAGGAAGAAACTAAGTTTTTCTCACATACTAATATCAATTTTGAAGGATATCAAGAAGATTCCATTTACTCATATTCAACATTGTCTTCGGGCGGTTATACTAATTGTGTAATAACAGAAGATCAAAGAGTTGTTTGCTGGGGTAGTAATGATCAAGGGAAAAGAGGTTTGGGCGGAGGTATTGATAATGCTTCTGTTACTCCTGTAGGAAAAGCAGGCCCATGGGTAGTTGGTAATTTATCTGGTGGGATGGTTGAGGTTTCATCAGGTGGATGGTCTGCATGTTCCTTGAAGCAAACAGGAGAGATTTGGTGCTGGGGCGGTGGAGAATATGGTCAATTAGGATCAGGAAACGATCTTTGTCAAGGATCTACTGGATCCTTGGCTTGTCAGCAGGCTCAAAATCATCCACCAGTCAAAGTATCTTTACCGCTTGGTCGAACTGCGGTTTCATTATCTGATGCAAATCAGGGTCATTTTTGTGCTATTTTGGATAATGGTGATGGAATATGTTGGGGCTGGAATGAGAATGGACAACTTGGTGATGGGACTGTCTGTACCGGTGGAAGTTATTGGCAGGACAATAGCAATCCAACTCCAGCAGGTTGTAATTCGAAGAACGGGCGTTATACTCCTGCAGTAATTGATGACTCAAATTTCCCAGCAAATTCATCATTCATATCAATTTCAATGGGGCAACGTCATAGTTGTGGAATAATAGACAATAATGATTTATACTGCTGGGGGCAAAATAATTATGGGCAACTAGGAATCGGTCTGTCCGACTTTCAAAATTATCCAACTCCTCAATTTGTGGCCAGTAATGTGATAGCTGTTGGTACAGGGGATCAGCACTCATGTGCTTTGTATGAGAATCAAAATGTGAAATGTTGGGGGCGGAACAATATGGGTCAACTTGGTACTGGAGATAATTATCTGTACTCTTCTCCTCAGCCAATAAATCTCAGTACTAATATTCTATTAATATCTTTAGAGTCCGCATACAACTCTAATTGTGTAATTACAGAAGAGTTTGAAACTTACTGCTGGGGCACTAATTACTTCAGCCAACTCGGTAACCAAGACGGTGACGGCACTCAAGAGAACCCATTGTTGTTTTGGAATACTGAATATAACTTCACAGTTAATACCACCGCAGCAATGTCAATTAATGGTGATGGGGTTTGTCAGATTATAGGACAAAGTTCTGATAACTCAACTCATAATCATAGAGATGTATTCTGCAATGGTCAGTCTTACAGAGGTCAAATGGGAGACGGTAATTGGAATCAATCATTCGGAGACTGGAATTGGAGTTTTGTTAATCTTTCATCCGACAATATAGGCCCTCTTACTTATCAAGGCGCTGGTGGAGTTCATATTTCTGAGAGAGATATTGATAATGATAGTATCATATCCATCCTCGATAATCTTCCCAACGGCTGTCCTGACGGTAGTTTCGATCCTAACTATGATGGTTCTTGTGTAATTGCTGATGCAGGCTATTTCAGTACTAATCTAATGTATAATGAACAACTTCCTTGCGATTTAGGAACCTATCAACCCCACTCTGGACAATCTAGTTGTATTGATTCTTCACCCGGGCATTTCGTAGATTCGACCTCCTCTACTTCTCAACAGGCTTGTCTATCAGGGACTTATCAACCGAACACAGGGCAGTCTAGTTGTATTGATGCATCACCTGGTCATGAGATTAATCTAAACTCTACTGCACAAATCATGTGCTCACTAGGAGATTATCAATCAGAATCTGGGCAACAAAATTGTATCCCTGCTTCTCCAGGATATCATGTTCCAAATCTTGGTTCTTTAAGCCAGACAGGTTGTGAACCGGGTACGTATCAACCTAATTTTGGGGCCTCGTCTTGTTTTGATGCAAGTTTGGGATACTTTGTGGAAGGTAGTAATGCAACTATGCAAGAAGCTTGTTCGCCAGGGACATATCAACCTAATTTTGGATCAACATCTTGTGAAATTGCGAGCCCGGGTTATTATGTTGATACCTTTGGCTCTTCTTTAGAAGAAGCTTGTAGTGTGGGAACATATAATCCATCTTCTGGTTCTGACGATATTTCTGATTGTCTAATAACCGATCCAGGTAATTATGTTGATTATGAGGGAGCAGTAACCCAAAGTGAGTGCCCAATGGGAACTTTTAATCCAAATAGTAATTCTATTACTTCCAATGATTGTTTATCTGCAGATTCAGGTCATTATGTAGAAAATACCGGTTCATCAGAACAAACCCCTTGTGAGGTAGGTTACTATCAGCCTTCCACCGGACAAACGTTCTGTTTAGAGTCTTCCAGCGGAACTTATGTTCCAAATACTGGTTCATCTTCTGCCATGGATTGCTTAGCAGGTACATATCAGCCTGATTCAGGACAGGACACATGTTTAGATGCCGAAGCAGGATATTTCACTTCTGCAGATAGGGCTTCGTCTCAGATGCCTTGTTTAGCAGGGTCTTACCAATCAGAGATAGGCTCTACGAGTTGTATCCAGTCTGATTCCGGATACCATGTGCCTTCCGAAGGTCAAGCTATGCAAACAATTTGTCCAGCGGGACAGTATCAGCCTCAACCCGGATCTTCTGAATGTATGATTACAAATCCAGGAGAATACTCTTCAGAAGGGGCAACTTCTCCTTCGCCTTGTTTACCAGGGTCATATCAAAGTCAATCTGGCCAATCTGGTTGCGTTTTAGCGGATTCTGGATATTACTCAAGTGATATTTCTTCAACAGAGCAAACTAGTTGTCAACCAGGAGAATATCAACCATTAACTGGACAATCTAGTTGTATTCCTGCTGCTAGAGGACATTATGTTGATTCAGCAGCTGCTACTGAGGAAATTCCTTGCAATATAGGAAGTTACCAACCATTTATGGGCATGACTGAATGTATGCTTTCTTCAATTAACAATTACGTTGCATCTCCAGGAATGGCGGGACAAACAGTATGCCCTAGTGGAGAATCACAGCCTCTTACTGGACAAGCATCATGTAACGTTGATTCGGAAGATTCTGGAGTATCTCCATATCTTTTGTTGATTGGTGGAGTAGTGGCAGTTGCACTAGTGATAGTGGGTTTAATGACTAATCAGGGTTCTAAAAATAAAGCCAAAAGATCAGGAAAGAAGCGTAGAAAAATGAAAAAGAAGTAATCCCTATCATTTAGAGTGATTCTCACTTTATTTGATATGTGATAACCCCATGCCCAGTACATGAGACATTACCCGAGCGACCGAGTAGACCTTCGTAGTGACACTGTGACTCAACCGACTCCTAAAATGCGAGAGATAATGTCATCTGCTGTAGTTGGAGATGATGTTTTAGGTGATGATTCAACGGTGAATGAATTACAAGATTATGTCGCCAAGATATTAGGTAAAGAAGCAGCACTTTTCGTTCCATCTGGAACAATGTCAAATGCAATCGCAATAAAGTCACAGACAAAACCAGGTGATGAAATTGTTACTCACAAGAAATCTCATATTTATCTTTATGAAGGGGGTGGCTATGCATCACTTTCTGGTTGCTCTGTCTCTTTAGTTGATGGTGAAAAAGGAATTATGAATCCTGAGAATGTTCAATCAGCGATTAGGAAATCTGAGGGTAGCCAATCTCATTATCCAAATTGTTCACTAATTTGTGTAGAGAATACAGCTAATATGGGTGGAGGTTCTTTGTACCCAATTGAGGTATTAGATTCAATTTGTAAGATTGCTCATGACAATAATTGCAGAGCCCATTTAGATGGAGCCCGCCTTTTCAATGCAGTCATTGCCAGTAATATTAACCCTGAAAGAATGGTTAAAAATTTTGATACGATATCCATTTGTCTTTCAAAAGGACTCGGTTCTCCAGTTGGATCTTTATTGGTCGGAGATAGTGAAACGATTGCTGAAGCTCATCGCTGGAGAAAAATTTTCGGAGGGGGAATGAGACAAGCAGGAATACTCGCAGCCGCAGGTCTTTATGCACTGAAAAATAATGTTGAACGACTTAATGAAGACCATAAGAGGGCTTTTCTACTTGCAGAATCCATAAATTCAATGAATGATTTTGAAGTTGATATCAGTTCAGTTCAATCAAATATGGCATACATTAATTGTCTAAACAAATCAGCCTCAACCGTTGTCTCAGAATTGGGTAAATTAGGCATTGATGTATTATCAATTGATGAGAGTGTAGTCCGTGCAGTTGTTCATTTACATATTACTGATGAAGATATTTCTCGAACGATAGATGCATTCAAAACTATTAGCAACTAACCCTCTACTTTTTGTGTAAAAACCGTTTCGAGTAATTATGAGTCGTTTTTTTGTTATCTTAGTGGCTTTTCTTTTGCTAGTCACTTCACAGCAAACTTCAGCTCAATCTGAAAATCTCAAGACTTGGAATGATGTAATCTCTGAATATTCTGATACCGGGACTTTAGGAGGAGTCTCAATCTCTCTGGACAGCAATTTTACTAATTATAGTACCACGATGATGGGGGATGAATGGCCAAGTCTAATTGAGGTATATACTGCAACTTGGTGTACTAATTGTGTCACAACTCAAAATATAGTTGACTCTCTTTCTATACCTGATGGAGAATCAGTAATGAAAATTCATTATCATCGTTTTATTGCAGAGACACAAGATCCCTTTGGTTCCCAAAAAAGTGATGATAGATGGATAGATAGATACGGCACCACATCTAGGCTTAGCAATATTTACGAATATGAAAATTTAGCACCATCAAAGATCTTTGATGGTGAGAGACTTCACATAGGGACAACAAAAACATCTGAATCATTGACAATCGATTATCAAACCTCCTTAGATAAAGGACCATCTATAGATGTCTCTGATTTTTCTGCTACTTTTTCTTGGACTAATATTTCGGGGATAAATGAGTTTTCTTGGAATATTTCGACCCCTTCCTTGAATAATAAGTATACAATTGAACCTATGATATTCATTATTGAAGACGAAGGATATTTTCCTGAGGGTGGTAATGGTGAGAAATATTATCATCACATACTGAGAGATATAATCCCACTTTCGTCGGTTGATGGAAATATTTCAGCAGATTTCAATTTAGCATATGATGGAAATGATTTATCCGCTGTACTTGTATTCGATTGGAATTATGATAATCCAGAGGAAGGCTTAGCGAGTGCGATACCTTTTCCTAATGCAGTTGTCTTTGTTTCATTATTCATTGCAATTTTTTATTCTCGAGAAAATTAATGAAATCGATATGTCGTTGGGTTCAATAACCCTCGCTGTTTTGATTGATACTCGGAGGCGGTATATTGGACGTTCAAGATATGAGAATTACCAATGAAGAGATATCTCCAGGTCCCGTTCCTGAATGGCTTCTAAATCATCTAACTTCTCAATTATCAGATGTCAAGCCATACTCTGAAGGTGGTATATCAAGGATTCTAGTTATTTATCCAACTACTGAGTCTAGACGTGAAACAATAGATTTAATCAGTAATCAAGGTTATGTTATTGACAATACTTTACATCATACAATCTCTTCTTTAATGGATACCGTCATGTCTGATTTTAGAATGCCACAGAAATTAAATCATGGATCTTCATTCCAACTAATTCTTCATGATGAATGTAAGAAAGCCTCTACTAAACTGGGCTTTCCGATAATTAATCCACTTCCTGATATGAATTGGAGCAGAGGCAAAACTACGGCTCTTAGTGAGTTACATAATTTCCTTTCATCTGAGTCAATTGCAAATGATTGGGAAGGTCCCGGAATTCAGACTTTCAGAAAAATACTAAAATCTCTTGAATCAAAACTTAATCGAACTCATGATGACTTTCTTTCTGAACGTTTAATTGAGAGGCTAAATAAGCCTGAAAAGCCATTTTCATTGACTGATGTAGATGGGATAATTATGCTTAATCATTCACCTACAATCCCTAAATCTCATATTGATTTTATGAAAGCAGTTTCTCGACATTGTCCAATACATCAATTAGGGAATATTGGAAATATCCGTTTAGGTAAACACGGTCTTAGATTAATTGACGAGTGGGCAATAACGGAATCTTCTAAGCTACCTAAATGGGTTCCTAAACACGAATTAGGATTAGAAAATAATCAAAATTATGTTGAAAGGGTCTTACTTAAGCGCGAGAATCAATCATTTGAAGCTACTTTTTCCATAGTTTCTAAATTCTTATTAGAATCTTCTGAAAAGACAGTATTGATTATAGATCCTAATTTTGAAAATAATAGGTATACTTGGGCAAAAGGGATGAAGAATCTTGGCCTTCCATTTTCTCAAGAAGAACAAATTATCACTAATAACCCTCTAGGACATTGGATCCATTCTTATATGAATTTATCTCATAGTGATGACGCATTTTCTTTAGAAAAATTAAGATCTCTTTCACTTCAACAGTCTCTATTACTATTCCCTGAAATGCCAATTCATCCCGTAGATGAAAGGATTAGGCCAATTCCTGATTCTGAATTACTTACAAAAATAGCTAGAACAAATCATATTCTTGGAGGTCCTGGTGCATTATTTCAATGGTTGAGAAGTCTTAGCGCAGATTTTGATTTTGGATTTAATGACGAAGAAGATAACATTAAGAAAGAATCTACACAATGGTGGTTACTTTGTATTTCTAGATGGTTAAATCCTCTATTATCTGGATATGATAAAAATTCTATCAAAGAATGTACTGAGAAAGGAGTATTTACGAAAGAGTTACTTCCACTACCATCTATTCTGAATAATGGTGATGAATGGCTTGAATCTACAATCGATCTTCTTAGTGAAAAAATGAATAAAAGGAAAAATGTGGAAGAATCTATAACTTCATTAAGAGTCCTTCAATCACTTTTGTTTGAAGTTTCTAATCTTCGTTCTTTACAACTAACTCTTGGCCAAAAAAATTCTAAAGTTGGTCCTGCATGGATAGATGAAATTTCTACATTAATGCAAAATTTAAAAATTCCTAATTTTTCAAATCTAAGTAGGAATAGGGTGAGAATCTTATCATGTGATCAGGCACTCGGTTGTACTGCAGATGTAGCTATTTTTGCGAATACATCTTCAGTTTCTTGGGATCTTAGAGTACCAAAAATGCATTTTATTGGAGACTTTGAAAGACATGAAAATAATTTACTCAGACCGGATGGCCCCATTCGTAATGCTAGACATAATTTTGAGTATATTTTGAAATGCGCGCCTACAGTATTTATCCTCGATTCTGAAATGGATGATTCGAATCCTCCATCGACTCCTATTAGAGAATGGTCAATTTCAAATGATTTTAATGAAAGAGTTTTTGAATCTAAACAAAACGATAATTCGATAATTCCTCGACATTTGCATAGAATCGATGGTTTAAGATTGAAAAACCATGAAAAATCATTAAGTGCGCCAATTAATTCAGATTCAGTTACAATTTCTATGGAACCATTATTGCAAAGAGATAGGGAAAGAAGACAGCCTCATTTAGCAGACAACGATGGTTATCTTTCCGAAGATCATTATGACTCTTTATTTAGTTTTGATATTGAAAGTATGTGGCTTAGAAGAATACCTAAACAATTTAATATTCCTAGAGTAAATGAACGTTGGCCTGTTGTTTCTGGTATTACAATAAATAACAATAGTAAAATCAAAACTCTTACTGTTGATCCTCGACCATTTACTCCTGAACCTTCAGGCCTACAAGTAAGCGATTCTAGAAATGGATTTATTCCTTTAGAGAATCAGATTTTCACTACTTGGTCTCCAACTAAACTTGAGAGATGGTTACGTTGCCCTCGTTCAGGTTGGCTAAATAAAGACTTAGCCATTGGAATAGAAGAGACTCAAAAAGAAGATTTGGATGCTCGTACACATGGAGATTTATTCCATAAGATTCACCATAATTTATTACTTGAATCTCTCAATTTTAAAGAAGGTATTTCTAGAGATTTTGATCCTAATAAGGACTCAATCAATCTTTTTAAATCTAAAATTGATTCTGAAATCTTGATGCAAAATGCATTATCTCATCTAAATGATATTGCTCCTTGGTTGAATAAAAGTGATGCTGTGTCTACTAATAGAATTAGAATGATGACTGGAATGAGTGTTAAACAATGGGATAACTGGACTTTAGATCAGAAACCAGTCGCTTTATCAGGTAGAATAGGACGTATGATAGAAGAAGAATTACTGTTAGAAAATGTCGCACCAATTGCAATTGAATGGGTATTAAAATTACCCAAATCTAAATCAAAAGGCATTAAAATTTCACTTCCCGCGGAATTGAATTTACCAAATGGAACCCCCGTCCCTTCAATTATTTTAAGAGGACAAATAGATCGTGTTGACTTAGTTCCATTTGACTTAGAAAAGAATATTTGGATAGATCAAGAAGGCCATGAAGAAATAGCGCCTTTAGATTTACATAATCGAAATAATTGGAAACCTCGTAGACTAGTGATTATTAGAGATATTAAAACAACAGAGAAAACTAAAGTCAAAGAAAGACATTACAAGGGTCTTCTTGAAGAACTACAATTAGCACTTTATGCTAGAGCTTGGGAAATAGCTCATCCTGGTGACTTAGTTATAGGTGCTGGAATATCTATATTAGGCCATAAAACCTCTCATTTTGTTGAACTATCAGAAAATAGTTTAGTGAAAAATTTACAGAAATTTGGTAATAAAACTGATATTACAAAGAATCTATTTAGATTTTTAAATGAGGATAACTCTCCGGATAGCGACCCATTTAGGGCTTGGCTAGTTTCCCGAATTTCGGTTGCATTAAAAGTATCTAATCGTGCTAATCTAGGTTTTATCAATCCAACTCCAAATAAATCCAATTGTAAGTATTGCGCGGTTAGTAATCTCTGTGATGTAAAGTTAGAAGGTGATTTCTAATGAAGTTAAACCGTGCACAATTGTTAGCTCTAAATTTAGACTCACATATAGTCGTAGATGCTGGTGCTGGTACAGGAAAGACTAGTACAATTATTGATAGAGTGATTGAACACTATCTCTCGGAAGATCAGAGAGCAACCAGAATATTACCTAAACCAGAAAGACCTTTTGAGTTAGCGGGAGGAATATTAGTTTCAGGTAAGTCTGATACTCAAAATCTTAGAGACTGGGGAGGGTTATTGCCTGGAGAAGTAGTTCTTCTGACTTTTACCAATAAAGCTGCAGATGAGATGAAAGATAGACTGAGGCAAAGACTCACTCATTTATCGCCTGGTCCATCAAGTGATGATGGGAAAAATCGGACTGACCCTAGAATAAGATTTGAAGGTTTTAATGAACAGCTATTGACACTATTAGATGATGCTCCAATTGGAACAATAGACTCCTTTTTCAATCAATTAGTATCTCCTTATAGGGGTATCCTCGGAGATTCTTTAACTCAAGAAAATGTATCCGATTCAGGTAGAATACTATTAACAGAGTCTGCATTAAATATATTGTGGAGATTATCATCTCACTCTTCTCGAAGTTCTGAAGCAGTAGATGCAGGAATTCCAGTTAATCGAACTTTTGGACCTAAGGATGTTCTTGAATCTCGAGATCGTATTCAACGTCATTATGCTGGTCGCAACAGAGCAATTGGAGTTATCCGAAATTTATCTAAACGTTCTATATTTATCGATGAAGCCGTAAAAGGATTAACCGATTCAAATGGTAAGATTAATTCTGATAAGATTATTCAACGAATAGTTAATTCTGTAAATCCTAGGATGTTAGATGATTTCATTGAAGATACACAGAAAATAATTTTTAATTTTTGTAATTTAATTAAGGAATATCCTAATGAATTAGGCTCTGGTTGGAGTTTTAATACACGTATCGGTTGTCTTGATTATCTTGCATCTTTACCACAAAAAGAAAATGTTTGGGAGAAATTAGTTTGGTTAAGTAATGTGTATAATTGTGTTGTTTCTCGAAAATCTTTATTCAATGATTCATCATCAAAAAAACCCACAGTATTCCCTTCAGGAAATCTACCAAAGGATGGAGATAACTGGCCCAGAGGAATAAATAATTTAGGAAGTGTTAGTAGCTTAATTAAGCCTATTTCTAATGAATTAAGGGATTTATGGCATTCTAATGATGGAGATATAATACTACATTATGTTCGTTTAGTATTGGTCACTAATAAAGAGAAAATCCCGGGCACCCCTAATGATTGGCAACATCCTGTGTTCACTCTAGAAGGAGAAATCCCTGTGAATAATCCTTCCTTGAATGATGACACTATCTATGGTTTTTCTTTAGAAAAAGAAGCTAGAAATTTAGATGATTTACGTATTGTTATGAAAGGATTTAATGGAATATTAGAGAAATTAAAAGAGGTTAATGAAGTTCATGACTTTGATGACATTCAAACGATGGCGGGCGATTTATTATTGGCAAATTGTCCTAAAATTTGTGAGAATTTTTATCCGGAATCCGTAATAAATGCCTTGAATAATACGCCAAAAGAACCATGGAAAGATGATCATATTATCACTGCAATTTCAATTCTCGAAAATCTTGAAAAAGACTCAATATCTAATATTAAACAAAGTAAAGAGGATTTAAATCGGAGATACAGTATACTGAAGAAAATTAGGAGAAGATATAGGGCATTTATAATTGATGAAGCCCAAGACAACTCACCATTACAATGGAAGTTACTTTCTAGATTATGGGGGCATAGACATTTCGAAGATAATGAAATGAAAGTACCAGACACTCCTTGGCAACCAACGATATGTTATGTTGGTGATATAAAACAAAGTATCTATGCATTCAGACAGGCTGAAGTTACAGGGTTTTTGGAATATTCACAGACTCTTAGAAATATCAATAATCATGAATTTAATAGTATCCCAGAATTGACAGAATCAGGTAGAGAATTAAGGACTAGAGATTTCAGCCGTGATCCTAGAAATTCGCATAAAATAACTATTGCTAATGCTAGAAAATATTACCAAGATGGGGGACAGGATCTTCTTGGTTGGATTCCATTCCATCATTATGATGGCTTAGATTCCGGTAAACAAGAAATAACAGATTTGAGGAAAGAAGGGCAAATTTCGCTGACAATTAACTATCGAACAGATGGTGGTTTATTGGATGTGATGAACGAATGGTGGGAGGATGTATTCAATGTAAGACATAGAAGAGTATTCAATGGCGATTTTTATGCCGAACCACAAGAATTAATCCCTTCTCCTAGTAATAAAAAAATACCAGGAAATATAGAATGGATTTGTCCATTGAATAAGGATTCTTCTTTGAATCCGTCCACAGATTTGGGCGAATATTTAGATCCTTTCGATTCAGGAGACTCTCTTGAAAGACAGGGATTAATGATTGCTAAGCGAATAAAGCACCTAATAGATGGCAAACCTATTCGAGTCTTATCTCCTAATGGTGAGTGGGATATTCAACCCACTTGTGAAAAAGTCGCACCAAGTGAAATCATGGTACTATTGCCTACAAGAGGAAAGATTAGAGATATAATAATCAGATATTTGAATGATTTTGATATTCCTTCACAGGCAGATAGGGAAGGTGGATTATTAGAAAGACCAGCAGTACATGCATTAGATGGTTTGTTACAATTTATTTCTAGGCCAGAAAATCCTCATAATGCAGTTTGGGTCGCAAAATCCTGCTTAATAGGTTTTAATGATAAACAAATTCATGAATTCATTAGCGGTTCTGGAAAAAATGAAAATTTATTATATCGATTGAGAGAATTAGCTATAAATTCCTATCAGAAAGAATTAGTTAGTCATTGGATCGATTTTTCAGAAAAGGGATTAGTTAATGAATTACTAGAAGATACTCTAGACTTCTCTGACTTATTACTAGCCTATCCTGAAGAATCATCATTACAAGACGTTGAACAATTCATTGATTTGGTTTCTTCATTAAGCTCTGAACTAGGTGGCGATGCAATCGTAATTGCAGATAAAATCAGGCAGTTACGAGAAAATGAAAATTCAACTATGGAAGCAATAACAATACCTCCATCCGACGCTGTCAGAATAATGACTATTCATGGTTCTAAAGGTCTCGAAGCAAGTGTAGTATTTTTAGTAGATATTTTCTCTAATAGACAGACTAATCTTACTATTGATAGTCGTTCTAGAGCCATGGTTAGTCCTGAATTATTTTCAGGAAATCCGATTCCCTGGACAGATCAGGAAGATATTAAGACTGTAACTTGGATGCATACTAAATGGATATATCAGTCTAGAAAAGATGCTGAAGCAAGACGTTTATTCTATGTAGGTGCAACTAGAGCAAAAAATCGTTTGATAATAGTCGGTTCTCCCAAAGGAACTTCTTGGAACGAAAATAATTCAAATAATGGTTTAAAAATTCCTTGGTCTTATACACGTCCTCTACCTCAATTAGGGCAAATATGGTTAGAATCTCTTAGACAGGGGTCTTTAAACAGAAATGAAGAATTCTCTATATGGAATTACGGAGATTCAGAAGGAATTTTAGGCGAAAATGATGCAAGATTTCTTAATCCATTTACCATGGTTCGAAATTCTTTCTTGGGAAGTAATTTGTTACCCGGTATGACAGTTTTACATCATGAGGATTGCTTCAATGTAGATCAAGAACAAACAGATCAAGTCATTCTTACGCCATTCGAAAAGCTTTCACTCAAAGATAATGTAGCGAAAATTTCAACGAATAATAACTCTACTAAGAAGAAAATTGCTAGAAAAGATTCACATTACAAGGTAAAAACAGCTCCACATCGACTCTCGGTATTATCTGAATGTTCTAGACGTCATTGGTTTGAAACGAGAGGGGCTCTTAAATCAAATCCAATTGTTCCTATTTCTGAACAATTGATCAATAATAAAATTAAGAATGATTTTGATCCCGCCCTTTTCGGTTCAGTTGTTCATCGGATCATAGAGATTGGCATCCCTAATCCCGGAGGATTGTCTGAAAACTCTCCAAATTTACCTAGTTCTTGGATAAAAAAGAACCCAAATGGTCTCAAGAACATTGAAATTCATAAGAAAGTATATTCTGAATTACTTCCTAATGATATTATTGCATCAAAAATGAACGATTCAGTTATCGAGATGACTAATAGACTATCAAATAGTAAACTAGGAAGATTGGTATCCGGTGAGATTGTTGATGGTGAAAAGGTCGAGGGTTTGAGAACCGAGTTACCGTTTCATATTAGTTTTCGAGTTCCACTTAATGGAATAATTAGAGGTCGTTGGACTCCTCGAGGAGAGGAAAAACTTTCTTCAATTAATGAAGTATCAGTTCTAATGGACGGATTAATTGATCTTGTATTATGTACAAATGGTGACAATGGACCTTCTATTCGTCCAATTGATTTGAAGACTGAGGAAGCTTCAAGAATATTTTCTAATAAATTAGAGGGACTTTTAGAATCTCTTGGTAATGAGTCATCTCAACCAGTATGTGAGGCTGAGTTTTCTATGTTACATCATCATCGGATGCAGTTGGCACTCTATTACAGAGCCCTAGAAAGAATTGAAGAGAAAAAATCACATCCTCGTAATGTTTTACGTCCTGCAATTTGGGTTGGGGTTACTGGTAGATTGGTTGAATATCCTGAAGACTTATTTTTGAAAGCCCAGAGAGAGTTGGACGAGATTTTAATCCAAGTTGCATCAATAGAGCTTAATCCAGAAGAGGATATTTCTAACCATCCACCCTTGAAAATCGGGGACTCTGAACCATGTGATCATTGTCCATTTTCTAAGGGTAAAATGCCTATTTGTGGACCATCAAAGCAGGAACTATGAATTAAAGATTCAAAGACTGAACCACCTAAGATACATACATGTCTGTGGACTTGGATAGGCTAATGACCAGATCAGATGAGTTATGGGAGCAATCAATAATTCCTAGTTTATCTAAATTTATTGAGATAGAAGCACTTTCTCCAAGCTTCGAACCCGATTGGAAAGAGAAGGGAGAACTTGATGCAACAATTGAATTATTCACAAAATGGCTGATTGAACAGGAACTAGAAGGTATGGAATATAAGATACATCGAATAGACGGAAGGACTCCCGTACTATTAGTTACTGTTGAAGGTACAGGGCCCGGTGAAGTCATATTCTATTCTCACTTAGATAAACAACCCTCTCGACCTAATTTATGGTCTGAGGGTTTGCATCCATTGAAAGCAGTTAGAAGAGATCCTTGGTTATATGGAAGAGGTGCTTTGGATGATGGATATGGTGGATATGTCTGCGTCACGGCTCTAAAAATGCTCCAAGAACAGGGAGTCCCCTATCCTCGATCACATTTTTTAATTGAAACTTGTGAGGAATCAGGATCTTATGATTTACCTTCATATCTTGAATCATTAACTAAAGACTTAGGTGAACCCGATTTGATAGTTGTTCTTGATAGTGGAGGGCCAGATTATGAACATATTTGGGTGACTGAAGCATTGAGAGGATTAGTTGCAGGAAACCTATCTGTAAAGGTATTGAATGAAGGTGTTCATTCTGGAATGTCAGGAGGAGTAATTCCTTCATCTTTTAGAATTCAAAGAATGCTTTTGAACAGAGTAGAGGATTCCGATACTGGCAAAATCTTGATTCCTGAAATGCATGTAGAAATTAGTGAAAAAGTTAGAAATGAAGCCGAAGAACTTGCAAGTCTACTAGGTGATGAAATTTGGTCACAACTTCCTGTAGTTGAAACTCTAAAACCTCAAAATGAAGGTGCTGCAGAAATCCTTCTTGATATGAATTGGAGACCTGCAATGTCAGTGATAGGTGCTGATGGAATGCCTCCCACTCAAACAGCAGGAAATGTTCTGAGAACCCATACTGATCTTAAGCTAAGTTTCAGAATTCCTCCTGGAGTCCCTTCGGAAAATATTGATTCTATCCTGAAAGAAACCTTTGAGAGAGACCCACCATATGGATCAAAAGTAGAATATATTCCTGACGCTGCTGCGGATGGTTTTCACGCTCCAGCTATGGATGGTAGAATTGCAGACGCTCTTTCATCTGCATCTATACACATTAGTGGGCACCCACCAATGGCCACTTGGGTAGGTGGAACAATTCCATTTATGGCGATGATGCAGGAAAAATATCCCTCTGCTCAGTTTTTCTGTACAGGCACTGGTGGACCAGGCAATAACGCTCATGGGCCAGATGAAAAACTGCATATTCCCTCCTCGAAAAGGCTGACTGCAGTATTATCTGCAACAATCGCAGCATTATCTCAATAAATTGATTAGAAATGGTCAATTCTTAGACAAAGAATCCGCCGAAGTTAAAGCGAGGATATGATTCGAGCAAGGTGAGGGTATCCAATGACTAATGATGAAGGCGGTTCAATAACGCCAGAAAATCGTATCAAACAACTAGAGGAAAGATTGGTTGAAGAATCAGATAGACTAGAGAAATTATATGTTGCTTATCGTAAAGTTGAACAAGAACTTGAAGAGAAAAATGCAATTATTGACGTACTAGAGAAAGAAGCAATCGATAAAGAAATTGAGAGAGAAGGTATGGAAACGCTTCTTTCGGACAAGGACAATAGAATTCATGAAATGGAAATGGAAGGAGCAAAATCTTCCACTAGGATTAAGCATCTTGAGCCAAAACTTGAGAAAACTGAAGAGATGTACACTCGTGAGAAGGCACGATTAGGTCGTGTTTTCGAAGTTGCTGAGGAACTTGATGAGGCACTTCAAACGGCTCAAGTGGAACTTACAGCTAGAGATGATTGGTATGTGCAACATATGCAATTATTTGAAAATCTCAATCAGGCAATTCAGACACGGTATGAAATGATTGATTCAGCAATCGAAAAGAGTGCTGAGTTTGCAAAGAAACAAGACACTTTCAAATCTAGAATGGATGAAGCTCTAGATGCAGCAGAAGAAGCGGTTGCGCATGCTCAAGAGATGTCAGAAGAACTTCCAGAAGAAGAATCAGAAGACTGATTATTACTCAGGTTTCGTTCCATCTGCTCTCTTTATGCACTTTGCAGGTATTCCAGCCCAAACTTCTCCATCAGGTATATTTGTCCATTTTGGAACCACAGCTCTAGATGCAATAACTGCTTTCTCACCTATTGTGCAACCCGGTTGAATTACAGACCCCATTCCAATTAATGCATCATCACCAATTACGACGGGGGCCATCACTAATTCACCACTTTCAGTCAAATGAGCGTTGATAATTGCTTTTCCTCCAATCACTACCCTTTTCCCTAATGTCACCGAACCTGCGTCATTTAGATGTGCACTATTAATTTGTACACCCTCACCCAACTTTGCACCGGATAATCTATAGTATAAATTTCCAATAAATGATGGAACCAAGAATGGTAGAAAGAACAATGCAATTTTATGAAAAATCATTGACCAAGCCCACTGAATTGTCACAAATGATTGTAAAGGATATCTTCCAGAATCCAATCTTGGTCGGAATAAACCTCCAAGAATTCCACAAATGATTACTAGACTAATTCCCCAAGTCATCATCGCCATACCTGTTGCAACCCCTGTAATTGCAAAGTCTAGAATCGGTATTGTATCTATGTCAGAAGACAAGAAAGACCCAGGATTGGTATTAGTTACCTCTAGGATCTTGTAGAAAATATAAACTCCGGGTAAAGCAGCAATTCCAACAATAAATGCTAGAAATGGAATTACTAGTGCAGTTAAGAAATTCTGTACAATTGTGAAAGCCTTCAATGTACCACCAATAATTGAGCCTAGGGTTCACTTAAGAAGATGTTTTTGGCGACGGCAGTATCAATAGATGGGAACCAACCGTAGGGTTATGGGAGGTGCTTCTGGGATATTAGGAGACGGCAAGAAAGCCGTTAAAATCCATCATTTAGTTAAGGCTCCTGAGAATACTCCTCAGTCTATTTCTCGAAGAGAATCATGGGATGCAACCAAACCTGCAACCGTTTACAAAACTCCAGAGATATTACAGGATGGTACTACCTGCACTGCTGCTACAGTAATTTTGAGAACTAGAGGCTGTGCATGGTGGTGGAAGTCTGGTTGTACATTTTGTGGATATTTTAATGATGTTAGAGACGATGTAACGGCCAATGATTTATTTGCTCAATGGGAAGAAGCTAAAAGATTGACAAATGATTTTAAAGGATGTAAAATGGTTAAAGTGTACACCTCGGGTACATTTTTTGAAGATCAAGAAAATCCTCCTGAGTGGCAAGAAATGGTTTTGAAAGAAACTTTTGAAAGAGGATTGGAATTAGTAGTCGAAGCTCAGGCGCATTTGTGCCATCCAGAAAAATTAGCATGGGTTGCTGAACGCCATCCTGGTTGTACTGTCGCAATTGGATTAGAAGCATATGATGACATAGTTTTGCGTTTCCATTGTAACAAAGGATTCTCAACAAAGACTTGGAGAAAATCTGTAGATAATTTACGCGAAGCGGGCTTACGTGTCAAAACTTATTTACTTTTCAAACCACCTTTTATGTCAGAGGGAGATGCTCTTAATTTAACATCAGAATGGTTAGTAAAAGTAGCCCCTCTTTCTGATGAGGTATCAATCAATCCGATGAATATTCAGAAAAATACTATTGTCGATAGAATATTTAGGAATAGAGAATATCGTCCTCCATGGCTATGGTCACTTGTTGAGATGATTGAGAGAACTCATCACCAGATAGTTGACTCAGATTGTCGTTCTATCGTTCATCCTACTGCTGGGGGAAGAATAAGAGGTGCACATAATTGTAAGAAATGTGATGCAGAGGTGGTAGCAGCGATAGAAAGATATTCTGTTTCGAGAGATTTAAGAGAATTTGAGGGACTTGATTGTGAATGTAAGAAAGTTTGGAAAACAGAAATTGAAAATGATTTATCATTACCCGTTCCTATGGGGCAAGGAAGAGATAGACGCCTATCTCGAGTAGATATAATTCGTGCACCTTAATGCTCAATCTACTATCGTCTCGGCTAATACTTAAGTCTGAATCTCCGTTGGTAGTAATATCCTTAACGGGAAACTAGAGGTATAATCATGTCAATTAATACAACAGATTCAGTAGACGTTTTTCTTCAGGGTGAAAAAGAACCCTCTGGCTCATGGATTTTTATTGTCATAGGGTTTGTATTTTCACTTTCCTTTTTGGTACTTTATAGTATACTCTATCCTGGACAGGATTTACCAGTAATTTCTGATTTAGTACCAGTTTTCAGTGGAGTTTTTGATTCAGGAATTTGGTTCTTTATCTTAGGTACAATGATTGGTATATTCGCTATCTTAGGGCGTTTGTTATTAGAGGCTACCAGCGAATGAGGTGATTATTATGGATACAGTATTAACAACAATGTTTTATTTTTGGATTTCACTATTCATAGTATTCTTTTTGGTTCAGAGAGGTTTATGGATATTTTCAGATGTTGCAAAGGGTACAGTTTCTTTCATGCTTGAAAAAGCATTAGGTCCGGGATCAGATTTAGTTGAAGGACGTCCTGGTTCAGGTGCTAGATCTTGGATATTACAAGGGACATTATGGTTAATTCTAGGATCTATGTTCACATTCACTAGTATGTGGCTCAGTCATGATCCTAATGCTCTTCACTCACTTGCTTCATGGGGATTTGTTGCTAACGCCGATGAACTAGCCTCAGCAGGATTTTACGCTACTTTATACGGATCAGTATCTATGTTAGTAATAGGCTCCGGTTTTCACATAATACCCAAATTAGCTGGTACAGAACTGGCGAGCGAAACCAATGCCAATTTAGTTTCATTTGTATGGACAATTTCTGTATTGATCCTAGTCATAGGATCTCAAAATAATATTATTCTTGGTGTTGAAATTATTCCTTTGGGAACAGTTGTTAATAGCGTTGCACTATTAGCCGTAATACTTAATCAATTATTGACAGTTTCAAATAGAACAAGAAAAATGGCTCTTCCTGGTTGGTTAATATTGATTGCATTACTCAGCAATCCTCTTTTGAGTATAATTTCTATAATCTCAGGAGCTGCTGACGATAGTGTAGGTCAATGGCTTTCGTATCATTTGTTTGGAGGGGCGTTCTTTTTCGCTGGCGTCGCTGGTGTCGCTCTATATGCATCTTCTATCGCTTCTGGAAACCCTCTCTGGTCGAAGACATTGGTCGGTGTAACTTTATTTGGCACTGTTCTGACTATCAATCCATTTGGAGATATTCATGGTCAGATGGTAATGGAAGCTTTCGGTCCTTTAGCAGAAAATAATGTTGTTGCATTCTCAAATCAGGACATGTTAGCTGCAAGTTTCTTGATGGCCCTTGTGTCAATCCCTGTTTTTGCATTTGCAAGTAATATGTTGGTTACAATGAGAGGTTCTGATGCTTTCGTAGATTCTCCGGATTATCCCGGAAATGCTGAACTTAATCTAGGATCTTGGTTGATTGTCCCTATTGCTTTAGGTTCACTTTTTGTACAGACAGATACAGTTAGTGGCACTTCAGAACTAGTTGGTATAGCCGATTCTCTTTCTGTCATGGCTGGTTGGTTAGTCCTAGTGCCTCTATCTCTTGGAGCCGCCCTAAGTCTCTATCCTGAGCTTACGGGTAGACATTTATTCTCAAATAATAGAGCGAGATGGGGTTACCTAATGATGACCGGAGGAGCAATATTTGGTTTATCGATTACAATGATCGCAGATTTCATGGACATGGCTCTTGTGGAAATGATGGTTGAAGACCCTAGTGCACTTTCGGAAGAACTACGCAAGGTAGGTTCAGTAATGTTCTATGGAGTGGTAATTGGATCTATTCTTCATTCATTGAATATGGTAACCGGAATTTTCCGGGGTGAACTAATCACAGCCGATTCTGTAAAATCATCATCAATTTCTGTTGAATCTTATTCACTAGTTACCTCGACTACCGTTCGAAAGATTCTTGCTAGTGGAGCAAATCTTGATACAGAAGTGATCCCAACTGGTGAGGATGATGAGAAAGGTAGTGCTACAAAACTCTGAATTAAGATTTTTCTTGAGGTTCAAAACCTCATTTATCGAATGAGGTTAATATGCGTATAGGTCTAGTAGGAAAACCCAATGTTGGCAAATCAACAACCTTCTCAGCACTTACAGAGACTCCTGTAGATATAGCCAATTATCCATTTACTACCATAGATCCTAATGTTGGTATAGCTTGGTTGCCATTAAGAGAGAATTGCGCCTGTAAAATACTTCGTGATAGAAAAGAATCTCAAGGAAGAATGTCTGTAGTTGAAGAAAATGATCCACGTAAGGGAAGTATTTGTAAGCCTAATTCAGGTTCTTGTGTAGGTTACCAAAGATTAGTTCCAGTCACACTAATTGATGTTGCTGGACTGGTTCCTGGTGCACATGAAGGACGTGGTAGAGGGAATCAATTTCTTTCTGATTTAGCGCGCTGTGACGCTTTAATCCAGGTTATTGATATATCTGGTTCAACAGATATTGAGGGCAATCCTGTCGGTGAAGGAGGCTCAGAGCCTACTGAAGAATATAATTTCCTTGTGAATGAGATAGACGCTTGGATTGTTGGAATTATTCAATCAAATTGGTCTAGAGGCGCTAGAAGAGTACAATCAGAAGGTGAAAAGGCACTTTCCAGATTTCTAATCGAACAATTATCAGGGATAGGTGCTACAGATTTTCATGTGAATGCAGGTATATCATCGGTCAATGAGAAACATCCTGATTCAGGTGTCCCTTGGTCATGGGGAAATGAGGAATTAATGACAATGGCAAGCACAATTCGGTCTCATTTATTTCCTATTTCTGTAGCTGCAAACAAAGCAGATAAAAATAAAAATTCAGAGTCAGAATTAACTTCAATCATCGAATCCCAGGGCGGTAAATTGATTTTGACCAGTGCTGAAGCAGAATTAGCTCTCAGCAGAGCATCTAAGGCAGGATTAATCTATCTAAATCCAGGAACATCTAATTTTTCTATCACCGATATGGGAGAAAAGAAGTTATCTGATGAACAACGAAATGCTCTCTCAAATATTTCTCAAACACTTTCAGATTTACCGGGAGGAGGTTTATTGGGATTACTTTCTTCAGTAGTTTTTGACAGATTAAATAGGAAAGTTGCTTACCCTGTTCAAGATGATTCACATTGGGTAGATGGAGATGGGAATATTCTTCCCGACGCAATTTTAGTCCCAGAAGGATCTACTGCCAAAGGATTAGCATATGCCGTCCACTCTGATCTTGGTGATGGTTTCATTAGGGCAACAGATGCGAAAAGTGGTCGAGTCATTGGTGCAGAATATGAAATACAGAATGGTGATGTGATCAGTATTCATGCTAAGAAATGAGATACTTCTCATAATCTCATTTTCTATAGTCAAGCATCCGCACGAACAACTTCGGAAACCGAAGTACAATCTATTTTGCTTCGTTTACAGTCTTATCCGAAGAGTGATCCGAGGCCTTCAAAGCCCGCACCGTCATCTTCTTCCTCTTCTTCCACCACTGCTTCAGCAGTAGCTGCTTCAGCGGTTGAACCACCGCCAGCAGCTGCCGGAGCAGCAGCAACAGGAGCAGCAACAGCAGTAGCCATTGCTTCGCCAATATCGACTGATCCTAGTGATGATACTAGAGCCTTAACCCTAGCACCGTCAACATCTACGCCAGCAGCAGTTAGAACCGCTGTGACAGCCTTATCGTCAATTTCCTTTTCCGCAGAGTGCAGTAACATTGCAGCATATAC
>Ga0209036_1000080_pt1 | contig 34987 bp, 39 predicted proteins | sample MarorgKNORR_S2LV_3_FD_188222 | JGI IMG/M metagenome (GOLD analysis project Ga0209036, IMG submission 188222) | Marine microbial communities from the Southern Atlantic Ocean, analyzing organic carbon cycling - DCM_A/KNORR_S2/LV (SPAdes) (version 2) | ecosystem: Environmental > Aquatic > Marine >... | reverse complement strand
TTTTATATTTTTCTTGGAAGTGCAATTGATGGCTTAGATGGTCCACTAGCTAGAAAATTAAATATCCAATCAGATAAAGGAGCATTGATTGATTCAACTATAGATAGAGTTGGAGAAATGATTATATGGTCTGTTATATGTATTAAGTATGTAAGTAGCGAAATAGAATTATTTACAGTTATATCTATAGTTACAGCATCTGGATTGATACCTTATTTAAGAGCAAAAGGAGAAACATTAAATATAGATAACAAACTAGGACTAACTCCTAGACCTGAAAGAGTAATTTTTGCAGTACTTTATATGTATTTTGATTTCTCTTTTAATTTCGTATATTTATTTGCTCTACTTACTTGGTTTACAGTTTTCCAAAGGTTTTATAAACTCTATATAAGTGTCGAATGAAATATTTACAATATCAAATAATTAAAAGTTGTCACAATATATTTAAAAATATAAATATAAAAGTACTTTCATATTTAAGTATCCCAATAGGCTTCATTTATTATTTATTAACATTTAAAAATTCAATCAAATTACATAAAAGATCAAAGATATTAAATAAAACACTAACAATAAAATACAATCCATTAAGAGTAAAAATTAATTATGTAAAGTACTGGTTAGAAACATTGTGGCTAACCAAAGATAATTTTTATAATAAAATATTTAAAAATGTAAATATTGTTAACGAAGAATATATTAAAAATTTAAAAAACGAAGGTATTATATTTGCATTACCTCATGTAGGAAATTGGGAAATGGCTATCCCAGTTGGAAAATCTATAAATTTAGATTTAATAGCAGTAGCTGAACCTTTGTCTAATCATTACGTACTGAATTGGTTTAAAGATTTAAGAGAAAAATTAGGATGTAGAATTATTATTGGTGGTAAGGGTCAAAATACATTCAATACAATAATTAATGAGTTAAATTCAGGCAAACATATATGCTTGCTATCCGAAAGAAGTATAAACAAAACTGGAGTTGGTGTAGAATTTTTTAATAACTTAGCGTCTTTTCCAAAAGGGCCCGTAGCTTTAGCACTAAAAACACAACTACCTATTGTCCCTACTACTTTTCTTAAAATTAATAATAAATACAGTCTTGTTTTTGAAAAGCCTTTTTACGTACCTTTATTTGATAATGAAGCAGTCAGTATACAACAAGGTTTAAAAACATTAGCAATATCTTTTGAAAAATTAATTTCTTTAAATCCAAATGAATGGCACTCTATACAACCAGTTTGGTCTCATGAGTACTAAAATTTTATTTATTACAGCATATGATATGGATAAATATGGAGGAGTACAGAATCAAATAAACTTAGTATCTCAGAAATTAAATAAATTAAATTATGCTACAAAAATATGTGCACCGAATTCGTCTGATTATGATTTAGGAAAGACTATTTCTTTTCCGTTTAATAAATCTGTGGTCAACGTTTCTTTAATGCCTAAAAGAAAAGTATTAAAAGAAGCAATTGCATGGGCAGATGTAATACATATTCATGAACCTTTCATTCCTTTATTTTTTTGGCGGTTTAAATCTAACAAAAAAACTATAGTTACCCATCACGCATCATTAAACAAATTATATTTAATAATTCAGGAGATACTATTTTTATTTGTTTCACAAAAAGTAATTTCTACTTGTGTGAGTAATGAAGCATTAAAAAATGCACATACACTATCAGACAAATCAATAATAATACACAATGGAATTGAGATTAATCCTCAGGCTACTTTTACACATTCTTATAATTTATTATTTATGGGAAGAAATGAAAAAAGAAAAAATATTAGATTATATGAAAAACTCGCAAATAATAAAATGATAAGTGGTCTTTATACATTTTTAGCAATAACAAATAAAAAAGGTAAGGTAAAAAATATAAAATACATAATAAATCCTGATGAAAAAGATAAGAAAAAAATACTTAACTTTAGTTCGTATTATCTAGCTTTAAATAAATCAAATGAGAGTTTCGGTATTGTTCTTCTTGAAGCAGTTAATTATGGAAATTTATTAATTTCTTCAGATATTGATAGTTTCAAAAAGGTAATGGGTGACTCAGGCGTTTATTTTAAAAATAATGACATAAAATCGCTAGAAAGGGTTATTGACTATTGTACTAACAATAATTTAAGAGATCAGTGGGTTAAACAGTACCAACATATAAAGAGATATGATATTGATAAGTTAATCAATAAATGGATTTCTGTCTATACAAATTAGTAGTTATTATTAAATATATGAAAGTTGAATCTACATTCAAAATTAAAAAAGGCCTTGCAGAAATGTTAAAAGGCGGTGTAATTATGGATGTTATAAATGCTGAACAAGCTGTTACAGCAGAAAAATCTGGTGCAGCTGCAGTAATGGCTTTAGAAAGAGTTCCAGCCGATATTCGAGCACAAGGAGGTGTTGCTAGAATGTCATCTGTTGAAACTATTCAAGAAATTATGACTTCAGTTTCGATACCAGTTATGGCCAAATCTAGAATAGGTCATTTTGTTGAAGCTCAAATGTTAGAAGCTTTAGGTATAGATTTTATAGATGAGAGTGAAGTTTTAACACCAGCTGACGAAAAAAATCATATTGATAAACACGATATAAAAACACCATTCGTTAATGGAGCAACAAACATAGGTGAAGCATGTAGAAGAATTGGCGAAGGAGCAGCCATGATACGTACAAAAGGTGAGGCTGGTACAGGTAATGTAATTGAGGCTGTAAAACACATGAGAAGCATGACAGAAGGTATAAATAAAATCGTTAGTTCAGATAAAAATCAATTAATGGCATTAGCTAAAGAAATATCAGCACCTTATGAAGTATTAAAAGAGATTAAAAAGTTAGGAAAATTACCCGTTGTAAACTTTGCAGCAGGTGGTATTGCTACACCTGCAGATGCAGCTTTAATGATGCAACTTGGATGTGATGGAGTATTCGTAGGGTCAGGAATATTCAAAAGTGGTGACCCAGCTGAAAGAGCTGAAGCAATAGTGATTGCTACAACAAATTATGATAATCCTGAAAAAATTGTTGAAGTTTCCAAAAATTTAGGTGAACCTATGGTGGGTATAAATATCGATGATTTAGATGAAGCGGAGAAATTAGCCAAAAGAGGTTGGTAATGACTACCGGTATTCTTTCTTTACAAGGAAATTTTCTTGATCATACAAGAAGCCTTGAACTTATCAAAAAAGATTATATATTAATAAAGCAAAAGAATGATCTCAAAAGTATAGATTCTTTAATTCTTCCAGGTGGTGAATCTACATCAATGATAAAAATACAAAGTAACAATGAGTTATTTAAAGAATTAAAAATATTAATTAATGATGGTATACCAACAATTGGTACATGTGCTGGTCTTATATTATTAGCGAAAGATGTTGTAGACGGTGAAATTGCTTTAGGCTTACTAGATTGTGTTGTAGAAAGAAATGCTTATGGACGGCAAAATGAATCATTTGAAGGGTTAGTAAATTTTCTAGATAATACACAAATGTATTGTTTTATTAGAGCACCCAAAATATTGAAAACTGGAAAAAAAGTTAAAAATATAGCGTTCATTGATGAGGAAGTTGTTGGAGTACAACAAAATAACATAGTTGCATTTACGTTTCATCCTGAATTAACAAATGATAAAAATTACTTATCATGGTTAAAATATTTTATCGAAGAAGGAAAAAATGTCAGGTCATTCTAAATGGTCAACAATCAAAAGAAAAAAAGGGGTAAATGATGCTAAGAGAGGCAAGTTATTTGCGAAATTAATAAGAGCTATTGAAGTAGCAGCTAAAAAAGGTGGTATTGATCCAGATAATAATGCTTCTTTGTATCAAGCTATTTCAAAAGCTAAAGCAAACTCAGTACCTAATGACAATATAGAAAGAGCTTTAAAAAGACTAAGTGGTGACAATAGCGGTGAGGATTATCAAGAAATATTTTACGAAGGATATGGCCCCCATGGTGTAGCTATATTAGTAGAATGTTTGACTGATAATAGAAATCGTACATCATCTGATATAAAATCTACATTTAATAAATTTAATGGAAGTACAGGTACTCCTGGAAGTGTAAACTATCTTTTTAATAGAAAAGCAATATTTCAATTTGAAGATAGTAATGATGAGTTAATCAATTTAGCAATAGAGAATAACTGTTTAGATATATTAGAAAATAATAATTATGTAAATTTAGAGTTTAATCCTTCAGATTTTAAAAAAATTGATCAGATTTTCAAAGAAAATAATATAAAACCAATCAACTCTGAGATTGCATATATACCAGATAATTCAATAATGTTAGACAGCAAAATGTTTGATAAAGTTTCTAAATTAATTGAAGCCCTAGAGGATTTAGATGACGTACAAAATGTATACTCTAATTTTGATATAGATGATAAACTTTTAGATTCTGCGTTAACTATTTAAATATTGTTAAAATTATTAAATGGTTAATAAAGCTAAAAAACAGGGAACAAACTACGAAACAAATATTGTCAATAGATTAAATAAGGTTGAAAATTTTAAATCACAACGATTTGCTGAAGGCGGATCAAAAGATTTAGGAGATATACAACTATTTGCAGACAACGAAGAATATTTTATTGAAGCTAAGTCAAGACAAAATTTAAATCTGCATCAATCATTAGAAAAAGCAATTGAAAAGTCAAGTAATGTAAATACAGTTTTATTTTGGAAAAAATTAAAAAGAAAAGGTGAAAATAAAAGACGAACAAATGATGGGATGCCAGAAGTAGTATCAATGTCATATGATTTGTTTATTAAGTTATTAAATAAGTAATTGAATAAAACCCCTACAAATGAACTTTCCTATAAACTATCTAAAGATAATATTGCACAAGAAAGATACAAAAACCCTGAAGATTCTCGTTTATTAATTGCAGAAACAAAAGAAATTATACAATTTAAAGATCTTATATCAGTCACATCTGAAAAAGCTGTATTTGTACTTAACAAAAGTACAGTTCGAAATGTTAGGTTAAAAACTAATAAAATAGATTCTGGGGGCAAATTAGAAATATTTATACTAAATAAAATATCTGATTATGAATGTGAATGTTTATTAAATTTTTCAGGTAAAAAAACAAAGGGTCTAGAAATAACTACTAATATAGTTAAATTCAAAATAATTGAAAAAAATAAAGATACTTATAAAATTTCTACAGATATAAAAATAGATGCGTTAATTAAAAATTATGGAATAACTCCTTTACCACCATATATCAAAGATAATGTAAGAAAATATGAGTACTACAAGACAGACTTTAGCTCAGGAGGTTTCTCAGTTGCTGCATCAACTGCAGGATTACACTTTAATAATAAAATGATTTCTAAGCTTGAAAAACAAAATAAGATTATTAAATACATTAACTTAGATATTGGCATAGGAACCTTTAAGCCAATTGATACAAAATTTATAGAAGATCATAAGGTTCACAATGAAAATTATTTTATTAAAAAAAATGATTATAAAGAAATTTTAAAACTTAAAGATGATGGTTATAAAATATATGCTGTTGGAACTACTGTGCTTAGAACTTTAGAAACAGTTATTAATACAAAAAATTATAAAGGCTCAACAGATTTATATATAAAACCAGGTTATCAATTCAAATTAGTTGATTATCTAATTACAAATTTCCATGCACCGAATAGTTCTTTACTATCAATAGTTTTATCAATCTATGGTAAAGAATGGAAAGAATTATATATGTACGCTCAAACAAATAAATTAAAGTTTTTAAGTTTTGGTGATGCTGTATTATTTAAAATACAATGAGTAATCTTAATTTTAAAATATTAGCCAAAGAAGATAAATCTAGAACAGGTGAGATAACTATAAATAATAAAACAATAAAAACACCTGGATTTATGCCAGTTGCAACAAGAGGAGCTATTAAATCAACACCGCATACCTTTTTAGATAATACTGATGTTTTGTTAGCTAATACTTATCATTTATATTTAAGACCTGGAGTGGATGTAATTAATGAGTTAGGTGGTATTCATAAATTTATGAGTTGGGATAAAGTAATATTAACTGATTCAGGTGGTTTTCAAGCATGGTCTTTACCAACAAAAATTGATAACGAAGGAGTAGTATTTAAAAATATTTATGATGGTTCCTCATTTAAAATGACACCAGAAATTTCAATCAAATCACAAAATAAAATTGGTAGCGATATAGCTATGATATTTGACTGCTTAATTGATATTAAAGATAGTAAAGAAAAACAAATAAATTCTATAAATTTAACTAGGGATTGGGGATCGATAACAAAAAGTTTTCATAAAAATAAAGATCAAGCCTTATTTGGGATTGTACAAGGAGGATTACATAAAGATTTACGAGAATTATCTACAAAATATATGGTTGATCAGGAATATGATGGATATGCCCTTGGGGGATTAGCTATAGGTGAAACTAACATCGAAAGAAAGAATATTGTTAAATTTACTAGCGAATTATTACCCGATGATAAACCAAAATATGTTATGGGTCTTGGGGATATGCACGGTTTAGTAGATTTAATAGAAGAAGGAATAGATCTTTTTGACTGTGTATGGCCTGCAAGACTTGCAAGACATGGAAAATTAATTGTTGGGAATACATATATAAATATTAAAAATAAACAATACGAAAACGATCCTGAACCAATAAGCAATGTATGCACATGTTTTACATGTCAAAATTACTCAAAAGCCTTTTTAAGACACTTAATACATAATGAAAATACCACTGCATGGCTTTATTTAACTATTCACAATTTAATTCAAACAGAGATTATTCTTGATGAAGCTAGAAAAAGTATATTAGAATCTACTTTTAGTACTTTTAGAAAACAATTTGAATATGAATGATTTAATAACTTTACTACCGCTAATAACAGTCTTTGTAATATTTTATGCATTACTTTATATTCCTCAACGAAGAAGGAACAAAAAACATAAGAATTTTATTAGTGAACTAAAGATTGGTGATAATGTAGTTACTGATTCCGGAATACATGGAAGAGTTACTGCGGTAAATGCTAATGATGTTTCTTTAGTTTTAAAAAAAGGTGAAATAATTATAAATAAATCGAACATACACCCAAAATCATGAAAAATATTTTAAAACTCCTTTTACTACCAGTAATATCAATAACATTATTTTATTACACTTTATCATCGAACATTTCTCCTAAATTAGGATTAGATTTACAAGGTGGTATTTCAGTTATTCTTACAGCCCCCGAGGGTACGGAACAAGAGCTTATAGAACAAGCTGTAGAGATTATGCGTACTCGTATTGAAGCTTTTGGTGATGTACAAGAACCAGAAATATCTATAAGTGGAAATAATTCAGTTCTTGTCCAATTGCCAGGTGTAACTGACCAAAATAAAGCAATAGAAGCTCTTGGTACTACAGGATTATTAACTTTTAGACCAGTACTTGATTCATCATTAACAAATGGTTATTCTCCTGCTTTTGATTATCAACCAAACCCAGATGACCCTGAAAATCCTTTAAAAATAGTTCCCGATGGTGTTGATGAAATAATTGGAGTTAGCAATGAGGATAATCCAAATTCTATCTCATATTTATTAGGTGTTAACACTGGATTCCCAGTAATTTATGAACTTGGCCCAGCAGCCCTTACTGGTAATGATATTTCAGATGCTATTGCTGTATATCCTGATAATGAATGGATTGTGTCTCTAGAACTTAAATCTGATTCTGATTCAAAATTTACAAACTTAACTAAAGATCTTGCATCTAAATCAGGTGAACAAAGAAAACTCGCTATAGTGCTTGATGGCGAAGTTGTTTCAGCTCCAGGAATTGCTTATGATGTCGACCCTAATGTTGGTATTACGGGTGGTAACGCTGCAATTTCGATGGGAAACACAGATACTGGCGAATCAGCAAACAACTTAGCCGTTATATTGCGTTATGGTGCGTTACCTGTAGCTTTCGAAAGATCATCAATACAAAAAGTATCAGCATCATTGGGTGAAAATACTTTGCAACTAGGACTTCAAGCAGGCATTGTAGGGTTAATAATAGTTTCATCTCTATTATTTTTGTATTATAGAGCGCTTGGAATAGTTGTAATATTCGGACTTTCTTCGTTTGGGTTATTGTTCTATTCTGTAATTTCTATACTTGGAAATTTTCAAGGATATACTTTAACTCTTGCAGGCATAGCAGGTGCGATAGTTTCAATTGGTTTAGCTGCTGATTCTTATATAGTTACATTTGAGAAATTTAAAGACGAACTTAAGGTAGGAAGATCTTTTCAATTTGCTGCTAATAAAGCAGTAGACGATGCCTGGAAGACAATACTTATAGCTGATTTTGTTTCTATATCCGCTGCATTTTTACTTTATATACTTGCCATAGGTCCAATAAAAGGATTTGCACTAGCTCTAGGCTTAGCAACTATTTTTGATCTATTCTTTACAAGAATCTATACGAGAAATGCTGTTCCTCTTATTTCAAATATAACTACTAATCCACGCTTATGTTTCCCAATAAAAAATAAGGATTTACAAAATGTTTAAAAACTTATTTTTAGGAAATACAAAGGTTGATTTTTATAAAAAAAGTAAATTCTTTTATAAAGTTTTTATTATTGAAATCACAATATTTGTTGGAATAATTATTATGGTTTTTACAAATACATTAGATTTAAATCTGTCAGTTGATTTTACCGGTGGAACTACATATCAATTTGATACAGAATATAGTTCAGAAGATATAAGTGATGTTATGAACAGTAATATATTAGAAGTTTCACGATATCAAACATTTGAAAATTCAAATTCCATAATTTTTAGAGCTACTGAAGCATCATCAGAAGAAGAAGCTCAATTTTTAGATTATCTTTCCAATAAATTTAATATTCCAGACTCAGAAATCGAATTTCAACGAGTTGGACCAACATTTGGACAAGAAATTACTCAAAAAGGACTAAGAGCTTTGATAATATTTTTAAGTTTCATTGTAATATTAATAACCTATCGATACGAGTTCAGATATTCATTAATAGCTCTAGCAGCTTTAGTTCATGATCTTTTATTATGTTTTTCAATATATCTTTTACTCAACTTAGAAATAACTCCTTCGACTGTTATAGCTTTACTAACAATTCTTGGGTATTCACTATATGACACTGTAATATTATTTGATAAATTAAACGATGCAAGAAAAGTTAAGAAACAAAACAATTTAAATATTGAAACATTAAATAGTACATTTAATGAGGTACTGATGAGAAGTATCAATACATCTATTACCTCAGTTATACCAATAGCTTCAATCTTATTTATTGGTAATTATTTAGGATTATCAGGTGCTTTAACAGACTTTGCACTCCCATTATTTATAGGAATAATGTCAGGTACATATAGTTCTATTTTTGTAACAATTCCATTTTTATCTAAGATTATTAAAAATTAAAAAACTTACTACCATTAAATTATGAGTGAAACCTCAATAAAAATAGAAGATAGTTTATTTAATGAACTATCTAAAAACTATTCAGATAAGGAAAGGATTACCTTAAAAAAAGCATATGATTTAGCATCTGAAGGACATAGTGACCAAAAAAGACATTCTGGAGAGCCATATATAACTCATCCATTGCACGTAGCATTATATTTATCTAATTTAAGTATGGATATTGAGACAATTGTCTCCGCTATTTTGCATGACTTGATAGAAGATACTGATATAACTTACAAAGATTTGAAGAAAGAATTCGGGAAAGAAGTAGCAGACATAGTAGATGGTGTAACTAAATTAGATAAAATTAATTACAACTCAAAAGAAGAAGCTAAAGCCGATGCTATTAGGAAGATGGTTATAGCAATGGCTAAAGATATAAGAGTTCTTATTCTTAAACTCGCTGATAGATTGCATAATATTGAAACAATAGAATATTTAAATGAATGGAAAAAAGAAAAAATAGCTCAAGAAACTTTGTATGTTTATGCTCCGTTAGCTCATAGATTAGGACTTCAAAATATTAAGCATAAATTAGAAGATGTCTCATTTAATATATTGTATAAAAATCAAAACGAAGAAATTAATAACCTTATATCAAAATCTGCACCAAATAGAGATAAAAATATAAATGATTCAATTCAAATCATTCAAAACTTATTATCAGATAATTCACTTTCTGCTGAAGTTGTTGGTAGGCCTAAACATAATTATTCAATATATAAGAAAATTATTAACAACGGCTTGTCATTTAATGAAATTAATGATCTTGTAGGTATACGTATTCTTACTGATGATGTTAAAAACTGTTATACAATACTTGGATTAATTCATGCAAATTTTCAACCGGTTCTAGGAAGATTTAAAGACTTTATATCTATGCCTAAATTTAACTTGTATCAAAGCTTACATACCACAGTTTTAACTGCTGAAGGTCAAAGGATGGAAATTCAAATAAGAACACACGATATGCACTACAGAGCAGAATACGGCGTCGCTTCTCATTGGAAATATAAAGAAACTCCTAAAAATGATCTACAAGAATGGACTAATGAATTAAAAAATATCTCAGATGATTACCCAGAACCTAATGAATTTCTTTCGCATATGAAACTTGATCTATACGAACAAGAAATATTTTGTTTAACACCCAATGGTGATGTAATCACGTTACCTACAGGAGCTACACCAGTTGATTTTGGTTTTGCCGTTCATACTCAAGTTGGTGAAAAACTAATCGGAGCAAAAATTGACGGAAAGTTAGTAAATTTAGGTACGTTACTTAAAACCGGAGATACCGTGGAGATATTAACTACAAAAGATACGTCTAAAGGACCTAGTAGAGATTGGTTAAGTTTTGTAAAGACTACTAGAGCAAGATCAAAAATAAAACAGTGGCATCAAAAACAAATGAAAGATGAGGACATTCAAAAAGGTAAGCAAATATTGAATACTTGGTTGGATGAAAATCAAGATGTTTTAAACTTTTCAAGCAAAGAAGATATATTAAAGCATCTGTTAGCAGACTATCATATACCAAACAATGAGACTCTGTTTTTACAATTGGGTACAAACAATATAAAAATAGAAAATTTAGGAACGAAAATACGTAAATACGTATTTCCTGAAGAAATATCTGAAGAAGAAGATCTATTATCACCAGACCCATCATTGGATCTTAAAGATCAGCAAGTATTGGTCGAAGGCTACGATGATATTAAAGTAAGAATGGCTAGATGTTGTGTTCCGGTTCCTGGCGATGATATTCTTGGTTTCGTTACTATAAATAAAGGTATCTCAATACATAGATCTGATTGTTTAAATGTAAAAATTGATAATTCGAAAGGTGAAAGAATAGTTGATGTAAGCTGGGGAATTAATACTCATACTGGTTCAATTGTATGGGTAGAAATAGAAGCTATTGACAGACCTTATTTATTAAGAGACGCAACAGTTGCTATTTCTGATAATGGTGGGAACATTTTAGTAGCCAAGTCTTTAACTAATAGCAAAAGAATTGTATCATTACTTTTTCAAATAGAGCTAAGTGACAATAGTCAACTAGAAACAATTATCTCAGATGCAAAAGAGATTGAAAATGTATTTGATGTTAAAAGAGTTTTTCCAGGGAAAAGAGAATAACTAATGAGTGATATTCAAACATTTACAAGTTTTACTACTTCTAATTGTTATGTAGTAACTCCTGAAAATAATTCTGATATATGTTATATCATTGATTTACCGCCAGATGTTGAACCAGCTCTTGAGTATGTAAAAAATAATAATTTAAGTATCGGTGGTTGTTTACTAACACATGGACATTTTGATCATTCACTTGGTATGGAGAAAGTTGATGGAAAAATATATATTAATTTGGATGACGAATTTCTAGCTAGAAATCCACAAGAACAGTTAAGCGCGTTTACAAATTCTGAACTGGAAGTTCAAGAGTATACGGGTGAATTAAACGATATTTTTTTATTTGAAAATGAGAATATTGACATTTTTAGTAATCCTGGACATACAAAAGGTAGTATATCTTATGAATTTAAAAATCTTGGAGTAGTGTTTACAGGGGATTTTGTATTTGCTGAGGGAATTGGAAGAACAGATTTATATAGTGGAAGCTTAAGCGAAATGAAAGATTCAATAAATAATATCTTTTTATCATTCAATAAAGATTTAGAAGTATTTCCTGGTCATGGCAATACAGACACTGTGGACAATATTCTTAACTATAATAGCTATTTAAAGGAATTTATAAATGGTTGATGGTGTAAGAGGGATAAGGGTATTAGACGGTGAAGAAGCTAATAAATATCTTGAAATTATTAATATTTTTCATAACGTTGCGCAAAAATACGATTGCACCTTTATAAAAATTCCAACAATTGAGAAAGATGAACTTTTTACAAGAACAGTAGGTGAGAATACAGACATTGTCACAAAACAAATGTTTTCATTTCCTGATAAAAAAGGTCGAAACTTAGTACTCAGGCCAGAAGGAACCGCTGGTGTAGTAAGGCATCACATAGATAAAAAATATAATAAGATTAAAAAGTATTACTATTCGGACCAAATGTTTAGATACGAAAGACCACAAAAAGGTAGGTATAGAGAATTTCATCAAGTAGGTGCTGAAATTATTGGTTATGAAAATGATTCGATTGCAGAAATTTTTTCAATAATACAATTAAGTAACGATTTTTTAGAAAATTGTATTCCAACTAATACAAAATATACATTTGAAATTAATTCAATAGGGACAAATGAAGATAGAAAAATCTACAATCAAAAGCTAAAAGAATATTTTAAGAAGAACATAGATAATTTATCAGATGATTCTATTAAACGATTAGATAAAAACCCGTTGAGAATATTAGATTCAAAAGATAAAAGTGACATTGCAGTTTCTCGTAATGCTCCAAAACTTTCAGAATTCAGAAGTGAAGAATCTAATAAAAAGTTTAACGAACTTATTCAGATGCTTAAAAATTCTAAGATCCCATATTTAGAAAACCCTTTTCTTGTTAGAGGTTTAGATTATTACAATGACTTTACATTTGAAATAGTCCCTGAAAACAGTAAAGGTTCTCAAGACGCACTAGGTGGTGGTGGTCAATATGACAACCTTTCAAAATTACTAGGTGGGAAAGATATCAATGGTGTTGGAGTAGCTTTTGGTGTAGATAGAATTATGGAATTAAGTTAATTATGGATATTTCCGATTTATCAAAATTAAAAAATAAAGAAAAAGTAAATGACCTAAGAGGGTGGGTAGACACTATAAGGCACCACGGGGGTTTAATGTTTTTTGAACTTAGGGATCATGAAACAAAAGTTCAAATAGTTACTGATAACCCAGAACAATTTGATAATCTAAAAAACGAATTCTACGTATCAGTAACTGGAATTTTAGTAAAAAGAAAAAAAGAAAATGTTAACAAAGAGGTATTGTTTGGTGATTTAGAAATTGAATTATCAAATTTAGAAATTATTTCTGAAAGTAAAACTTTACCTTTTCAAATCGAAGACAACATTGAAACAGATGAACAGATTAGATTAAAACATCGTTATTTAGATATAAGAAGAAAAGAAATGAATAATAACATAATTGCACGTTCAAACACATTTAAAAGTATAAGAGAAGTAATGAATAAGTTAAATATTAACGAACTAGATACACCTACATTAATAAAATCAACACCTGAAGGTGCGAAAGATTTTATAGTTCCTTCTAGAAAATCACCCGGTTCTTTTTATGCATTACCTCAATCTCCACAAATGTATAAACAACTATTTATGCTATCTGGATTAAAGAACTACTATCAAATTGCTAAATGTTATAGAGATGAGGACTCTAGAAAAGATCGTCAGCCTGAATTTACACAGTTAGATATAGAAATATCTAATGGAGATCCTAAGATTGTTCAAAAAATAATTGAATCAACGATGAAACACGTATTAAAAACTGTATATTCAATTGAAGTAAAAACACCATTTACAAAAATAACTTATGATGAAGCTATGTCTTTGTATGGTACAGATAAACCTGATTTAAGGATTAAAGAAACTATTACAGACTTTACAAATATTTTTATGGATACTGAAATTTCATTTATAAAAGAAACAATTAAAAATAATGGAACAGTTAGAGGATTTCTAATAAACAATCTATTAAGTAGATCTGAGATAGATAATTTAGATAAACTATTGAAAAACGAAGGAAGCCCAGGATTAGGTTGGTTTAAAATAGAAAATAAAAAAGTATCGGGGCCTTTAGCAAAAATACTTAATGAAAAAGAAAATAATGAATTAGTAAAAAATGATAATTGTACAATGCTATTTCAATCTGGTAAACAGGATGAATCTTCTCATTATTTAGACACTTTAAGACGTAAAATATATAGTATTCCAAATGAAAATACTTATGAGTTTGTATGGATTGATGATTTCCCTTATTTCGAAATAGAAAACGGAGAATTGCAACCTTCACATCACCCATTTACTTCACCAAAAGATACTTCAGAATTTCTCTCTAATCCAAATGATGCTAAAGCTTTACATTATGATTTAGTATTAAATGGCATAGAATTAGGATCTGGATCTCAAAGAATTAATGATCCCAAATTACAAAAAGAAGTACTATCCAAATGGGGATTATCAGAATCTGATATAAATGATCGTTTTGGGTGGTTTATAGAAGCCTTATCATATGGTTCACCACAACATGCTGGATTTGCAGTTGGTATTGATAGATTTATAGCTGAAATGATGAATGCAGATTCAATAAGAGACGTAATCCCTTTTCCTAAGACGCAGTCTGGTCTAGACCCATTAACTAATGCACCATCAAATTTGTCAAAATTAGAATTACAAGAATACAATATTTCAATTGAAAGTATAGAAAATGAAGAGTGATCAAATAAGAGAAAGTTTTTTAAAATATTTTAAAGACAATGACCATAAAATATTAAATTCTTCATCTTTAATTCCTCATGATGAGACCTTACTATTCACTGCTGCAGGAATGGTTCCTCTAAAAGATTATTTTATGGGTTTAAAAGAACCTCCACATATAAATCTTGCTTCATCTCAAAAATGTATTCGAACAGTTGATATTGATATAGTTGGTGAAACAGACAGACATTTAACTTTTTTTGAAATGTTAGGTAATTTTAGTATCGACAATTATTTTAAAGAAGAAGCAATAAAGCTCTCTTATAAATTTATTACTGAGGAACTTAAAGTTCCATCTGAAGATCTTTGGTTCACTGTTTATAAAGATGACGATGAATCATATAAAATTTGGAAAGACGTTATTGGCGTACCTGAACATAAGATACAAAAAGGTGATAAGGATAATTTTTGGCATATGAATATACCCGGACCATGTGGTCCATGTTCTGAAATTTTCATTGATAGAGGTCCAGAGTACGGTGAAGATGGCGGACCTATTGGCGGTGGTGAAGATAGATTTATAGAAATATGGAATCTAGTTTTTATGCAATCTATCCAAGACGAACCATACAATGTTGTAGACGACTTACCTGCTAAAAATATTGATACTGGTATGGGATTAGAGAGAATGGCTATGGTTTTGCAGGAAAAAGATTCACCATTCGAAATTGATACATTTCAAAATCTTTACAATGAACTAAATAAATATATTGTTAATAAAGATAAAAAATATGAAAGAATTGTTTTAGATCATATAAAGTCAGCAGTTTTTATGATATCTGATGGTGTTGTCCCTACAAATGAAGGTAGAGGTTATGTATTAAGAAGAATCATAAGAAGAGCTGTAAGAGCTATTTATAGACTGACAGATGAATTAATGTCACTTGAATTCTTAATAAATATAGTAATTCGTGATTATCAAGATTCATATCCGGAATTATTAGAAAATAAAGATAAGATTTTAAATTTATATAAAAATGAAGAAGAAATTTTTCAAAATACATTAGTAAAAGGTAATCAAGAAATTCAAACTATTCTTAAAAAGAAATCTAATTTAGATGAGAAAGATGCATTTTATTTATTTGAAACTTTTGGCTTTCCATTTGAGCTTACTCAAGAAACTGCAAAAGAGCATGATATTAAAATCGATTATGACAAGTTTAATGTTTTATTTGATGAACATAGAAAAAAATCAAATACTGGTAAGAAAGAAAAAATAAGTAATACAATTATTGGTGTGGAGCAAAATACTTTTGTCGGATATGACAATATAACTGTAACTTCGGATATCTATCATATTGAAAAAGATGAAAATAAATCCATTATTTTTACTACAGAAACCCCATTTTATTACGAAGCTGGTGGACAAATCTCAGATAAGGGAAATATAGAAGTTGATGGTAAAGAGATTCAAGTTAATGATGTCGTTCAATCTGATAATGGCGCTACTGGACTTATTGTTGAATCTAATAACTTAAAAATAGGGGATAAGATTAATTTAAATGTCGATCCGAGCTTTAGAAGTTCTGTTTCAAAAAGTCATTCCGCAGCACACATTGTTCATGCCTCTTTAAGAAATATTCTTGGAGAACATGTTGCACAAGCAGGTTCACATGTTGCACCTGGTAAGTTTAGATTTGATTTTAGCCATACGGAAAAAGTTAATAAGGAAGAACTTAATGAAATTTTTAAAATGAGTAACGACCTGATTTATAAAGATATTGATGTTGAAACAAATGTAATGAACATTGATGATGCCAAAAAAGAGGGCGCTTTAGCATTTTTTGGAGATAAATATGATGATGATGTAAGGGTTGTAAATATAGGAGAATTCTCAAAAGAGTTATGTGGAGGAACACACGTACATAACTCAAATGTAGTTGGATTAATCGTATTAATTAACGAATCTTCTATCGGTTCAAATTTAAGAAGAGTCGAAATGTTATCTGGTTACCAAGCTTATTCATTTATGGATACAGCTTATAAGTCATACAACACTGTTAGCGATATATTGCAAACAAGTGTTGATCAAGTACCTGAAAAATTAAAGACCTTCTTAGAATCATATGAAGATATGAAAGAAAAACTTGATAAGCAAAATAAGGCAGAAAGTGATAATGAATTAAAAAGAATAATATCCGAAATTAATGAGATTAATAAATTGAAAACTTATATTGGTAAGATAAATGTTAATAGTTCAAACGAAGCAAAGAATGTTGCTACTAAAGCAATAAAAGATCACAATTTAGATTTTGTCTTTTTACTAGCAAATATTGAGACCAAAACTGTACTTATAGGATCAAGAAATGATAAAACACTTAATAAAATTGATGTTTCAAACATTGTAGGAGAAGCTTCAAAACTATATGGTGGGGGTGCATCAAAAGACCCAAGTTTATCAATTGGTGGTGGACCGTCTCAATATGATGAATCAAAATGTATTGAGTTTGTAATAGAAGTTTTTACTAAACAAATTTAAATTGAATAATTTACTTGGTATCGATTACGGGGAGAGATACATAGGTCTTGCTATAAAAAAAGACAACGTTCCGATACCTTATGCTCATAAGATTGTAGATATAAAAGAACATGACATAATAAAAGAAATAGTGAACATTGTTACTGATGAAAAAATTACAACGATAGTTATTGGATACCCTATTGGGTTAATGAACAATAAAAGTAGGATGAGTGATTTAGTAGATAAATTTATAGATAACACATTAACAAAGTATTTTGACTTACCAATCGTGAAGATTGACGAACGCTTGACATCTAAAATTTTAAATAATGACAGTAGCAAAAGAAACGATGATTTATCAGCAGTTAAATTATTAGAAACATATAGTCAAAATGCATAGTTTTTATTATCAAAATAGAATATTAATGTATGTCGCAATGACGATTTTAATCATAATTTTTGCATTAATTTTTGCGAGTAATGCTGCCTCATCTATAGAAACAAGTTTAGATGTAATTAATTCAGAAAATAATGAAGAAGTAAGAATCGTCTATATATCAATCCCACAAGGTTCCTCAGCAACTGACATAACAGCCATATTGGATAATAAGGGAATCATTAGTTCTTCGCTAGCTTATGAAATATATTTACGTAATGAAAATATGGCAGATAAACTACGTGCTGGAGATTATGAAATCGCAAATAATTTAGACTTCGATGAATTAACAAGCATATTGCTTAAAGGACCTCCTTTGAAAACATACAATATTACTATTCCAGAAGGTCTATGGATTACTGAAACATTAGAATCTATTTCATCTCAAACAGGATTTGATGTTGAATCTTTAACGAATTCATTATTATCTGGTGTTGTAGAGAGTAAATACGTATATCTAGGAGATTACAAGGAACTACAAAATTGGGAAGGCTTAATTTATCCAAACACTTATGAAATTAATGTTGATGCTAATGGTGAAGACATACTACAACTATTGGTATCGGAACTGGAATCTGTTATAGATAAGATATTTGCCGAAGAAGAATTGCCAAATTGGATTGAAAACTATAATCAGCTTTTTACAATTGCCAGCTTAGTAGAAGCCGAATCAAAACTAGAAGAAGACAGGCCATTAGTAGCTTCTGTTATTAAAAATAGATTATATGATGATATGTTGTTACAGATAGATGCAACAATATTGTACGCTCTCCAAAAAAGAAAATCTCAAGTATTACTAGTTGATTTACAAGTTGATTCTTCTTACAACACTTACAAATACACAGGGCTACCGCCTACACCAATATCAGGTTTTGGTGAAAGATCTATAATAGCTACTTTAAACGCTCCAGAAAGTGATTTTATATATTACCTTTTAACAGATAAAAATGGAAAAATGTCTTTTACTAATGATTATTCAGATTTTATAAATATGAAAAATAAAGCTAAAGAGGAAGGTGTAATACCGTAATGGTGTCAACTAATGACATACGACCAGGTCAATCGTTAATAATAGATGGAACCATTTATTTGATTTTGGAGTATCAACATGTAAAACCTGGAAAAGGTAAAGCTTTTGTAAAAACAAAATTAAAAAATTTAAGCGATGGAGGCGTTGTTGATAAAACATTCAGGGCTGATGAGAATGTAGAACAGGCATTCATTGATAAACAATCTTTTAATTATCTTTATAAAGATAATAACGATTATGTTTTTATGAATAATGAAACATATGAACAAATTAATTTAAATGAAATGATAATTGAAGATAAATATTTATTTATGAAAGAAAATCAAGAAATTACTATACAAATGTATAAAAATACACCAATAGATATCTTACTACCTGCTTCTGTTGAACTAAAAGTAACAAAAGCAGAACCAGCTGTAAAAGGTGATACTGTGACATCAACAAACAAAGTTGTTACTTGTGAAACTGGTCTAGAAATAAGTGTGCCTATGTTTATTGAAGAAAATGAGATTATAAAAATAGACACAAAGAATAAAACTTACATGACTAGATTATGAATTTAGATTTTAGACAACTTTGCTTTGAACAATTTTTCGATAAAAATTTAGATGATATAGTAATTGAAAGTAATATACTTTCTGAAAATCAAACTCTTAGAGCAAAACAATTAATTCTTAATACTCAAGAAAATAGCGAAAGAATAGTTAACTCTATCAATACTTACTCTGATAATTGGCAATATGAAAGAATTGGAAAAGTTGAATTAATAGCATTAAAACTAGGTATATCAGAATTAATAATGGAGTTAACACCAAAAAAAGTAATTATCTCAGAATGGGTAAAAATTACTGACAAGCATTCAACTTCAAAAGGAGCGAAATTTGTGAATGGAATTTTGGATAGAATTAGTAATGAAATATAAAGAAATTCTAATAAGTATTAGAAAAATTAAAAAACAACGAGATGACTTTATTAACAATTTTCAGACAGACAAAACTTTTGTCTATGAATCACTTGTAAATGCAATTGACAACGACAATCTTAATTCTATAAGAGTACATAAATATTTAACTTCTAATAAACTGCTAGGTAAAGTAGTTACCGCTAGATATTTAGAAAGTATTAATCTTAACGAAAATACAAAAATTTATGAATTAACTGAAGATGAAGTATCAAAAATTTCAAGTTATAGTATTAAAAAATGATAATAATATTTAGTGGACCATCAGGTGTTGGCAAATCAACAATTATAAATGAGTTAATAAATCATAAAAAACTATACTTTTCGGTATCTCATACAACTAGAGAAAAAAGACATAACGAAGAAAACGGTGTCGATTACTTTTTTATCAGCGAAGATGAATTTAATAATTTAATAAATAAAAATTATTTTATTGAATATGAAAAGTATGGCACTGACTTTTATGGTACAGGTAAGGATCAGCTTAGTACAAGTAATCCAATTACAGTTTTAGATGTAGAAGTTAACGGAGCTACAAAATTATTGAATGAAAATAAAAGTTTTATAGGAATATTTATTGATATTGAAAATGATGAACTAATTGAACGTTTAAAAGATAGAGGTCATGACAATGAATTTATTAATAAAAGAATGAATTTAGCAAATGAACAACGTAATAAAATAAGTGAATTTGATTTTATAGTAAAGAATGTTGATATAAATACTACTGTTAAAGAAATACTTGATATAATATGTAACTTAGAGGAATCATGATAAAACCACCAATTGAAGAATTATTAGAAAAAACTCCAGGAAGATTTGCTTTGGTTATTGCTTCTGCACGAAGAGCAAAAGATATAAATTCATATTTTAACCAATTAGGTGAGGGGATTGGAGCATACACACCACCTCAAGTACAGAGTTTGAGTAGAAAACCGTTAACAGTATCATTTGAGGAAATAGCTGCTGGTAAAGTAGAGGTTTCAGAAAAAGAGTAGCTTTTAATGAAAAACAACTTACTACTTGGTATAACAGGTAGTATAGCTGCTTCTAAAACAGAAAAATTATACGAATTATTTAAAGATCATTACAATATTAAACTTGTTTCAACTTCGGAAGGACTTAAATATTTAGATGATAATTTCAAAACTAATAATAAAATTATTTCATCTTGGGATAATGAAACTGGTTCCCCTCATATAGAATTATCAAGATGGGCAGATAAGTTTATAATCTATCCAGCTACAGCTAATTTTATATCAAAACTTAACCATGGAATATCTGATGATATTTTATCTGCAACTGTTCTAATGTACAAAGACAGCATATATATTGCACCAGCTATGCATGAAGAAATGTATATAAATGAAATAACTCAAAAAAACATTCTGGAACTGTCAAAAAAACATATTTTTTGTGGCCCAAAATATGGCAAATTAGATATTGGCGACGAGGGAATAGGGAGGATGCTAGAACCCGATGAATTAATCAATATTGTAGAAAAAACTAAAGACAAAATAATTGTTACATCAGGTCCAACTTTTGAACATATAGATTTAGTAAGAGGTATAACAAATTCATCAAGCGGTAAACAGGGAAGGGCTATTGCTTTTGAACTACTTTCAAAAGGTTACGATGTTATATATATTCATTCTGATTTAATTAAACCTGTACCACATGCTAAAAATATTAATTATTCATCTTCAGATGATCTCTATAAAAGTATATTGAGCAATATTAAAGACGTTAAACAAATCTATATGACTTCTGCAGTATCAGACTTTATACCTGAAAAATTTAATAAAAAATTGAATAGAGAAAGTGGAGAGTTATATTTAAAATTGTCACCCAACATTGATATTATAAAAACTATAAAATCTCAATATAAGGATGTTAAAGTGATTGGTTTTTCAGCACAATTAGATGACGATCTAAACTTTGACAAAATAAATAATAAAAATTGTGATTATCTTGTAATTAATAATCTAAAAGATAACTATTTTGGTTCCGATAATAATAAGATTTATATTATTGACAGAGACAAGTTGATATATGAATCATCTGTTGAAAATAAAAATATAATAGCCCAACACATTATTAAAAATACTACATCGTAATTGTGTTTGTAAATGTTGAATTAATTTATAACAATACATATAAGTTTATTCAATTTACTTATAAAGTTCCTAAAAAATATGAAAATAAAATATATATTGGTACGATAGTTGAATTATTGTTCAGAAATAAAAAATATAGAGCTGTAGTTGTTGATGTAAATGTAAAAAAACCTAACACAGTTAATATAAAAGAGATTCAGAATGTTTTATTCAGATTAACTGATGACCAAATTTCTTTCTTAAGTTATCTATCAGTTTCAAATTTTTTAAATACTGGTATTTTATTATCTGAGATATTCAATGTTGAAAAGTTTAAAAAACAAAAAAAGAATAAATCAAGTTCTATTGAGCAGTTTACACAATCCGATATAGTTAAAAATATCTCTAACAAACATAAGAATATATTCGTGACACCAACCTTAGAAACTTGCAACCAACTATCTAACGAATTAATAGATAATGAAGTAGATATAGATTTTTATCAAAAAACAGGCGGTAATGAGGAAATTAACAATTTTGTAAACTCAAATAACGATTTTAAAAATATAGTTATATTATCTAACAATTTTAATTATTTTAATATTACCAACGATGTTGTATTTCATTTCTATGATACGAATAATATATCTTATAAACTTCCAAAACTAAACGGTGTAAATATTGTTGAACTTGCTATTTTAAAAAATAAAATATTTGGAGGTAATTTCAAGTTCTACAATATATTTCCAGCTCTAGATATGTTTGATTCATATGAACATTATGAAGACATTAATATAAATAACGATATTACATATGTCTATGGAAATAATTTAGAAGAATGTATTAACATATTAAAAAATAAATTTAAAAATAAAAAATTTACCCCATATGCAAATTCGGAAATATTAATAAATGAATTAAATGAATATACGTTTACTGATAATTTATTTAACAAAGATACAGATGTATATTTCTTATTTAATCCTAAATTGAGTTTTAAAAATACTCTTAATTCTTTACGTTTAATTTCTTTAATTAAGGATCTTCAATATTGTGAATATAAAAATATTCAAATTGTTTTAATCTCAACAAAAGAACAAGACTTGAAGGAAATGTTGATGTTAAAAAATATATATAAACTAGCAGATAATGAACTTAAGGAAAGAGGTAAATTTGGACCTAATATAGATACTAAAATATTTTCTCTTAGCTCCGATAATGAAATAGATACTAAAGAATATAAAGAATATTTGCTTGGACCAAGAAAAGAAATGGATAGATTTGAATATGAAATCAGGTTAATTTTAAGTAAAAATTTAAATTACAATAAGATTATGGACTTATTTTCATATACATATTTATATAATCCAACGAAAAGCAGAAATATTTAAATGTTTGATATAGTTACTTTTGGACATCCTTCATTAAAAATGAAATCACAAGATGTAGAAAATTTTGATAATGAATTAAAAGACTTAACGGATAAAATGCTCGAAATAATGTATGAAGCACCTGGAGTTGGATTAGCTGCTCCTCAAATAGGCATTAATAAAAATATATTTGTATTTGATATCGGAGAAGGTCCTAAAATCGCAGTTAATCCAATTTCAATTAAAGTATCGGGAAAAGTTAATTTTCTTGAAGGCTGTTTATCTTTACCAGGATATTATTGGGAAATTGAGCGTCCTGAATATGCAAAGCTAGATTGTTTTGATTTAAAAGGAAATAAAATATTCTATGAAGGAGATGACTTATTAGGCAGGGTACTGCAGCATGAATTAGATCATTTAAAAGGAAAAGTACTTCTAACATGCTTAGATAGGAAAACAAGAAAACAAGCATTAAAAGATATATCTATAAACGGTTTTCCAGGTAATGATGTTTAATTATTTTTTTGGTTCTGATTCTAGAAGTTTAAGTTATTTAAAATTTTTAAATGATAATACTAAGAACTTATCTGTAGTTACTACTGAACCTATCAAAACTGGAAGGGGCAAAAACGTCAAAGCTAATATTATTGAGAATTTTTGTGTTGAAAATAATATTCATTTTAAATATTTCAATCAGAATGACACCTATGAAGATATGTCAAATGCACTTTGTGTAAGTTTTAAAAATATTTTTTCAGAAGAATTCTTACGTATGAATAATAATATCTTCAATGTTCATTTAAGTTTACTTCCAAAATTTAAAGGACCTTCTCCAGTAGAAACTCAAATTCTTAATGATGAAGTTAATATTGGGTACTCAATATTTAAAATTGATGAAAAAGTAGACTCTGGTCCATTAATATTTAGTAATAAGATAAAACATAAAAATGACTTATATGCCTCTGATGTATATAAAAACATGTTTGATGATTTTACTAATTCTTTTAATGAAATTATTAAAAATCTCAATAGTGAATTTATACAACAAAAAGAAAATGAGACATTCACAAAAAAATTCATTAAATCAGATTTTTGTATTAATAATGATGATGTTGAAACAGCCCAATCAAAAATAAGAGCGTTCGATGTTATAGGTCCAGCATATGTTATACATAATGATAAAAATATAAAAATTCACAAATATACAAATAGCAATTTAGGATTAGAAATAAAGTTAAACGATGGCTATATTTTCCCTTCCGAAATTACTCCTGAAGGTAAAAATAGAATGGAAGTTGAAGATTACATAAGAGGTATCAAATGAAAATATCGGCAAGTATTTTGGCTGCAGATCAAAACAATATTATTAACAACCTAAATGATAAGAAAGGTTTATTTGATTACGTTCATATTGATATAGGAGACAACGTTTTTTGTCCTACTTATGGAATATCAAAAAATAATGTATATAAGTTGGTAAATGAAACAACTTATAAATTGGATATTCATTTAATGATTGATGAATTTCCTGAATTTTTAGAAAACCTAGTTAAAGAAAATAACAATATAATTAAAGTATCTCATCATGTTGAGTCGAACTCAATTAATAAATTTATAGAGGTAATGCAAAAAGAAGAAAGCATTGACACAGGTTTTGGAATACTAGGTTCTTCAGATTTAAATATACTAAGGCCTTTTTTTGAATCAGAGAATGTAACAATAGACTATATTTTATTACTTTGTGTCAATCCAGGTTTTTCATATCAAGATCCAGTTATTTCACCAACACAAAGAGTCTTAGATTTTAAAAATTTATATCCTAATTATCAAGGTCAAATAATGGTAGACGGTGGTGTTTCTAATAAAATGTTAAACGAATTAAACGAACTTGGTGTTAATGTATCTGTACAAGGCGGAGCAATTTTTGGATAATAATTTAAATTATTTAAATTTTACTAAAGCTATGTCAGTAGCAGCACTTGAAGCTTTGAAAAGCAATCCCAATCCTAATCCTAAGGTAGGTGCAGCATTATTTGATAAAAATATGAAATTAAAAAATAAATCGCATCATGTAGAAAAAGGAAAAGATCATGCAGAAATAGATTTAATAAAAAAATCAAACATACAAGATACTGATTATATGTATGTCACTCTAGAACCATGCTTTCATGACGATACCTCACCTTCGTGTGCTAAAGAACTTTTAAAAACAGATATTAAAAATATAGTAATTGGTGATATTGATATTGATCCAAGAACAAATGGAAAAAGTATAAATTATTTAAAGAATAATAATATTAATGTAAGCATCGAAGATGGTGTAAATGATTTTTTAAATCCATATTATAAAAATACAAACAAAGCTAAAGAGATAACATACATAGGAAAAATCGGTATTTCAAATAATAACTACATATACAACAATGATTCCGACGAAAAATATATTACAAATCAAATTTCACTAGATTTAACCCATTTACTTAGAGCAACGTGCGATGCTATTTTAGTTGGTAAGAATACATTTTTAATAGATAATCCTAAACTGGATATCAGAAATCCAGAATTAAAGAATTATAATAATAAACCTTTAAAAATAATTTGGTGGGGTTCAAGTGTTCAAAATATAACTAATAATAAACACAACGACTATAAATTTGTTGAAACTACTTCATTAACACAACTAGAAGAAAGTTTATTAAATCTTGGTTGTAGAACTGTCTTAGTTGAGGGAGGTAAGTATGTTCATGAAAAGCTCCTTACAAACTCAAAATATAGTTTATTTTATGAATTTAAATCTGACTTTGATATATTAAATGGCTTAAATATTGGTGATATTTATAAGAACGAATTACCATCTTCATTTAATAATATTGAGAAAATTACTCTTAAAGATAACGTCTTATCAATTTATAATAATAAATAATGTTTACAGGAATAATAAAAAATTTAGGTGTAGTTAAAGATATAAATGATAACTCTTTAATAATAAAAACTGATGATCAACATTTTTTAAATATTGATTTAGGTACAAGTGTATCAGTCGACGGTGTGTGTTTGACCGTAAGAGATATCGAAGATAATAATTTAGAATTTCAGATATCTAATGAAAGCAAAGATAGAAGTATCATTAAGGGATACAAAAATAATGTTAATGTAAATCTTGAACTTCCAACTAAAGTTAATGAATTCTTAAGTGGTCACATTGTGCAAGGTCATGTTGATGAGATATCAGAAGTTTTAAATATTACTGAGGACAATAAAGATTTATGGACTTTTGAATTTAATAGTAACAATTCTAAATATTTGGTTGATAAAGGATCCGTAACAATAAATGGTGTTTCATTAACCGTTGTTAATCCAAATAAAAATTCATTTAAAGTAGCTGTTATCGATGAAACTTATAAAAGAACAAATTTTCAATTCTTAGAAGCTGATTCACAAGTTAACATTGAATATGACATTATATCTAAATATGTTGAAAGGTTAATAATTGATAACTGACATTAATGAAATAATTAATAAATTTAAAGCTGGTGAGATGATAATCCTCATTGATGATGAAGAGCGAGAGAACGAGGGTGACCTTGTTGTATCATCAGAATATTTAACACCGGATCATATAAATTTTATGATAACTAAAGGGAAAGGTCTCGTCTGTGCACCGATTTCTACAGATGTAGCTAAAAAATTAGATTTAACATTGATGACTGGTGTTAATAATGAAACAGAAACACAGTTTACAGCATCAGTTGATTTAAAAGGGGACGGTGTATCAACTGGTATATCAGCAGAAGATAGATATAAAACAATAAAAGGTCTCTGTAATGAGAATTCAACAAGAAGTAGTTTTAATGTTCCTGGTCATGTATTCCCACTTCAATCTATGGATGGAGGCGTATTACGTAGAGCAGGTCATACAGAAGCAGCAATTGATCTATGTAAGCTTTCAGATCATTACCCAGTAGCTGTTATCTGTGAAATAATTAATGAAGATGGTTCAATGGCTAGGTACGATGATTTAATAAGTTTTTCTAAAGAACATAATCTACCTATTGGAACTATTAAAGATTTAATTGAATACCGGATAAGCAAAACTGAAATGATTACTTTTGTGTCAAAAGCAAAAGTCCCAACACAGTATGGTGATTTTACTGCCCATGTGTATAGAGATAATCTTGATAATACTGAACATATAGCTTTAACATATAACGATTACTTAGAAAGTGATGAAACAATGGTAAGAGTTCACTCTGAATGTCTTACAGGAGATGTTTTATATTCAAATAAGTGTGACTGTGGTTCTCAATTAGAAAATGCTTTTAAAAAAATTACAACTAATGGGTCTGGAGTTTTGCTATATATGAGAGGTCATGAAGGAAGAGGCATCGGATTAGGAAATAAAATAAAAGCTTATTCATTACAAGAAGATGGTGATGACACTGTTGATGCTAATTTAAAACTAGGATTTAAAATGGATCAGAGGGATTATGGTACGGGTGCACTTATTCTTAGAGACCTAGGGATAACAAATATGAATATATTAACTAATAATCCATCTAAAAGAGCTGGTCTTGAAGGGTTCGGTTTAAATATAACATCCAGAACACCTTTAATTGGAAATATAACAAAAGAAAATGAATCATATTTAGAAACAAAAGAAGAAAAAATGGGACATAAGTATAAAGATGAATAAAGTCGCTGTTGTTTATTCAAGTTATTATACAGATGTTATTCAAGGACTTTTAGAAGGTATAAAAAATACTATTGATGAATCCTTTAATGTCGATTATTTCAAAGTTCCAGGATCTTGGGATATTATATATAAAACAAATACTTTATCTAAAGAATATAAAATCTTTATAGCTGTAGGTGTTATATGTAAAGGTGATACAGATCATTACGAATATATATCTAACTCAGTAGCTAATGGATTATTGAATTTAACAATAAATAAAAATCTTTACATAGCTAATTGTATTTTAAATGTTCATAATCTTGAACAAGCTAATATACGTGCAACTCAAGAACTAAATAAAGGCTCAGAAGCTGCAAATGCTATAAATTTATTATTTACTTGATTTAATAATATTTAAGATATAATTGATTAAGCGAACAATGTTCCACCCACTGTGAACAATAGTGGAGTAAGTTAAACAGCTTCGTGCTGTTTTTTTTATGGAAGGAGAACTTATACCGGAACTTAATATAAACGATGAGATTAAGTCTAAAAAACTTCTTGTTATTGCACCTGACGGCGTGCAAATAGGAGTTTTAGAATTAAAAAAAGCTTTAATTGTAGCTGAAGAGTTAGATTTAGATTTAGTAGAAGTATCACCAGAAAGTAAGCCACCAGTTGCTAGGCTTATGAACTATGGGAAGTATAAATATGAGCTATCTCAAAAAGCTAGGCAATCTAAAAAGAATCAAGTAAAAATTAATGTAAAAGAAATACAGTTGAAGCCAAAAATTGACACTCATGATTTTGAAAATAAATTAAATCAATCGAGAAAATTTTTAAGTGAAGGAGATAAAGTTAAATTTACAATGAGATTTAGAGGCAGAGAAGTTGAACATCCAGAATTTGGACAAAGAGTACTAGATAATTTTAAAGATAAGTTAAGTGAAATTGCTGAAGTTGAGTCAACTTCAAATCCTGATGGCAAATCACTAACCATGGTTTTAGCGCCAAATGGAGTAAAAAGATGAAACATAGAACGCATAAAGGCATGAAAAAAAGAATAAGAGTAACTGGTACGGGTAAATTTATGAGAAGAAGATCTCATACATCACATTATAAATTAGCAAAAGGTAGTAACACTTGGTCTAGATTAAAAAGAGATGTCGAAGCATCAAAAGGTGACAGTAAAAAAATAAGAAAGTTGTTGAGTTAAATGGTAAGAATCAAATCCTCTGTTAGCAGTAGGAAATCAAGAAAAAAAGTACTTAAAAAAGCAAAAGGGTACACAGGTGCGAGAAGCAAAAGATTAAGAGCTGCTAAAGAACAAGTTATGCATGCAGGTGCTGATTCGTTTACACATAGAAAAGATAAAAAGTCTGATTTTAGAAAATTGTGGATTTCTAGAATTAATGCCGCTACAAGATCTCATGGTTTATCATATTCAAAATTTATATATGGATTAAGTAATGCTGAAATAAAAATTGATAGAAAAATTCTTGCAGATCTTGCTATTAATGATCCCAAAGGTTTTAAAAAACTCGTAGATTTAGCAAAAAAAAATATAAATGGCTGAAATAAATCTAGATAAAATATATTCTTCTTTTTTATTAGCCCTTGAAGAATCTCACGATTCTGAATCATTATCTGATCTTCAGAAAGAATACTTAGGTAAGAACTCTGTAATTTCTGAGCAAAGAAAAAATATTTCTAATCTAAGTGATCTAGATAAAAAAAAATTTGGAAAGATAATCAAAGACGTTAGTGAAAAAATTAATACGGATATAGAAAATAAAAAAATTGTTATAAAAAGAGATAAATATGAAAATAAAGAAAATAGTGAAAATGTAGACATCTCTATAGATTGGTTAGAAAGTACTGGCACTAAAGAACACGTAATATCTTCAGTAATGAATGAAGTTGTTCAAATATTTTCATCAATAGGTTATACCGTAGCGCATGGTCCTGAAGCAGAAACATCATGGCATAATTTTGATGCACTCAATACTCCTGTATGGCATCCAGCAAGATATGAATCTGACACATTATATATAGACAAAAAACTTGATAATTTATTAAGAACACAAACAAGTACTGTCCAAGTAAGACATATGCAAGAAAACAAACCTCCTATATATATTGTTTCTCCTGGACGTGTGTATAGATCTGACCAGTTAGACTCAACGCACTCACCAGTATTTCATCAAATTGAAGGGTTGGCGGTAGATGATGCAATCACATTTACAGACTTAAAAGGTACGTTAGAGTTTTTTGTAAAAGAGTTTTTTGGTAATAACGTTAAAACAAAATTTATACCTCATTTCTTTCCTTTCACAGAGCCATCAGCTGAAGTATTGGTGAGTTGGAAAGATGGTGATTGGTTAGAAATATTAGGGTGTGGAATGGTAGATCCTAATGTATTTGAAAATGTTGGTTTCAAGAAAGGGACTCAAGGTTTTGCTTTTGGTGTAGGTGTTGAACGACTTGCAATGTTAAGGCACAATATTGACCATATTAAGAACTTTTATGACAACGACTTAAGATTTCTTAGGCAGTTCTGATGATAGTTTTAAAATCATGGCTCAATGATTGGATTAATATATCAAATATTGATGACAGCAATATATCAGAAGCACTTGAATCTTTGGGTTTCGAAATTGAATCAACAAATAAAATTGAACCAAATTATAAAAATATAGTGGTAGGTAAAGTAGTAGATATTTACCCACATAATAATGCTGACAAATTAAGAATTACCCAAGTTGATGTTGGAAGTAATACTTACGAAATAGTTTGTGGTGCATGGAATTTTGATGTTGGAGCTATTGTTCCTGTTGCGTTACCAAAGTCACATATCGTTGATAATTTTTTAATAGAAAAAAGAGAAATTAGAGGGGTTGTTTCAAATGGTATGATATGTTCTGCTAGGGAACTTGGTCTTTGGGATGAACATGAAGGAATTTTATTACTTGAAGACTCATTAGCTCCAGGTACAGATTTTAGTTCAACATACGATTCAGAAGATACTTCCTGGGAAATTGGTATTACTCCGAATAGAGGAGATTGCATGTCACACCTAGGTGTAGCGAGAGAACTATCTAACTATTTTGATATAAAAATTTCAGAAAATGATTTTAAACTTAAATCTAAAATAGAGAATGTTCTAAAAACGAACAGTGGAAAAATTTCAGAGTGTAATTCTTATGTGTCTATTGAGATTGAAAATTTTAATATAACAGATTCTCCTTTCTATATTAGATATAGACTTTCACAGGTAGGAACAAGGATTATTAATAACGTTGTTGATTTAACTAATTATGTTTTATATGATATCGGACAACCATTACATGCGTTCGATAGAGATAAAATATTTGGAACAGTGTCTGTTAGAAAGGCAAAAGACAATGAAAAAATATTAACTCTAGATAATCAAAAAAGGTCTTTGAACAAAAATGATTTAGTTATTACTGATAATGATAATCCAATTGCCTTAGCTGGAGTAATGGGTGGTTTGGATACAGAAGTAACTGAAAATACGAAAAACTTATTAATTGAAAGTGCATACTTTGATAAAGTTTCAATAATGAACACATCTAGAAAACTTAATTTAATTTCTGATGCATCAATAAGATTTGAAAGAGGTATTGACTTTAATCTTCAATTAAAAGCAATAAATAGATTTATAAATATTTTTAGTACAAATCAGGATATAAATTATTCATCTCCATTAGTTGATGATAAAAAAAATATTAAAAACAAGTCTGTTTCTTTTAGTAGTAATGATATTTATAAAATACTAGGTACAAAAATCGATAACAAATTTATTACAAAAACATTAAACAATTTAGATATTGATCATACTATTAAAAATGAAGATATTAAATTTGTTTCTCCTTCATGGAGATATGATTTAGAAAGACCGATTGATATAATTGAAGAAATTGCTAAACACTATGGTTTTAATAATTTTGATAGTACTTTACCAATTGGTAATAATAGAAATAATTTAGGAGACTATTGGAATTCTAAGTCTTTTTTTAGCCAGCAACTTAGAGGTAAGGATTATCAAGAAATACAATCCCTATCTTTTGTAGATGAAATAAGTAATCAAAGATTTAATCCAGAAAAAAAATACGTAGAAGTATACAATCCTATTGATTCAACAAATATGTACTTGAGGTCAAATCTTTTCACATCATTATTGAATATTTATCAATCCAATTTAGAGAAAAACTCTGTTTCTACTAAATATTTCGAAATTAACACTGTATTTGATAAAGGTAAACATGAGAAATACGAAAACATACCCAATCAACTTTATACGTTAGGCGTACTAACACCCTCAAGAGTTACAAATGTTGATTTAAGAGGTGAAGATAAAACTTTTGATATTTATTATGTCAAAAACTTAATTTCTACTTTAATTGGTGAATTTGATGTTAAATATTTGCAAAAACCAGGATTTCATAAACGATTATCATTTTTAATACTAAAAGATGGCAAACAAGTAGGTTTTTTTGGTCAGCTTTCTTATGAATTAATGGATGATTTAAACTTAGAAGATCCTATATATTTAATGGAACTTAATATTGAAAACATCGACAGTACCTTTAAAGAAACTAACAATTTTATACCTTTAGCTCAATATCCTTTTATAAAATTTGATTTATCTTTTACTGTACCAATAGATTTTATAGCTTCTGATCTAATTTCTTTTGTAGTTACAAAACTTGATAAGAACGAAAATAATATTGATATTTTTGATGATTATGTAACTGAGAAATCTCGTAATTTAGGAATTAGAATAAGTACTAGAAATTACGATCAAACTTATAGCGAAGAAGAAGCTAGAGGAATATTAGATATGTTAGTAAAAGAAATTCAAGATAAATTTAAGATAAAGTTAAATGAGAGCCAGTAATGGATGATGTATCAGGATTAAACAACAGGGTGTTCCAACTTTTATCTCAAAAGTCTTCAAAAGCAGCTGTAGATTTATTAGGTATGAGATTGTCGACAAATTTTAATGGTAAATTTACTGAAATTCTTATAACCGAAACAGAAGCTTTTGGTAGAGCAAATACTGATCAAATGTCATTAGCAACTCAATTAAGTAGAAAAATTCCAAAAACTTTACCCTTAGGACCTCCTTCAGTATTAATCATGAAGTCATATGGCTCTAATAAAAGTTTGTACCTTCTTACTTCAAAGAAAGGAACTTGTGAAGCTGTGCTAATAAGATCTGGAAAAATTTTACTTGGTAAAAACTATATTGAGGTTCGAAGAAAAACAAAAATGAAAACTGATAACTTAACAGGACCAGGTAATGTTACGAAAGCACTTGGCATAACTTTAAAGAATGATGGAGATAATATTTTAGATGGGCCAATTAGCTTATCACCTAGAATACACCCAGCTGATAAAGCTATTGCAAAACAAAGAAAAAATTCTAAACCTAGAGATAAAAATCTATGGAGATTCTCTTTAATTTTAAAATGAAATATATTGAAGAACGATCATCCGTAATTAATCCAATTGAAGATTACAAATTATTATTGAAATCTAAGAAAAAACTTAGAGTTAAACTTGGAGTAGACCCTACTGCTCCAGATGTAACACTTGGGTGGTATTCGGTTATAAGAGCCCTTAAAAAATTTCAAGAGTATGGCCATGATGTGATATTAATTCTTGGTGAATTTACAGCTAAGGTTGGAGATCCATCAGGTAAATCTGAAACAAGAAATATACTTGATGATGATAGTATTAATGAAAATTCCGATGGGGTTTTGCCAATAATTAAATCTATACTCCATCAAGACAATTTAGAAATTGTATCTAATAAAGATTGGTTATCAAAATTAAGTATTAACGATATGATGAGCTTAGCTTCTTCAACTACTTTAGCTCAGATGCTAGAAAGAGAAGATTTTTCTAATCGATATGAAAATAAAAACCCAATATCTTTATTAGAATTCTTTTATCCACTTTTTCAAGGATACGATTCAGTAGCTGTTAAGTCCGATATCGAAATTGGTGGTAATGATCAACTTTGGAATTTAATGCTGGGTAGAGATATACAAAAATATTATGGATTGAAGCCACAAGTCGCTATAACCTTTCCTTTACTTATTGGAACAGATGGTAAAAAAAAGATGTCTCAATCTTACGATAATTATATTTCAATATCTGATACCCCTGAGAATATTTTTGGAAAAATTATGAGCATACCTGATGAGACTATGTGGGATTATTTCCTTATGCTTACCGATTTAGAGCTTGATGTTATTAATGAATATAAAAGTAACGTAGAAAAAGATAAAGAAAATCCATTCAAATTAAAAAAGATGCTTGGAGAATTAATTATTACTGAATTATTTAATAATGATGAGGCTGCTAAAGCTGCAAATTCTTTTGAAAATGTTACTGTAAACAAAAATATACCGGACGAAATGGAAGAAATTATCCTTGAAAACGATATAAGTATCCATTTACCAAAATTTTTAGCTGAAAATGGTATTTTAAAATCTAGTTCAGAGGGAAGAAGGCTTATATCTTCTGGTGGTTTTAAAATAAACAATGAAAAATATGATAAATTGGACATCAATTCCGAAGATCTTATCGATAAAACTATACAAATTGGTAAAAGAAATTTCCTTAGAATAATCAAGAAATAATACACTTTAAACATATTGCTGTTACTCTTAACAATAAGAAATTTGGCTTTTTGACAACTGAGTAGAGTATGAACGCCGGTAGTGCAGAATTAATTTTCTAGCACTCTTTTTTTGTCAACTTTTTAGGAAAAAGTTGGTTATGGTTTTTAACCATAATATGGGATAAAACCCATGTTGATTCTTTGGTCAGATTAAATTTCAAAGATTTTGTTGGAGAGTTTGATCCTGGCTCAGGACGAACGCTGGCGGTGCGCCTTATGCATGCAAGTCGAGCGAAGCTTTTCAGTAGTTTACTA
>Ga0209036_1000074_pt1 | contig 35675 bp, 26 predicted proteins | sample MarorgKNORR_S2LV_3_FD_188222 | JGI IMG/M metagenome (GOLD analysis project Ga0209036, IMG submission 188222) | Marine microbial communities from the Southern Atlantic Ocean, analyzing organic carbon cycling - DCM_A/KNORR_S2/LV (SPAdes) (version 2) | ecosystem: Environmental > Aquatic > Marine >... | reverse complement strand
GAGATGGAGTTCTTCTTCATCAAGTCGACAATGCTTTTGATGTCTTTGAATTCCACGATGGTAAATCGGTTTTGGGCTCGGGGCCCCGGGTTGTTGCTCCTTTTCGGCGCTCGCGCACCGCATGCCAACGTCGAATAACGTTAACGAGGCGGAGGCTAGTCCTCGCCTCGAGAGGGGTCAAGGGAGTTTCCCGGGGTCGGGGCGCGATTCCGCGTGACGCCGCGCCGTCCGGAATGTTAATTCCCAGCCGGTGACACCAGAGGAAACCAGCCAGCTTTTGCAGCGATTCAAGTCCGGCGAAGTGGACGAAGCCGCCTTGCTCAACGCCCTCCGCGCAGAGCCGATCGACGATCTTGGCTTCGCGCAGGTCGACGCGCACCGCGCGTTGCGGCAGGGATTTCCCGAGGTCGTATTCGGTGCCGGCAAGACACCGGAACAGGTTGCCTCCATCGCGGCCAAGGTCATGGACCGGGAGGATCGCGTGCTGGTGACCAGGGCGGACGCTGCCCACGCGGTGGCCGTGGCGGCCAAGCTGCCGGAGGCGACGTACCATGAGTCAGCCCGCTGCATCACGGTCGAGGCCAAGCGCTTGGCCAAGCGCGGGGGAAGCATCGCCGTGCTTTGCGCGGGGACGAGTGACCTGCCGGTGGCCGACGAGGCGGCGGTGACGGCGGATCTCATGGGCAACGAGGTGCTGCGCGTGAACGACGTCGGCGTGGCCGGCCTGCACCGGCTGCTTGCGAGTATGCCCAGAGTGCGCGAGGCCAGCGTGATCATCGCCGTGGCCGGCATGGAGGGGGCACTACCCAGCGTGGTGGCCGGGCTGGTGCACCGGCCGGTGATCGCCGTCCCGACAAGCATCGGCTACGGGGCGAACTTCGGCGGGTTGGCGGCGCTGCTTGGCATGCTCAACAGCTGCGGCAGCGGCGTGACGGTGGTCAACATCGACAACGGTTTCGGGGCCGCCTTCGCCGCGAACCAAATCAACTGCCTGGCCAACGAGTCGCCAAGTTGAGTTCGCAATCTTCCGCGAATTATCAATTCAGAAATATTTTTTTTGGGCTTTGACTTGGATTTGGTTTTTCTCCATTTTCCGCGCCGCGTGACTTGGCCGCGCTTGGCCAAGCGCCGAATCGTTCAATTTTACCAACAAAAGTCGTGGGAAAAACACTGGTTATCGCAGAGAAACCGTCGGTCGCAACCGATATCGCCCGTGTACTCAAGGCGCCGCGCGACAAGTCGAAGGACTTTTTTGAGAACGACGAATACTTTGTTTCCTCCGCGGTGGGCCACCTGCTGGAGCTGATCGTCCCGGAGGATCAGGACATCAAGCGTGGCAAGTGGACCTTCGACAAGCTGCCCCACATCCCCACTTATTTTGACCTTCAGCCGATCTCCAAGAGCGAGTCGCGGCTAAAAGTACTGATGCGCCTGCTCCGCACCAAGGACATCGACACCATCGTCAATGCCTGTGACGCCGGCCGGGAGGGGGAACTGATTTTCCGATACATCATCCAGTACGCGCAAAAGAAGCTTAAGAAAAAAATGGCGGAGAAGACTGTCACGCGGCTTTGGCTGCAGTCGATGACGCCGGACGCCATCCGCAAGGGCTTTGCCAATCTGCGAACCGACGAGGCGATGATGCCGCTCGCAAACGCCGCGAGCTGCCGGAGCGAGGCGGACTGGCTTGTGGGCATCAACGGCACACGCGCGATGACGGCGTTCAACTCCAAGAGCGGCGGCTTTTACCTGACTCCGGTCGGCCGGGTACAGACTCCGACGCTCGCCGTGGTGGTCGATCGCGAGAAGGAAATCCGTGCATTTGTCCCGGAAGATTACTGGGAGGTGCACGCCACGTTTCAGGCTGAGGCCGGGGAGTACACCGGTCGGTGGTTCGACGAGGGATTCAAAAAAGACCCGGACAACGCCCACAAGCGGGCGGAGCGCATCTGGGAACAGGCCAGGGCGGACGGCATTCAGACCAAGTGTGACGGCCAGGCGGGCGAGGTGACCGAACAGAGCAAGCCGTCGAAACAGGCTGCCCCGATGCTCTTTGACCTGACCACACTGCAGCGCGAGGCTAATGCGCGGTTTGGTTTCTCGGCGCGCAACACGCTTGGCATCGCGCAGGCCTTGTACGAGCGTCACAAGGTGCTGACCTATCCGCGAACCGATTCGCGCTGCCTACCAGAGGACTACGTCCACACCGTAAAGGAAACCATCGGTGCGCTTGGCCAAGCGAACTACGGCAGCATCGCCAATGACATTCTCAAGAACGACTGGGTGCATGGTGGCAACAAAAAGATGTTCAACAACGCGAAGATCTCCGATCACTTCGCGATCATCCCCACCCTCAAGCCGGCGCCATCCACGCTCAAGGAACAGGAACTGAAAGTGTACGACCTTGTCGTGAAACGATTCCTCGCCGTGTTTTATCCGTCGGCGGAATTTCTCGTTACCACACGTATCACGCGGGTCGAGGGCGAGCCGTTCAAGACGGAGGGCAAGGTGCTGGTCAAGCCGGGTTGGCTTGCAGTTTACGGGCGTGACCAAAGCAACAAGGAGGACGCCGGGCATCTCGTTCCCGTGGCCGAAGGCGAGTCGGTCAACGCCAGCGAGGTGAACGTCGAGGCCAAGGCCACGCGACCGCCGGCACGATACACTGAGGCCACATTGCTCAGCGCGATGGAGCACGCCGGCAAGCGGGTCGACGACGAGGAACTACGCGAGGCGATGAGCGAAAAGGGTCTCGGCACGCCGGCTACGCGCGCGTCGATCATCGAGGAATTGATCCGCCACAAGTACATGGTGCGCGAGATGCGCGAACTGATCCCTACTGCGCAGGCGTTCTCACTGATCACGCTGTTGATGGCACTGGAGGTGGATGCGCTGTCCAGACCGGAATTGACCGGCGATTGGGAGTTTAAGCTCAAGGAGATCGAGCGCGGGAATTTCGACCGGGAGTCGTTCATGAACGAGATTCGCTCGATGACCGACCGGATCGTCAAGGCGGCCAAGGCCTACGACGGCGACACCGTCCCCGGCGATTACGGCAAGCTCGAGACCGGCTGCCCGAAATGCGGCGGACTGGTTAAGGAGACTTACAAGCGGTTCCACTGCGAGGTCGACGACTGCGACTTTGGTTTCTGGAAAATCATGGGCGGGCGACAGTTTGAGCTGGCCGAGGCGGATGAACTGGTAGCCAACCGCCGCATCGGGCCGCTGGACGGGTTTCGTAGCAAGATGGGCCGAGCCTTCTCGGCCGAGCTGAAGCTGTCCGACGAGCACAAGGTTGAGTTTGATTTTGGCAATGATGACGATGACGAGGAGGAAGTCGACTTCAGCGAACAGGAATCCATCGGCAAATGTCCCAAGTGCAAAGGTCTGGTCTACGAGCACGGTCGAGCCTTCGTTTGCGAAAAAAACACCGGCAAGGATCGCAAATGCAGTTTCCGAACCGGCAAGGTCATCCTCAAGCGCGACATCGAAAAGGAGCAGGTCGTCAAGCTTCTGAAGGAGGGCAAGACCGACCTGATCCCGAATTTTATCTCCAAGCGGGGCCGGCCGTTCAAAGCGTTTCTCGTACTAAAGTCGAATGGCGACGTTGGCTTTGAGTTCGAGAGCAAAACCAAGGACAAGAAATAGCGGCCTAGGCCAAGCGCGGTTGACCTGATTATTACTTCATATATATCTTTACTGGTTGCCATAACGGAACGTGATGTGCTACTTTCCACTGTTCGAGCGGCATGGCTGACGAAAAACCACCGAAAATAAACGAGAAAAAGTCCGATTCAGAGGATCGGATGCCGAATCCGCGTTCTTGGATGCTCTGGGCGCTGGGCATCTTCATGGTGGTCATGCTGTTCCAGATCGGCCGTGGTGCCGGTCAGGATGCCGCCCAAAAAGTCACCTACGACCAGTTGCAAAGCTGGATCGCCTCGGGTGTTCAGGTGAAGGGATACATCGAGTATCCTCCGCCCAATTCCTCCGCCCTTTGTACCATCACCGGCTACCGGATGGAGGACGGCAAGCGCGTCCCGTTTGAGTTCGAGGACAAGCTCATCGAGGGCCGCGAAAAATTCCTGATCGAGACCGCTGGATTTCAACCCAAGAACAAAAGCACGTTGCTGACGATGTTCCTGATTCAGCTTCTACCAATCCTCCTGATTTTCCTTCTGATTTGGTTCGTGTTGATTCGGCAGATTCGCAGTGCGGGCCGGGGCGCGATGAGCTTCGGAAAAAGCAAGGCGCGGATGCTCAACAAGGACAAAAACAAGACCACGTTCAAGGACGTGGCCGGCGTGGAAGAAGCCTGCGAGGAGGTTTCCGAGTTGGTCGACTACCTCAAGGATCCGAAAAAATTTCAGAAACTGGGCGGCAAAATTCCGAAGGGCATCCTCATGGTGGGGCCGCCGGGCACCGGCAAGACGCTTTTGGCCAAGGCCATCGCCGGCGAGGCTGACGCGAGTTTCTTTACCATCAGCGGCTCGGATTTTGTCGAGATGTTCGTCGGCGTGGGCGCCAGCCGCGTGCGCGACATGTTTGAGCAGGCGCGCAAGAGCACGCCCTGTCTGGTTTTCATCGATGAGATCGATGCGGTCGGCCGCTCACGCGGCCACGGCCTTGGCGGTGGCAACGACGAGCGCGAACAAACTCTCAACGCGCTGCTCGTTGAGATGGACGGCTTCGACACGCAGGACGGCATCATCATCATCGCCGCGACCAACCGGCCGGACGTGCTCGATCCTGCACTGCTGCGCCCGGGCCGATTCGACCGCCAACTCACGGTCAACCTGCCGGACATCCGTGGCCGCGAGGAGATTCTCCAGGTTCACGCCAAGAAGGTGAAACTCTCCAAGGCGGCCGATCTGGGCGTGATCGCCCGGGGCACCCCCGGTTTTTCCGGTGCCGAGTTGGCCAACCTGCTCAACGAGGCGGCGTTGCTGGCGGCCCGTGCGAACAAAAAATCCATCGGCATGGCTGAGCTGGAGGAGGCCCGCGACAAGGTGCGCTGGGGCCGCGAACGCCGCAGCCTCGCGATGACCGACGAGGACAAAAAAATCACCGCCTGGCACGAGGCCGGCCACGCGATCATCAACGTGCTGCTCGACAAGTGCCACCCGCTGCACAAGGTCACCATCATCCCGCGTGGCCAGGCGCTTGGCGCGACTATGTCCCTGCCCAAGGAGGATGTATTCAATCGTCAAAGCCAGGAAATGCGCGACACCATCGCCATGACCATGGGCGGCCGGATTGCCGAGGAGATCGTGACCGGTGATATTTCAACTGGTGCCGCCGGCGACATCCAGCAGGCCACCAACATGGCCCGCGCCATGGTCACCCAGTGGGGTATGAGCGAGAAGCTCGGCATGGTGCTTTATGGCGATGGAGACGAATATGTATTCCTCGGCAAGGAGCTGGCGCAGGGCAAGACTTACAGTGAGCAGACCGCGCAGGAGATCGACACCGAGGTGCGCCGTCTGGTTGATGAAGGCTACCAACGCGCGAAAAAGCTGATCGTCGATCACAAAAAGGAACTGGAACTGATCGCCAACGCGCTGCTCGAGTACGAAACGCTCGACGGCCAGCAGGTGGAGGACATCGTGCGCACTGGCAAATTCAACCCGCCGGAGCCGCCGAAGGACGTCGATCCGCCGAAGGGTGCTGACGCTTCCACTCCCACGCCGGATGTGCCCAAGGGCGACAAACCAAAACTGGAGGATGGATTGGGGGATCCTGCGCCGGCCACGGCTTGATCGCCCATTTTCCCCAAATCCAGAATCCCGTTGACTTGGAATAACTTCCGAAGCTACTTTGTCCCCCCCCGGAATGAGCTCATGCCCAAGCTGACCGTTTTAACAGAAGGAATTGAACCGACCTCCTTTGAATTGACAAAGGAGGTTACTTCTGTTGGGCGCGTTGAGGGCAATGACATCGTGCTGCCGCACCAGTCGGTTTCCGGCAGCCACGGCGAACTGGTGTTGCGCGGGGAGGAGGACGTCTACGTGCGTGACGTCGGCTCCACCAATGGCAGCTATATCAACGGCAACAAGGTTGCCGAGTCACCACTCCAGCCGGGCGAGGTAGTCACGTTTGGAGAGGTGGAGCTGAAACTCGATGGCGCCCAAAAAGTTCAGTCCCACGACAAACATATCCAGCAGGGTGTGAAACTGGGCGACCTGGACAGCGCACCCAAGGGACCGGCCAAGGGCTTCACCAAGAAATCAGACAAGACCGGTCGCTACTTCCTGATCGCGGGGATCGTGGTAGCCGCAGTTCTCGCCGGGGTGATTTACGTCGTCTGGAGCAAATTCCAGGGCGGCGGCAATTGATGCCCCTTGGCCAAGTACTGGCCAAGCGAAACGTTTCCCTTAACCCTCTTTCAGCCAACCGGCTGCCTTCGTGGCGGCGTATGTCAGGATAATGTCCGCGCCGGCCCGGCGCATCGCCAGCAACGACTCCATCGTCACCGCCTGCTCGTCGATCCATCCGCGCTTGGCCGCTGCCTGAATCATCGAGTACTCGCCGCTCACCGCGTAGGCCGCGGTCGGATAACCGAACTCCGATTTCACCCGGTGAAGAATGTCGAGGTAGGCCAAGGCCGGTTTCACCATCACGATGTCCGCCCCTTCGCGCAGGTCGAGCGAGACTTCTCGCAGCGCCTCCTCTGCGTTGGCGGCATCCATCTGGTAGCTGCGCCGGTCGCCAAACTGCGGTGCCGACTCCGCTGCGTCGCGAAACGGCCCGTAGTAGGCCGAGGCAAACTTGGCTGCGTACGACATGATCGGCGTCTCATTGAATCCACCCGAATCGAGCGCCGTGCGAATTGCCGCCACGCGACCGTCCATCATGTCGCTGGGCGCGACGACATCCGCACCGGCCTCGGCATGGCTCACCGCCGTGCGAGCCAATAGCTTGAGTGAAGGATCATTGTCGATGATGGCTTCCTTGCCGCTCTTTTTCACGAGACCACAATGGCCGTGGCTCATGTATTCGCAGAGACAAACGTCGGTGATCACCAGCAGTCCCGGCACGTCCAGCTTCAACTGGCGCACCGCCTTTTGAACAATGCCATTTTTTGCGTAGGCACCGCTGGCGCGTGCGTCCTTTTTGGATGGAATGCCGAACAGGATCACCGCCGGCACGCCCGACTTTTGCGCCTTGGCCGCCTCGCGCACTGCTTCATCGATTGAAAGCTGAAACACACCCGGCATCGATGGCACGGCACTGCGCACTTTGCGTCCGGGGCGGATGAAAAGCGGCAGCACCAGTTGATCCGGGTGCAGCCGCGTCTCGCGCACCATGCGGCGCAGCGTCTCCGAGCCGCGCAATCGGCGCGGTCGGTAGCTGGGAAAATCGCCTATCAGGGGAGACGGCATGCGCGACATCATAACCAATCCCGCCCGCAAGCCAAGCGCTTGGCCAAGCGCCATGAACCGTGGAATACACCGAAGATTTTAAAGGAGCGGGGACAATCCTGTGCCCGAAAGAAACCAAGCCGTGATCGAGGGGACAGGAATGTCCCCTTTCCCTTAGCCAAGCGGTCAGGCGCCGATGCGGGAGACGAGGATTGCTAGGCCGATGATGGCGAAACAAATCACGAAGCAGCCGATGAACCCCCAGAAGTCGAGCGGGGTTGGCCGCTGAAACTCGAGGTTGCTGTTTTGGAATAGCTTGCGGTCGTCGAACCGGTCCGGCTGTGCGTAGCTGCGCTCCATCTGTGCCCTGTCGTTGGCGGGGTCGGAATCAACTGGCGTTTTCATCTTCACATACAACCGGTCGAGCGCCTCCTTGCTGTTGGGCTTGGTCAACAGGCTGGCGATGATCATCACGAGAAACGGCACGACGGTGGCGAACGGCAGGTCGAGTGTCTTGATGGCGGCCTTGTTCATCGAGGCAAGGTTCACGCCGAGTTTGTCGATGATCAGCATGTCGAGCCGCAACCGGCCACTGGCCACGAGGTCGCAGTCGTATTCGTACACCACCTCTTCGCCGCCGGGCACCTTGCGTCGTTCGATCTCCCTAAGCTTCTCCTCGCCGACCGGCTTGACGCTGCCGGTCCAGAACAGGGCCACACCGCCGCGTTGCTTGGTCTCGGTGATGCGTTCCCTTTCAGTCTTGGCCTTGCCACGTGAGACGTCGAGCGGCGAGGCCGGGCGCGAGACGGTTGACCGGATGACATGGCTTGTGCGGGTCAGATTGGGATCGTTCACCATGCCTGAGCTGATTTTCGGTATGGCGATTGGTAGGATGAGGAAGAAAAGCAGACAGAACGTAAACGTAATCCACGCGGCCGAAGTCGTGGCGCGACGCCAGTACATGCCCACCCAAAACACCGCGGCGAAAAGCATTGGCACGATCCAGGTCAGCTGCAAGTTATTGAACATGTCGTAAATAGTGAGTGACACAACGATGCAACCGAGCACCACGAGCGCACCGACGATGCGGGCCACCAGCAGGCTCTCCTTCTCCCCTGCATCGGGGTTGATATACGGCTGGTAGATGTTTCGGACCACCAACCCGGAGCAGACCAGCATGTAGCAGTCCACACTGCTCATCAGGGCGGCCAGTAGACAGGCTACCATCAGACCTACCAACCCGATGCCAAGGCCTCCAAGCAGCTCCTTCGTGGCGAAGCCCCAAGCCCGGTCGGCGTCGGCGGTGAGGCTGGCATCACTACCGTAGAGTGTGAGCACGATCAGGGCAGTGATCACCCAGCCGATGGTGCAAAACCGCTTGATCAGATTGCCGGTCACCAGTCCGACCCGGGCATCTGTTTCGCTCTTGGCGGTGCCGCCACCGGTGACCAGAAAGTGCGGCGTCAGCACTATACCGATCATATTGATGATCACGATCGCGACGATGGCGTAGATGGGAAATTCACTGGCTGTCGAGCCGCCGATAATTTGAAATGCCTCCTCCCCGAGTTGCTCGTGCATGATCCGGAAGCCATCCATCAGCCCTTCACCATCGAATTTTTCTGATACCGCCTTCAGGCCAAACGGGATTAGCAGCACGGAGAGCAGGATGATGCAGATGCCCTGGATCAGGTCAGTCCAATAGGCTGCCGCGATGCCGCCGAGTAGGCCGTAGGTGATGACGATCACCGCGATGATCGGCAGCAGCGCATACTCCAGCGGCATCCCAAAAAGCGTGTCACCCATCAGCGGCGCAGCCACCTTGCCGATGGCCGTGAACAGCATCGCCCCATAGACCATGTAGTAGAAGCAGCCGAACAGAGCGTACGCCACACCGATTTTTTTCGACTCGTAGCGCTCCACAAACCAGTCGCCCAAAGTTAGGCAACGCATGCGGCGATACCACACGGCGCTGATCCAGTACACCGGTGTGACGAACAGCCAGTACATAACCCCCCACATACCGCTCATGCCGTTGTTGAACGTGCCGCGGGCCGTGTTCACAGGATCGGCCGACCCGGTGCCGGCGCCGAATGCCGCGAAGGTCTGCATCAGTTTGCCGAAGCTGCGGCCGCCCATGAAAAAATCCTCCTGCCGCTTTTGTTTGCGCATCAGCCAAAAACCGATGCCGGCCATGACGGCGAAGTAAATAAACAGGACGATGTAGTCGATGGGTTGCATAAGCGGAAGCGTTTGGTCGTTTCAGTTTGAGTGGCGGACAGTCGATGCCGAATCCGAACCCAATGCAAACAAAAACAAACCAAGCGCTTGGCCAAGCGGATAAAGTGTTGAAAAAAACATGGCCCGGCGTGAGCCTTTGTGGCCCATCAATGAAAGTCCTGTATCGTTCCATTTGGGCGAAGTGCTTTTTGCCCTGCCTTGGCCTTGCGCTTGGTTTACTACCCGCTTTGCCGGAAGCTGCGAAGAACTCCCGGCCGAACATCCTGTTCTGCATTTCCGATGACCAATCGTATGCCCACACCGGTGCCAATGGCGACCCGGTGATCCAGACGCCGTCGTTTGACCGAGTGGCGCGGGAGGGGCTTCGGTTTGTGCACGCGTTTTGCGATGCTCCCACCTGCGGCCCGTCGCGTAGCGCCATTCTCACCGGTCAACACATCTGGCGACTCGAGGAGGCGGGCAACATTCACAGCACTCTGCCGGCGAAATTTGCCACGTACACGGAGGAACTGGGAAAAGTCGGCTATGCGGTTGGTTTCACCGGCAAAGGGTGGAGTCCGGGACGCCTGGAGTCCGGTGGCCGCTCGGCCAACCCGGCCGGCCGTGAGTTCAACAAACGCCGATTGGCCCCGGTCCGTAAGTCCATCTCCCGGCGGGACTACGCGGCGAATTTTGACGACTTCCTTTCCGAGGTGAAGCCGGGCCAGCCGTTTTGTTTTTGGCTGGGCACACATGAACCGCACCGCGCCTTCGAGCCGGGGGTGGGTAAACGCAGCGGCAAGGATCCGGCAAAGGTCGTCGTGCCGCCGATCTTTCCGGACAACGAAATCGTACGCAGTGACATTTTGGATTACCTCGTCGAGGTGGAACATTTTGACAAGATGGTCGAGCGCGCGATGGCGTCGCTCGAGAAAATCGGGCAGTTGGACAACACGATCATCGTCGTCACGAGCGATCACGGGATGCCGTTTCCACGTGCCAAGGCGAGCCTGTACGACGATGGCTCGCGGGTGCCGCTGGCGATTCGCTGGCCCATGGGCATCCGCAACCCCGGCCGCACGGTGGAGGCGTTTGTAAACCTCAGCGACCTCGCGCCGACTTTTCTTGACGCGGCCGGCTTGAGAACACCGGGGATGATGACTGCCCGCAGTCTGGTTGATGTTTTTGCCGCCAACGTCACCGCAAAACGTGACGAGGCGTTCATCGCGATGGAGCGTCACGACGGCTGCCGCAAGGGCGGCAAGGGTTATCCGTGTCGCGCGATTCGCACGGAGGAGTTCATGTACATTTACAATTTTGAGCCAAGCCGCTGGCCGTCCGGTTCGCCAGATGCATCCGTCTGTGCGCGGGCCATCCCGTATGGGGAGATCGACAGTTCTCCGACGAAGACTTTCATGATGGAGCACCGCAATGAACACGGTGCGGCGCGCCTGGCCGAGCTGGCCTTTGGTTTGCGCCCGGCGGAGGAATTGTACGACCTGAAAAATGATCCACACCAAATGAACAATCTCGCGGGCAAGGTGGGCTATTTGAAAAAACAGGCCGAACTGCGCGATCGGTTGTTTGTTCACCTGAAGAAAACGAAGGATCCCCGCGCGCTTGGCCAAGCGGCACCTTGGGATTACTACCCGTACTACGGGCTGCGCCGGAACAAGGATTGGAAGGTCGATCCCCGGCCTCAACCCGACAATTGACCGAGCCATGTCCATTCAACGATTTTTGAAACAAATCCCATCCCGCTTGGCCAAGCGCTTGGCCGCGGGTGGGCTTGGCCTGACTGCGTTGACCGCACTTGGCCAGCCGAATGTCATCGTCGTGATGACGGACGATCAGGGCTACCCGGAGTTATCCGTCCACGGGAATCCCGCGGTGAATACGCCGCACCTCGACCGGTTGCACGGGCAGAGCCTGCGCCTGGCCGATTATCATGTGGCGCCGATGTGCACGCCGACGCGCGGGCAGTTGTTGACCGGTCTCGATGCCGCCCGCAACGGGGCAATCAATGTCAGCAGCGGCCGCGCCCTGTTGCGCCCGGAACTGCCGACCATGGCGAACTTTTTTGGCGACGCCGGTTACGCGACCGGGATTTTCGGCAAATGGCACCTTGGCGCGAACTATCCATTTCGACCGGAGGACCGGGGGTTTCAGCAGACTGTATGGTTTCCGTCGTCACACATCGGCTCGGTGCCTGATTTTTGGGGCAACGACTATTACGACGACACCTACGTCAACAACGGTAATCGCAAACAGTTCAAGGGCTATTGTACCGATGTGTTTTTTGAAGAGGCGATGCGGTTCATGAAACGGTCGGCCAAGTCGGGCAAGCCGTTCCTTGCCTACATCGCGCCGAACACACCGCACGGCCCGCTGGTCGCGCCGGAGGAGGATCGGCTAGCCGTGCTTGAAATTTTGTCGTCACCCAAGTTCAAAAACATACCGCGCCAGTTCAAGGGGCGGCTGAGCCGATACCTCGGCATGGTGCGCAACATCGACACGAACATGGGCCGATTGATGGAGTTTTTGGCGGACGAAAAACTGGAGCATGATACGATCCTGATTTTCAAGACGGACAACGGCAGCACCCACGGGCCACGCTATTTCAACGCCGGTATGCGCGGCCAAAAAACGGAGTTGTGGGAGGGCGGCCACCGGGTGCCGTGTTTCATCCGCTGGCCCGGGGGCGGCTTTACCAAGCCGCGGGACATCGGTGGCCTGACGCAGGTGCAGGATCTGCTGCCGACGTTGCTGTCGCTCTGCGGCATTAAGACCGATCGTCGGTTTGACGGCATGAACCTCACGCCGGTGCTGCGCGGCAGACAAACCGTGCCGGAGGATCGAATGCTGATCATCAACTACAGCCGCATGCCGAACTTCGTGAATTATCCCACCCCGTTTTCCCAGTCGCTTATGAAACGCAACCAAGCGGAGGTACTCTGGAAGCGGTGGCGGCTGCTGGAGGATCGCGAGTTGTACAACCTCGAGACGGATCCGTTGCAAAAGAAAAACGTGATCGGGGATCACCCGGAGGTGTTAAAAAAGATGCGGGGTCACCTTGACCGCTGGTGGACGGAAGTTGGGCCAAAGGCAAACGAACCGCAGCGGGTGATCATCGGCAGCGGCCACGAAAATCCGTCGATGCTGACCGCATGCGAGTGGCTGGACGTGTTCGTCGACCAGCAGGGACAGATTCGCAGGGGCACGCGGAAGAGCGGTTACTGGCTGCTCGATGTGGCGCAGGACGGGGAGTACGAATTCGAGCTGCGCCGCTGGCCGCGAGAGTTTGATCGGGGCATCGACGAAGGCTCCACCGATGACGGGCGAGGGGCGTTGCCGATCAACCAGGCGAGCCTGTTCATCAACGACTACGACCACCTGAGCATCGGTGAAAAGCGGCCGTACGGCTTTGAGGGCGTGACCAAACCAGTCAGGCAGGGCGATCGCTCCGTGAAGTTTTCTTTATCGTTAAAAAAAGGGCCAATGGCGTTGCACACGTGGTTTCGCGGGCAGGACATCATCCTGAGCGCGTACTATGTCTACGTCACGCGCAAGTGATCACTTTGCTCGGAATGTTACGAGCTTTAGAGTGTGTAACTAATTGTTGAGTTGGGCCGTACAAGTAGGCTCATAACTTGAAGAGTTTATTACGTATTACTCTTTCGGCCTTCGTTGTGTTCACAGCGATAAGGGGAATCGGGGAAAGCAAACCACCTACAGTTAAAATCAAGCCTTCTGAAGAAGGCGGCGACTTGGCTGTATTCACTGAGCTATTTTCGGCAAAGGGGGTGGGTGTGTTTCTCGCGCCCAAGCGATAAGCGCTTGGCCAGGCGCTTGGTAAAGTGAATAGGCATGAACTCGCAAAAAGTGGAGCAACGAATGGAGCGCTGGCTGGCCAAGGCCGATTCTCATCCCTTGGCCAAGCGCGTGGCCGACTTGGCCCTGCTGCTGGAGGATGATGCCGGCGCCTGGAAACGCTACGGCCAGTTTTACGAAGGCTGGAGCCGAGAGGAGATCGCTGTGTTGCTGGAGGCAGTCAAAAAGGCTCTCTAGCGTGGTTACCCTTTTTACCTGCTTGCATAGCGCTTACGCAGGCGTAGTCTTGGCTAGTGAGATTAGTTCGATTCTGCTTGTTGTGGTTGACCCTCCTCGCTGTCGCCCCGTCCACCCTGTTGCATGCTCAGGAGGACACTATTTGGCAGGCTGCCACCAAGGGCGACGTGGATGCGATCGAAGCGTTTATTGACAACGACGACGACCTCGACGAACTGAGTGAATCCGGCTCGGCTCCGCTTCACTATGCCGTCTCGAGAAATCGCGTGGAGGTCGTGGCGCTGCTACTCGATGCCGGTGCCGACACGGACGTAGAGGACTCACGCCAACGCACGCCGCTGGATCTTGCCATCGCCGGGAACAAGACGGAAATCATCGATCTCTTGCTTGAGGCGGGCGCAGGCGTCGAGGCCCCAACGACCCCGCTGCACCCCATCGTCTGGGCTGGAGACCTGCTCGGGGTGAAGCTGCATGTTTACGCAGGGACGGATATTGACCAGGAGGATGAGTTTGGGAATTACCCGCTTTTGCTGGCGGTCGAACGCGGTTACCTCGACATTGTGGATTTGTTCATCACGCACGAGGCCGACCTCGATGTGGAGGATCAGGACGGGTTCACGGCGGTGATCATGGCAGCCGAGCAAAACCACGCGGACGTCCTCCAACTGTTGATAGACAGCGCCGCCGACCTCGCGGTCGAGGACAAGGCCGAGCGAACCGCCCTGGACTGGGCGATCATCATGCAATCCGCCGATGCCGAGGAAATATTGCGGGATAACGACGCTCCGTCCGGTGCGGAGAAGTCGTTCATCGCCGCGATCCAGACGAACAACATTGTGGCGGTTCAATCCCTGCTCGACGAGGGCGCCGACGTTAACGAGCCGGCGTACACCTCCAAGACACCACTGCACTACGCCTCGCACTCCCGCAACATGGACATCCTCAAGTTACTCCTTTCCAAGGGGGCAGACGTTGAGTCGATGACGGAACAGGGCTTCACGCCGCTGGGATACGCGGTTGGGCTGAATCATCCCGACAACTGCCGCGCCCTGCTCGAGGCCGGGGCGGACGTCAACACCATCGACAACTGGAACCGAACCAACCTCAACGTCGCCGCCGCCCTCAAGCTCGAGGAGGTTACCGGTGTACTGTTGGAATTTAGCGCCAACCCGAACACGCTCGATGTGTGGCACTATTCGGCGCTCGATGTGGCGGAAGAATTTGGCACACCGGCGATCGCCGATCTGATTCGCGAGGCGGGCGGCATCAACGGCCCGAAGATTTCCATCCATCAGGCCGCCACCACGGGGGACAACGACAAAATTGGGCTGCACCTTTTCTTTGGCACCGACCTCAACCTCCTAAATGAAAACAACGAAACACCGTTCGACGTTGCCGCACTCAATAACCGTCCGGGGACACTCGAGTTTCTGCAGGAACAAACGAGCCTTGGCCTTGCCCGTGATGACGACGGTAACGAACTCATTCGCGTGGTTGGCCCGTATGGCACGGACGACCTGCCCCCCCAGTTGGAATTCACCATCGAGCAATCGGCAGATTTCGTTGACTGGGAAATCACGGAAGCCGTGGATACATCGGAAGGCATCGGCGAGATGTTGTTCGAGGCCGACCCGGAAGTTCCGGCCCGGTTTTACCGTGTGTCCGTCGCCGAGTTGGATGAGTAAGCCGCTTGGCCAAGCGCGACACCGCTTTAAGTGGTCGAGGGTGGTACGGTTACCAGTTCAACCAATCCTTCCTGCCGAAACCTTCCAAATCGTTAAGCAGCGTCGCACCCCAAATTAGCTGTTACATTTTTTTTGCTGATTTTTAGTTTTGACTCGTTACGCTGGAGCCATGGCAAGCATCACACACAATGATGAGGCTCCGTTCACGCGTGAGGATCCGTGGCGCATCTTCCGGATTATGGCCGAGTTCGTCGACTCTTTTGAGGAGCTATCTCGCATCGACCCCGCTGTGACGATTTTTGGCTCCGCCCGATCCAAGCCGCGCGATCCGTACTACAAGGCGGCGGTGGCCATGAGTAAAAAATTGGCCAAGGCCGGCGTGCCGGTGATCACCGGCGGCGGCCCGGGAATCATGGAGGCCGCGAACAAGGGCGCGGCACAGGGCAAGGGCACGTCGATCGGATTGAACATCGAGTTGCCGTTTGAACAGTGCGGCAATAAGTACGCGAATCTGCCGATCAACTTTCACTACTTTTTTTCCCGCAAAGTCTGTCTCGTGAAGTACAGCCTCGGGTTCGTCTACATGCCGGGCGGGTTCGGTACACTGGATGAATTGTTCGAAGTGGTGACGCTTGTGCAGACGCACTGCATCGAGAAGTTTCCGTTGATCCTCTACGGCAAAAAACATTGGCGCGGTCTGCTCAACTGGGCGCGCAACACGCTGGAGAAGGGTGGCTTCATTAGCCCCGGCGACATAGAGCTGATGACGCTGACCGATGACATTGACGAGGCGGTCGAGTTGCTGCTCAACTACATGAACGAGCGTTGCAGCGAAAAGCGGATCAGCAACGCGTTCAATTAGTCGGCCTCTTCCGGTGGTGCGTCTTCCGGTGGAAGCGGGGTACTGAAGTCGGAGAGAAATTCGCCTCCCTTTGGCGGGGCTTCTTCGCGGGCCTTGAGCAGGGCGATGGCCAGTGCCTTCATGTCGCCGCTGCCGTGGATGGCGGTTTCGCGCAGCATCTCCATGTTTTGCTCAATCACCGCCACGATCTGGCGCATGTTGGCGCCGCTCATGTCGGCGACACCGCCCGGCTGCGGTTTCTGTTGGCGCGACTCCGGCTCGATCCGCGGGTGACCGCACTGTGGACAGAATGAGGCCTGCGGGCTCAGTTCGTTTCCGCACATGCGGCATGGTTGCAGGCTGCTCATTGTGGCGGCGCTTGGCCAAGCGGACTACTTGCGCCTGGCTTTGGATTTTTTCTTTGGCTGTTTTTTGGCGGCGTTGGCCACCTTGGTGGCGACCTTCAGTCGCAGGCCGTTCAGTCGAATGAAACCGGTGGCGTCGTCCTGATTGTAGGCGTCGGTGGGGTCGGCCTCCATCGTGGCAATGTCCGGGTTGTAAAGGCTGACCGGCGACTTGAGGCCGGCGGCGATCACGTTGCCCTTGTACAGTTTCACGCGCACCCTGCCGGTGACGTTCTGCTGACTCTCGGTGACGAGCGCCTGCAGCGCCTCCCGCTCCGGTGCGTACCAAAACCCGTTGTAGACGAGCTTGGAATACTCCGGAATCAGCGAGTCGCGCAGGTGCATCACCTCGCGGTCCATGGTGATTGATTCCATCATGCGATGGGTTGCGTGCAGGATCGCGCCGCCCGGTGTCTCGTACACGCCGCGTGACTTCATTCCAACGAACCGGTTTTCCACCATGTCCACTCGGCCGATGCCGTGCTTGCCGCCGAGGCGGTTGAGCGTCTGCATCACCTTGAGCGGCGACATGGCCTTGCCGTTGACAGCGATGCAGTTGCCCTTCTCGAAATCCAGCGTGACGTACTCCGGCTTGTTTGGCGCGTCCTCGGGGGAGACACTCAGCTTGTACATCGCCTTGTACTTGGGCGCGGAGGCATCAAGCCACGGATCCTCCAGCATGCCGGCCTCGTAGGAAATGTGCAGGAGGTTGCGATCCATCGAGTACGGCTTTTTCATGCTGGCCTCAACCGGGATTTTCTTGGCCACGCAGTAGTCGATCATCTCCTTGCGGCCGGGAAACTCGTTGCGGAAATCCTCGTCACGCCACGGGGCGATCACCTCGAGGTCGGGCGCGAGCGCGGCGGCCGCCAGCTCGAACCGCACCTGGTCGTTGCCCTTGCCGGTGGCACCGTGGGCGATCGCCTGTGCTCGGTGCTTGCGGGCGATCTCCACCATTCGCTTGGCGATCAAAGGCCGCGCGATGCTCGTGCCGAGAAAATACTGGCCCTCGTAGATCGCGCCGGCCTGCATCATCGGGAAGATGAAATCGGTGGCAAACTCCTCGCGTAGGTCGTCGATGTAAATATCCGACGCGCCGGTCTTGCGGGCCTTGGGTCGCAGCCCCTTAGTTTCCTCCTCCTGCCCGACGTCGGCGCAAAAGGCGATCACCTCAGCGGAGTATTTTTCCCTGATCCAGGACAACAGAACGGAGGTGTCGAGACCTCCCGAGTATGCGAGAACAATCTTCATGCCAAAAAAACAGCCCGCGCATCATCGGCAAATCCCCCGTTGATGGAAGAAAAAAACCGCAGCCAGACGCTTGGCCAAGCGCAACAGCCTCTATGAGAAACACCCAAATTCGGTTGACTCGCTTGGCCAAGCGGGATACCGCTTTTCCACCCAAGTCATGTTGAAATTTTCCAGACTCTCGATGGGCCTGACGGCAGGGTTGCTGCTCGCCGGGCTGAATACTGTTTCCGCAGCCAAGAATGTCGATGCCGCCGACCCCAAAAAGGTTGACGCAGACTTCAAGTTTCAAGGCGAATACGCCGGCTCACTCGGCGGCCAGTACGACGTCGGTGCGCAGGTCATCGCGCTCGGTGGCGGCAAATTCAAAATGGTTCTCTACCCTGGCGGCCTGCCCGGTGACGGTTATGACGGCGTTGAAAAACGGGAGTACGACGGCGCACGTGATGGCGACACGGTGACTTTCACCGGCGGCACCACCGGCAAGAGCATCTCCGGCGGCAAGCTGACGTTTGAGCGCGACGGCCAGTCGTTCTCCATCGACCGTACCATCCGCAAGAGCCCGACGCTCAGTGCCAAGCCGCCCGAGGGCGCAACCGTGTTGTTCGATGGCAAGTCCGCCAAGAATTTCAAGCCGGGCAAGATGACCGAGGACGGTCTGTTGATGGAGGGCGCCAACAGCGTCGCCAAGTTTCAGAGTCACAAGCTGCACCTCGAGTTTCGCCTGCCGTACGAACCGACCCGCCGTGGTCAGGGTCGCGCCAACAGCGGCTGCTACCTGCAGGCCCGTTACGAAGTGCAGGTGCTTGATTCGTTCGGGCTCGCCGGCAAACACAACGAGTGCGGTGGCATCTATTCCATCAAGGATCCCGACCTGAACATGTGTTTCCCCCCGCTCCAATGGCAGACCTATGACATCGACTTCACCGCGGCCAAGTACGACAAGGACGGCAAGAAGACCGCCAACGCCCGGATCACCGTGCGGCACAACGGCGTGTTGATTCACGACAACGTCGAGCTGCCCAAGCGCACCACCGCCAGCCCTCTGGCCGAGGGGCCAGAGCCGGGCTTCCTGCACCTACAGGATCACAGCAACCCGCTTCGCTTCCGCAACATCTGGGTGGTGAAGAAATAGCCTAACGAAAATAGCTTTTGAAACGCGCACTTCGGTGCGCGTTTTTTTATTGGGCAACGAACCCGCTGAACCACTTCTCCGGGTCGGCGTTGAACTGCCAATCCCGGCCACGCCAATTGAAGGTCAATCCACCGGCGTGCAGGGCGTGGCAGGGCAGGATGAGCCGCCGGCATTGTTCGTCAGTGAGGCGGCGCTCGACCAGCGCGAGGTAGCAGTCTTCGTCGTGCCCGTACAATTTGTCGCCGACGATCGGGTGCCCGAGGTGCGCGAGATGAATCCGGATCTGGTGCTTGCGCCCGGATTGCGGTTGTACTCGCAGTAGGCTGAAATTGCCTTCGGCACGCGAAAAACGACTTGCCACGGTAAAGGCAGTTTTGGCCTCCCGGCCATCAGTGCGCACACGGTCCTTGATTGCCACCGGGCTGACTTCGTCGGGGCCAAGCGGCTCGTCGATCAGCCCGGACTCTGGCCCGACGTGGCCGTGCACGATCGCATCGTACGACTTTTGCACGGCACCACTCTCCCAAAGTTTCCGCAGTTCCCTCGCTGCCTCGTCGCGCTTGGCCAGGAGCACGATTCCGGTGGTTTCGCGGTCGAGCCGGTTGACCATGTGAACGTCTGCCTGGCCAAGGTGCAGTCGCACGCGGCTGATCAGGCTGCTGTATTCGTCGCCCTTGGTCGGGTGGCAGACGAGGTCGGCCGGCTTGTTGACCACGAGCAACTCGTCGTCTTCATGCACGAGGCCAAACAGTTTCTCCGGAGGCCCGCTCATTCCGGGACGGTGGCGGAGCGGTAGTAGATGCGGCATTTCGGCAGCTCCTTTTGCAGGCGGCGTACGCCGTCGATCGTGAGCCTGGCCCGGTAAAGGTAAAGCGACTGAAGTTGCTTCAGCCTGGCCAGGCGCGGGACGCTTGCATCGGTTAGCTTGGTATCGTGCAGCCACAACTTTTGCATTTGGCCAAGCGCCGCCAATGCGGTCGCACCCTTGTCGGTGATGCCGGTTTCGCCGAGGTGCAGCTCGGTCAAACTCGGCAGCTTGGCTAGGCGCGGGATGCCGCTGTCGGTGATGTTGTTGCCGCGCAGGCCGAGGTACTTGAGCCGCTTCATTTTTTCGACGTGCACCAATCCGGCATCGGTTACTTTGGTTTTACCGAGCGGCAGATGCTGCAGCGCCTTGAGCTTGGCCAAGTGCGCGAGCCCGTCGTCGCCCACCTGCGTTTGAAACAGGTTCAACCACTTGAGCTTGGCCAAGCGGGTGAGGTGCGCGAGTCCTTTGCCGGTGACCTTGGTTTGCTCCAGCGACAGATCGGTTAGTTTTGGAAAAGCGGCCACCAGCTTGAGCTGGGTATCGGTGATCTTTGACCGGTTGAGATTGATCTCGGTGACCTCCCCGGCGGTGGTGAAGACGCCGGCGCCGAGCTTGCGAAGTTCGTCGGCCTCGTCGGCTGCGACCGACCCGGTGAGGGCGAGGCACAACAGCGCGCTTGGCCAGGCGGGGTTCATGAGGCGATGCCGACCGCGTCGCGGATGTTGGCCAGCCCCTCGTTGGCCAGCCGCTTGGCCAAGCCGTTGAGGATGGCGCGGTTGATCTGTGGCCCCTCGTAAACGAGGCCGGAATAAATCTGCAGCAGCGATGCGCCGGCGGTGATCTTTTCCCACGCGTCCTCCGCGGTAAAAATGCCTCCTACGCCGATGAGCGGCACCGCACCCTTGGTTTGCTGATAAAGATGCCGGATGACCTTGGTGCTGCGCTTGGCCAGGGGGCGACCACTCATGCCGCCGGTCTCAGCGTAGAGGCCGTCTTCCGAGGATCGGGCGATGGTGGTGTTGGTGGCCACCAACCCGGCTAGGTTGTGTGGCTCGATCAATTCCAGAATCTCATCCAGCGCATAGAAGCCGAGGTCGGGCGCGACCTTGACGAGGATCGGCCGCTGCGCATCGTTGGCCTCCTGCAATGCAGCGAGGATTTCCCCCAGCGCGGCCTTGTCCTGCAACTGCCGGAGGTTGGGCGTGTTGGGCGAGCTGACGTTGACGACGAAAAAGTCGGCGAGATCCTTCAGCGAACTGAACGAGTACAGGTAATCCTCCGGAGCCTCGTCGAGCGGGGTGGCTTTCGATTTGCCGAGGTTGATGCCGACCGGATGGGCGGGCCAGCGGTTGTCGTCGCGCCAGCCACGGAGCCGCTTGGCCATGGCATCGGCGCCGGGGTTGTTGAAGCCCATGCGGTTGATCAGTGCCTCGTCCTCGATGACGCGGAACATCCGTGGCTTGGGATTACCAGGCTGCTCATGGCGGGTGATGCCGCCGAGTTCGCTGAAACCGAAGCCAAGCGCCTCCCACGCCGGGACTGCTGCACCGGCCTTGTCCATGCCAGCTGCGAGGCCGATGGGGTTGGGAAACGTCAGCCCAAACAGCTCGATCGGTAGGCTTGGCCCGCCGAGAAACGTCTGCGCAAGGCTCAGCGCCCAGCGCCGCCGAGCCGTCCAGCCGAGCTGATTGATGACGAGGTTGTGCGCCTCCTCGGAGTCGCGATCAAAAAAGTTCGGTCGAACGAATGTCTTGTAAAGCCACGACACGGGCCAATCAAAACGGCTGATACTTGGCCGGGAAACGCCGGATCTGCCACGTCTCCTCGTGCGACTTCCATTCGTCCCACTTCAATTCGCCGAGCAGCCGGATCCGTTTTTTCTGCAGCTTCCGGTCGTGCGGTGAGCGGCCGATTTTTTCATTCAGTCGCTTCAACGCGGTGGCGATGTGGCCCTGCCGATTGTCGCGTCGGATGTGCAGCAGCACGAACTTGTCGTCCGTGGTCTCAGCCCATTTTTGCAGTTCGGCGAAGTTGGCCTCGAACTGTTTGTCGATCTCCTCCAATCTCTTTTTGGTTTCGTCGCTATCGGCGTTTTCGCCTTCGCGAAACTGGGTGTCGAGGTAGCCCAGCGCGCGGCCCTTGCGGAAGAGTGCGTCGGTGAGCGTGTTCAACTTTTTGTCGAGCTTGGCGCGTTCGGCCTTGGCCTCCTCATCGTCGGGCTTGAGCTTTACCCCGTAGTGCTTGGCCAGAGTCTCGGTGTCGATCTGGGCGATCACCGTGTCGGCCGCGGCGATGACTTTGTCGAGGTGCTTCTTGCGGTTGGCTTCGCCGTCGAGCCGCTTGAGTTGTTGAACCAAAACAGGGAGGTGGTTCGGGTTGGCGTCGAGGATCTCCTTGGCCAAGCGGTCGAAGTCTTCCGCTTTTTTGTCGCTATGCAGCTTGGCCAAGCGCGCGACTTTCAGGTCGCGGATCGCCTCGACCAATTTTTCCACCTCGGATTTTTCCTCCTTCTTTTTACTTCCGCCGCTCGCGCTTGGCTTGGCCTTGGCCGGCTTGGCCGGAGGGACGCGCATGGAGAGCGGGAAGCCGCCCGGTTTTTTACCCGGGCCAAGCAGGTTGCTGTTACCCTGCCCGTAGCTGATGCTGCCTATCAGCAGATCGCCGGCCGACGCCTCGCTTGGCAATGAGCCGGGGCGCTCGATATAAATCCGCGTTTGGCTGCCCTTGGCCAGCGTGCCGGAACGAAAGCCGCCACCGCCGGTCAGGGCGTTGTCCGGGTCGGCCTGAAACTTGAGCGACACCGGCTTGGCCAGCTTGAGGTCAAGGTTGAGCCGCATGTCCTTAAGTTTCTTAAGATCCTTCAGCACATGGTTGCGAACGTGAAACTTCAGCGTGTAATCGCCCTTGGCCAGGCTGGTGGTGCCGCGGCTTCCGCTCGATCCGGAAGCGACGAAGCGCTTGGCCTTGTCGTACAGCATCCAGATTAGCGACTCCCACGATTCGTGAAACTGATCCTCCAGCGCGAGCGCCGGCTGCGGGGTGACGCTGGTTTTCTTGCTGAGGCTGAACGAGTAGGTCAGCTCAGCCTCGTAGATGGTGCGGTTGCCCGGAAGCGAGTCGCGTGCATCGGTGAGCGGCCGTGTCGTGAAATCCTTCGCCGCGATGGCCCTTCGGACGGTGGTGAAACTACCGCTTGGTGAGACGGATTCATTGCCAAGCGGGGCGTTGACATCGACCTGTGTGACGAGTTTGCCGGTGTCAATGTGCAGTTTGCGGCTGTCTGGGTTGATGCCGTGGAAGGTGACGTCGACCTGCACTTCGGTCTGCCCGAGGCTTGACCAAAACTGGGCGATAGCCAGCTCCATCGTGCGGCCGCCGGTGACGGAGAAACTCTGCACCTGTGTGCTTTGACCGCGCACGGTGATGTACTGCCGGGTGCCGCCCTCGCTGAACGTCTGCCCTGGAACTTCCTGCACGGTGTGCATCACGATCCGGCGGGTACCGTCCATTTCGCCAGTGCGAAACACCACGTCGGCCCAAGTTGCTCATTGTGGCACCTCGAGGAAATTGCGGTCGATGTGACCGGGGGTCAGCGTCAGTTTCTTCGACCAATGCACCGGCTCGGTGGTGTCCACCGCTTCGCCCTTGAGCACGGTGATCGGTACGCGGAAAACCGGGCCGCGTTCGGGGTGGTCGGCGTCGTAACCGACCACCTCGGTGTAGTGCATACCGGCGGTGAGCGATTGCGGATGGGTCTCGACGCTGAAGCTGCGGCCGCCGTGCATCAGCACGACATGCTTCGGGTGATCGACCCACGAGTCGGTGCACTCGAGGTTAACGCGCATCTCGAATGCGACCTTCTCCGCGTTGTCGGCTTCCTCATGAAATGTGGGCGTGACTCCGATCGTCGAGGCCACGGCACGGTCGGTGTTGTGCGCCTCGCGCAGGTAGATGCCGCGGCCGCCCTGGCTGCGGTTGCTCACCACAAAGCGCAGGTCGTGATCCTTCGCACCCTTGTTTGCCTCGAGGTATTCAAATGCCTTGTCGACCTGCAGCACGCCTCGGCCCTGCGCGAATCGCTCGACGTTGGGAATTTGCATGGCGGTATTCACGATCGCCCGGCGGATGCGGTGCGGCGTCCATTTTTGATCCTGCTGTTTCAGCCCGGAGAGCAGCAACGCGATGCCACCGCAGGCGCTGGGAGAGGACATCGAGGTGCCGTTCATCATCATGTTACCCTGCAGCGTCCAGTTGGACACGGGGGCAATCGCGCCGCCCGGTGCGCTGAAGTCCACCCCGAGGTTGCCGTCAAATGTCGGGCCGCGAGACGACCAAGTGTACTGGATGGCCGGCATGGTTTCGCGCAGTGAATACTGTGCCTCCATCATGGTAGGCGAGACGTACGCGCCGATACCAAAAATGGCCGAGGTCGTGCCACCGGGTGAACCGACTGTCGAGAGAGCGGGGCCGCTGTTGCCGGCGCTGGCGACGAAAATGACGCCGTGTTTGTTGACGATCTCCGAGTACAGCCCGGCGAGCCTGCCGTCGTTCGGATCCTGTGTCGGGCCACCGTAGCTCATGTTGATCAACTGGCATTTGTTCTCCAGCACGGCGATCAGGCCGCGCACTTCGCCGGTGCCCATCGACGAGCTGCCCATGCGGCGGTCACCGATTTTCACCGACACGATCTGCGCACCGGGGGCGAGGCCGTTGAGTTCCGGTTTGTTCGGGTAATTGGCCGCGACGATCCCGGCCACGTGCGTGCCGTGCGCGCCGACATCGGTGACGATCGAGAGGGTGTCTCCGTCGTCGTAGATGTTGAGCGCGAAGTTCATCATCGCCTGTTTGCCAAAGGTCGACCACTGCCGTTCGGCACGGAAATTGGTCATCAGTTTTTCGTCGCCAAAATCGCCGTCCTCGTCGGTGTCCACTGCGGCGCGCCATGCCTTGCCGTCGTTGAAAACGATGCAGTCATAAATCGGGCCGGGATCACTGTAGCTGCCATTGAGCGAGGCGAGCAGGTCGATCTGCGCCTGCAATTCGGCGCGTTCCTTTTTCGTTTCGCCCTTGGGGGAGGGATGTTTTTCGTCGAACTCAGCGAGCTTGGCCTGCAGGGCCGCCGCCCGATCGCGCTGCCGCTTGTCCCACTCCTTTTTGCGCTCTGATTTGAGCCGGGAAACCAGGTCGCCGGGGAAAAGCTCGTAGGCCGCCTTGATACCGAGGCGCCATTTGCCGGAGGGATTTTTCCAGTTGCCACCCGGATTGAGCGTCCGACCGGTGAGACCGGTCAACGTGCTGTCCTTGGCCTCATGCACGGCGGAAGTGTCCACGTCGCCGCTACCGGAGCCGTCGACCACATCGACCACCTTGGGCCGGCCGTCGCTCGTCACCTGCAGGCCGGGTGCGCCGGGATCCACGCCGGTGTCGAATATGGCCACGGTGATCCCGCGTCCGTCATAGTTCGGGTGTTGCTCAAGAAAACGTAACGCCCCGGTCTCGGCCTTGGGCAGGATGCCCTGTAGGGGAAACGGCTTGGCTAAGGCTGGCGCCGCCTCGGCTGGCGCTTGGCCAAGCGCGATCGCTACAAAACCGGCAAGCAGATATCGATTCATCATAATGCGACGAGATTTTGGCCAAGCGCGGCCCAATCGCCAAGACCAAAACCCGCTTGGCCAAGCGCAGCCGGGTCGATTCGGTTTGTCAGCTTGCACTTGGGAAGGCAGGCTTTCGGGGTTCATGGACAATCCGGAAGTCATCATCGGGCTGTTGATCGGGGCGGCGCTGGGCGGAGTAATCGGCTGGCTGCTGGGTTCGCGCAAGGGTGCCAGTGCCGAGGCCGAGCGGGCGGCGGCCGAGCGGCAAATTGAGGAGCATCAAAAAGCGTCCGAGGTGCAGTTGGCTGCCCTCAAGCAGGCCAATGACGAGGCAATCGCGCAGTTGAAGGAGTCGTTCAAGGCACTCAGCGCCGATGCCCTCAAGGAGGCTCAGCCCGAGTTGGTGCGTCTGGCCGGCGAGACGCTGGGCAAGCTGCACGAGACGGCCAAGGGCGACCTTAACACCAGCAAGGAGGCCGTGGCCAAACTCGTCGCGCCGCTCAAGGAACAGTTGGACACGTACCAAAAGCGGCTGGCTCAGAGTAGCAGCACGCAGACGGAGCAGCTTTCGAAAGTCTCACAACAGCTCGAGTCGCTTGGCCAGCAAAGCCAGGTACTCTCGAAGGAGACGGAGCATTTGCGGCAAATCCTGAACTCGAGCCAGCAGCGCGGGCGCTGGGGGGAGGAAACACTGCGGCGCGTGGTCGAGGCTTCCGGGCTGAGTGCGCATTGTGACTTCACCGAGCAGGCGCAGGCGGAGCAGGGGCGTCCGGATCTCGTCGTGCATTTGCCCGGTGACCGGCACATCGTGATTGATGCCAAGGTGCCGGACCTTTCATTTCTCAACGAACTGGAAACGAGTGAGCCGGCCCAGCGCAAGGCGGCGATTGAGCAGCACGCGAAAAAAATGCGCGAAACCGTCAAGGCACTGGCCGATCGGAATTATCCGCAGCACATCGAGGGGGCGCTGGATTGCGTGGTGATGTTCGTGCCGGCCGAGTCGCTGTTCAGCGCGGCGCTCGAGGGCGATCCGGATTTGATCATCTGGGCGGCGGAACGCCGCATCACGCTGGCCACGCCGACTTCGCTCATCGCGCTGTTAAGCTCCGTAAAGGTGAGCTGGCAATATCACACGCAGTCCGAGAACGCGCGGGTCATCGCGGAGGCCGCGCAGGAATTGTACAGCCGGCTTGGGGTGTTCGTGGGTCACTTCGACAAGATTCGCAAGGGAATCGACTCAGCCGGCAAGGCGTTCAACGCCGCCGTTGGCAGCTACGAACGATCCATCAAGCCAAGTGGCGAGCGGGTCAACAAGCTGCAACTCGGCGAAACCAGCGGCGAGGAACTCCCAAACGTGGAGCCCGTGACAGAGGTGCTAAGGGATGCCCCGATCGAGCTGCCAGAAAAAACCGGAACGGATTAATTCACACGCTTGGCCAAGTGCGGCGCTTACTGCTCACTGCCTGCCGCTTCCGGTTCACCATTCTCCGGAACCGGCGGGAGGCCAAGTGCCATGAAAAACGGCACAACGAGAAAACCGGCCCCGACCCAGTAGGGAACCGTGCTGCCGAACTTCCAGTACAGCACACCGCCAATGATCGGCCCGATGGCGCGGCTCAGCGAACCAAGCGAGCGGAACACGCCGAGCGAAAGCCCCTGCCGATCGGCCGGCGTGTAGCGGGAGACGAGCGAATTGAGCGACGGCATGGCCATGCCGCTGCCGGCAGCCATCAGGAACAGGCCACCGTAAAGGCCACTGGTGCCATCGGCGTTGCCGATGATGATGAAGCCGGGCAGTGTGAAAAATACACCGGTGAGCGCCGTGCGCCGCTCGCCCATTCGCTTGATGAACTGCCGGGCAACACCGCCCTGAAACAGAATCAGCGTGACGCCAATGAAGACAAACATCCACGCGATGTCGATCGGCACGAAGCCGTGCTTCTCCATGGCATAAAACGTGACGGTAAACTCGACAGACGAAAAAGCGGTCCAGTAGGCGAAGTAAATCAGATTGGTGCGGGCCACGCCGGGCAGGTCGATGCGCTTGAGTTGGGCGAACGGGTTGAAGCCGCGCTTGGTTGTGTCCTTGCCGCGTTTTTCGGGCGGCAGACTTTCGGACAGTTTGAACACCACAAGAACCCAGTTCAACGCGGAGATCATCAGTGCAATGGCGGCCGGCCCCGAGAACGGGTGGAGGTTGAACCCTCCCACCGCATTTTCTGGGTCGATCATCTGCCACTTGTGGGCAAAGCCGCCGATCGCCGGTCCAAGGATGAAGCCGAGGCCAAGCGCGACGCCGATGATAATCATGCCGGACGCGCGGTTTTTGTCGGAGGTAATGTCGGCAGCCACGGCTGAGGCGGTGGAGATGTTTCCGGCCATGATCCCGGCGAGCATCCGCCCGAAGATGAGCAGCGCAAAACTGCCGGCAAACATCCAGATGAAGTTGGCAAAAACGATCCCGCTGACGGTAAAGACAAGCGTGGGACGCCGGCCGTGTTTGTCCGAGTACGCACCCCAGATTGGCGCGAAGAGAAACTGCAGGACACCGTAAAGCGAGCCGAGGATGCCGCCGAAAAGAGTGGCCACGGCGTTTTTGTCGTCCCCGGCGAACTTTTCCAGCCAGGCGACGAGCGAGCCGATGAGACTGTCCACCCCGTCCTTCTCGAGATAGTAATCGAGCATCGCGGGGAAGAGCGGGAAAATAATGGAAAAGCCGACCACGTCGATGAACACGGTCAGAAACACGATGAACAGGGTGGGCTTCTTCATTGGCAAAAAGAACGACGCTGGAGTTCAGCGCCGCGGGCCGCGCAGTCTAGGGAAGCCTGTTCACAATACAACGACTTTCCGCATGAATAGCCGTCACGCTTAGCAAAGCGTGTGGGCGTAGGCGGCTTCGAGCTGCTGAACCGATTTTTCCCAGTTAAGTTCCGCGCGAAACCGCGCCTGGCCAAGCTGGCCCATTTGCTCGCGTCTGGCCGGATCGTCGATTAGATCCGCGATCGCTTGGCCAAGCGCTTGGCTGGTGACTTCGCTGACGTAGTGCGCCGCTGCGCCGGCGGAGTAGCGGCTTTCCTTCAGATCAAACGTGACCTGCGGCTTCCCGACTGCCATGTACTCAAGCACTTTGTTCATCGTGCAATGGTGATTGTACGAGTTGATCGGGTCGCCGGACACGCCGAGGTCCATCGTGCTGAGCGCGGAAAAAAGGGCGGCGCCCTCGACACGTCCGGGCAGGTCGACGAAATCGCCCATGCCAAGTTCGTCGCGGAGCCTCACGAGATTTTCGTATTCCGGACCGAATCCCATCAGCAAAAACTGGACGTCTTCCCGACCGAGTTCGGTCACGAGATAATGGGCTGCCTCGATCACGCGATGGATCCCGTCCGCGCTGCCCATCACGCCAACGTAACCGACGAGATGAGTGCGGCCTTTTTTGAGCTCAGGGTTGGGTTCAATTTTTGCGGTGGGAATCTTCGGAGCCGAGCGAACGATGAACACATCCTCCGCAGCCTGGCCTCCACGGCCGGTGGCGATGTTGCTTACGGACTGGTTGGTGGCGATCACCGTGTCGGCAAAAAAATGAGTCCACCATTCGGCGACACGCACCGCCCAGTAGAGCGGGCCGCGTTTGCCGAACTTGGCCTCGAACATCTCGGGCGTTGCATCGTGGACGTCGTAGATCAACCTCACCCCGGCCAGTTTGAATGGTGCCGCCGCCGCGAACAGGATGTCCGGTGGATTGCAGAGTTGAATGACATCGAAGCGGTGACGCCGCCATGCCTTGCAAAGCAGGCGGAACTCTCCCCAGAGCGCCGAGGTGTATTCGCGAAAAAACCCTCCGACCGAATTGGCCTCCTCGCTGAGCGGGTGTCGGTAGATCTGGATGCCGTCGAGTTTTTCCTCCGGCTGAGTGTAGCCCTGCATTTGCGGGCAGATGACGATGACCTCGTAGCCGGCGTCCCGCAGGGCGCACGATTCCTGCCATACCCGGCGATCCAGCGGCACCGGAAGATTCTCAACAACAATGCAGACGCAGGGCTTTTTTTGGCCTGGAGAGTCACCCATTTTCAGGTGCGGCAGGCTAGGAGTGGTAGACTGAAAACGCAAGGCGGGAGCTTTTGCCGGCACGGTGCGCGGTCAGCCTTGCCGTGGCCCCGTGCTCTGTGGGACTCTGCGCCAAGCGAAGTTACTCGCGGCATGATCACTTTTTTAAAAGGAACACTCACAGACGCACTGCCGACACAGGTGGTGGTGGAGGTCAACGGCATCGGCTATGAGGTACTGATCCCGCTGTCGTCGTTTGAGAAACTCCCCGCGCTTGGCCAAGCGGTGACCCTCAAGACTCAACTGGTCGTCCGGGAGGATTCACAAACGCTGTACGGCTTCGCCACAGACGACGAGCGTGGCCTTTTCAAGATGATTCAAAACGTCACCGGGATCGGGCCTCGGCTCGCGCTGAACGTCCTCAGCGGGATGGACGTGGCATCGTTCAAACTGGCGTTGGGAACCGGCGATGTGAAACGCCTCTCCAGCATCAATGGCATCGGCAAAAAAACCGCAGAGCGCATGGTACTAGAGCTGAAGGACAAGGTTGGCAGCGTTGACAGCGACCTCCCGACAGCGCTTGGCCAAGCGCCGGCTGGCTCAGGCAGAAACATCACTGACACCGTGGCGGCGCTCGAGGCGCTTGGCTCAAAACCGGCCGAGGCACAAAAGGCTGCCAAGGCGGCGTTGGCGATGCTTGGCCCGCAGGCTGCCGTGGAGGAATTGGTTCGTGCGGCGCTCAAGGGAGGGAAGTGACCACGCATTGAGTGACCCGCTCGTCATCCCAAATAGTGCATCGCTTGGCCAACGGCTGGCGGCGAAGATACTGTACATCTTACTGCGCCTACTGCGGCTGACTTGGCGGATTCATTTTTCCGATCCGCGCGGTTCACTGGAGGCCGGCCGTGACAAGCCTTTCATCATCTGCGTCTGGCACAACCGCCTAGCCTACGCGATGTACGCGTACCGGGACAGTATCAAGCCTGTCAGCGGCCGCCGCTTGGCCGCGATGGTGAGCGCGAGTAAAGATGGGGCGTTCCTCGTGGAGATTCTGCGGGCGTTCGATATTGAGCCGGTACGTGGATCGACTAGCCGGCGCGGGAGGCAGGCGCTGCTGGAGTTGTCGCGGCAGATGAAAGCCGGCCTGCATCTGGCCATTACACCGGACGGCCCACGCGGGCCGTGCTATGAAATTCAGGACGGCATCCTGTCGCTTGCGCAGGTGACCGGGTTGCCGATCATACCGCTGGGGTGTGCCTCGAAGCGAAAGTACCGTTTCAAGAGTTGGGACCGGTTTCAATTGCCGTTGCCGTTTACCCGTTGCGATGTCGAATACGGCGAACCGCTGCACATTCCACGCAAGTTGAACGATGCAGATCGCAACGAGTTTCGCGCCGAGTTGAAAAAACGGCTTGATGCGATCAGCCCCGAGTGATGGAGGCGCAAGGTTGCAGATTTTCTCAAAACCGATATAACCGCGCGCGGTGAACGCAGGTTCGTTAGAGGGCGCATTGCGCCTGCAAAAATTCATCTTCCTCGCGGTGATCGCGTTGGCGTTGGTCGTTTTTGGCTACACGCTCGCGGATGATGCATTCTTTGCAGCGCTGGCGTTTGGCGGGTTGGCATGGTTGATGTTGATGCCATACCACGCGACACTGTCGGTGACGCTTGCGATCGCGACTTTCTCCACGGCGTTTATTATGCCGTTTTTCCCGGGGCGCCCCTTCGTGTGGGAGGCGGCGGCATTGCTGGGCTGGACTGGTTGTGTGCTGGTTTTTTCCTTCCGCCAATACCGGGATGAAATGTGGGACTCCATCCACGAGCACAAGTGGATGTTATTCGGAGTGGCCGGCTACTGCCTGATTTTGGTGGTCACCATGTTTGAGCGTGGTGTGGGTTTCCGGACGATGGGCGGAGAGCAGATGGGCGGCCGTTTTTATTTTCAACAGCTGACGTGTGCCATTTTTCCGTTGATGTTCATGATGCTCCGACTGAAGGAGGATCAGATTCGCAAGCTGTTCGTGCTGCAGTGTGCGCTCTCGGTGACATGGGTGATCTCGGATGTGATTTACACCAACGCGCAGTGGATGTTCAGCGTTCTGTTTTTCCTCGAGGTGCCGGGTGACGCGATGAACTTTGAGCGCGAGCGGATGAAGATGGGCATCAACCGTTACCAGTCACTGGCTTTCGTGAGCACCGGCTTCCTGTGGTTGCTGTTAATCAAGTTCAAGATGAAGGACTTTCTCACCGCGAAGGGTGCGTTCCTGATCCCGGCCAGCATCGCGATCATGGGGGTGGGCCTGTTGAGTGGTCACCGATACACGGTGGCGATCATCGTGTTGGTTACGTTCTTTTGCACGATCGCACAGCGCGTTTTCAACTTCCGCAATACGGTCATTGGTGGGTTGTTTTTGGTGATCGGCCTGATCGTGGCCTACGGGTTTGCAGACCGGATGCCGCTTGCGGCGCAGCGGGCGATCTCGGTACTACCGGGAATTGAGGTGCATCGCGACGCCCAGATCGACGGCTCCAGCACGATGGAGACGCGTCGAATCCTGCGGGAGGAGGGCATAAAATTAATTCCAGAGTATTTGTGGCTCGGGCGCGGTTTCGGGCAGTCCGGTTTTGGTGACCACTCGCTGCACTGGGATCCTACGGCGATCACGTATCACATGAATCAGGGCCGGTTTTTCAACGGCTTCATCGGATTGATGATCAACACAGGCCTGTTTGGCACGTTGTTTATGCTCCTGTTTTTGCTGATGGGTTCCGTGTTGGCGGTGAAGGTGATTCTTCACTTGCGTGAGCATGGTGTAGAGGATGAATTTTCACGCGTGAGCTGTATCGTGGCCTGTCTCTGGATGGCCAATGTGGTCGCGTTCATCGCCCTGCACGGGGACAGCGAGTATGCGATGAAAACCTTCTCCCTTCAGGCTGGTCTGCTGGTGGTGTGTCATTACATGCTGCGGAATCGTCTCCGCAAGGAGGCCGAACCGGAGACGGCTGAGGCGACATGAAGATCCTCCACTTGGTAGGCCAACGCGAGGATTTCGGAGGAATCCTCTCGGTCATACGCAGTCTGCATCAAGTCGGCCCCGTTGAGAGCTATCAACATACGGTTTGGGTACATAGGGACTACTTGGAAACCCGGGGGCCGGCGCTCGACTACCGACGAGGCAGTTTCATCATCAGCGATTCCCCGAGTCACTTGGCCATCTTTCTCACGAGCGCACTCGCGTTTTTTGGATTACGACGCTTGGCCAAGCGCGAAGCGTTTGACGTGATCCATGCACACACCCGCGGCGGACTGGTTGTGGCGTTGTTGGTTGCTTGGTTCATGCGGCGTCCCGTTTTGTTTACCAACCACACGTTTGCCAACCGAACCGGTTTTTATCGTTGGGTGGCCAAGCGGAAACGAGTCACCTCTGTCCTGCTTAACCCGGCCATGGCCCGGCATTACGACATGACGATTGCCGAGCCAAGCCGTTGGATTGTTTTCTCCGGGTGCGCGGACCTTTTTCTGGAGGAACCGCTTGGCGCCAACGCTTGGCCAAGCGCAGACCCGAAGGCCAAACTCCGGTTGGTTGGCATGGGATCGATCGTGCGCTGGAAGGGTTGGCATCTACCGGTACAGGCCTTGGCCAAGCTGCCGCAGGAGTTGCGTGATCGCGTGGAGTTTCATCTTTGGGGGCCGGAGCAGCAGGACGCCGACGCACAGGCGTTCGTCCGGGAACTCCGGGAATTTGTCGAAAAAAACGAACTGCAAAAATCGGTATTTTTGCACGGATCAACAAACGAGGTGGTTGCATCGTTGCAGTCGGGGCATTTCGTGGTTGTGGCGTCCGAGAACGAGCCGTGCAGCGTGTCGCTGATGGAATCTCTTGCGCTTGGCCTCCCCGCGTTGGCAGCTCGCAGCGGTGGAAATGTTGACATCGTCCGGGACGGAGAGACGGGCGTTCTCTTCGAGAGTGGCAGCGAGGATGACCTCGCCGCCAAGTTAGTTTCGGTTCTCAACGGCGAAATAACCCTTTGTGCTCCTGCGGAAATTCGGGAAAGCGTCCGCGGTTGGGCAGCCAGTGCCATGACGGAAAAGTACAACCGAATCTACGATCACATGGCGCAACTCAATTCTACCAAGTCATGAAGCTGGTTGTTTTCGCCCATGTTCCGCCGCCTTTTCACGGCCAAAGTTTCATGGTGCAGCAACTGCTCGATGAGCTTCGCGGAGAGGGGGGCGACGGTATTGAGGTATTTCATGTGGACGCCCGACTCTCCAGAGACATCGACGACATTGCTTCCGCGAGCCCCCGTAAATTGTTCCTCCTGCTGCGGTTTTGTCTGCGGGCGATCTGGCTGAGGATCAGCCGTGGTGCCACTCACTTTTATTATGTCCCCGCGCCGGGACTGCGGAACGCCGTGTACCGGGACTGGATCGTGATGCTTTTCTGCCGGCCATTCTATCGGAAGATTGTCTATCATTATCAGGCGGCTGGCTTGGGCGGCTGGCTCGAGAAAGAGGCGCGGAGCTGGGAGCATTGGATCTCGCGACTGTTGCTCGGTCGCGCTGCGCTCAGCATTGCGCTGGGCGACTACTATCATGAGGACGCCGCCAGGCTGGAGCCTCACAAAATCGTCACTATTCCAAACTGCAGTCCCGATCCCTGCCCGGATTACGACACGCAGATCAAGCCGCAGCAACAGGCGCGCGCCGAGGCGCTTGGCCAGGCGGGAACTTGGCGCGTACTCTATCTCAGCCTCTGCTATCGAGAGAAGGGACTGTTCGATCTGGTCGAGGCCGTGGCCGAGGTGAACGCCCGTTTGCAGGCCAAGGGCTTGGCCAAGCGCGTGCAATTGGACGTCGCCGGGAAATTTTATCTTCCCGAGGAGGAGGCGGAGTTCATAAAGCGCATCGGCGGGGCGGATCTCAACGATGGCGAGGGGCCACTGGTTGTTTTTCACGGCTTCGCTGACGAGGAAAAAAAGCTCGAGCTGCTTGGCCAAGCGGATGCGTTTTCGCTACCGTCTTATTACAGCTTCGAGGCGCATCCGGTTTGCCTCGTAGAGGCGATGGCGTACGGGCTACCGATCGTTGCCACGCGCTGGCGGATTTTACCGGAGCTGTTTCCTGAGGGGTACGAGGGGCTCGTGGACATCCAGTCGCCTGAACAGATCGCCGATCGACTGGAAAGGTTCATCGGTCGGACGGATGAGGCCGGGTTGCGCGATCGCTACCTGCGGCACTTTACGCGGGAGGCGTTCGGTGAAAGGGTTCGCACGGCATTACTATCGCTGGAGGAAGAGTGAGTACCGACGGACAACACGCGCCGACACAGGTTTCTGCGCAGCACGGGGTCGATCGTTACGACGACTTGGATGGAGTCCGGGCGTTGGTCGATGAGGCGATCAAAACGTTAAATTTACCGGATGATTACGTCCGCCCCGGCGATCGTGTGGTGCTCAAGCCCAACTGGGTGAAGGAGCACGACGAGCGTCATCCCGGCCCGGCCCAGTGGGAGCACGTGGTCACTCACCCGGCGGTCATCGAGGCTGTTATTCGCTGGGTCGCAGGGCGGTTGAATGGCGATGGCTCGATCGTTGTTTGCGATGCGCCACAGACCGATTCATCGTTTTCGACACTAAGCGCCTATTGCGGTCTTGACGAGATGATCGAGCGCTGTCGGGCAGTTTTTCCCGGGCCAAAAATCGAGCTGCTCGATTTGCGCCCGGAGGAGTGGCACGCCGTCGACGGGGTAACTGTGTCGAAAACGCAACTGCCGGGAGACCCGTTGGGCGACACTTTCGTGGCGTTGAACGAAGCGAGCGAGTTCGTTGGGTTCAGTGGCAACGGCCAGCTCTACGGAGCCTCGTTCAACATGGACGAGACCAACGAGCGGCACCGGGGCGAGCGGCACGAATACATGCTTTGCCGCACGCCGATGGATGCCGACGTTTTTATAAACCTACCCAAGCTCAAGACACACAAAAAGGTGGGTCTCACCTGTGCGTTGAAAAATCTTGTAGGCATAAATGCAAATAAAAACTGGCTTCCGCATCATACTGAAGGTACTCCGGATAGGGGTGGTGATCAGTTTCCTGTAGCGACGACGAAAGCGAGGCTCGAACATTCTTGGATGGGGCGTGTAAAACGTATTGTAAATGGGAGACCTATATTGTCGCGGATGCTCGTTCCTTTGAAAAAAGTAGGAAGGCTTTTTTTTGGAGATACACAAAAAATTGTTCGTTCTGGTAATTGGCATGGTAATG
>Ga0209036_1000073_pt1 | contig 36005 bp, 26 predicted proteins | sample MarorgKNORR_S2LV_3_FD_188222 | JGI IMG/M metagenome (GOLD analysis project Ga0209036, IMG submission 188222) | Marine microbial communities from the Southern Atlantic Ocean, analyzing organic carbon cycling - DCM_A/KNORR_S2/LV (SPAdes) (version 2) | ecosystem: Environmental > Aquatic > Marine >... | reverse complement strand
CGGTGTAGCGCAACGTGCGCCGCAGCCACGGCACGGCGTTGGTCCCCAGCCCGGCTACGGCCTCCTGTGCGGCGTCACGTCTGGCCGGGTCGGCCGTCACCAACAGATCCTGCACCCAGTCCTCCAGCGGCCGACCATCGACCAACGGCCCGCGGTCGCGTTGGGCGATGACGATGAACAGCCCAATGACCACCAGCAGGCCAAGGCTGATTTTCAGGAGCCGCCGTTTCGTCATGGACAACAGTCTGGTAGCCCCGGCGTTTTGCGGGAAGAAAAAAAGCGTGTTTGGCCAAGCGACTTGCCAAGCAACGGCCCGGCGGGGAAACTCTCGCAGTGGACACGGAGGACACGGCAACAAAACGGCGCCCCTCGCTTTTGCAGCGGATTTTGATCGGCGGAAACGTCCGCTGGACAATGGTGCGGCTGCTGGTGCTGCTGGCCGTGACGACTTTTGTGCTGAACTACTTTTTTCCGGAAGGCGAGGCGCGGTACCGCCGCATTCTCGTGGACGGCAAAAGCATGGATCCCGCCTACGTCCACGGGGAGACGCTCTGGATGCATGCCCTCGAGTATTCGGACCAGACACCGCAACGGGGCGACGTGGTGGTGCTGGGGCAGGAGGGGCACTCGCCGTTTTATCTTAAGCGCATCATCGGCCTGCCCGGGGAGCGGGTGGCCATTCGCCGGGGCCAAATGACCATTGATGGAACCGTGTACGACGCGTACGGGGAGGGGCGTATCCGCGCGCGGTTAACCCCTCTGACCCTCGGGAAGGACGAGTATTTCGTGCTGGGCGACAACCGGCCGATCAGCAGCGGCGGCGTGGTCGAGGCCGACAAGATTCTCGGGAAAATCCTTTAGCCGCCCGGCAGGCTAATCGGGCTGTTCCTGAATCTGGCGGGTGATCTCCAACGCGAGCTCGATCGCCTGCCGAGCCGATTCCCCGGTGACGACCGGTGCCTGTTTTTTTTCCACGCAATGGACAAAGCTCTCGAGTTCCACCTTGAGCGGTTCCTCCTGCACGATCGGCACCGGCTCGCGCACCACGCGTTTGCCGCCAAACTGGCTGACGATGTTGCTGTCCTTGGCTGTGAGTAGTTTCTTGAGAAAGGACGATTCCTGTTCGCCCTCACGGGCGAGGCGATAGTAGTAGCCCTTCTGTTCGCGGTAATCGAGTGACACGTAGCTGGGTTCGTCGCCACCGCTGAACACGCGAATCTTTCGCATCTGCTCCGGGCTGACCCGGCTGACAGTCAGGTTGGCCACGCAGCCGTTGGAGAAGCGCAGCCTCGCATTGGCAATGTCCTCCGACTTGCTGAGCACCCGAACCCCGGCGGCGTCCACGTGCTCCACCGACGAGTCCACAAACGCGAGGACGATGTCGAGGTCGTGGATCATCAGGTCGAGCACCACCCCGATGTCCATGCTCCGTGCCGGGAAGGGCGAGAGCCGATGCGACTCGATGAAGCGCGGCGACTGCGCGGCCTTTTGCAGATAGTTGTACACTGGGTTAAAGCGTTCGATATGACCAACCTGCAGCACACAGTCGTGCCGCTTGGCCAAGCGCACCAACTCGGCCGCCTCGTCGAGGTTGTCGGTCATCGGCTTTTCGATCAGCAGGTGTTTGCCCTGCTCCAGCAGCGGCTTGGCCAAGCAATGATGCGTGGTCGTCGGTGTGACTACGCTCAGGGCATCCGCCGCCGCTGCCTCCTCAACTGAGCCAAGCGCCTGGGTCCCGTACTTAGCCGCAACCGCTTCGGCCTGATCGGCGTTTGTGTCGTAGACGCCAATCAACTCCACAGTCCCTTGCTCGTGCAAATCGCTGTAAATTCGGGCGTGGTTTTGCCCCAGCGAGCCCACGCCTAGCACAGCCACCTTGATCATCGATACCACGGCCTGATTGTAGCGGCATGGCGTGTTTGCTACGAGTAAATCAGTTTACAACACTCACACAAAGATACCATTGACTTGCTTTTGGCCCGTGTTGGCACAAACTCCTTTCGGATTTTTAAAAATGGCGGCTAAAGAGAAGGATATACAAGTACGCGCCCTGCTGGTTGAGGATAACGACATTATTATTGAGTCGCTAACCGAACTCATGAAGTCCATGGGGTTCATAGCAGTTAACAGCAAGACTGGCAGTGAGGCCATTAATTTGCTCAATGGCGGATCGGTGGGAATCGTGATTGCCGACGACAAATGCGGCGACAAAGAGGGCCTTGAAGTCCTAGAGGAAGCCAAGCGCATTTCCCCCACTACCACCCGTCTTTTACTCACCGGACGTATCAACGACGATGCTGTTCAAGCCGCATTGCGCGAGCGACTTGTCTACCGCTATATATCCAAACCGTGGTTGAACGAAGATTTGATCCTCACACTACGCACCGCGGAGGATTTCCACCGCGTATCCGATAAAATCGCTTCACTAACAATCGAGAAAAACGACTTGGCCCGAACCGTCAGCTTGCTCGAAAAAAGCGGTGGCGGTAGTGATCAGGCTCCCGCAACTCCTACCGCAACTTCTACCGCAACCACCGCCAGCAGCGTCACAGCTGTAGAGGGGGATGTTGATACTGTTATCCAAGCCGTACTCGAGTTGCTTTATGTGTTCCATCCTAATCTCAAGAGCAATGCAATACGTACCATGGCCTTGGTCAAGGTATTAGCCGAAACGATTGGGATGGAGAAAAAAGCAGCCGAGACGCTTTATTACGCCGCAGCCCTACACGACATCGCTATCCCCGGAGTGGACCGACCAATCATCCGCCGCTGGCTGCGCGACCCAGAGAAGTTGAACAAGGACGAGATGAAAATCGTAGAGCAGCACCCGTTGCAGGTAGCCGAGATTCTAAAGTCATTCCCAATTTTCAATGAGGCGATAACTCTCATCAAGGCGCACCACGAGGATTGGAATGGTAAGGGCTATCCCAACCAACTTAAGGGCGAAACGATCCCGTGGGAGGCGCGATTGCTTCGAGTGGCTTTGGATTTTTGTAGCAGACACGCCGATCCCATACAGGCCATGCTCGAGATCGAGGAATTGTCCGACGTGATTTACGACCCGGCCGCCATCCGCGCCGTGGCCAAGGCCGTGCCATTGACCGAGATGCCCACCGGCGAACGAGAGATTCTGCTCATCGAGTTGCAGGAGGGAATGACGCTCGCCCGAGACATCAACAACGCTAACGGCTTTCTTTTGTTTCCAAAGGGCAAAACCCTTAGTGCCTCAATGTGCGACAAGCTTTTTAACATCGATCGCATTTCCCCACTCGACCCATACGTACTTGTTTACTGCTAATATACTATGGCTCTTGAAGACGCTGATCAGGCGCGAGTGGACGAATTGGCCAAGCGTGCCTCGTCAGCCTTTGCCGAGTCTGACCTTGGCCAAGTGCGGCAGATTTATGGGCAAGTTCTAAAGATTGACTCCACCCACCCGGCCGCCAACTACTGGCTGGGCTACCTAGAGTGCCGCGAAGGCCGACCGGAAAACGGGGTAAACTATCTTCGGACAGCGACCGAATCAGCCTTGGCCTGTGCCGAGTGGCTGGCCCCCGACAGTCTGGTGGAGCTTGGCATGGCACTTAACACGCTTGGTCAAGCGGACGAGGCGGACGAGCAATTTGCCACCGTTCAACAGCGTTTTCCGAACTACGCCGAGGGGCAATTGGCCATCGCCGAGGATCTCGGCGGCGACGAGCATTTGGTCGAGTCAGCCATCGACGCCTGCCATCGCGGGTTGCTGGTCAACGGCCAGCACACGGGGCTACTGAAAAAGACCGCCGAGTTGCTTGAACAGGAGGAACGCTGGGACGAAGCGGCGGATTTCTGGGGGCACCTTGCGGAAATGTCGGCACCACAGGCCAACCTGCACATCAAGATGGGTATCGCCTGGCAGCATCACGGCGAAGCCGGTTCCGCCCGGGAACAATTTGACAAGGCACTCGCCATCGAGCCGGAAAACGAGGCGGCCACCTTTGCGATGGTGCAACTACTCGACGAACAGGGCGAACCGGAGGAAATCATCCCGCGCCTTGAGCGCTTGGCTAAGGCCAAGCCGGAGTCGGCACGAGTTGCCCTTGCGCTGGCCAACTACCTTCGCAAATACGGCCGCTTGGCCGAGGCAATCGAATGGTGGCGAAGTGGACTGGCCCGCGAGCCGAAATGGGACGACTCATGGCGAGACCTTGGCCTTGGCCTTGAACATCTTCACCGTATCGACGAGGCAGTCGAGGCCTATCAACACGCGGTGGAGGCGGTGCCGGACAATTCTGAAAACCACCGCTACCTCGCCTCCGCGTTGCAGGATGCCGGCCAGCTCGACAGCGCGCTCGAGTCATTCAACCGGGCGACCGAGTTGAACACGGACAACGCCGACGCCCACTGGGGTCGGTTCTGGGTGCGGGCGCTGCGCGGTGAATTTCCCGACGCCTGGCACGACTACGAGTGGCGCTGGAAACTCTCCAACCGAAACACCCCGCAACTCGATGACTCCACCCCGCTCTGGGATGGCAACGACCTGAGTGGCCAGACGATTTTCCTGCGGGCGGAACAGGGCTACGGCGACACCATCCAGGCCATCCGCTACGCGCCCAGGCTGGTGGAGATGGGGGCAACGGTGAAGGTCGGTTGCCCACCGGCGCTGGCCCGGCTGTTGGCCGACGCGCCCGGCGTTAGCGAGGTGGCCACCGGCAACGCCGGCACGGTCACGTACCACTGCCATCAGGCGATGTTCAGCCTGCCGCGACTGCTCGGCACCACGCTCGACTCAATCCCCGGACCGGCCCCGTATCTCAAAGCCCAAAGCCAAGCAGGGCTGGAGCTGCCGCACACGAAAGGCATCCTGCGGGTCGGCCTAGTCTGGCAGGGGTCTGGCAGCCAAAGCCTCGACCGGCGCTCGGTACCGTTCGAGTTGTTAAAACCGCTGCTGGAGCAGGAGCGAACGCTGTTTTTCTCACTACAACTAGGCGACGCGGCGCACGATCCCGGCCGGGCCGATGTGGAGGAGAAAATCGCGGATTTATCGCCATTAATGGATGATTTCGCCTCGACCGCTACGCTGATGGAACAGCTCGATCTGATCATCACGATCGACACCGCCGTGGCCCATCTGGCCGGTGCGCTTGGCAAGCCAACATGGCTGCTGCTCTCAGCTACACCCGATTGGCGCTGGATGCTGAAGCGATCGGACAGCCCCTGGTATCCCTCCATGCGACTCTTCCGGCAGGCCAAGCCGGGCGACTGGTCGGAGCCCTTGGCCAAGCTGCGCGAGGAATTGGCCCGGACGATCTAGCGCTTGGCCAAGCGCACTCTCGACAGCCTTTCCCTTGCCACGCATTATCCGCGCCGCAATGACAGAACCAGAAATTAAAACCAAGGTCGTAGGCAGTTATCCGATCCCGTCCTGGCTCAGCACAAACCCCTCCACGCCCACGCTGCGCGACGCGATTATGGTCGTGCTCAAGACTCAGGAGCTGGCCGGTATCGACCTGATCTCCGATGGCGAACTGTCCCGCTTCGATGTCAGCCATCCGCAGACGAACGGCATGATCGATTATTTCATCCGGCCAATGGGCGGTATTTCATCGACCATTACCCGCGAGGACTTGGCCAATTTCGCCGCCGAGCAGCGAATGGGCTTTCGCACCCAGCCGGCCGGAGTGGTGGAGAGTGCCGTCACGGAGGGGACGCTAAACCTCCCGAGCGACTGGCAGTTTTTCAAGGGCCTCAGCTCGGCCAGCATGATGTTCACTTTCACGGCGCCGTACATGTTGGCGCGGACGCTGATTGACCGGCACTACGGCGACATTCGACAGTTAACGATGGACATCGCCGAGGTGCTGCGCAAACAGGTCGAGTCGATCGATGCGCCGGTGATTCAAATGGATGAGGCGCACCTCACCGGCCACGCGGAAGATGCCGAGTGGGCACACGAGCCGTTCAACCACGCGCTCAGCGGCATTCGCGGGGAAAAATCGCTGCACCTTTGCTTTGGAAACTACGGCGGCCAATCCATCCAAAAAGGTTACTGGAAAGACCTCATGCCGTTCCTCAACAAGCTCGACGTGGATCACCTCGTGCTCGAATTCGCGCGGCGGGGTTACGACGAACTGGATGCCTTCAAGGAACTCAAGCCGGAAACCAAGCTCGGTGTCGGCGTGGTCGACATCAAGGACAATGAAGTGGAGTCGACCGACATCATCGCGAAGCGGATCGAGAACGCAGTCAACGTGCTTGGGATGGAGCGCATCAAGTGGGTTCATCCGGATTGCGGTTTTTGGATGCTGCCGCGTAGTGTGGCCGACCGGAAAATGGCCGCACTCGTCGCTGGACGTGATGCCTACCTCGGTAGCTAACAAGCATAACTCCTTAGTATTTCGAGCGATAGCAGCACAAAAACGCCCGAAAATCGACTTTTATCCACCCAGCCAGATTTTGCAAAAAGGGAGGTTTTTCAATTGAAAAACTAATTTTTTGGCTTGGTGTTGGAAAGTTTCTCACCAGTTATTCACAATTTGAAAACGTGGGACAAATTGTCTCTGTTTTTGCGGGTTGACAAAGGGTGGGGTCGCCCTTAGTTTGCCGCCTGCCGGCGGCCAAAGAGGCGTATCGCCCGACCGCTTGGCGGAGAAAAAAGAAAGGAAGTGAGTCACTTTTGACGGAAATACGTATCAGAAAAGGAGAAACCTTGGACAAGGCATTGCGCCGGTTGAAGAAACGTCTCGACCGCGAGAATGTGATCAAGGATGCGCGCAACAACCGCTACTATGAAAAGCCAAGCGTGCGACGCCGCCGCAAGATGAAGGTTGCCAAGTTCTCCCAGATGCTGAGAACGCGCTACGCGAACAACAGTTAATGTAAATCAATTTGTTGGCCGGAAGTTGCCTATCTGGGTGGCTTCCGGCTATTTTTTTGAAATGTATTCGTTTTCCACCTGCTGGAATTCCCACCGCCACACAGACGGCCGCGCAATGCTCGAGGAGATTCGCGACCTTGGGTTTGAGTATGCCGAACTGAGCCACGGCATCCGGCTGAGCCTTGTGCCGGGAATCATCGACGCGCACAAGGCGGGCGTGATCAAGATTTCCACCCTGCACAACTTCTGCCCGCTGCCGATCGGTTGCAAGCACGCCAACCCAAACGTGTTCAAGTTTTCCTCCACGAACGTTCGCGAGCGGGAGAACGCCTACAAGCACACTATGAAAACCATCGAGATGGCGGATCAACTCGGAGCCAAGCTGATCGTGCTGCACATGGGAGAGATCGATATGCGGAATTACACCGACAAGTTGATCGACCTGCTCGAGGCGGGAAAACAGGACACGCCCAAGTACCAGAAGCTCTGCCAAAAGGCGGAGCTGAAGCGGGAAAAGGCCAAGGTCAAATACTGCGACCTCGCGTACGAAATGCTTGAGCGGATCACTGAGCAGGCCTCCATGCGCGGCATCAAGCTGGGAATCGAGATCCGCGAGGACCTCGAGGAAATCCCGATCGACACAGACTGGGATTTTTTCTTCCAACGATTCGATGACCCTACGGTCTGTTACTGGCACGACATCGGCCATGCACAGATCAAGGAGAACCTTGGCTTCATTCACCACCGGCTGCATCTCGAGTCGATGGCACCGCGACTGGGCGGATTTCATCTGCATGATGTCGAGTTCCCGGCTCGTGACCATCGTCCGCCGGGGCGGGGAATGATCGACTACGAAGGACTCAAGCACATCGTGAAACCGGAACACATCAAGGTTTTTGAGCTGAGCCCAAGCCTCAAGCCGGACGCCGCAAGGGAGGGTGTAGCCCACTTGAAATCCATTTGGGGCGAGTAGTGGCCTCCAAGTCACAGGCACTGATATTCACGCTGAAACTGGCGGTTTGCGTCGTTTTGGTGGCGTGGATTCTGCACGCCATCTTCGCCGGTGAAGCGGAAAACGCCCTCCAGCTCGGGGGCCGAAACTGGGCCGACCTCACGCTGGCCGAGCAGGTCAGGGAAAGCTGGGCCATCGGCCCGGCCAGCCTGTGGCAGACCATCTCCGGCGTAAACCTCGGCTGGCTGCTGGCCTCGCTGGTTTTCATGGGGGCAACCATCCTGATCGGCGTCGTCCGATGGCGGATCGTCCTCGACGTGCAGGGTCTTCGCCTTTCGTTTGGCCGCGCGGCAGGCATCTCGCTGGTGGCCCACTTTTTCAACTCATTCCTGCTCGGATCAACCGGCGGTGACCTGCTAAAGGCCTACTTTGCCGCCGGCGAAACATCCCAACGCAAAGCCGAGGCGGTGACGACCGTGGTTGTGGACCGGCTGCTGGGCCTGTTTGCGATGCTGCTCTTTTGCTCGGTGATGGCTCTGCTGAACTGGAACATCGTAATGAGTCAGCAACGCTTCATGGCAGTGATGCTGGTGGTGTTGGGGATGCTTTTCCTGAGCGGGCTGATCGTGGTGCTTTCATTCTGGGGCGGGCCGACCAAGCCGCGTCTCAAGTTCGAGTCGCTGTTGGCCAGGCTGACCAGGGGCGACGCGTTGGTGCGCTGCATCGAAGCCTGCCGGGCGTTTGGCGAGAACCCCGGTTTTCTTCCACGCGTACTCGGCTGGTCGATGCTGCTGAGCCTGGCCTGTGTGCTGCAAGTTGTTGCTCTTGGCTGGGGGCTTGGCCTCGAGATGGGCCGGCATCTGCCGGTGCTGATGCTGATCGTCCCAGCGATCATCTGCATCAGCGCACTGCCAATCACGCCAAGCGGAATCGGCGTCCGCGAAAACCTATACGTCTGGCTGCTCTCAGCCACGGCGATCGGCATCGAGAACAAACAGGCGCTGACGCTCTCGATTCTCGCTTTTGCGGGTAGCCTGTTGTGGAGCCTGGTCGGCGGGTTGGTGTACCTGTTTTTCCGCAGCCGAATCAGCCTTGACCGCTGACACGCTTGGCCAAGCGCCTCCAATTCATACTCCTACTCTTACATCGTATCTCGTGATCGGCTTACGTTTTCGATGGCGAGGAACGAGGAAGAAGGACGAGGATGTGCGCTTGGCTCACAGCGCCCTCAAAAGCCTTTTCAATTCCCCCAGTCGGCCGTCCGGGGTGCGCTTGGCCAAGCGCGGGTATTTGCCGCCAAGCGTGATCAGGCTGCCGTTGCGGGTGAACATGATCTTGTCGTCCCGGGTCTCGATGGATGTCACGTTTTTCGGCGCGGACAAAAGCTTCAACTCCGCCACCCGCAGCAGACGCTCAACCGGCTTGGGCACCGGGCCAAACCGGTCGCGAATCTCTGCCTTTAACTGGGTCAAATCATCCTCGTTGGAGAGCTGGGCCAGTTTTCGGTAGAGGATGATGCGTTGGCGGGTGTCTGGAATGTAGTCGAACGGCAGATACGCCGGGACACGCCCGAGATCCCTTGGCTCGGGCTGCGGGTTGTACGCCTGGGTTTTATCTTCGTCCCCATCAACCGACGCAGCGACAGAACGGGGTACACGGATATCAAACTCCGGTAGCTTCGGCTTGGCCTTTTCCCGCTCGGCGGCACGTTCCTCGCCGGGGTTCAAAGCAAGAAAATCGATCGACACTGTAACCTCCACCCGGCGCTCGACCTTTTCGCCCTTCAACCGCTTCACGCTTTGCTTCAGTAGTTGGCAGTACAGCTCGAACCCGACGGCAGTGATGTGGCCACTTTGTTGTGAGCCAAGGATATTGCCGGCACCGCGAATCTCAAGATCGCGCATGGCGATCTTGAAGCCGCTCCCGAGCTTGGAATATTGCTTGAGTGCGCTGATGCGTTTGCGGGCGTCGGAGAGTAGCGCGGCGTGCCTCGGCAAAATCAGGTAGGCGTACGCCTGATGTTTGTACCTGCCAACACGCCCCCGCAGTTGGTAAAGCTCGCTCAGGCCGAAGCGGTCGGCGCGGTCGATGATCATAGTGTTGGCGTTCGGGATGTCGACGCCACTCTCGATGATGGTGGTCGAGAGCAGGATGTCCGCCTCGCCGTTGATGAACCGGGTCATCACTTTCTCGAGTACGCCGCTTGGCATCTGCCCGTGGCCAACGATCAGCCGCGCCTTGGGCACGAGTTTGCGGATTCGATCGGCCATCGTCTCGATGGTGGTCACCCGGTTGTGCAAAAAGAAAACCTGCCCGCCGCGATTCAGCTCCCGCTGGATGGCGTTACGGATGATCTTTTCATCGAACTCGATCACGGTTGTCTCGATCGGCAGCCGATCTTGCGGCGGCGTCTCGATGGTGCTCATGTCCCGCGCGCCGGTGAGGGCCATGTGCAGCGTGCGCGGGATAGGCGTGGCGGTGAGCGTCAACACATCCACCGTCTGCCGTAGCATCTTGAGCTTCTCCTTGTGCAGCACGCCGAAGCGTTGTTCCTCGTCGATGATCACCAGTCCGATTTCCTTGAACCGAACGTTCTTTTGGATGAGCTTGTGCGTGCCGACGACGATGTCAACTGAACCGGCGGCCAGTCCGTCCATGGTGGCGTCCGCCTGTTTTTTCGATCGGAACCGCGAGAGCAGTTCCACCGAGATCGGAAACTCAGCCATGCGCTCGCGGAAGGTGTTGTAGTGTTGCTGCGCCAAAACAGTGGTCGGCACCAGCACGGCCACCTGCCGCCCGCCCATCACCGCCTTGAACGCCGCCCGAATGGCCACCTCGGTTTTGCCAAAACCAACGTCACCGCAGACAAGTCGATCCATCGGGCGCGGCCGTTCCATGTCCTGCTTGGCCGCCTGGATGGCCGACCACTGGTCGCGGGTTTCCTCGTACGGGAACGACCCCTCGAACTCCCGCTGCCACGGCGTGTCCCCGCCGTAGGCGTGCCCCGGCTGAGCCTCGCGCGATGCCTGAATTTTCAGCAGATCCGCCGCGAGATCGGCGACGGCCTTCTCGGCATCGGCCTTGGCCTTGCTCCAGCGTTTGCCGCCGAGGATGCTCAGCGGCGGCTTGGCCTTGCCGGTGCCGACGTATTTGCTGACGAGGTGCGCCTCCGACACCGGCACGAACAGCCTGGGCGGTTCCTGTTCCGGATCGCGTGTGCCGAACTCGATCACGAGGCATTCCTGTCCGCCCTCGGTTTTCTCGCGGCCGGAGCGCGTCGTGCGCGTCTCCACCGGCAAGACCTTCAGCCCAAGATAACGCCCGATGCCGTGCTGCAGATGCACGACGTAATCGCCCACACTCAGGTCGGTAAAATCGATTTCAAGCGCCGAGCGGGTGGCGGAGGCGTGGGGCGACTTGAGCCGGCGCGGCCGCTGCGATCGGGTGCGACCAAAGATTTCCGAGTCGGTGACGACGACCAGCTTAGCCGGCTCGATGAGGAACCCACGTGAAACCTGACCAAGCGTTCGTACCGGCTGCGGTTCGTCGTCGCGCTTGGCCAAGCCGTACTCGGCCCACAATTCGTCGAACCGCTGCAGCTCGCCCTCCGTGCCGCACACCGCCCAAACCGTGTGCCCGCTCCGAAGCCAGCGATGAAGCTGACGAAAAAACTCGCGACGCTGTGCCTCGGCGATTTGTAGATCATCAGCCCCCTGGCCAAGCGGCCGGTACGTGTCGAGGCTCTGTACCCGCAGCAAGCTGTTTTCGCCCGCCTCGCGCAGCTCGACCACCGTGCCGTGGGCGCGCGCCTGGCCAAGCGCGACCTTCCACGTGTCATGAAACCGATCGCCCTCCGGCACTTGCGCGAGATAGTCGGCTGCTCGCTCAGCGATCTCCTCCGGCTCAATGAAGACGTAAACCGGTTCGCCGGCCAAGTGCCCGGCCAGTCGGTCGGTCGGATATTTTGCGTCGTCAGCAAGTTGCTGTTTGAGGATGCCCAGCTCGCCGCCGGGCGAGAGGGTGACCTGTTCGATTTTGTCGCGCGTGAGTTGCGTGTGCGGATCGAACGTCCGCAGCGACTCAATCTCGTCCCCGAAAAACTCGAAGCGCACCGGCCAGGGGCTGGCCAGCGGAAACACATCGAGGATGCCGCCGCGCAGGGCGATCTCGCCCTTTTGACTGACCTGCGCCTCCGGTTCGTAGCCCTGATCCTCAAGCCACTCGATGAGGTCGAGCGGATCAATCCGGTCGCCAAGCACGAATCGGCGAAACCGCTTTTTCAACTGGGCCGGGGTGAAGGTGCGCTGCAGGAAACCGATGCCGTTGGTGACGATTACCGGGCCGGGGCCTGCGGATTTCGGGCGCTTGGCCAAGTGGATGAGCGTCTCCAGCCGCTCGCTCAGCACGTCGGCGTGTGGCAGGCGGGATTCGTGCGGCAAAACGTCCCAGGCCGGGAAAAACTGGGGTACGGCGGCTTTGGCGCTGCGCTTGGCCAAGCGGGGCATCCAGGTCTCGAGTTCCTGATGCACCTGCTCCTGCGTCTGCACGGTTGGGCAAACCACCACGACCGGCCGCCGGGGGTGTATTTGGGCCAAAACCGCGGAAATAAAGGCTTCGCCGCCTTGGCAAACCCCGTCGAGAGACAATAATCTCTCCATCTCCGCGTTTTCCAGCAGGGCCTGAAAAACGGGAGTTTCGCACAATCCGGCCAGATTGGCCTTCGGGTCTGGTGGATCCAGACTCAAAATGTCGGCTCAAGATGGGCTAAGCGCTGTCAGCAGTCAAAAAAAAGCGCCTTAAGCATCTGAAAAATGAGTGAAAAAAACTTTATTTGAGGGCTTGACAGACTGCGGAGGCCGGTTGAGCCTCACGCCAAAATACATGTGCGGGCTCTGCAGTCGCGGGTTCGTGCATTTTTTAACTGAGCAACAAAAAACAACAATCCAAACCCTAAGGGATTTGTTTACCCATTATGAAACGTGCCTATAGAGCAAAAACCAAAAGGATGAGAACCGCGGTCAAGACCGCCGCTCTCATGAGTTTGGGCGTACCGTTGGCGACTATGCCAGCGATCGCTCAGGATGACGAAGGCGAATTAGCACCCGTCGTCATCACAGGTTCCAATATTCCCACCGTGGAATTGGAAGGTCCCTCCCCGGTCGTGACCATCGATCGCGAGGAAATCAATCGTTCCAGCGCTGAGACGGTTGGCGAACTGCTACGCCGCCTGCCACAAAACAACGCAGGTTCGTACGACGAAAAATTCCAGAACTCGTTCGCGCCCGGTTCCTCCGGTGTCTCGCTGCGTGGTCTGGGCATGGGCTACACGCTTGTGTTGGTGGACGGTCGCCGTGTAGCCAACTACTCGATGGCCCAAAACCAAACCTCAACCTTCACTGACTTGAACGGTATCCCGATGTCAGTCATTGAACGGGTTGAGGTTCTTCTTGACGGTGCCTCCGCCATTTATGGTTCGGATGCTGTTGCCGGCGTGGTCAACATCATTACCCGCAAGGATTTCGACGGTCTGCAGATCGATGCAGGCTACAGCAACTCCACCCACACCGACGTGGGTACGCAGCGTTATTCCATCACCGGTGGCACCACCAGTGAAAACGGCAGCGCATGGATCAACTTGGAATACACGCAACGTAATTCATCACAGATGGATGACCGACCGCTTTCCGCCAGCGCCAATCAGGTACCCAACGGTGGTTACGACTTCCGTTCGTCCTCTGGCAACCCGGGATCCATAAAGATTCTTCCCGGATCCGAGAACGGCTATGAGTCTGGATTCTATCAGGTGCCGGGCGATAGCACCGGAACCCCGACCGCTGAGGAGATCATCGCCGCCCCGGGTATCAATCGGTTTGACTACAACCCGTGGATGACCCTGACCCCGGAGATCGAGCGCTACGGTGCGTCCGGTCGTGTGAACTACACCCTGACCGACTACGCCAGCCTGTTCGTCGATACTTCCTACCGGAAGATGAACACCCACTCCAAGATGGCACCGACCCCAGCTTTCGGTGACTTAAACACCGATACTTGGGGGACATTGCCAGCATCAAATGCATTCAATCCTTTTGGTGAGGACGTTACATTCCGTCACCGACTCACTGAAACAGGACCGCGTTTGTCTGATATCTCCACTGACTCGTTCAGAGTACTTCCTGGTGTAAGGTTCAACATCGGAGACAATTGGCGTGGCGAAACAGCGTTCCTATATAATAAGATCGATACCGTTAATTTCGGGCGAAATTACGTTTCCGCAGATGCCTTCAAGGAAGCTCTGGCCTCCAGCGATCCCGCCACTGCATATAACGTGTTCGGATCTGGTCTTGGTATCAACAACCCGAATGTCATCGAAGGCCTGAAGGTGAACACCATGCGCAATGCCCAGTCTGAACTACAGATGTGGGACGTGAAGGCTGCTGGCGATCTTTACGAATTGCCGGGCGGCATGCTCGCCATGGCGATCGGTGCCGAGACAGCCAAGGAAAACTCCTCAGATGTGGGCGACAGCCTCTCGATGGCCAACAAGATTGTGGCATCGGGTGGCACCTCCAACGCAGGCGACCGTTCCCGTGAGGCCGAGTATGTTGAGTTCATGGTTCCGATCATCGGAGAGGAAAACCGCGTGACCGGGATCCACACACTCGGAGTCCAGGCAGCCTGGCGTTTCGAGCAGTACAGCGACTTTGGTTCCACCGACAATCCGAAGGTGGGCATCAAGTACGCCCCTTGGGAACGCCTTTTGCTGCGGTCCACCTACCAGACTGCGTTCAAAGCACCCTCCCTCTATCAATTGTACATGGGCGAGAGTATCTCCTACCCATTCCTGCGTGACCCTGCCCGAGGCGATGACGGCATGCAGTACCGGACCAAATCGGGTGGTAACGAGGATCTCATGCCGGAAGAGACTGACAGCATCTCACTCGGTGCGGTGATCGACATCCCAATGCCTGAAAACATGGAACTGAAGGCCAGCGTCAACTGGAGCAGCCACGAGATGGAGAATGTGATCAGCAGCATTGGAGCCCAGTATATGCTAAACAACGAGGACCTCTTCAAGGACAAGATCGTCCGCAATCCTCAAACGGATGAAGATCGGGCGGCTACTAATCCAGGCCCTGACGGAAAGCTCGGAACAGAAGAAAATCCTGAGTGGGGGTTGGATGACACTCCTAACGGAGGTGTTCCTGGTAGCATTCAATACATCAACAGTTCATATCAGAACCTCGCGGAACAGCATGTGGACGCGCTGGACTTCGGTGTTGAGTACAGGATCAATACCTCCGTGGGTACGTTCATCTCAGGGTTGTCTGCCACGTACATGTACAAGTTCGATAACAAGCCGCGTCCGAAGAACGACGACGGTTCCCCGGCATCGTTCATCGATGAGGCGGGTTCCTACGGCGTGCCGGAGTGGCGCGGCAACACCTCGCTGTTCTGGTATTATGATAAATACAGTCTAGGCGCGACCGTCTACTACGTGGACAGCTTTGACCAGTTGTACGGCGCCGTTTCAGAGGTGGATTCACACACCACTTTGGATCTGCACGCCAGTTACCAGATCACGGATGCCGCCACCCTATCACTGGGTGCCGCAAACGTCACCGACGAAGAGGCTCCGTGGTCTGACAGTGAAGCCGAGGGATACTCATTCAGTGCTGCCGGGCACAACCCGATGGGTACCATGCTGTACGGGCGTATCTCGGTTCGCTTCTAATCAAGCTGTAAACCTTTCAGGATCCCGTGGCCGCTTGGCCACGGGATTTTTTGTCTAAACAGGCATTCGTTTAGCCAAGCGCTTGGCCAAGCACCTTCTCCATTTCAATCCTTGGTTTGTTGAATCCACGCCGGTAATATCAATTCCCTTTCGGTTGTAACCAACCGGGAAAACAGCTTGAGCAAAATGAAAACGAGCCTCACCTCCATCTCACAGTGGATCGCTCTTGGCCTGGCCCTGGCCAGCCTGATACCGCTTGGCCAAGCGGAAAAACTGCCGGTCGAGACCTTCTTTAAGGATCCGGAGTTTCGCCGAATGCGCCTCTCCCCGGACGGCAAGTGGCTGGCCGCCATCGCTCCCCGCAATGGCAAGTACAACCTGATGACCATCCGGCTCTCCGACCGGAAACTGTTCGGATGCACCGAGGAGGATGAAAACGAGGTAATCAACTTCACGTGGATCAGCAACACCCGGCTGATCTTCGAGATGAAAAACAAGAACAACTTCCCGAACGGAGGGCTCTACGCCGTCAACCGTGACGGCACCAAGCCGAAGGTGTTGAACCCCTCCACCAAGACGCATTTTGAGTTTGGCAGCCGCGTGGTGAAATTCATGAACCTTTTCGACCCGCTGACGGATGAGGGGGAGGACATCCTCGTTGAGGTTCGAAATAGCGGTACGCAATTCCGGGAAGACCAGGCGTTCTATGCCCACATCGTCCGGCTGAACACGCTCACCGGAAGCGAGAAGCGGGAGGTGTACAATCGCGGAGACATCATCGGCTTCGTCATGGACCGGGAAAAGGTCGTGAGGGTGGCCGTGACCCAGTACGGGTTGATGCGATCCATCCTTCACCGGCGTTCGCACAAAGACGAATGGGAGGAGATGTACAAGGGTGACTTTCGATCCGCAGCCTCGCCGCTTTGTTTTGGTAAAAACCCTGACATCCTCTACGTCTCAGCGCCGAACGGCGACAAAAAGGCGTTGTTCCAGTTTGACCTCAAGGCGAAGAAGCTGGGCCGGATGATCTTCGCCCATCCCAAGTTCGACGTCCCCTCCGGGCCGCCGATCATCTCCGACAAGGACGACCGGGTGCTGGGTGTGCCCTACAACGGCGAACGCGCTCAGGTCTACTGGTTCGACAAGGATTACCAGACGTACCAAGCGATGATTAACAAGGCTTTGCCCGGGATGGCCAACGACATCAAGAATTGGTCAAGAAAACAGGACCTCATCCTGTTCCACTCGCACAGCGAAAAGACTATCGGCACCTACTACCTGCTGGATATCAGCAACAAAAAGAAGCCGAAGATGGAGAAGCTCCTCGACCTCGCAGAGTGGATCGATCCCAACAAGCTGTCACCGATGAAGTCGATACAGTACACCGCCAGGGATGGGTTGGTGATAAACGGCTACCTCACAATTCCCAAAGGAAGCGACGGCAAGAACATACCGCTCATCGTGCATCCGCACGGCGGCCCATCGGCACGCGATTACTGGGGATGGAACCCCGACGTGCAGTTCCTCGCCAACCGCGGCTACGCCGTGTTTCAACCGAACTTCCGCGGCTCCACCGGCTACGGCACGAAGCTGTACACGGCCGGTTTTCGCGAGTGGGGCGGCAAAATGCAGGACGACATCACCGATGGGGTGAAGTACCTCATCAAGGAAAGCATCGCCGACCCCAATCGCATCGGCATTTATGGCGCGAGCTACGGCGGCTACGCGACGATGGCCGGCCTTTGCTTCACGCCGGAACTGTACCGTTGCGGGGTCAACTACGTCGGCGTCACCGACATCGACCTCATCCTCAAGGAGTACCCATTGCCGGAAAAATTCAACGACGCCATCGACGCCGTGATGATCGCCGACCGCAAAAAGGACAAGGACTGGATCAAAAACCGTTCCATCCAGAACAACATCGACAAGGTGCGTGCACCGGTGTTGATGGCATACGGCATGGAGGACTGGCGCGTCCCACCCAAGCACGGGCGCATCCTCAAACGGGCACTCGACAAGAACGACATCCCCAACAAGCTCATCATCAAGGCCAACGAGGGCCATGGATTTCGTAATGAGAAGAATGTGTTTGAGTTTTATCGCGAAGTGGAGGCGTTCCTCGCCGAGCACATGAAATAAGCCAAGCGCTTGGATTGAAATCCGAAATCCTAATTTCGAAATTCTAAACAATTTCGAAATGCAAAACTGGATACTCACCCCAGCGGTTAAACTCCCGATTCAGAAAACCAAGGACGGCTGGGGCAGCCGTCCCTACCTTTGGCCAAGCGTTGACACCGGCCTTTTGTTTCCATAGCGTCTCTGCGCTAATAAGGGGAAACCCCGGACTTGGTTCGGGGTTTTTTCGTGAACAGACAACAGCAAATGTCGAACACCATTCTAGTGGGCGCCCAATGGGGCGACGAGGGTAAGGGCAAGATCATCGATTTCATGACCGAACAGGCGGACATCGTCGCCCGAGCCCAGGGCGGAGCCAACGCCGGACACACGGTCATTGTCGGCAAGACCCAGTACATCCTACACCTGATCCCGTCCGGGATTCTGCGGAAGCGAACAACCTGCGTCATCGGCAACGGCGTCGTGGTGGATCCGATCGGGTTGGTCGAGGAGATCGACGGGCTGCTCAAGGCTGGCATTGATCCCAAGGGCCGGTTACACGTGAGCGACGCCGCCCACATGGTGTTCCCCTTCCACAAGGCACTCGACGCCGCCCGCGAGGCGTTGAAGGGCAAAAATAAAATCGGCACCACCATGCGCGGCATCGGCCCGGCATACGGCGACAAGATCGACCGTGTGGGCCTGCGGATGGGTAGCATCCTCAACCCCAAGCGTTTCAGCGAACAACTCGATCAAGGCATCAAGCGCGCGAATGCGATGCTCAAGGCTCTCGGCGCGAAGCCGGTCTCGGCCAAGGCCACCCGCGAGAGTGTCCTCAAGGCCGCCCGCCGCCTGAAGCCATACGTGGCCAACACGTTTCAGATGCTGCACGAGGCGACTGCTGCAAAAAAACGGATTCTGTTCGAGGGCGCACAGGGGACATTTCTCGACATTGATCACGGCACTTACCCGTACGTCACCTCGTCCAACACCACCTCCGGCGGCATGTGCACCGGCTCCGGCATTCCGCCTACCATGATCGATAGCGTGGTCGGCGTGGCCAAGGCCTACACCACCCGCGTGGGCGAAGGGCCGATGCCCTCCGAGGACAACGTAGTCGGTGACCTGCTGCACGGCATGGGGCGCGAATACGGCGCAACCACCGGACGCGAGCGGCGCTGCGGATGGTTCGACGCCGTCACCGTCCGGCAGGCGGTCATGGTCAACGGCATCACCGACCTGGCCGTAACGAACTTCGACGGTCTCGACACGTTGCCCGAAGTCAAGGTGTGCGTCGCGTACCAGGTTGGCAGCAAGCGGTTCGACCTTCAGCCAACCGATCTCGATGTCCTCGCAAGGTGCAAACCGGTGTATGAAACTTTCCCCGGCTGGCAGAAGTCCACGGATAAAATCCGCAAGTGGAAAGATCTGCCGCTGAACGCCCGCCGCTACGGTCAGGCCTTGGCCAAGCTCACCGGCACCAGACTGCGCTTTGCCTCCGTTGGCCCGGCGCGCTCACAAACAATCACCCTTTGATGGCCGCTTGGCCAAGCGCATGTCCGGCGCCGCAACACAACTCAGCGATAAAGCGCTCGCCGTCCTCCCGGCACACGTGGCAATCATCATGGACGGCAACGGCCGCTGGGCCAAGGAGCGCAGCCTGCCACGGGTCGAGGGCCATCGTCGCGGCGCCGAATCGGTGCGGTCGGTGTTGCGCACTGCAGCGCGGCTGGGCGTCAAATACCTGACGCTCTACGCGTTCTCGGTTGAAAACTGGAAACGCCCGCAGGATGAGGTGGACACGCTGATGAAGTACCTCGCCCGTTACCTCAAGTCAGAGCAGCGCGAGATGAACGACAATAACGTGAAGCTGCAGGCCATTGGTCAGACTAGTCGCCTGCCCAAGTTTGTACGTGACCAACTCGAGGCCACCCGTGAATCGCTCTCGCAAAACACCGGCACCACCCTCACGCTCGCGTTGAGCTACGGCGGACGCACCGAGCTGGTCGACGCCGTGCGTGGCATCGCGGAAAAGGCGCGCGATGGCGAGATCGATCCTGCTAAGATTTCCGAACAGACCATCTCGGGGCATCTTTACACCTCCGACATGCCGGACCCCGACCTGCTCATTCGCACCAGCGGCGAGATGCGTGTCAGCAACTTTCTGCTGTGGCAGATCTCCTACGCGGAACTGATGGTGACCGACCGCCTTTGGCCGGACTTTGGCGAGCCAGAATTCTGTGCGGCAATGGAGGAGTTCGCCGGGCGCAACCGCCGGTTCGGAAAAGTTTGACCCCGACACAGCCGACTGAAACCCTCGCCTCAGCCGATGTCCGAACCTGATTCTTCCCTGAAAAAAAACGACTCCAAAGCGGCCGTTTTCGCGCGACGACTGGCCAGCACGGTGGTGTTACTCAGTGTTGTTTTTTACGGGCTGCTCAGCGGTGGCACACTTTCGGTTGTGCTGGTTGGTGCGCTGGTGATGTTGCTCAATGTCATTGGGTTGTTGGAGTTTTACGGCATGGTAAAGGAAAACCAATTGCCGCGGTTTAAGTGGCTCGGCCTCACCGGTGGAGTGGTGCTGCTCGGCGCGGTGTTTCTGTACCTCTCCGGTCTGGCCGCCAAATGGTTTGGCCTCGCCGCCCCCAGCCTCGCCGGTGCCGCCGAACTGGAGGTGGCAATCCTCGCCGTTTTCCTGATCGCGATCCTGGTAAGACGGGTCTTTGCGCATCCGGCTCCGCCAAGTTTCTCGATGAACGGCAACACGATACTCGGGGTGCTTTACGTCTCGTGGCTGCTCGGTTTTATTCTCAAAATTTTCTTTTTCAAGACCACAAGCGAGACACCGGAGGGGGCCGCGTTTGACGGTGGGTTCTGTCTCCTGTTTTTCATTCTCGTCACCAAGTGCAGTGACATCGGGGCGTACTCGCTTGGCTCGCTGATCGGACGCCACAAGATGATTCCCAAGGTCAGTCCGGGGAAAACGTGGGAGGGCTTCGCCGGGGCGATCTTGTTGTCCACGGCTGTGGCGCTGGCATTCGCACATTACTTCGGCGACACAAAACTCGGCGGCATGACGCTGATGCACGCGGCCGTAATGGGGCCGTTAATGGCAGTCGGCGCCGTGGTGGGTGACCTCGTCGAGTCGGTCTTCAAGCGAGACTCCGGCGTGAAGGATTCCGGTTCGTTCTTTCCGGGTATCGGCGGCATCCTCGACCTGCTCGACAGCCTGCTGTTCAACGCGCCGCTGATGTTCCTTTACCTCCGGCTGGTTTTGTTCAATGACTAGCAGCGGCTCGTAATGAAAAACGTCGTTCTACTCGGCAGCACCGGTTCCATCGGCACCAGCACCGCGAAGGTCGCGGAGGATCTGCCGGGGGACATCCACCTCGTCGGCCTCGCCGCAGGCGGCAACGACGCATTACTCGCGGAACAGGCCAATCAATTTCAACCCGAACTGGTCTCCATCAGTTCTCCGGAAAAGGCAGAAGGGCTGAGGTCAAAACTAGACGGCATTCGCGTGGCCAGTGGTGAGAAGGGTTTGATCGAGTTGGCCACGCTGCCAAGCGCGGACATCGTGCTGATCGCCATCGTCGGCACTGCCGGATTGCAGCCGGCACTCGCCGCAATTCGGGCCGGGAAAGATATCGCCGTGGCCTCCAAGGAAATCCTCGTCATGGCCGGCGAAATCGTCATGGCCGAGGCACGCAAGCACGGCGTGAACGTGCTGCCGGTGGACAGCGAACATTCGGCGATTTTCCAGTGCCTCGACGGCCGCCCAACCGAGTCGGTTCGGCGCCTGATCCTGACCGCCTCGGGCGGGCCATTCCGGCAAACGCCTCTCGAAGATTTCGCCGGCATCACGGTCGAGCAGGCGTTGAAGCATCCCTCGTGGGTGATGGGCCGCAAGATCACCATCGACTCAGCCACCATGTTCAACAAGGGCCTCGAGATGATCGAAGCCCGTTGGCTGTTCAACATCCCGATGCCGCAGGTCGACGTCATCGTCCACCCGCAAAGCGTGGTGCACTCGATGGTCGAGTTCGTCGATGGCTCCATCCTGTCCCAACTTTCCACGCCGGACATGTGCCTGCCGATTCAGTACGCACTCACTTGGCCAAGCCGCGCGGCGAGCGAGCGTGTGCAGACCGACTTCGCCACGCTTGGCCGGCTGGACTTCGAGGCGCCGGACTTGGCCAAGTTCCCCGCGCTTGGCCAAGCGCGACGCGCCGGCGAAGTGAGCGGCACGCTTCCGGCCGTGCTCAATGCCGCGAACGAAATCGCGGTCGACGCCTTTTGCGACCGGCACACCTCGTTCGTAGGAATCGCCGAGTCGGTCACAGAGGTAATGGATCGCCATCAGGTCATCGAGCATCCGACGCTGGACGAAATCATCGAGGCCGACCAATGGGCGCGTGAGACGGCGCGCGACGTGGTGGGCCTTGGCCAAGCGATTGCCTGATGCCGACGATTCAATCCATCTCCACTCACGATTTCCGCCGCAAACTCAAGGACGGCGCCGGCTCCGATGCCGTTCACACCGACCCCTCGTACGGCTACGGTGTCACGCTGCTCGGGACCGACACCGGCCTGACCGGCACCGGCATCGCCTACACGCTGGGCGACGGCACCAATCTCGTCTGCGAAGCCATCCGCATTCTCGCCGAGCCACTGCAGGGCCGCGAGATCGAGGAATTGATGGCAGAGTTTGGCGCGGTGCAACGCTCGCTCGCAGAGCATCCGGGCGTGCGCTGGCTTGGCCCGCACAAGGGCGTGACACACCTCGCGCTCGCCTCCATCACCAACGCCTGTTTCGACCTCTGGGCAAAGTCACGCGGCGTACCGATCTGGAAACTGTTGCTCGACCTGTCGCCGGCAGAGATCACGCGGCTGATCGATTTTAGTTATCTTGAGGAAGTTTTGACTGTGGCCGAGGCAGTCGAGTTGCTGCAATCACATCAGTCCACGCGGGCCGAGCGCGAGGGCGTCCTAAAAACCGGCTACCCCGGCTACGACACATCCGTCGGATGGTTCCAGTACAGCGATGAGAAGATTCGCGACAACGCCAAGGCCGCAGTCGATGCCGGGTTCACCGCGATGAAACTGAAGGTCGGCGCGAAGGATCACGCACACGACGTGCGACGCTCGTTTATGGTGCGCGAGGCGGTGGGCGATGACGTGCGCATCATGCTCGACGCCAATCAGGCCTGGCCGCTGCCGCAGGCGATCGACGCCTGCCTCGCGCTCAAGGGCATGAATCCGTTCTGGATGGAGGAGCCGACCCAACCGGACGATGTCTCGGCGCACAAGACCTTGGCCGACAAAATCGCCCCGGTGCCGGTGGCTGTCGGCGAGGCGGTTTCCAACCGTGTCTTGTGGAAGAATTTTCTACAGGCCGGGGCGGTCGGAATCGTGCAGGCCGACTGCACCCGCCTCGCCGGCATCAGCGAATGGCTCGCGGTGGTCATGCTCGCGCGCAAGTTCCCGGTGCGCCTCGTGCCGCACGTGGGCGACATGGGGCAGATTCACCAGCACCTCGTTTTGTTCAGCCACATCGCGCTGGGCCACGAGAAACTGTTTCTTGAGTATATTCCGCACCTGCGCGACGATTTTGTTCACCCGGCAAACGTCGACAGCGGCCACTACATGCCGCCGCAGGAACCGGGCTGCAGTACCGACCTCCACCTGACCTGATGAAAAAACTTATCTTCACCCTCCTGATCGCCGCTTGGCCAAGCGTAACCCTTCTGAACGCGGAGGAGTCATCCAAGCCGCTTGGCCAGGCGCATGCGCACAACGACTACTACCACAAACGGCCGCTGCTCGACGCCCTGTCACACGGTTTTTGCAGTGTCGAGGCCGACGTGTTTTTGAAAAACGGCAAACTGCTCGTCGGGCATTTTCAGTTTGAGTTGCGCGAAAAACGGTCGCTCGAGTCGCTTTACCTCGAGCCCCTGGCCAAGCGCGTGAAAGCCAACGGCGGGAGCGTCCACAAAACCAAGGCGCCATTTCACCTGATGATCGACTTCAAGACCGACGGCCCGAAGACCTATGCCGCACTCCAGCCCTTGCTCGAGAAATACCGGTTCATGCTCACCGAATTCGGGCCGGACAAAACCAAAACCAAGGCAGTGACCATCGTGATCTCCGGCAGCCGCCCGCGCGCCTCGATGGAAAAACAAGCCAAGCGCCTGGCAGGCTACGACGGGCGGATGTCCGATCTTGGCAAAGGGGCGAGCCCGCATTTCATGCCTTGGATCAGCGACAGTTGGCGGTCGCACTTCAAGTGGCGCGGCAAGGGTGATCTCCCGGCAGCCGAGCAGGCCAAGCTCAAGCGCATCGTCCAGCAGGCCCACAAGGATGGACAAAAAGTCCGCTTCTGGGCCGCACCCGACAACCCCGCCACTTGGGCCGTGCTGCAGCAGGCCGGTGTCGACTTCATCAACACCGACCGCCTAGAAGCCTTGGCCAATTTCCTGCGAGCCAAGTAAGCAATCCTGTCTATCCTGTTCATCCATGTTTTAATGCTCTGTTACTCAACATGGATGAACAGGATAGGCAGGATGAAATGATCGAGCTGCTCTTGGCCAGGCGGGAAATCGGCCTTTATTTGACGGGGTTGGCGTGCGACTGTTCCGCGCATGCACGACCTCACTCGACGTTCATTCGTCCGCAACGCTGCCCTTGGTTTGCCCGCGATCGCGATCGCACCGGAACTTCTGGCAAAAAAGAAGAAACCCTTAAACCGATTCCAGATCGGTATTCAGGAATATACATTTCACCGCTGGCTCGGCAGCGGAAAACTCAAGCACCTTGACTACCCGGCGCTGGCCAAAAAGGAACTCGGCATCACACACATCGAGTACTGGAATCGGCCGTTCGGAGGCAAGCACACCGAAAAAAAATACGTCGGCGAACTGGCCAAGCGCACCACTGGTGAGGGGATGAAAAACGTGTTGATCCTTATCGACGCCGGCAACGAACTGGACGCAAAGGATCCCAAGCAACGCTCCCGCTCGGTCGAGGAACACAAGGGCTGGGTGGACTGCGCCGCAAAGCTTGGCTGTGATGCCATCCGGGTGAACTGCCGTTCCGGCGGAAACCGTGAGGAGAACATGAAAAACGCAGTCGAGGGCATGCGTGCGATCTGCGACTACGCGAAAGGCAGCAAGGTGAAGATCGTGATCGAGCCGCACGGCGGTTATTCGAACGACCCCGACTGGCTGCTGGCGGTCATTAAAAAACTCAATCACCCGAATGCCGGCCTGCTGCCGGACTTCAACAACTTCGGGCGTTACGACCGTTACGACGGCGTCAAGCGGACGCTCGCCCACGCGCCGGCCATCTGCGCCAAGGCATTGAACTTTGATGACAAGGGCAATGAGACAAGCACGGACTACTATCGGATGATGAAAATCATCCACCAATCGAGCTACTCTGGCGTGATCACGATAGAGTTCGAGGGACACAAGGTCGACCCGATCGCCGGCTCGCTCAAGACCAAAGCCCTCATTCAAAAGGCCCTCAAGGCCGCCGCTGCCTAATGATTTACAGGCGCTCCATTGAACTACTTTTGTTTTGCGCGCTTGGCCAGGCGCTTGGCCAAGCGGCTGAGCCGTTGCCCCTACCGGAGAGTACGCCTTGGGATATTGCGGCGCTGAAAAAGGCACCCAAGTTCGAGTGGATTCGGCAGGAAGGCGACGTGCAAGCCCTGCTGTATGCTGGTGAAAAATATCGCGGCAAGCCCACCCGGGTGTTCGCCTTCTACGCCTCGCCCAGGACGCTTGGCCAAGCGGTAAAGGGCAAGGTGCCGGGCATCGTGCTGGTGCACGGCGGCGGCGGTACGGCGTTTGCCAACTGGGCACAGTTGTGGGCCAAGCGCGGCTATGCGGCCATCGCGATGGACTTGGCCGGTTGCGGCGAGGGACGCAAGCGGCTGGCGGACGGTGGCCCGGGCCAAAGTCACGCGGAAAAGTTTAGCACCATCGACGAGCCGCTCGAGAACCAATGGTCGTACCACGCGGTGGCCAACGTGATCCGTGGACACTCACTGCTGCGCAGTTTCGCTGGGGTGGATGGCGATCGCGTCGCGCTGACCGGGATCAGTTGGGGCGGCTACCTGACCTGCATCGTTGCCGGGGTGGATGATCGATTTGCGATGGCCATGCCGGTCTACGGGTGCGGTTTCCTGCGGGAAAACAGCGTCTGGAAAGTTGGTGAGTTTGGCAAAATGACCGCCGCGCAGTCGGACAAATGGCATCGACTTTGGGATCCGTCGCGCTACATCGGTTCGGCGAAGATGCCGGTGATGTTCCTGAACGGCACAAACGATTTTGCCTATCCGATGGACAGCTACGCCAAGACCTGCGCGCTGGTGCGGAGCGAGAAAAACTACAGCATCCAGCTCAACATGAAGCACGGGCACCTCTTCGAATTCCCGGAATTCTTCCTGTTCGCCGACCAGTACATCCGCGGAGGCAAACCGATGCCGGTGGTCGCCAGGCCGGTCAACGACGGCGGCAAAGTCCGCACGTCGGTCAAGTCGGAGACCAAGTTGATCGAGGCCAAGCTGCACTACACCACGGCACCGCATGAACAAAACCGGAGCCGCGTCTGGAAAACGATCGAACTCAAGGTGGACGGACATCACGCCCAGGGTGCTGCCCCTCCCAGCGAGGCCACCGTCTGGTACATCGCCATCCGGGACGAACGCAAAGCCATCGTCAGCAGCGAACTAATTGTCCAATGAAAAGGTTGATTGCCATCACATTAATAGCCGGGCTTGGCCAAGCGCTTGGCCAGGCGGCGGAGCGGTTTGATTTTCATACCATCCGCAAGCCGGCAACTACGGCTGTTCAAGGTGTTCTCGAGGGAGAATTCCTGCAGGCCAGCGGCAAGGCCCGACCTCAGGGCATGAGCGGTTTCGGTGCCGGCTGGAGTGGCGATGCGCACCTGCTCTGGGACGGCGTGGTTGGCGACTCAAACACGGTGGAGTTTTCCGTTGGGGAAACAGGCAAATACGCACTGGCGATGCGATGGACTTTGGCGCCGGATTACGGGCTGTTCGAAGTGCGGTTGAATGGGAAGGTAATCGAGTCCAAACTGGATTTGTATTCGCCTGACGTCCGCTTGGCCAAGCTGCGTGAACTGGGTGAATTGGAATTGAAAGCGGGCACGCAACGTATCGAGATCAAGTTGATCGGGGCCAACGCCAAGGCGAGCAAGTACCAAAACAAGGGTTACCTGTACGGGTTGGATTACCTGAAACTGACGGACTCGGCGCCCAAGCCGGTGAAGGTGGAAGAACCGGAGCAGGCTGTTGTCTTCAAGGTGGATTTCGCCGAGGCGCGTGCATTGATGAAGCAGCATTGTTTTCGCTGCCACGGCGCAAAAAAGGAGAAGGGCAAGGTAAACCTCGAGGCTTTGGCCAAGCGGTCGGATGTTTTGAAAGACGTGGAGCTGGCACGGCACGCCGCGGAAGCCCTGGCCAAGGCGGAGATGCCGCCGGAGGACGAGCCGCAGCCAGCCAAGGGCGAGCGAGCCAAGTTGGCGGCATTTTTTGAGGGCGTCGTTGATGAGTACGTGACGGCCAACACTACGCTCGAACCGGTGGTGATGCGACGGCTGAACCGCTACGAGTACAACAACGCCGTGCGCGATCTGCTGGAGTTGCGTGGCGACATTTATCCGCTGCCGGAAAAGGTGATTCGCTCGAGCCAGTATTTCGACCCCGCCTCGGGTCGGATGCCGGCGGGCGTGACGGTGGGCAACCGCACGCTCGGCAAGTTTCAGGTGGAGCGACAGATTTTGTCCGGCGTGGATCCGTTCGCCATCGACCTGCAGGCGGAGCACGGCTTCAACAATCAGGGCGAGCAGCTCAGCATCCCGCCGATCCTTCTGGAGAGTCTGCTCAAGCTCGGCCGCTCGATCGTGAACTCAAAGGAGTTCGACGATTACACGGCGTTGCGCGACACGATTTTCAAGGATAACGGGAAGCCGGTAGCCAAGCGGTTGAGGCCGTTTTTGGAGCGGGCATTCAGGTCGCCGGTGGATGAGGCGACGCTGGCGCGATATACCGCATTTCACACTTCGGAGCAAAAACGCACCAGCTCGTACACCACGGCGATGAAGTCGGTGGTGGCGGCTGTGCTGGCTTCGCCCAAATTTATTTACGTGGTGGAAAGCAAGCAGGGCGCGGGCGAAAAGACACCTGCGAATGATTACGAGCTGGCGCAACGGCTGTCGCTGTTTCTCTGGAGCAGCATCCCGGATGAACCGCTGCTAGCCGCCGCACGGGAAGGGCAGTTGCGGCAACCGGCCGTGCTGGAGACACAGGTACGTCGTATGTTGAATGACCGGCGCAGTCGTGCGTTGTCCGAGAACTTCGCGCGCCAATGGCTGCGGCTGGATCAACTCATCACCGCCGTGCCAGACTTCGACCGCTTTCAGGTGTACTACTCGCGCATCGGCTGCGAGCAGTGGAAGTTTGGCCTACAAACAATGGTCGAGCCGCTGCTGCTCTTTGAGAGCGTGCAGGTGGAGGATCGCTCTATCATGCTTTTTGTCGACAGCAACTACGCGTATCGCTCCGACGAGTTGCAGGCATGGTACAACAAGCCCGAGGCACCGTTCGGCACCCGCGGCAATCGCAATCGCTTCAATACCTTCACGCAGCCATTCCGCAAACGCCAGCTCACCACGCGGCGAGAGGGCGGCGTGATCACCACCGCTGCGGTGCTGACGATGACCTCCACGCCGCTGCGCACCAGCCCGATCAAACGCGGCGCGTGGGTGGCCACGGTGATGTTCAACGACCCACCACCGCCGCCGCCGGACGTCGTGCCGGAGATCGAGGCTGACGACGCAGCCATCGAGGCAAAGGGGCTGACTATTCGCGAGCGTCTCAAGCAACACGCCGCCGACCAGACCTGCGCCAGTTGCCATGCGCGCATCGATCCGCTTGGGTTTGTGCTGGAGAGCTTCGATCCCATCGGGCGTTGGCGTGATCAATACCGCGGTGGGCGTGACATCGACGCTAGCGGCAAGCTTTTTGGCGAGGCGGACTTCAAGGACATCGAGCAATTCAAGGACGCCATACTCGCGCGTCCGGAGAAATTCATGCGCGCCTTCAGTGAGCATTTGCTGAGCTATTCGCTCGGGCGTGAGCTGAAGGTCACCGACAAGCCGGCGATCGACCGCATCACACGGCGGGTGCTGGCCGATCACGGACGTTTTTCCACCGTGGTGGTTGAGGTTGCCAAAAGCATGCCGTTTCGGCATAAAACCGGTCAGAACGAAAGAAAATGAACGTATTAAAGAACAAGAAAATACCGAGGCGCACATTTCTGTATGGCTGCGGTGCGGCGCTAGCGCTGCCATTTCTCGATGTGATGCACACTCGCGGGGCCAGCGCATCGGCGCCCAAGCGCGTGGCGTTTTTCTACGTGCCCAACGGCGTGGCTCAGGAGGCATGGCACCCGAAGGAGACCGGGCACAACTTCGCACTCAGCCGCACACTGCAACCGCTGGAGCCGGTGCGCAAAAAGATTTCGCTCTTCACCAATCTCGACCGCGTGAAGGTGCCCGGCACCGACGGCCACGCGCAGGCCGGCACGTGTTACCTGAGCACGGCCGCGCCCGATGAACTGTCTCCGGCCGGGTATCCACTCAAGCGCACCATCGACCAGATCATTGCCGACACCGCCGGCAAGACCACGCCGTTCCGTTCGCTCGAGCTGTCGTGCAACAGCTTCACCGACAACAAGGAGTCGGTGTATTTCGATAACATCTCGTGGTACGGCCACGGGCACGTGGCGCGGTCGATCAAGGATCCTCGCAAGGTTTTCCAGCGCCTGTTCAACGTGAAAGAACACCAGGCCAATGCCAGCGTGCTCGACCTCGTGCGCGCCGATGCGAAGGATTTGAAGGGCCGATTGGGGCGGCTGGATCGCCACAAGCTCGACGAGTACATGGACTCCGTGCGAACCGTCGAACAGCAGATCGAGCGCATCACCAAGCAGCAGGTGGACGCCAACGAACTTGGCATTGAGCAGCCGGAGAAACTCTGGACCACTATGCGCCGCGATGAATACATTCAGGTGATGGGCGACCTGATGATCCTCGCGCTGCAGACCGACCTCACTCGAGTCAGCTCCATGATGGTCGCGCCGGAACGCTGGGACACGCCGCTGATGTTCGAGGACGTTTTCGCGAAACCCATTCTCCACCACGGCTGGACCCACAATCAAAGGAACGAACAGGTACTCAGCGACCTCGAGAAGCTTGATCAATTTTACATGCGGCAGTTCTCGCAGATTTGCCAAAAGATGGATGCCATTAAGGAAGGAGACGGCACGTTGCTCGACAGCATGATGTTCACCTACGGCTCCGGCCTCAGCAGCGGCATGCTGCACGAGTGCTCCAACCTGCCCACCGTCATTGCCGGCAGCGCGGGCGGCCAATTGAAAACCAACCGTCACGATCAGCATGCCAAGGGCACACCGATCGCCAACCTCTGGGTCTCCATGGCCCAGGCCATGGGCTGCCCGATTCAGAAACTCGGTGACAGCACCAGTGCACTGAAAGGGTTTCTCGCCTGATATCGCGCTTGACCTAACGCTTGGTTTACAACGGAGACATGCGTGTCTCCGTTCCCTTGGCCAAGCGGAATTAGTTGAAAATGGCGCTTGCATTCGGCTTGGCCAAGCGTATGTTGCCCCGCCGCTGAGCCCCACGTGGGTGGGTGCTCGTTGAAGCTGAGAAAAAACCTGTTAACCTGAGTAACTTAACCTTTAACCCGGTCGCTCCGTCTTTTGACGCCTTTCTCGAGCAACTGGTTTTCCTAGGGAACATTACTCCCATTCTATCTAAAAAATTGTGTCTATAACTATGGAAGAGGCCCTGGCGCAGAGCGAAACAAGCTTTGCCACCGGCCAAATTGTCAAGGGAACGATCATCGAGATTCGTTCGAAGGAAGTCATGGTCGATATCGGCTACAAGAGCGAAGGCTCTGTGCCGGCAAGTGAATTTGAAGACCTTGATGAGGAACTAAAAGTCGGCGACGAGGTCGACGTGCTCATTCTGCAGCTCGAGGATCGCGACGGCATGGTCGTGCTCTCCTACGAGCAGGCGGTGTTCAAGCAGAATTGGGATAACATCAAGGCAATCTGCGAAGAAGGGGGCCGCATCAAGGGTCGCATTAAGGCTGCCGTCAAAGGCGGCCTGATCGTGAACATCGGCGTGGAGGCATTCCTGCCGTCCTCACAAATCGACGTAAACACCCCAACCGACCTGGATGCCTACGTCGGCCAAGCGCACGAGTTCAAAGTCGTGAAACTGAATCTTGAACGCCAAAACATCGTCCTAAGCCGCCGCGAGTTGATTGAGGAAGAACGCTCCGCACAACGCGCCAAGCTACTCGACGAAATGGTGCCGGGCGACATCCGCAAGGGCACGGTGAAGAACCTGACCGACTTCGGTGCGTTCATCGACCTGAACGGGTTGGACGGCCTGCTGCATGTCACCGACATGAGCTGGGGGCGCATCACTCACCCCTCGCAGTTGCTGGTCGTTGGACAAGAGCTGGAGGTCGTGGTGCTCGATATCAACAAGGAGAGCGAGCGCGTCAGCCTTGGCCTGAAGCAGAAGCAGGAAAACCCGTGGGAGAACATCGACGAGAAGTTTCCCATCGGCGAAAAGGTTTCCGGCAAGGTGGTCAATCTCATGCCGTACGGCGCGTTTGTGGAACTGGAGCCGGGCGTCGAGGGGCTGGTGCACGTCACCGAGTTGTCCTGGACCAAGCGCATCAACAAACCGTCCGAGGTGCTCAAGGCCGATCAGGAAATCGAGGCGGTCGTGCTGGGCATCAACCGCGACGAGCAGAAAATCTCCCTCGGTGTGCGTCAACTCGACACCAACCCGTGGGATCTGGCTGAGGAGAAGTACCCGGTCGGCTCAAAGGTCACCGGCAAGATTCGCAACCTTACCAGTTATGGTGCCTTCATGGGGCTGGAGGAAGGTCTCGATGCAATGATCCACGTGTCCGACATTTCGTGGACGCGCAAGATCAACCACCCTTCCGAAGTGCTCAAGAAGGGCATGGAAGTCGAGGCACAGGTGCTCGAGGTCGATCGCGACAACCAGCGCATCTCCGCCGGCATCAAGCAACTGGCCGAGGATCCGTGGGAAACCATCGACAACTACTACAAGGTCGGCGACCTCGTCACCGGCAAGGTCTCCAAGCTCGCGAGCTTTGGTGCGTTCGTCGGACTCGAGCACGACATAGACGGCCTGGTGCATATCAGCCAGGTCAGCGAGGATCGCATCGACAAGATCAAGAATGCCCTCAAGGTGGGCGAGGAAGTCAGCGCCCGCGTGATCAAGATCGACCGCGCGGATCGCCGGATCGGCCTCTCCATCAAGGCGGCCAACTACTCGCAGGAACAGCTCAAGGAAGAGGAAGCCGTGCTCGACTCCCTCAAGCCGGGCGAGGATCTCGTGGCCCTGCAGCATGCGTTCGACACTCTCGGCGACGAGGATGCCGAGGGCGATGCGGCTGCCGAAGCCCCCGCCAAGGAGGCGGCAGCCGAGGCACCGGTCGAGGAGGCATCTGCTGAAGTTGCCCAAGAAGACGAGGAAGCTCCCGCCGCCGAAGAGGCGCCAGCCGAAGACGGCGAAGCTTCATCCGAGGAATAAACCGAAACTCAATTCCTTTCGACGGGCAGGATTTTCCTGCCCGTTTTTTGTGACCAAGCGCTTGGCCAAACGGTCGAATCTCGACTTTCGGCAGGTGAGCCGCCATAAATCTCCGCGCTTTTTATGGGCATCATCGAAGAACTCGAATGGCGCGACCTGATCTCCGACTGCACCGACCGGGAGGGGCTGCAGGAGCGCTTGGCCAAGGGGCCGATCACCCTGTACTGCGGTTTCGACCCAACGGCTGACAGCCTGCACGTGGGCAGTCTCGTGCCGCTGCTGGCGTTGCGCCGCTTCCAGCTATGCGGGCACCATCCAATCGCCGTTGCGGGCGGGGCGACCGGCTCGATCGGCGATCCCAGCGGAAAGACTGCCGAGCGCCAACTCCTCACGCACGAGCTGTTGAAGGCCAACATCGAAGGGGTCAAGGTTCAGCTTGGCAGCTTCATGGAATTTGAGGGAGTGGAGAATGCAGCACAGCTGGTCGACAACGCAGACTGGACCGCGCCGCTGTCGTTCCTCGACGTGCTTCGTGACATCGGCAAGCACTTCAAGGTCAACGCCATGGTCTCGAAGGAAAGCGTGCGTGCGCGGATGGAGGATCGCGACGTGGGCATCAGCTACACCGAGTTCAGCTACATGATCCTGCAGGCGCTTGATTTTCATTATCTTTGCGAAACGCAGGATTGCGAACTGCAGGTCGGCGGCAGCGACCAGTGGGGAAACATCACCGCCGGGATCGATCTCATTCACCGCAAACAAAACCGGCAGGCATACGGGTTGACGCTGCCGCTCATCACCAACGCTGACGGGACCAAGTTCGGCAAGACCGAGAGCGGCGCCGTCTGGCTCGATGTCAACCGCACGAGCATCTATCAGTTTTACCAATTCTGGGTTCGGGTCGATGATCGGGACGTGGTTCGCTATCTCAAGTACTTCACATTTCTCAGTCGAGACGAGGTGGAAGAACTGGCCAGCCAACACGAAGCCGAGCCACACGCCCGGATTGCCCACAAGGCGCTCGCCCGGGAGGTGACAGCGCTGGTTCATGGCGAAGAGGCGGTGACAGAGGCAATTCGCGCAAGTGAGATTTTGTTCGGTGGCGAACTGGAAGGAATCACCGAGGCGACCTTCCGGGAGGTGGCCGGCGAAGTGCCAACCTGTGAACTGTCAACGGACCGCTTCGGCGGCGAAGGATTGTGGCTCCCGGAGTTGCTGCACGAGGCCGGCTTGGCTCAGTCACGCGGCCAGGCCCGCAAGGACGTCAAAGGCGGGGGCGTGTACGTGAACGGCAAGCGCATCGACGACGAGCAACACAAGCTGACCGCCAGCGATTTGATGTTCGGAAAATACGTGTTACTGCGTCGCGGCAAACGCAACTACGCCGTGGTAATCGCCGGTTAAAATGGGTGAAGAACAGACCAGAGCCGACGGGCTCGAATGGTACGTGGCACACGTGAGGCCGCGCTGCGAAAAGAAACTCGTCGAGCACGGGAAAATTTACAATTTCTCGACCACGCTGCCGACTTACAAGAGCATCAAAAAATATCGGGGCAAAGAGGTCTCATTCGATAAACCGCTTTTTCCGGGCTACGTTTTTCTTCGGCTAAACCACGAAACCCGCAAGGTGGCCATCCAAAGCAACTACGTGGCAAACATGCTGGATGTCATCGATCAACAGGAATTTGAGGATCAGCTGGAGGACATCCTTTTTGCGCTGGAGCAGGAGGTGGAAATTCGACTGGAACCCACCATCGAGGTCGGTTCCCGCGTCATCGTCAAGTCCGGTCCGCTGCAAGGGCACGAAGGCTGGGTGGAGGAACGCTACGGGATGACCACCATTTTATTGCGGCTGGATTTCATCGGCCAAGCGGCTGCAGTCAAGGTTCAGGCCGGGACGCTCGAGTTGATTTAAAAACTCAAGGCTGGCCAAGCGGCTGATTTGTTGGCATTTTTCGGTCTTTCGCAATGTCCGTGGCCAAAAAAGCCCCCAGGCGCTCAGGGATTCTCGCCGGTGGAAACTGGATCATTGATCAGGTCAAAATGATCGATGTCTACCCTCAGCGAGAGCAGCTTGCCAACATCCACGGAGCCGCCGTGACGGGAACCGGCGGTTCACCCTACAATCTTCTGGTAAACTTGGCCAAACTCGGTGCAGACGTGCCCCTTTCCGCAGCTGGGCTGGTCGGTAAGGACGCCTTCGGCCAACTAATCCTGGACGACTGCAAAAAATTCAAGATCGACACCAAATTCCTCACCGCCACTGCCGATGCGCCGACCTCCTACACGGATGTCATGACGGAACTCAAGGGTGGCAATCGCACGTTTTTCCACAACCAGGGAGCCAACGCCGTCTGGGACGGTCGTGACCTCGATTTTTCGAAAATCAAGGCCCGCTTTTTCCACCTCGGCTATCTGCTTTTGATGGAGACTCTTGATGGGGTAGATAAAAAATTTGGCACCAAGGCAGCCAAGCTGCTGGCAGCGGCGCAGTCGGCCGGCCTCAAGACCAGCATCGATGCCGTGAGCGAGGACAGCGATCGTTTCGCGGATGTCATTACCCCGGCGCTGAAGTACACCGACTACTGCATGCTGAACGAAATCGAGGCAGGGAAGACGACTGGTTTCAAGATTCGGCAGGACGACGGCAAGCTAGACACCGTGGCACTGCGACATGCGGCCGGGGCGCTGCTCCAACTCGGCGTGGGAGAGCTGGTGGTGATCCATTTTCCCGAGGGTGGTTTTGCACGGACTCGTAAGGGTGAGGACGTCCTGCAGTCGTCACTGCGCATTCCGGCCAAAGAAATTGTCGGCGCCGCCGGCGCGGGAGATGCGTTTGCCACCGGGATGCTGCTTGGCCTGCACGAGGGCTGGGAATTGGACAAGTGCCTACAGACTGCCGTTTGTGCTGCCGCGGCCTGCCTGTCGCACGCCTCATGCACGGGCGGGATGAAGTCGCTTCGAAGCGTCCAGGCCTTGGCCAAGAAATACAAATACCGGCCCAGGCTGGAGAAGCCCCTTTAGCAAGCAAGCCAAAAAATACACTCCGCTTGGCCAAGCAGAGTGTCTTCAAAAATTAAGTCCCGAAAAGTCTACTTGTTAACGCGCTCCATGTACTTGCCTTCACGCGTGTCGACCTTCAGCCGCTCTCCATTCTTGATGAAAAGCGGGGCCTGAATTTTTTTCCCGGTCTCGAGCGTGATGGTTTTCATCACGTTGGTGGTGGAGTCGCCCTTCACCCCTTCCGGGGCATCGGTTACGGTGAGCACCACACTCGACGGCAGCTCGACCACGGCGGGATTCCCCTCGATGAAGGTGACCTCCACGAGGCAGTTTTCCACCATGTAATCCACGGCGTCGCCGATCAGGTCGGGTGTGATGGTGACCGGCTCGTAGGTCTCCGGGTCGGTGAAAACGAAATCATCCCCGTCGCGGTAGCTGTATTCCATCTTCCGATGATCGAGCGGGACGACCTCAATTTTCTCGGTGGAACTCAACCGGATATCGAATGATTTACCGGTGCGAATACTCCGGAGCGTGGCCTGCACAAACGCACGCAGATTGCCCGGCGTGCGGTGCTGACACTCCAACACGACAGCCACCTCGCCCTTGTGCTTGATGGCCATTCCCTTTCGAAGATCGTTTCCTGAAGGCAT